>WNFN01213145.1_pt1 | contig 16198 bp, 16 predicted proteins | sample 5400161 | NCBI WGS metagenome assembly WNFN01 (sample SAMN13153353, study PRJNA577476) | soil metagenome | isolation source: 80 cm saprolite on Douglas fir-dominated hillslope | place: USA:California | collected 2013-09-17
AAGAAAACGGTGGCGAGACTGCTGCCGCTGGGCCCAAAGACGGCTTTCTGGATCATTACCAACGAATTCGTGAGCGAAGAAATACGCCGCCAGCTCCCTGGGATTCCCGCAAAGCAGATCGTGGTGGAGCCGGAGCCGCGCAATACCGCCCCGGCCATCGGCCTGGCGGCCTTTCTACTGGAGAAATTGGACCCTCAGGCGATCATCGGCATGTTTCCGGCGGACCACGTCATCACCGGCGAAAAAAAGTTCCACAAAGTACTTCGGCGGGCCATCGCGATCGCGGCAAAAGGCGAAAACATTGTGGTCATGGGAATCCATCCGACACGCGCGGAGAGCGGCTATGGCTACCTCGAAACCGGAGACAAGATTGACTCGGAAATGTTTCAAGTCAAGCGCTTTACGGAAAAGCCCAGCCAGCAGAAGGCGGAAGAATTCATGGCCGCGGGCAATTACTGCTGGAACAGCGGCATGTTTGTGTGGAGCGCGCGCACCCTGTGCAACGCCTTGCGCGAACATTTTTCAGAAAGCGCGCCGTATCTCGAAGAAATTGCGCGCACCTGGGGAACCAAAGAGTTTAAGAAAAAGTTTGCCCGTTTGTATCCCAAGTGCGAGAACATCAGCATTGATTACGCCGTGCTGGAGCCGCGCTCCGCCAAGGGTGAACATTCTTCCAACATATTCTGCCTGCGCGCGGACTTCGGATGGAACGACCTGGGATCATGGGCCGCCCTGTACGAGCATCACGCCATCCAGCAAAAAGAGGATGGCCGCAACGTGGTCGACGGCAAGGGTTTTTACGCCCTGGACGCCTCTGGCAACTATATCTACGCTCCTAAAAAGTTTGTGGCCGCGGTGGGCGTGCATGATCTGGTGGTGGTTGAAACCGAAGACGCTATCCTGGTGACCACGCGGGAGCACTCGCAGGATGCAGGCAAGATCGTGAAATACTTGCATGAAAAGAAAATGACGAAGTTGGTATAGCTATAAGCCGCGAGGCGGAGCGACGAAATGACGGACATCAAGTTTGGTACCGACGGCTGGCGCGGCATCATCGCCGACGATTACACGTTTGAGAACGTGCGCCGCGTGGCCGGCGCCATCGCCGCCTACGTCCTAAAAAAGGAAGACCGCGCGCGCGGCGTGGTCATCGGGTATGATACGCGTTTTGCCTCGCGCAGCTTTGCCGAAGCGACTGCTGAGGTCATCGCCCGCGCCGGCATTCCCGTCAAGCTCGCCAACGATTACACACCAACTCCTACGCTTTCTTACGCCGTAAAGAATCTCGCTGCCGCCGGCGGCGTCATGATTACTTCCAGCCACAATCCCTGGAACTGGAATGGAGTCAAGTTCAAGGCCACCTACGGCGGATCGGCCACTCCAGGGATCATCGCCCAGATTGAAGCCGAAGTCCGCGCCGGGGCCATGCCCAAAGGTACGCCCGCGAAAATTGAGGACGCCGACTTTAAGACAGCCTACGTCGAAGCCATCTGCAAATTTGCCGACCTGGACAAAATCGCCAAGGCCGGTTTCAAGTTCGCCATCGATTGCATGTACGGCGCCGGACGCAACGTGCTCTCAGAAATCTTCCAGCGGCGTGGGATCCAGCATGTGCAGATCAGGAGCGAGGTCAACCCGCTGTTCCCGGGAATCAACCCTGAGCCCATTGAACCGCACGTGCGCCTGTTGCAGGAAACCGTGGTCAAGGAGAAATGCCACGCCGGCTTCGTGACCGACGGCGATGCCGACCGCATCGGCGCCGCGGCGGAAGACGGCAGCTTTGTCGATGCGCACAAAATCTATTCCATCCTGCTGCAGTGGCTGGTCACGCGTCATCAGGACTGGCCCGGTGACGTGGTCCGCGCGTTTAACACTACGCGCATGCTGGACCGCATCGCCGCCAAACATGGGCGCAAGCTCATTGAGTGCGGAATCGGCTTCAAGTACATCTGCGACCTGATGATGGAACGCCAGATTCTGGTTGGCGGAGAAGAGTCGGGCGGCATCGGAATCCAGCGGCACCTGCCGGAGCGCGACGGCCTTCTCAACTCGCTGCTGCTGGCCAACGTGATGGCCGATGAAGGCAAGAGCCTGGGCCAGTTGATGGCCGCGCTGCAAAGCGAATACGGTCCGCATTACTTCGCCCGCCGCGACCTGCGCGTCCCCAACGACGTGAAAGAGGCAGCCATCGTCCGCGCCGCCGGCAATGACACAAAAACGCTGGGGCCATACAAGATATTGCGCAAGGAAAATATGGATGGCATTAAGTTTTTCCTGGACACGCCCATCCAGGACAAAGGGGCCGAGGCCTGGGTACTTTTGCGCTCGTCCGGTACCGAGCCGCTGATGCGGATTTACGCTGAAGCCTCATCGCCGGAACTAGTGCAAGAAATACTGGAAGAATCTGTGGCTTTTGTGGACGCCAAGGTTCCCGCAGCAGCACGCTGAGACCAATTCTAGCCCGGCTTCGCTCCGGGCAAACTTCCGTGCAGCACTTGGTAATGTTGCAGTAACCGATGCCAATCTCATCTTTCAGCAGCCCGGCCCTGGAAACGCTGTCCAGAGGATGCATCTCCAGCCCGGCGACGCGCACAAAGAAGCGCGGCCCGCCGAACTCCTCTTTCTTATCGTGGTCGCGCAGCACGTGGCAAACGTTCTGGCACAGGAAACACTCAATGCACTTGCGGAACTCCTGCACGCGGTCCACATCTTCCTGATACATCTTCCACTCGGTGTTGAGCTTGGGCGTGAACGGAGGAATCTTTTTGTTGACTTTGTAATTCCATGACACATCCGTCACCAGGTCCTTGATCACGGGGAAAGTCTTCATGGGGCGGATGGTGATGGGTTTGTCCTGGGGCAGTGAGTCCATGCGCGTCTTGCAGGTGAGCCGGGGACGGCCGTTGACCTCCGCGGAGCAGGAGCCGCACTTGCCGGCTTTGCAATTCCAGCGCACGGCCAGGTCGGGCGCCTGATGGCCCTGGATGTGGTGCAGCGCATCAAGGACGACCATCCCCGGAGTGATCGGGACCGTATACTGCTGGGTGTTCCCGCCTTCCTGATTGCCCCGGAACACTTCCAGGATCGCGTCTGCCATCGTTCCTCCGACTCAGGGGCTAAAGCCCCAAAATCAATTTGTACATCCTTGACGCGGCCCTCAAGGGCCGCTCTTCCACCTATTTATCTTCGGCCAAAATTTGTTTCAAATCGTCCGGCATTTCCTTCACCGGGACCTGGCGCAGCTTCATGCTGTCCCTGTCGCGCGAGATTACGTTATTTTGCTTGCCCCACACTTTTTCATCCATGTTGGGATAATCAATGCGGCTGTGCGCGCCCCGGCTTTCTTTGCGGGCTTGCGCGCTGCGGGCCACGGCCTCGGAAACCATCAGCATGGAGCGGAGATCGCGCGACAAGTGCCAGCCTGGGTTGAACAGCCGCGAACCTTCCACGCGAACTTTTGCCGCTCTGGCTTTGAGTTTTTCCAGCTCGCCGATGGCTTTGGTAACTTCTTCTTCCGTGCGGAAGATTCCCACCAGGTTCTGCATGACCTCTTGCAGGTCGCGATGCACGGTGTAAGGGTTCTCGCCCGCACTCCGGTCGAAAGGCGCCAGCATCTCGCGCTCGGCTTCTGCGACCTGCGCGGCATCAATTGCGCCTTGCGAGGTCTTTTTCGCCTCGGCTGCCGCTGCCTGGCCCGCCCTGCGGCCGAACACCACCAAGTCAGAGAGCGAATTGCCGCCCAGCCGGTTGGCCCCGTGCAATCCCGCCGCAGCTTCACCGGCGGCAAATAGGCCGGAGAGAGATGTTGCGGCGGTTTCAGCGTCCACCAGAATGCCGCCCATCATGTAATGGCAAGTCGGCCCCACTTCCATGGGCCCTTTGGTGATATCAACGTCAGCCAGTTCCTTGAACTGGTGGTACATGCTGGGAAGCTTTTTCCTCACATACTCCGCCGGCTTATGCGAAATATCCAGGAAGGCGCCGCCGTGTTCGGTGCCGCGCCCCTCTTTCACTTCCGTGTAAATGGAACGCGCCACCAGATCTCGTGTGGAAAGCTCCATCCGCTTGGGGTCATATTTTTCCATGAAGCGTTCGCCCAGTTTGTTGCGCAGAATGCCGCCTTCACCGCGCACCGCCTCCGTCACCAGAAGTCCCTGCACGCCCGGAGGCCACACCATCCCGGTGGGATGGAATTGCACAAATTCCATGTCGAGCAGATCGGCGCCGGCTTCATAGGCAAGAGTAATTCCGTCCCCGGTGCATTCCCAGGAATTGGAGGTGATGGGCCATGCCTTGCCGATGCCGCCGGAGGCAATGACCACAGCTTTCGCCCTCAATACGACAAAGCGGCCTTGCTCACGCCAGTACCCGAATGCACCCACCACGCGGTTGCCGTCCTTGAGCAAGCGGATGATGGTGCATTCCATGAAGACGTCAAAGCCCATGTGCACGCCGCGGTCTTGCAAGGTGCGGATCATCTCCAGGCGGGTGCGGTCGCCCACGTGGCACAGGCGCTTGAAGGTATGCCCGCCGAAAGCGCGCTGCAGGATGTCGCCGTCAGCAGTGCGGTCAAAGAGTGCGCCCCATTGCTCCAGCTCGCGCCCGCGGTCCGGTGATTCCTGCGCGTGGAGCTGGGCCATGCGCCAGTTGTTGACAAGCTTGCCGCCGCGCATGGTGTCGCGGAAGTGTGTCTTCCAGCCGTCATCCTTGTCCACGTTGGCCATGGCGGCGGCGATGCCGCCTTCGGCCATCACGGTGTGGGCTTTGCCGAGCAGAGATTTCGATACCACCGCAACCCGCGCGCCCAGGCTCAGGGCTTCAATGGCCGCGCGCAGCCCCGCGCCGCCGGCCCCGATAATCAGCACATCATGTTCGTGGGTTTCGTATTTCGTTATGTCAGTCACAGTATTCGCCAGTCCTGGATGGCGCCGCAGGCGACCATGCGCACGTAAAGGTCGGCAAGTCCAACCGAAAATAAACTGAGCCAGGCAAACAGCATGTGATGCTCATTGAGAAAGCTGGCCTTCTTCCAGGCCCCGTGGCGCGTCTTATTGAGAGCCGTGCAGGAAAAGCAGTTCAGCTTGCCGCCCACGATGTGCCGCAATGAATGGCAGGAGAATGTGTAGAGCGTTAACAGCGCGACGTTGATGGTCAGCACCAGCGATCCCACTCCGATGAAAAAGCGCCCTTCAAACCAGAAAGCGATAATGGCGTCATACCAGAGAAAGCAAAGAACAATAATCGCCGCATAAAGGAAATAGCGATGAACGTTTTGCAGAATAAACGGGAACCGCGTTTCGCCACGATAGTTCCGGCCAGCGCGTTCGCCCACGGCGCAGGCCGGCGGGTCAAGAAAAAATGCTCGATAGTACGCCTTGCGGTAGTAGTAGCAGGTGGTGCGGAAGCCAAGCGGAAAAACCAGGATCAGGAGCGCAGGAGAAATTATGTTCGGCAGCCAGTGATGGTGGGAATCGATCAGCGGCGAATAAAACGGAGAAAGATAAGGGCCCCATTCGAAAAACTTTCCTTCGAAAGCGCGCAACGTAGCGTAAACGCCAAAGCCTCCCAGGACGACCACCACGGGAAGGATCTCCGACCACCAGGCATCACGGCGCAGCGTGCTGCCGAATCCCCCCTGCACAGCCGGGCTTCTGCTCTCAGCCAACTCTCACCTCCCAAGAAAACCTATAAGTGTAACAAATAAGCGCAAATTCGATTGTGACTCCCATAAGAATCTGCTCTAATTCGCTCCATGGAATGGCAAAGGCAAGTCCGCTATGCAGCGTTGTTGCTCAGCATCGTAACCGCCAGCATTTCCGCCGTTCAAGACCAGGCTCAGCCCGAACGTGCGCGACTGGTTCCGATCAGCCGCGCCAAGTTTTGCGTTACCAAAGGCGCAATTGAGGAAGCAGAAGGCTCCCGGCTGGAGGTTACGGTCCCGGAGATGCGGGCCGTTGTCGCCTACTCCACGAAACCGGTCGCGGAAGCCAAGCTGATCTATCTTGGGCCGACCAGCAAGGACAAGCCGCTGCCATGTGGCGAATTGAGCCCAAGTCGGAGCTGGTGGTTTCGGTAAAGCTGAATCCCGGCAAAACCACAAACGCTGAGTGTGGCACCAACGGCTACAGCAACATCAAGCCCACCCGCGACCTGGGCGCACCCCGATTGAAAGAGGGAGAAAATCATATGCTCCGGGCGGAGATGGAAGACACGCACATGCGAGTTTTCATTGATGGAAAGCTTGCGTGGGAAGGCGATCTCGGCCGCGACGTACTCTCTTTCGACGGTCCGTCCGGCGTTCGTACCGACAACGGTCATTTCAAATTCCAATTTTTTTCCAGCGAACCAATAAGTCATCGCGATAACCCACCGTGCCACGCTGCGGAACAAGACGAATAAATCCGAGTTGGTAGTCACTACGAGGGCCTTCGCGCGGCAATCACCCGCGGAATCCCCTGCAGGTCAGTCGTGGTCTGGACTTCGGCCCATCCGGCTAAAAGTTCTTTGACTTTTTCTTCTGCTGAGAAACCGATCTCGCAAACGAACCAGCCGCCTGGCTTCAGGGCGTCCCGCGCCTGCGGGATCAGCCGCCGGTAAATATCCATGCCTTCCTGTCCGGAAAAGACCGCGATCTTAGGCTCAAACTCACGGACCTGCTTCTGCACTTTGTCGGATTCAGATTCCCCTACATACGGCGGATTGGAGACGACAAAGTCGAACTTCTCTTCCGCATACGTGGCCAGCAAATTGGATTGACGGAACAGGACCCTCTCGCCCAGTGCGAGACGCGCGGCGTTGGCGCGGGCCATCTCCAGAGCTTCTTCGGAGATGTCGCCGGCGTGAATTTCGGCCTGCGGCAATTCGCCGGCCAAGGCCAGAGCAATGCAGCCGGAACCGGTTCCCACATCGACCATCCTAAGTTGTCGCGAGTTTTCGCGGCGATACTCCTTCACCAGCTCCAGGACCGTCTCCACCACGTGCTCCGTTTCCGGACGCGGAATCAGCACCGCGGGCGAGACCAGCAAGTCCAGCCCCCAGAATTCCTGATGGCCGGTGATGTATTGCGTGGGACAGCCGCGCGCCCGTTCACGGATGACTTCGTCATAACGGCATTGTTCTTCACCGGTAAGCTCGCGCTCGGGATGAGCGTAGAGAAATGCGCGGTCGCGGCCCAGCACGAACATCAGCAGCAGCTCGGCGTTGAGACGAGGAGAAGGAACTTCGTGGCTGACAAAAAGCTCGTACGCGGAATCGACAGCCTGCTTGAGCTGCATTGTGTTGGCCCAGCGCCTGGACTTTCGCGAGAGTGTAGCAGGTCTGGTTTGAAAGGGCACGGCACACCCGGATCACGGAGCTTAGGCCACCACTTCGGCCTGATGTTTTAATTGTTCTGCCTGGTAGTGCGTGGCCAGCGCGTCAACAATCGGCTGCAGTTTTCCATCCATCACTTCGCCCAATTGGTGCAAGGTCAGCCCGATGCGGTGATCGGTGACGCGGTTCTGAGGAAAATTATAAGTGCGGATTTTTTCGCTGCGGTCGCCGCTGCCTACCTGGGCCTTGCGTTCCTTGGCCAGCGCTGCCTGCTGTTTTTCCATCTCCATTTCATAGAGACGTGAACGCAAAACGCGCATGCCCTTCTCACGGTTCTTGATCTGCGATTTTTCGTCCTGGCAGCTGACCACGGTGTTGGTGGGCAGGTGGGTGATGCGGACCGCGGAATACGTGGTGTTCACGGACTGCCCGCCCGGTCCGGAAGAACAGAACGTATCAATGCGAAGGTCCTTGGCTTCAATCTTCACGTCCACGTCTTCGGCTTCGGGCAGCACGGCCACGGTCACGGCCGACGTATGCACACGACCCTGCTGTTCGGTTTGCGGTACGCGCTGCACGCGATGCGTGCCGCTTTCATATTTCATGCGCGAATACACGCCTTTGCCTTCGATGATGGCGATCACTTCCTTCAGTCCGCCCACGCCGGATTCCGAGGTTGAGAGCACTTCCACTTTCCAGCGGTGCGACTCGGCGTAACGCGTGTACATGCGAAACATCTCGGCGGCAAACAGCGTGGCCTCGTCTCCGCCGGTGCCGGCGCGGATTTCCAGCACCACGTTCTTCTCGTCGTTGGGATCTTTGGGCACCAGCAGGACCTTGAGCGCGGCTTCGGTTGCGGCCAGCCGCTCTTCCAGGCGCGTCAGCTCTTCCTGGGCATACTCACGCAGCTCGGCGTCAGATTCTTCGGCGATCAGGGTTTTGCTCTCCGCGATGCCCTGCCGCAAGTCTTTGTATTCGCGGTACCTTTCGACGATCTCTCTGACCTCGCTGTGGGCCTTGGCAGTCTTCTGGTATTTGGACGAATCGCTGATCACCTCGGGCGAGGAAAGCGCCTTGGTGAGTTCGTCGTACTTGATTTCGATATGGTTTAGACGTTCGAACATGGATACTCGTTTCCTGTTTTTAGCCTGATGTGCTCTGCGCAGGAATCGTTCAGACCGTTACATCCCGCCAGCTTGCGTCCAGATCCAAAGCATCGCGCTGATTCATTTGATGATCGCATCCGCCGATTGGCTCCGAATAGGGACCCCTCGCTGCGCTTCGGCGTTTCAGAAAAAACCTAGGCAATCACCAGTTCGCCGCCGTTTTTCTTTTCCAGATCCATGGCCAGGTCCAAGGCCTTGATGGCGCATTCGACCTGATCGTCCGAGGGAGGCTGAGTGGTGATGCGCTGTAGCCAGAGGCCCGGCTTAGTGAGCAATGCGAAGATGGAGCGGCCATGTTTGGCGGAAAAACGGATCATCTCGTAAGAAACCGAGGCGATGACCGGCAGCAAGGCCACGCGCAAGCCGATCCTGCCTAAAATGCTGTGCACGGGAAACGCTGTATAGACGGGTATGCAAATCAGCATGATGGTCATCAAGAAGCTGGTACCGCAGCGCGGATGATACGTGGAGTACTTTTGCGCCTCGGCAACGCTGGGCATGCCATGATCTTCAAAAGCGAACACGGTTTTATGTTCGGCGCCATGGAAGTGGTAAATCCGCTTTATTTCCTTAAATAAGGAGAGGCCCCAGACAAAAAGCAGAAACAGCAGGATGCGGATCGCGCCATCCACAAGATTAAAGGCGATATTGCCTTTCAGCGCCGGCCAGTACTGTGTGAGTCCCCATGTGGCCCCAACAGGAACAATCTTGTACATGAAGATGAAGAACGCGATGGAAAACACCATGCTGGCGACAATGGCCCAGTTGCTGAGTTCCATTTTCTTTTCGCCTTCTTCTTCGGCGATCGATTCCAGGCCCACGTTGAGCGAAAACTTGGAAGCAACAAAGCCCAGCCGCATGGCCTGTCCCAGAGTGGCCAGGCCGCGAATGAAGGGCCATCCCAGCCACTTGCGTTTCTCTGAAGGCCGCTGCAAAGGCTCGCAATGCGTGGTGATTTCCCCAGACGGCTTGCGGATAGCAATCCCCCAGGCGTGCGGGGAACGCATCATCACGCCCTCCATCACGGCTTGGCCGCCGACCAGGGTCTCTTCCCCGCCTTCCAGCGCGGGAAGCAGTTGCAGCGACACGAGAAAACGTAGAAATTGACGCCAGGACTTATTCATTCAATTCTCTGTTCATTAGATGATCAACACCGAGCTAAAGGCGCGGTGGTTGTTGCAGCGCAGCTGCTTGTCAAAATACGATTTTACGCCATTTTAGCGGGGCTGGATAGCTGTCAGCCGACAGCTGGCAGCTAACTTCCGCTGGTTACTCCCTCCTCCTGGCGCCGCGGAACACCGATGGGAATCACGCAGCCATGGGGAACCGTGCACATGGCGTTTTCAAACTGAATGGTGGTGTGATGAATATGGAACCGGTCCGCGAGCAGGCCGGTCACCTGGCGCAAGATGTCCTCGGTTTCCGAGAGCGGCATATCGGCGATGCGCACGTGGCAGGAGAGCGCATGCGAGTCCGATCCAATGCTCCACACATGCACGTCGTGCACGTCAATCACGCCGCCGATGGCGCTGAGGCTGGCGATGATCCGCTCCACTGACATTCCACGGGGCGTGCCTTCCAGCAGAATGTTCAGCGTCTCCCGGATAATGCCCAGCGAGGACCAGAGAATCAGGCAGCCGATGCCGAGCGACAGCGCCGGATCAATCCAGTGGCGCCCGGTGAGCATGATGGCCCAGCCACCCACGATCACTGCGGCGGTGGAGACGGTGTCTCCCAGTTGATGGATGAAAGCGCTGCGGATGTTCACGTCGTGGGCGGCGCGAAACAAAAACCAGGAGATGGTCCCGTTCATCACCACGCCGGCCACCGCCACCCAGATCATGATCTTGGCGTGCACCTCAACCGGGTGGTTGAGCCGCAGGACGGCTTCATAAAAAATGTAGAAGGCGATGCCCACCAGCGTGAGCGCATTGACAAACGCTGCCAGCACCCCCGCGCGGTGATAGCCGTAGGTCTTGGTCGCGCTGCGCGGACGCGCCTGAATGAAAACCGCTACCCAGGAAAGCAGCAGGGCCAGAAGGTCGGTGACGTTGTGTCCCGACTCGGAAAGCAGCGCCAAACTGTGGGCGCGCAATCCCGCCACCAGCGTCACGATGACATACAAAAACGTGGCCGCGAGCGAATAGCGCAGCGCCTTGGCGCTCATGGGGACGTGAGAATGCTCGTGGCCTTGCATATCCTGAGTTTACCGCCTTCCTTCCAATTTCTGTCGCTGGCGCTCCAAAACCGCTCCAGGAAGGTAGCTCGTGGGCCACCCCTAGAATGCGCCTGTTGCAGCAGGCTCGCCACGCAAGTCGGGCTCGCCCTTCTTTTTCCCTTTAGCACTGTCGCTGCGCTCCAAACTTGAGGCGTTTAGCAGGCGTTTGAGTCTGCTGCACGAAATCCTGAGCGAAAGCCGAAGGACCTGATTTTTACAGTGTCCTCATGGGGTGACCTGGGGTGACACCCCCGAACTTTTCTCCAATCTGGAGCCAATCTTGTTAGTAAGTCGTTTGTTTTCAGTAAATCGTCCATAGATATTCGCTATTTCTTCGCACCCCCCCACCCCCTCCCCCCTTCATCCCCATTCATCCCCACTTGATCACCACTGATCCCCAGGGTATCTCCATGTATCCCCAGAACTGCATAAAGCTGAACAAAACGTGTGCATATGCAGTTCTCTGACGCTGGGGGTTGATTTTAATATCTGTATCATACATAGCAACATACTATATCGTATCAGAATAAATAGGGGATTGCAAGGGCTTGCAGCACATGGAAATGCCCCCCGGCATCAAGCGCCGAAATCGTCCTTTGGTAATTCTGCCGATCAATTGGCGGTCTGCTACAGTCAGCCCATGCTCACTCATTTCGTCATGGTCACGATGGCCCTGTTGGGGCAGGCGACGCAGACACCCAGCAATGCCACACAGCAACCGCAAACTGATCCGTCGCAGATGTCTTTGTCGGAAAGGGCTGCGGCGGCGCGCAAGGCCCGCGCGGCAGACGCTTCCCCTTCCGACCGCCCGCAGCTCACTCCGGAGCAGCGCGGATCGGTGCGTGGCACGAAGTACCTCAACGATTTCTTTCATTTTCAGATCGATCTCGCCAACCAGTGGGAACCGCTGAGCGCGGAGCGCATCGCTGCTTCCCGAGCCAAGGTGCGCGAGCTGGAGGCCGAGACCGGAGTGCACAGCAGCTCGGCTGGCACCGTGCTAGAGATGGAAGACAGCCTTGGCCGAAACGTAATCCTGACCATCCTGCCGATGCCGTCCGATGGCCCACGGCCAAAGAAATTCAGGAGCAAGTGTTTTTGGGTGATGCCGCGCACAAATTCGCCGCTTTTCGATATGTCTTTACGCTGCAGGGTGTGCAGTTGGTCCAGAGCAAACAACTGATTTACATCAACGGCTTTGGGCTGGTGTTCACCGTCACTGGCAGTTCCCAGCAGGATGTGTCCGACACTCTGCGGAAGTTGAATTCCCGTTTGACGTGGACGGTTGCCAAGTAGGACTGTGAAAGGCGATTAGAGCGCGTCCCCGCGTTGAACACAGTAACTACTGAACCTTCCCCGAGCAGGATGCGAGAAGAACCGACACTTGCTACTGGTTGGATGCAGTCTTTTTCTTGGGTTTCTTTTCCGGGACCGTGTCATCGATCACGATCTTTTTGGGCTTGCCTGTGGTGGTCGAAGGAGACAGAGCGTAAGGTTTACCTTTGGAATCGAGCACAGCCGCGGCCTGTTCGACATAGGTGGCCAGGTCTTGGCGGATGCGGCCCATGGCGGCCGAATCGTTGGCCAGCGGCCCGTCACCCTTGCCTTCGGACTTGGAGACTTCCACCAGAGAATCCAGCAATTCACAAACCACGCTCAGGTTGTTATAGAGCTTGAACATGGCGGAGAAACTTCCGGAGTTCTGCGCGTCATGAATCAGGCCGGGCATGGCGTCATGGAGGTTCTTTCGCAGCGACGCTGCCGTCTGTTCGGCCTGCTGGCTGTGCGAGCTGCTTCTGCGCCAGAAATGCCAAGCCGTCTTCCACCCCCCGGAGCTCGGCTTTTCCGGACGGAAGTTGGCGAGATCGCTCTCCGTGGCCGCAGAAACCCGTTCCAGGTTAGCCAGCGCGGCACTTAGAGCCGGGGCGGCCCCCACAACCGGCGCAGACGGCGCGGTAGATTGCGCGCGCGAGGACGCGGCCGGCTTTTGCGCGCTTGGAGATTGTGCGGCCAGATTCAAGAAAGAGAAACACAAAATCGCTGCCAGAGCAGTCTTCATTGATTTAAACTCCTGCACTGCCAATCCTATAGCATAGCCGCATCAGCCCAGAAATATCCGGTTACCGATGTTCAGGGCCGCTGGGGGCAGGGCTGGGAAACACGTCCTAATGAGATAATGCCCGCACTTTTGCTTGCTGTTGGTATTCAAGGCTAAGACATTCCCATGAGACGCGTTTTTTTGTTCCTTTGCATTTTGCTGCCCACCCTGGCCTGCGCCGCAGACCGTTATCACCTGGTGCGCATTCAGGTCACGGGATCGAAGCGCTACGGCCAGGACGACCTGGTGCGTGCCACCGGACTCAGCGCCAACTCTCAGGTGACGATGAATGATCTGCAGAGCGCAGCCGCCCGCCTGGGAAGCTGCGGGGCATTTACCTCGGTCCAATTCGCGTTCAAAGGAGCTCCCGGCCCCAACGGAGTGGAGGCCGACTTCGAGGTCAAGGACGCAGAAAAATTTCTTCCCGCTGTGTTTGAAAATTTGATCTGGTTCAGTGATCAAGACTTGCAGCAAGCGCTGCACCAGGCGCTGCCGCTGTACAACGGCCTGCTCCCGGCCAGTGGCAGCATGACGGACGATGTTTCCGCGGCGCTTACAAAGTTACTGGCAGCGAAAGGCCTTCCTAGCGAAGTTTCTTACCTGGCCGCTGGAGAGATTGGCAGGCCGCTCTCGGCGTACAAATATAAAGTAGAGAACGCGGGCCTTAAGATCGCAAGCGTCCACGTTGCCGGGGCAACCCGCATGCCTGCTGATCTTCTGGCCAAGTCCATAGCGTCGTTGCAAGGCCAGGAATATCTCCGCAGCTTCTTAGAGAGGTCGCTGGAACTCTCGCTGGAACCACTTTACGGAGAACACGGCTTCCTCAAGTTCAAGATCATTGAGGTCAAGGCCGCACTCAACCCAAACGGTGGCGTTGCCCTGGAGGCGCCGGTCAGTGAAGGCGAACAATACCGTCTCGCTGGCTATAACTGGTCCGGCAACACCTTGATTTCGGGTGAAGAACTTTCCAAGCACATCACGCTCAAGCCTGGCGAGACGGTCAATACCAGCAAGCTGAACCAGGACCTGGCCCGGGTCCGCAAGCTGTTCGGCAAATACGGCCGCGAGGCTGCAACCATCTCCCCGGTCCCAACCTTCGCCCCAGACACGGTGACCTACAGCTTCACCGTGAAGGAGGGGGATCTCTACCACATGGGCCGGCTGGAAGTAGAAGGATTTGATGCGGAAGTTGCGCGCAAGCTAACCGAGAGCTGGAAGCTCGCTCCTGGCGCCGTCTACGACAGCACGTATCTCCAGCAGTTCCTCATCAATACTCTGCCGCTCGCCCACGGCCGCCAGCGGGAATGGGTGATCTTTGAGCAGATTGATGACGCGCAAAAAGCTGTCAACGTCCGCCTTCAGATCAAATAGAAGTAAAGCCGCCGCTGGACGGGCTGTTATCCATCAGGATGCAGAGACTTGAAATCAGGGAGGAACCCCGGCTGAAAAGGGATAAACTCTGCTTATGAGCTTCTTGATCAGAGTCCTTTTCCTGGCAGCATGTCTGGCCGTGGCGCAATCGCCGTCGACGAACACCGTCAAAGTGGAAAGCATCGCTCCCTTGGTAAAAAAGCAGTTTGGACCGAATTTCACTGTGACTGCGACTGGGGCTTCGGCCGTGATTTCCGCCGACTTTGATGGCGACGGAGTGGAAGACGCGGTCATTGTGGCCGACAGCAAAGATCCTCTCCCGGATTCGTATGAATTCAAGTATGTTGTCGCTGATCCCTACAACTCCTTCTTCGGGTTTGGTAATCCCAACCAAACTGCTGGGTTCAACACCAACGACCCCAAGCACAATCACGATCTACTGGTGATTTTTGGGGCCGGCCCCGAGGCCTGGCACGCGGACACGCCAAAAGCGAAGTTCGTCCTCATCAACGTACCTTTTGACACCATTGAGATCGGGCGCTTAATGCTTAAGAAGGCCAAGCCCCCCATCTTTGTGATCAGGGCCGTTGAAGCGGAGGTTATGGAATCAAACATCTATTGGGAAGTCAAGAAGAAGCGATGGAAGTGGCAGCCGCGAGGTGGGGTGCAATAAGAAGATTTGGTCATTGAGTAATCGGGTAATTGCGGGGAAATACGACCCGTTTGGATAAAAAGCGTTAGACTTGGGGTCATGAAGTCCAGGAGAAGTATCCTGGTGGACGTGTTCATCGCTCTTTTCCTGTGCCTGGTTGCCGGACAAACGCAGACGGCCGGCAAGACCCCGCCGCCCGCACCCTATCCGGAGTTGACGGCGCTGGTGCAGAAGCAATTTGGCAAGACCTTCACTCTTCCTGCCGGATTTCCGACACCCCTGATCACCGCCGACTTTGACGGCGACGGGGTGGAAGACGTAGTCATTGTGACGAACAGCGCGGAACCAATCCCCGACTCAATGGAATTCAAGTACCAGGTGATTGACCCGTACAACGCTTACTTCGGCATGAGCGATCCCAGCATCACAACGGCTTTCGGCACTTCCGATCCCAAGCGCAACCACCTGCTGGTCGTTATCTTTGGCGCCGGGACCGAAGCTTGGCACGCTTCCGTTCCCAAGGCCAAGTTTGTGATCGTAAACCTGCCCTTTGACACCATCAGCATCGGCCGCATGCTGATCAAGAAAAACGAACCTCCCATTTTTGTCATCAAGGCCCATGAAGCCCAAGTGATGGATTCGACAGTCTACTGGGACGCGAAAAGGAAGCGCTGGAAGTGGGAACCGGGAGACCCGCCGCGGGGTTAGTCATCACATTCCGAGCGCAGCGAGGAACTAAGTCCTGATCACCCCTCGCCCGGCAGCTATAATTCCTGCCATGGACCTGGAACAAAAGCTTTCCGAGTTAAAGCGCCGCGATACGCTGGCCGAGGCCGGAGGAGGCGAAGAGCGCCGCGCGCGCCAGCACAAAGAAGGCAAGATGTCCGCCCGGGAACGGATCGAATTCCTGCTGGACGAAAACACTTTCGAGGAATTCGACAAGATGGTCACCCACCGCTGCACCGACTTCGGCGTGGGCGAGCAGAAAGTCTACGGTGACGGTTTTGTCACCGGCTACGGACGCATTGAGGGCCGCCTGGTCTTCGTCTTTGCCCAGGACTTCACCGTCTTCGGCGGCTCGCTCTCTGAGGCCAACGCCGCCAAGATCGTCAAGATCATGGACATGGCCATGAAAGTGGGAGCGCCGGTTATCGGGCTGAATGACTCGGGCGGCGCGCGCATCCAGGAAGGCGTGATGTCGCTGGCCGGTTACGCTGATATTTTTCTGCGCAACACACTGGCCAGCGGCGTGATCCCGCAGATTTCGGCCATCATGGGGCCTTGCGCGGGCGGCGCGGTGTATTCGCCGGCCATCACCGACTTTATCGCCATGGTCGACAAGACCAGCTACAAGTTCGTCACCGGGCCCGATGTGATCAAGACGG
>WNFN01237678.1_pt1 | contig 16185 bp, 16 predicted proteins | sample 5400161 | NCBI WGS metagenome assembly WNFN01 (sample SAMN13153353, study PRJNA577476) | soil metagenome | isolation source: 80 cm saprolite on Douglas fir-dominated hillslope | place: USA:California | collected 2013-09-17
ACCTATTACACGCAGGGACCAGGCCTCTCTCATGAGGCTGCGGTCTTCCTCGCTGCGAAAAAGATCGTGCTCGTCGGTTTAGACAACCCGTTCACCGACGCCGCAGTAAACGAACCTGGCCTAGGGCCATTCCCTCCCAGGCCGTCTTGGGAGAATGGCAACAATAATCCATGGCTGCCGTTCGGAATACACCACCACAATCTCACGCAAGCAGGTGTGCACCAGATCCAAAATCTGAATCTGACTGATATGGCGCAGAAGAAGATGTACCTCGGTGCGGTTTTCATTCTTCCCGTGCGATTGAAAGGTGGATCAGGAAGTCCTGTCCGTCCGGTCGTGATCGGTCACCCGAACGACTAAAGAGGCTATCTGGGTCACTCAATTTAGCGCTGTTTGTAGGAGGTTCTCTCGGAGGCGAGGCTGACCTCGCTCCCCAAAGTAACACCGTAGAATCTTTGAGTGCTGCATTTTGTACCGAACAGTTCACAACGCATGAATACCATCCAAGTTGATAAGATTGACAAAGCGACATCAAGAGCGCTTCTACTCTTAAGCCTGGCCTACTTCATACAGAGTACGACCTATCTATCGATTATTGGAGCATTTGAGTTCATCTCGGCGGAGTGGCAGCTATCGCCTGCACAAACCGCGACGCTCGTTTCGACCTTCGGAGCGACTTTTGCCATTGCCGCCCCGGTCCTGCAGGTGTTAGTCGGTCATTTGCCACGCCGCACTCAGATCCTGGTGGGACTTTCAGTTATGGCTTTTGGCACAATTAGTTTTGTTGTCGCTCCGAACTACCCTTCCCTGTTTGCAACTCGCATCGTCGCTGGACTTGGAGCGGCCCTCATCAGTCCCGTGCTTTCCGCGCTCGGTTCAACTCTGGTGCCTCCATCGCAGCAGGGCCGCGCCCTAGCGATTGTGGTCATGGGGGTAAGCATTGCGACTGTGGTCGGTGTGCCCGCCTCGGCTTGGATAGCAGGATATATAGGTCCCCGCTGGCTCTTTGTACTGATCGCGAGCCTGACGACCGTGACGGCAGGCTTGATCGCTTGCCTCATTCGGGATCGCTCAACCGGAGGGCGCGTGAGCCCACGGCAATTCATGAAGCTCATCCAGCAGTCGTCCACTCTTAGCGGTCTTTCTGTTAGTCTTTTTACCGTCGCAGGCATCTTCGCGACCTACACGATGATCGCGCCCATTATCCACGATTACTATGGCGGGAGCCCCGGCATGGTTTCGGCCGGTCTCCTCATTTACGGGGTGGCGGGACTTGTCGGTAATCTTTTTGTGCGTCGGGCTTCAGCAGTATGGCCGGCCTACGCCCTAATCGCTGTCTCGGTCCTGGTTTTGATTGCTATCTTCGCTGCTCTCCTCCTTCTGCCGAGATCGCTCGGAATATTGTTAGCCGCCCTGATCCTTTGGCCTTTCGTCTGTGACATTGTCTGGCCGTCCCAGCAGCGCCGGATGGTGGAACTGGAGCCTGGCTTTAGGGGCATCGTTCTGGCGTTTAATGCGTCTTTCATGTTCACCGGGGTCGCTCTGGGCTCGTTTTTGGGTGGAATCTCCTATCCGATCTTCGGTTTCTCATCCGTTCTGGCTCTCTCAATTCTGCTACTCTCGCTGGCTTTCGGCGCTCTCAACTATTCGGAACGATCCAGAAGGCGCCAAATGGCCCAGGCAGAGCCTCTCGCCTCGGCTTCTTAGCGCGAGTGCGCCAACCAAGGCCAGACTTCAGCGCGCTTTATCTTACTCTGCGCTACGTTTTCGGTGAGTGTGGGCATTAGAGAAACATGGGTTTCCGGATGATTCTAGATTTTGAATCTTTAGACGCGACCCCTTAAACAGTTACTCTGGTGGATCCCATGTCCGGCGCCCGCCACCAGAACCTTTTGATTATCGAGGTTAAAAATTGTGCCGGCAGACTTACTTCTGCTTTGGCCACACGTCAGGGACCGTGGTCGCCAGGCACTTCACCAAAGCCGAATTCACCTCGACCGGCCTCTCTTGCGCCAGCCAATGGCCTGAGCGAATCGTCTCTTTTGTGAGATTACGACAGTAGCTGCGCATGACCTCAGGCAAGGGCAGGTTGATCCAGTGGGAGGAATATACGCACCAGTCAGCTCCATCAGAGAGGGCTCGCCTCCACAAGAGTGGAGGTTTCGGACTGCGCAGTATGCGAAAAAGAGCAGCGCGGATCGACGCAAACGCCGCTCGCTAGCTAACTAAGTTCAGCAGAGGTAGGAAACTTCGACGGGCACGTTCCAATCTGGTTAAACAGCCCGAGCCAATCCTCCATATGCCAGGTCCGTCCAATGCGACCACCGTCCAATTCGTGGAATTCATCCAGGCAGATTTTGGGTATTGCCCGCGCAAGTTGTGAGGTTTCGGACTTAAATCGAGAGATGGAACTGCTTCCTGAATTATGCTCACTCATCACCCGCCATGCAGGAAGGGGACGGATTGCGACAGCACGAACCAGCATCCCAGGCCTGAAAGTGGTGGCGTCCAGCGTCACTACAGAGCCTATCAACCACGTCTATGAGCCCTTGTTTGGCCTTGTTGTGCAAGGTGCCAAGCGGATTCTACTCGGTGACAGGATGCTTGATTACGGCGCGGGCCAGTACCTGGTCGTATCGGTCGATCTTCCGATCACGAGCCACATTGATGTGGCCAGCGCCGAGGAACCTTTCCTATCGATTGGCTTGATGCTGAAACCGGCAGCAATCTCCACACTGCTGTTGGATGCGGCAACAAACGATCGTGCTGCCGTGGCACCATCCGGAATCGGGGTTAGCGAAGCCCCGGTCGAATTGCTCGAAGCCGTCGTTCGTCTTCTTCGTCTTTTGGATCATCCGAGGGACATCTCAGGAGCCGTTCAGGGCGCTCTCTCTCCGCTTCAGGTTCGTTATCTGCACAATCGCGTCGACATGCTGTAATGCTTGTCTTGTTCTTCATAAACGGGGTGCTATCGGTTTCCTTGGTTGCATTCGAATAGCGGCGCATCGACCCGGTTTGCTTGTACAATGGCCGGCAATGATCCCGTTGCGGATCTGATTGCTGCGATCAGGACAAGCAAAAGCCAATCCCTAGCGAATTCGCAATTTGCGACAAGAGCGGCCGATGCTTAGACTTCAATTGTGGAGAAATTGAAGAATTGACTTGTTAAATGTTGTGGGATCCTGCCAAGGAGCAAAGTGGCTCACGTTGGGAAGGATGATTAGCTTTGCGCCAGGAATGGTGGCTGCAAGGTAGTCTGTGTGAGCCCGGATAATGAATTCCTCATGATCGCCCTCGGCGATGGCGATCTTAAACACTTTGATAGCAGCGAGTTCTTTCGTTGTGTAGTTAGGCTCTTTCTTCTGCATCGCTTCGAGTGCTTGGTGAAGAGTGTTGAACCCGTTGGGGGTGGGCGAGATGCGAGCATAGTCTTTCGCTAACCTTGCTGCCGCTTCAGAAAGGATGGGCGAAGTGAAAGTGCCTGGCACGATAGCATCAGTATTCATGTTTGCGCCAAAAGCGTACACGCTGTTGACTCGTTCTGGATTCTTCATTGCCATGATGAGGCTGATGTTTGCTCCGTCACTCCAGACTCCGCCCGTGTCCACGACTATCGATCAAAATGACCTCATGGTGGGTTTTGATCAAAGCTGGAACCTGATTCCCCCAGCTCAGGCTGCTTTCCATCCCTCCATGTAATAGGATCACTGGCTCGCCCTTACCGCGTGTTCCGTACCAGATCCGCGCTCCCTCGTGGTCAACGTAATCCTCCTTTGCCAGTGGCGGAAGGGGTTGCTCCACTGGCAGAGTTTCCCATGTTGGAGTCGAAGAAACATTGCTCATTGTAGGCTGCAGGATAAGTGCGACGGCGAGCGTAGCCGAAGTGACAAACAGCATGCTATCTTATGTGTGGTTCCTGATGGAGCATCACTCCGCCGAACTGGTTCGGCGCAATGTGCAGCAGCACCGCCATCGCTGTGCGACCACGCCGATGACCAGAAGGTCGAATCCGTCGAGCAACGCGGAGGCGCCTGCTGCCGCTAATCCCTTTGCTATGCCTGCGCCTATACCCTTTGAAGCTCCTGTTACCAGTGCAACCCCACTGTCTAAAATGCCCATTCTTCCTCAAGTTTTGTGCGTGTCATCTACTGATTCACTTCCTGATGGTATCCAAGGAATACCTAGTGTCAATCAGGCACCTGTGCTACGCTAAGTGGAATCAAGGTAACTAGCCATGGGTAAAGCAATTGAGATGAGTGTTCGGTTAGACCGCGTGCTTCTGGACCAGATCGCTGGGCGGTGGCACCTTCTGATTCTCGGCGCACTTTGCGATCACGGGCACAAGGCGCGATTCAATGTTCTGAAGCGCGCCGTCCCCGGCATTTCTCAGAAGACGCTTACACAGTGTCTGCGCCAGCTTGAGCGCAGTGGTCTTGTCGCACGACGGGTCCTTACCGATTCGCCTCTCGGCGTCGAATATTCCTTTACTCCGCTCGGGGATACGCTCGAAGCTCCAGTTCGGGCTTTATACAACTGGACACGTCAGTACTCTGCGGCTGTACGGACCGCACAAGAGGCCTATGACGCTGATCGAAGCCGCAAAGATGGTAGATCGGCTAACAAAACCCTCACCGAAAAGACCAACGATACGATTTCCAAGAAACCTTCCCGGAAACCATCGCCACGAAGACCTTTCCTTAGTTAGTTGAGTTTACTTGTTGGTCAGTGCTTTAGGCTTTTCCGCCCAAGGTGACGTAATTGCCGAAACCAACGGCGGCCCACTTGATTTTCTAAAACCCCGAAATGAGGAAAGTTTCCGGGCTCTCACGTGAGATCACCATGTTCTCGACAAAAAAGAGCCGATCAGCGAACCTGGTCGGCTCCTTTACCGCCCTTGAAATGCCGCAAATAGCACAATAAAGCCGCAAACAGGCCATTCGACAGAAAAAGCGTCGCCACCGATTGCTGAAGCCACGAGATTCAGAGCGGTAAAGCCAACAAAGCCACAGCAAGAGCCGGCCGCTTCAAAGAAGGGATTGGAGTGGCCGGTTTCTTTTCGGCTTTTTTCTCTTTGGGAGGTTCATTTGGGGTAGCGTCTAAAGAATCACGAAACATAGTCTTAAGATGTTTTATCTTTTGAATCTTTAGACCCGACCCCTGGCGAATCCCCCTTTCCCTTCCCTTAACGAACGTCCCCTGCTTTCTCATAGCGGACGTCCACGAGGAGGACAATCACCGTCGAACTGAAGATCCATAATTTCTATAGTGAGTGCAGTATTTAGAAGAGTAGTTTCATTCTGACACATGAGTCTGTTCAGAACCATTGGCACAATTACGTGCCAGAGACTCGCGGGTGCGCCTCCTTCTGGGCGTCTCAGGACAAAACGTGCTCACGAAAGGCTTTGGGAAAAGATTCTGTGCCAGACTGAGAAGATAAGATCTCAATATAAGAAAATCGAGCGCCTGAAAAATCCCTCGGCACTGCGCGCCACGAGGATCAATCCAATCGTAGCGCTCAGAGAATAGTTTTTAAGTTCACTTGACCCCCAGAACCGATGCACGGTTTCGCTGGTTGAAGTTCGAGAACTTCTGTGCGGACATGAGCGAATGGCCACCAGGAAAGTCAATCGACCGAATCGACAACGCCTCGGAGCTTGTGTACTAAGTGGACAACAATTAGCGAGTCTGCCGTAGGTTCGGCCGGGTCACATTCCCTATGGACAACAAAATTCCGATTTACCCATTAACAACCAGTGTGCTTGGCCATCTTTACCAACGCGGATTTACCCCTGAGCGAAAGGCAATCGTGCTTAAGGTTTTCGGCCAGGTAATCTCTCACGAAGCCAGCGTCGATCCTGGCAAACTGCTAGCTCGGGCAGAGTGGTTTGGTCTGGAAGAATCGATCGAGCAACTCGTCGACGCGGTGCGCCTACAGGAACACTCGAACCGGCGGGCGTCAGGCGACCTGAAATAGAGCGACACCAGCTCCTTACCGAATAAAGGGGCTCGTAGATGAGCACAGGGGAAGTCTTTCTCGATGAAATACCGAATCAAGGGCTCGATCGCCCGTTGGAAATAGATGCCCTCCACCTCAGGGTTACTCAATCGACAGCAGTCTGCAAGCGACAAAGTAATTTGCACCGTGCCTCCAACACAGGCTAAATCGGTAGTGGCGTCTGAAGGTATTATCGCAGTCTCCCAGCCTTGACCTTCACCGAACTGAAGACGCTCAACGACCGGCTCACCTGCTTCGAGTGCCTCTAGTTCACCCGGTGTAATTCGCAATCGAAGACTAACCTTAGTCCATCTTACCTTCATCTGTCTTAACTCTTTGTTTCCCGGGCACCCACAAACTCGCCGGGGCAATGTATCCAGCGATTTGCCCCGTTCGCCAGCCCCAGCATCTCAAACGCGCCGGGCAATTCCTGTTCGTCTAGGCTCAAGCTCGGACGCGCAGCACCTGCAAGAAAGTCCGAAGTGTTTCACTTTCTGCCGAATTCCTTACACTTAGCGCGTACGGGTCACAAACAGAGACTCGTCTCTGTGGTCACCATTTAATGTGATCAGCTCTCTCTGAAGAAGCTGGCTTCTGCTTTTCCGGTTGCGGTTGCCGTTAGGGCTAAAACATCCTCGTACAATTCGGAACCGCCTTCGATTACTCCAAGATGCAGGTCTCAGCGAGAGGTGATCATGAAGTCTTCCAAACCTGGATCGAACGCGGGTCGATGTTTAAGCGACAAGGCCCGTTTACCGGGTCGGCGCTCCGGTCCGTCAGAACAGACAACGAGGTGTTGCCGAGGCGAACGGAGAGCTGGAGCACGCCACCGAAGGAGGCGATATCCTCAACCATGGCCTCATAGTGGCCATTGTCGCTAAGACGTATGTGCTCTGGTCGAACACTCCAACTTACCCGCTCGCCTTCCAGGATTGGCGGGCCGGCCACGACAAGTCTTACGCCGTTCCCGATCTCAATCTGGTCGTCACCGACTGCGATTCCAAAGGCCAGGTTCTCAGCACCGAGCACGCGCGCCACGGTTTCGCTCGCGGGTCGCAAGAATACCGCCTCGGTTTTGTCCGTCTGAAGAACGCGGCCTTTATCGAGTATAAGGATCTCATCAGCGAGCAGTGCTGCTTCGTCCGGATCGTGCGTGACGATCACCATCGTCGCCGCAATTTCGCGTTGCAGCTCGCGCAATTCTCCGCGAAGCCGCCGCCGCAGTGGGGCGTCTAGTGCTGAGAAAGGTTCGTCGAGCAACACAAGGCGCGCCGGCCGGACGAGGGCTCTCGCCAACGCCACGCGTTGCTGCTGCCCAAGAGACAGCGCGGCCGGTGGTCTCTCCTCAAGACCGGAGAGGCCAAGCCGGTCGAGCCAGTGGCGAGCAGCTGAGACTTCTGCGCCAGCAGGAAAGAGCAGTTGGCGAGCAACGGTCATATGTGGAAACAGGGCGTAATTTTGTGGTACGTACGCGACGCCGCGAGCTTCCGGCGGTAGGCCCGACAGGTCGTGTTCGCCGAGGCGAAGCTCGCAAGTGTCAGCCCTGTCAAGGCCGGCCAGCAGACGTAGCGTTAGCGTCTTGCCCGATCCTGAAGGGCCAAGGATGGCGAGACGCCGAGCGCGGGTCGTCCAAGCTACGTCAAGCTCGAAGGAACCGAGACGCCGTAGAAACTGGAAGGTCAGGCCGCTGTCCGAAACCGGCTTGGAGCTTGGTCCAGCGGCCCGCTTCGATCCGCTCGCCTTAGGCGTCGTAGCAGACGATGGGCCAATGGCGATCCGGGCACGCCGCAGTGCCGGCCCGACACTAATGTTGCTGAAGGCAAAGACCGCGACTGCCGCCGCCAACGTCGGAAGCAGTATAGGCATCATCGCTGGCAACCCCTGGCTCCCGAACGCGACGTACATGTAGACGGGCAGTGAGTAGGGATGATAGGCAACCATGACTGTCGCTCCAAACTCGCCAAAGGCGCGTAACCAAGCCAGGAGCAAGCCAGCACGAATGGCAGGCCAGGCGAGCGGCAGACTCACTCTCGTGAATGTCGCCAACCGTCCCCGCCCCAGCGTTGCTGCTACGTCTTCGAGCACAGGATCAACCGAGGCAAAGGCAGAGCGCGCAGCGATGATCAGAAAAGGGGCGGCCACGAAAGTCTCGGCCAGCACGATGCCGGCAAACGAGTCTGTGAGTGCACCGTGGCCGAGCAGACCGAGCGGCGCATATGGTCCAACCAGGAAGAGCAGAAGTATGCCGCTTGCCAGCGGCGGCATGGCTAGGGGCAGCTGGACAATGAAGCCAAGCACCGCCATTTTGCGCCCCGGCACGCGCGCAAGACAGTAGCCAAGCGGGACACCGCCTATGAGGATTAACGCGACGGACAGCGTAGCACTGCTCACTGACACAGCGAGCGCGCGCCAAAGCGCTGTCGCGTTTACTGAATGCCAATCTGCAAGCCCCGCCTGCTGAATAGCGGCAACGAAAGGAGCACACAGATAGATGGCTAACAATGCCCCAAGCCAGAGCAGCGGCGCAGGAATACGCCGTGTCACTGGGCAGCGTCGACGAGCGATTTAACCGCAGACGGCACTGCGTTCGCGTCGCCGCTCAAATCGGGTTTCAGTAGCTCAAGACCGTGCTGCTTGAACAGATCGCGGCCCTGGGAACTCAGAAGAAAGCTGACAAATCTCTCCGCACCAGTTGGGTTCGGTGCCTCTCGTAAGATGGTAACCGTGTAGTGAGCCTTCGGGGCGATTTCCTCAGGAAGTCTGATAGTCGAGATATTCGCGTCTGAAGCCTCGGTCGAGTAGAAGAAGCCGACATCAAGTTGTCCCGACTGCAGACGCCCGACAAGCGTCTCCTCCGGAAGTACCTGGGCCGGGTTATCGGGCGCACCGATGATTTGCCGGGAAAGATCGGGCTTGCCGTAGAACGTCTCTGCGCGCTTCAGGAGGTCGACCGTGAACGCGCCCTTGGGGTCGAGCTTGGGATCGGTTCGCCCGAGCTTCAGCCCAGGCTCAACAAGCACCTCATACCACGGCTTGCTCTTCAGGTCGTTCACGAACGTTGCCGTTAGCTTGTCCCATCAATTGGTCATCGACCTTTTCATTGGCGCTGATAAATATGTCGCCACGCCGCAGCTTACCTTTGATCTCGTTCGCTATTTTGTTAGAACCGCCGGCGTAGCCCTGAAATCGGTCGCCGCTCTTCTGCTCGAATGCCGGGCCTACGCTCCGCTCCATTAGATTCACCAGCGAGCCGGCATAAAGCACATTAACGGGGCTGTCGCCGGCCGACGCCGAAACCGTCGCCGTGACCATGAAAATAGTAGCCAGTTTCGCGTGGCTAACCTTGATTGACCATGTCATCGGTGTCTCCCCTGAATGCGAGAGGATAAAGCGCGGCGAATGGAAGTCGAGCAACGAAGTAGAACAAAACAACCGCGAGAGATCAATGCCGAAACGGGAAACCCCGAGCCAGCCGAGTACTCGGCGCTGTCGTTCTGTCGTAAGACCTCGAAGTCTATCGTGCACTACCTAGGGCCAAGTCTTCGTTGGGAGTGATGCGCTCTCGGCAAGAATCCGTGGCCAAGCTCGACGATGGCTAGCCACATTGTTGTGAGCGCGTGAGATAGGGTGGAGTCCACATCTCGCGCATCTGGCCGTGCCGAGCTACGGGCTCCAGCGCCGCGGGCGATGGCAGAGAGCGCCCATATTCGGCCGCGACGCGCGTCTCCAAGGTCGTCATGATGCTGTTCGGCTTCTTGGAACTTACCCTCCTGGGCGAGCCGGCGCGGGCTCTCCGGCAAGGCACGGCGGATCCACCAGATGAAGACGGCGCCATGCGCGCCGATCAGCACGACCCAACGCCAACCATCGATGCCGAACGGCGCCTGCGGCACGAGCAGATAAGAGAGAAAGGCGGCAACCGGTACGGCCACGAAACCGATGGCTTGGCAACAAGCGAAGGCCCGGCCACGAATATGCTTGGGTACCAACTCGGAGAGATAGGTACCGATAACGAGAAGTTCAACGCCGATACCGATGCCAGACAGAAAGCGCCAAAGATTGAGCCCGAAGGCCGTACTCTGGAAGGCCATGAGGACATCTGTCGCCGTATACCAAAGCAGCGAATAAGTGAAGATCGCGCGCCGGCCGTATTTGTCGGCCAGAAAACCGCAGGCTATCGCGCCGATGAACAGCGCTGCGACGAAGCTCGCGACGCCGGTGCTCCCGAACAGACGGCAAGCGAGAAGACCCGGTACGAACAAGGTGTCATGGTGTCGATGGTCGATGCAGATGGGAAGCTGGTGCCAGAGCAGAGGGGTCACCGCTCCGTCCAACCCGGGCCGGTTGTCATCCGGAAGGGCCTGGAACTCGACAGGACCATGTTGATGCTGTCCGACCTATTCCCGAGCTGGAACTATCGCCACGGGGACTATTACTGATCCGTCCAACATAGTGCATATGGGGAGCATTAGCACTACTTTGACAGATTCGATTAGGTGCGCGTGGCAGAGCGTCGTGGACGCGGTTCGCTCGATTGGCGGAGCTGACGAAGGGCCACACCAAACGTAAGGTTGGTGTGATGTACAGCAGAGGTAACGAAAGTTACCTACTACCGTCAACTGCGTTTCATTATGATTGGTCCTGTCCTTCGCCTTCTATTAACGAGCACGGCTAAAATCTTCAAAAATTGCATATGAATTTCGGCGGCTTACTTTAGGGTAACTGATCCTTTGTGGCTGCCGCAGTCAGATCTTTTTGGAACTCAGTTTTCGTTTCGAGTTGAGCGAAAAGCAGGTCACCCAAGGCGAGACCAGCTTCCGTATCGCTCGTGTAGTGAACTCCGGCCACTACTCGTCCATCGGCGATTTGCCGGGCACGTTTCAGCAACGCATCGCTTTGCGTCGGAAACAATTGTCCCAGGATGCGGGCCTGGAGTTCAAGTCCGGAAGCGTGTCCGCTAGGATAACTGAAATTCCCTACAACAAACAGGGGCACGACTAGAGTTGGATGCTGAACGTACGGTCGCAACCGACCATTCGCCTTTTTGATCATCGTGTTGATGAAATACGAGTCGATATCGGCGTTAGTGAGTAGCTTAAAGGTGTTCGGATACTTCGTCTCGAAATTGGCATCGATCACGTCGGTCACGAGCTTGATGGAGTAATTTTTATCGCGAAAGGCCTCATTTTTTTGATCTTCTGTCCGCGAAACCTGCAGGGAAAGAGTGATCAGAAGGTCAGTTTGATCGGTTGGCGAGCCAAGAGCAGGCTTTGGAGGAAAGTTTTGCCAGACATTTTCGTTCCCAGTCAAGTAGTAGGGCTTTTCGGGTGGGCTGCCGCTAGGGGAAGCGGCGGGATTCATTGATTGTTTGGGGTCCTGATCGGCCATGGCAAACGGGCAGGAGCAAATCACCAGACCGAGGATGCACAGAATGGCATTTAGACGGTTTTTCATAGCGGAATGTTAACGAGCGAGAAATCTCGAGGTCACAAACTATTCTTACGGCGCCCTGGACGGCGGTTAACTTTCATCGCGGTATCATCCGCATCGAGCCGACCGAGTATTTCGACGTCAAGACCGATCATTCAATCGGTGACGTACCCGTCGATCCCGAGGTCCTCGACCTTCGACGACGCACTCGGGTTATCGATCGTACGCGCGTTGGCTCGGAGTCGCCTTTGACCGATCGATCGCGCCTGCGATCGCCTCGACCACCAGATCGTGTGTGGTGTTTTCGGGTTCCTGCAATCGATCCTGACTTAGGCATTGCCGATCCTCATATTCACTTTGTGTCAAAGTGACAGTTACTTCAGCCATAGGGGTTTTTCTCGTTATGTCTGGCCAATCTCGGCCTCTAATTCTTTGAAAGCTTTCAACAATTCCCGCGCCCGGTCAGCTGGATGAGAGGCAAAGGAATCGCGACCGATTGTGTCTAGGCGTGTCACATTCAAAAAACAGGAAGCCAGCCCATCAACGTTGTAAATCTGTTGCCTCTCCAATGCTCTCCGGTCCCAGGGCATACTTTGCAAAATCGCTCGATTAGCTGCCAGCAGTTTCGTGTATTCCTTGCCTTTGCGGAAAGAGAACTCTTGCTGGGCACGTGTGAGCGCGTCTTCCAACGGCCGCAAGAATTCGGGTTCTCGCGCCTGGATCTGCTCTAAGCGAATTCGGTTCGCTTCAGTTGAAGCTTCGGCGTCAACCAGTGACTTTTTCAAGGTGGCAATGGGTGCCTCACTGGAACGCAGATCGCTTTTCTGTTGCTGCGCTTGAGCGAAAGCAAGGTTCGCTTCCCGCAATTGGCTTGCCCACCCTTGATAGACTTCAAGCGCATCGCTCAAAGCGATCCGATGTTTACCTTGGACTGCGATAGCCTGGAAGTCCGCCGATTCTTTTGCGGCAGCGCGGGCGGCTTGCAACTCTCTGATCCGTTGCCGGAACTTTCTGATTTTCTCCTCGCGTTCCTCCCGCATCAGCTCGGCCACCGTCGCTTCGCGCGTTCCAACAAAGATCCGATTTTCGGGCCGCTTCATCCGGTAGGCCGACTCGAACCCGACTAGTAGATGGTCCAGTGGTCCGTCCGGATCAAGGTTGATGAGTTCTTCATCAGTCCATCGGCGCATCCCGTGCACGACCGGCCCCTGATCGGTCATCGGTCGCCTAAAAGTCTCGGCTTCTTCCATAGCCGGGTATAATACCATTCCAGAAAGACTGAAGCGAAACCCGAAATTTATCGCCATTCGCCAAACTGGTGTAGCGGCCAGAATCCGCTCGGTGAGGCGTTGCGCAATCATTGAGTGGTGGAATGGCAACCGCGTTCCATCGGGAGATTCTTCCGTGAGCGGCCTCCTTCGCGGAATGAACCTGCGGACAAGCGGGCCGGACATATATAGAGCTTTGCTCGAATCCCTTTGCTTCGGAGCACGATCGATGATCGATCACCTCGCTGCCGGCGGCGCCCCGATCAAGCGGGTGATTCTGACCAGCGGACTGCAATACCTGCGATGAAAATGCCCTGTTTATCATCCAACTATTAATATAGGGAGAGCCCATCCCCTATATCAAGGGGTTTCATGATCGGGATCTCTCGTCCTCCGATTATCCAGGTCCCTTTACTGCGGATGAACCCAATATCCTTGCCATTAGGGAATGGACATTCCCTTTATCCTATGTAATTGAAACGGTGTTACTGCAGCTCGGATGCTAACCACGGCAGTTCAGACAAAATGCGACCGGTTTTTGAATCACAGGTTTTATTATTCGGACTCCACAAGAGGCAATTAAACGCCCTCCCCGACACTGATGGGAGTGATCCGGAATCGAACTCCGCGCTTAGCGAACACTTTTAACACCACGAACAATAACCATGAACGAACGAACTATGAATGATCGAGCGATAAGCTCTGCTGACACAGATCGCAGGGCGCCAGCAATCAAATATCAACCGAGGTCCAAGCGCAGTTACTTTGACGTGGGTATCGGTTCCATATGCTTATCGGGCGTGGAGACCGGCGGAAAATACTGCCTTCTGGAGGTGAGTCTCGCGTCGGGGATAAGTGTGCCTCGTCATACGCATACACGCGAGGATGAAGGATACTATATCCTTTCCGGAGAACTGGAGGTCATCGTCGGAGAGGAGGTCTTTATTCTTAAGGCAGGTGATACTCTCATGGCTCCCCGCGACATCCCCCACCAGCTCCGTAATTCTGGCAACGCTGAGAATTATTATCTCCTCATCTTTTCGCCTCCCGGATTCGAGGACTTTCTGAAGGAGACGGCAGTTCCTGCGCCGGATAATGCGGTGGCTCCAACCGAACCGCAACTACGGGCTGACGATCCGTCGATTGCCATTCGGAAAGTGCACGAACTCTCGGCCGACTATGGGATTCAGTTTAATTGATCGCTCCGCTTACGCTGGCTCACGCCGGTAGCAGCAAATTCGCAGGAAAGAATCACAAGTAATGACAACAGAACCCGAAGCTCAATCGATTCAATCAGGAAACCAGAGCGAATGGTTACAAACCCACATCATCACAGTTCGAAGCGGCTTTCACCGGAGGGTAAGCTGAGATGACGGACGAAGCCGATGCGATCGTCGTCGGGAGCGGCATTAACGGCCTGGTTGCCGCCGCCGAATTGGCGCGGGCAGGCTGGTCGGTGATCCTCCTTGAGCGCGATGCCAAGATTGGCGGGTTCATCGCCGCTGAGGAGCGCACGCTCCCTGGCTACCTTCACGACACCTTCTCCTCCTGGCACCCGCTGTTCGTCTCGGGCCCCGCCTACGCCGCACTCGGCGAGCTGTTGCACCGGCACGGCCTCGAGTACCGGAACACCGACGGCTGGGTGACCGCCAGCGTCGCCGACGATGGCCGCGCCACGCTCGCTCACCGGGACCCCGAACGGACGGCGGCGGAGTTCGCTCACGCCGAGGACCGGTCCGCATATCTCGCCATGCTAAAACGGCTGGGCGAGAACATGGCGTCGATCGGTGGCCTGCTAGGCAGCGAGGTGCGTTCCCCCGCGATGGTGCGGTACGCGATCGGACTGGTCCGCAGCGGCGGGCTGCGCGGCGCTGAGTGGTGGCTGCGCGCGGCGGTCACCAGCGGCCGGGCGTACCTGCGCCGGGACTTCCGCGGCCACGAGGTTGACCATCTGTACGCGCCGTGGCTGCTGCATGCCGGGCTCTGCCCGGACCACGCCGCCGGTGGGCTCATGACGCCGTTGTTCGCGGGAATCCTTCATGGTTTCGGTCTACCGGTGGTCGCCGGGGGTGCCGGCCGGTTCTTGGCGGCGTTTGGCTCGCTGCTGGATTCGCTCGCCGTGCGTGTGGAGACGAACGTCGATGTCGACCGCATCCTGGTGGCGCGGGGCCGAGCGATCGACGTCCTGACGCCGGACGACCTGCGCGACCGCAACCCAAACGCCGTCAGCGGCGATCCGTATGGCGGCTCCGCTGAGTTAGACCAGACCCTTCTTTGGCGGCCGCTGGCCTCGTCCGGCCGCCATGCGACCCCGGTCCGCCGGCTATGGCACATCGGCGCCTCAACTCACCCCGGAGCGGGTCTGGGCGGTGGCTCCGGACATCTCGTCGCGACCAGGCTGACCAGGCGCAGGGCGTGGCAGCGTTGAAGCCGCACTGTCGATTTCCCAAAGATCTTCAAGTTCGAAATTAGGCGGAATTAGGGACAATAGGGTCACGTCTTAACAAGACCTAAGGGCAAGCGCAGCAGCCACTGAAGAGCAGGTAAAAGCGCAGTTTCAGAAATTTATCGGCAAAGGCTTATCGCCTGGGATTACGATCACAGTGGAGAACGCCGCGACAGACTCCCAGAGCAAAGAATGATCGCCATCCTTTCCTGTTCAGGACGTGGGAGAGTCTTCAAGGAGCTCAGCTCCGTAGTACCTATCGGTAATCGACAAATCCTCAAGACCGAGATTTACATCGAAGAGCCAAATTATACTGAGCTACAGATTCCGAGGTTTAAGGGTAGCGGACAAGGGGTCCGAGCGTTTCCTGGCGAAGGCGCTCTAAAAAAGATTTACGGCGTTTTCGCCAACTGGCTGTGCGATTCGGACACCGATCACGGCGGTTGGGACAAAAAACGATCAGCCCGTGAAAATCGTAACATCTATTGCGCCGTGAAGGACACCTCGTCACCCACACCTACCTTAGCAGATAATTTCACTCAGGTCCTTCCCGACGGACAGGTAACATTCCGGCTCTTAGCGCCAAACGCGAGAGTCGTGGAGCTGGTTATCGGCGTCCAGTGTGGTCCATACGAACCCCAAGGAGGGAAGACTGTCACGATGACCAAGGATGCGAAAGGGCTCTGGAGCGTGACGTTAGGCCCTTTGGAGCCGAACCTCTACGAGTATCAATTCAACCTCGATGGGGCAAAATTCCGGACCCAGGCAACGACATGCCCAAGCCACGGCGACAGATCGACACAAGCCTGCTGTTAGTTCCCGGGACGCCGCCGTGTCTCCTGGAGGCGCAAAACGGTCCGCATGGAACAATGCGCGACGAGACCTACTATTCGGCCACCCTTGGCAAGAACCGCCAGGTCTTGGTCTACACCCCGCCAAACTACCACCGCTCACAGGCTTCCTTACCTGTCCTTTACCTCTACCACGGTGGTTGGGACACGCGCTACTCATGGGCCACCGAAGGAAGGTTAGCCCAAATGATGGAC
>WNFN01116222.1_pt2 | contig 16176 bp, 13 predicted proteins | sample 5400161 | NCBI WGS metagenome assembly WNFN01 (sample SAMN13153353, study PRJNA577476) | soil metagenome | isolation source: 80 cm saprolite on Douglas fir-dominated hillslope | place: USA:California | collected 2013-09-17
CGCCCACCGCGCGTTCCACCGAGGCGTCCTCCGTGACGTCGAGCTCCAGCGTTTGCAAAGAGAGCGATTCGCGCTCCGCGAGTTCCGCGATTTCACGCGCCGCTGTTGCGTTGCGGCCGTTCACATTGCGCATTGTGGCGAAGACTTGATAATTCTTGCGCGCCAGCGTCTCCGCGATCAGCCGGCCGAAGCCGCTGCTCGCTCCGGTGATGAGAACAACTTGTTGTGGAATAGGCATGGGGTAAAAGGATAGAGAGGAAGCCCCCGGACGTAAATAGGGCTAATGTTTTTTGTCGTGCTGGCACAATCCATCGGAGCGAAGGCGAAAGGAAACAAGAAAACAACGGTTAAAAAGGGGGGAACAAGACGATTCCGGGCCGCATCAGTTGCCTGGTGCGATATCACGCGCCGGAGCTTGCCAATCCGAAGGCGGAAAAACAACCGGCCAAAACTTGGGGTTCGCGTGATCGAACTCGAAGGCTACCGAAAAAAAATCGAGTGGGTTATCTTCCACGCGTACCACTCGGCAGTTTTGCTCTACGCTGTTCTGCGGGTTCACGAGACGCATGGGCTGGCCGACGTGCAAGTCCATTTTCATCTTGAGTAGGCCGCCGTGGGCGTTCACCACCAGCGTCAGCCCTTCTTCCTGACGCGGCTTGCGCTGCTTGTCTTCCGCGATCACCGTGACCTTCATTTGGAGCATCACGCGCTCGCTTCGCCGGCGGTTCATCGGATTGGACGGAGTTGCCAAGCCCTTCTCCTTGAATGAAGTCCGCGAGCCCGCCGGACTCTCAAGATTTCAGCAAATGAAACACCTGGATTCTGAGATGAATCTTACCTTAGTTGTCGAGGAGGGGACGCTAGCCGTTCGGCCAACTGTTGCGCAAGAGATAGGGGCTTACGCCGGCTCGCGCGGCCCTATCGCCGGTGGGTATTCAGCTTTGTTTCGAGGCGCGCTTTCACCGCCGGCCACTCGGAATCGATAATGCTGAAATAGACTGTGTGCCGGATGCGCCCGCTCGCCGTAATCATGTGGCTCCGGAAAATGCCCTCTTCCCGCGCCCCAATGCGCAGAATCGCCGCGCGCGAGCGCTCGTTCAGCGAATCCGTCTTCAGCTCCACGCGCATGCAGCCCAGCGATTCGAATGCATGTCTCAGCAGCAAGTACTTCGCTTCCGTATTGATGGCCGTGCCCTGCCACTCGCGCGCTACCCAAGTCCAGCCAATCTCCACGCGAAGATGCGTGCGGTCGATGTTGCCGTAACGCGTGCTCCCGATAGCCCGGTCGGTGGCCTTCTCCACAATCGCAAACGGCAACGAGGTGCCCCGCTCCTGCTCTTTCAGCGCCGTGTCGATGTACGCTGCCATTTCCTCCTGCGTTCGAACGGGTATCGGTATCCAGCGCCACAATTCCTGGTCCAGGCCGACCTCGGCCAGTCCCGCCAAATGGGCTTTCGCCAGCGGCTCCAGCCGCACGTGCACGCCTTCCAACATCACTGGCGAGACGGCCATTTCCGTAGCCATGATTGGTGTATGTTACGGCTGGCCGCGCTGGTTCAGCGAGCGCCAATTTGGAGTTGGAGAGAAAACTTTTTCAATGCGCGGAACTACCGTATGAACGCTGCGCCGCTACGCGTAATAGGAGGCCAGCATCGTTCTTCCCCGCAGGGGGAAGTAGTCGCCGCTTCTGCAAATTTGCGAAAACTTCCACACCAGGGAAGCATCGAGCCAGCCGTGGCTGGCCTCACCGCTGAGAGTTTCCAGGGCATCCTCTGAAGAAAGAGCACATCGGTACGGGCGATCCGTGATGAGCGCATCGTAGATGTCCGCAATTTGGAGAATTCGCGCCATCAGCGGTATTTCATCTCCGCGGAGGCCGTCGGGATATCCGCTTCCGTCCATTCGCTCGTGGTGATGCCGAATCACCGGCAGGACGCGGCGAAGAGATTTCAACGGCGAGCAAATATGTTCGCCGATGACGGGATGTTGCCTGACGATCTCGGTTTCTTCCGTGTTCAGCGCCCCGGGCTTGAGAAGAATTTCATCCGGTACCGAAACTTTTCCAATATCGTGAAGCAGGCAGGCGATCCGCAACTCCTGCAAATCTACTTCCGGCAAGTCCAGACTCGCTGCGAGCTGCAGGGCGTATTTTACGATGCGTTCCGAGTGACCGTTCATGAGCGGGCTTTTCGCTTCGATGCTGCGCGCCAGGGAGAGCACCACGGACTTGGCCTGCTCATCGATGTAACCCCGCAGCCGCAGGAGAGACTCCACGCGGCTCAAGGCCTCCTGAAGCGACGTGGAAGTTCCCCAGAATTCCGCGGCGCCCGCCTTGCGTCCACGGGCCACATCCGCAGGATCCGACGAAGGCTTGATCAGCACAATGGGAATCTGAAGATTGAGCGGGTTTCCTTTCATGCGGCGACACAGCTCGAATCCATCGACATCCGGCAAAGTGTCGTGAAGCAGCACTAAATCGGGCTGAAGCTCGAGACACTCCCGCAGAGCAAATTCTCCGTCCTCGGCCGTAAATACGTCGTAATTTTGAGTCTGTAAGAATGATTTCAAGGAATCGCGGCTCGCCGAAGCAACATCCACAAGCAAAATAGCTGAATTCATGAGTCCCTCGTTATTCCTCTGCGCGCAAGGAGGATCGGGCACACCACTCCCCGCGCTAGATATAGAGTTTTGCGATGGATTGGATTTGCTTGCGTTCTCCAATCCCTGTGCGCGGAGGCTTCTGCCTCCGCTTCCCGGGGACGAGAAGGAATGAGGTGGCTCGGCAAGGTTACTTGATGCTTATGGCGTGCCAAAAGCAGCGCCCGCTTAAGTGATTAAGAATTCAGGTCTTGCGGCGCGGCCGGTGGAAATGAGCGCCGAGCGCTAGGAATTATTTCCCTAGTGCCTCCTATGTTTACCCGATGCCGCACGTCCTTTCTGCCTCCCTTCGATCCCTCTTCGCCAACTGCAAGGAACCCTCCGCAGATTTACAAAATCAAGGGACTGACTGTCGGCGATTGTTGTTGTCTTTTTCTTTCTTGCTGATGCTGAGAGACAGTGGCTTACTCGGAGTCAAGGAAAACGGAATCTTTAGGAAAGGGGATGCGGGCGAGGCGCGGCGTGAGGTATGATAGAGTCTCCTGAAATCAACTCATTGGGATGACAATGCCGACTGCAACGAATGGAAAAGTTTTGTTGAGGGTAAGACCCAGGGGGTTCTGCGCGGGCGTGGTGCGCGCGGTGGATATCGTCGAGCTGGCGCTGGAAGCTTACGGCGCGCCGGTCTACGTGCATCACGAGATTGTCCATAACACCTATGTAGTCGAGCAGTTGCGCCGGCGCGGCGCGATTTTTGTGGAAGCCATCGAGGAAGTGCCGCACGGCGCGGTGCTGGTTTTCAGCGCCCACGGCGTTCCGCCGACGGTCCGCGATGAAGCCAAGTCGCGCGCGTTGAAAGTCATTGACGCCACCTGTCCGCTGGTGACCAAAGTGCACCTTGAGGCACTGAAGTTTGCGCGCGAAAAGCGCACTATTATTCTCATCGGTCATCGAGACCATCAGGAGATCGTCGGCACTTCGGGCGAAGCGCCGGACCGCACCATCGTGGTGGACTCCGTCTCGGCTGTGGACGCACTCGAAGTCGAAGACCCCGACAAGCTCTCCTTCCTCACACAAACGACCCTGAGTCTCTACGACACGCAGGAAATCGTGGCGCGGCTGCGCCAGAAATTCCCGTTCATCCAGGGTCCTGCCAGCGACGATATTTGTTACGCCACACAGAACCGCCAGGAAGCCGTCGAGCAGGTAGCCAAGGACGTGGACCTGATCCTGGTGGTGGGTTCGCCGAACAGTTCAAACTCCAACCGCCTCGTGGAGGTCGCCCAACGTAGCGGCGTCAAGGCCCAACTGATCGACTCGGCCAAGGACATCGACGTGCGGTGGCTCGAAGGCGTTTCCCGCGTGGGCTTGACCGCCGGGGCCTCCGCGCCCGAAGTCCTTGTGGAACAGGTTAGCCAACGCTTGGCGGAGTTCGGCTTCACGGATCAGCGCGACCTGGATTTGATCCGCGAGGACGTGCGCTTCACGCTGCCGCCGGAATTGGCGACTATCGCGCCGGCGCCGCGCCGCTAAAGAATTTGCAGTGCCCGGCAGGGGGACGCGCAGTGCTTGACCGGAAAGATTTGCCGGACTGAGCCAGCAGTGATCCGGTCATCGGTACCCTAACGCGTTAGACGGGAATTACAAGACAAGGAGCCAGACCTTGGCGGTCAAAATCGTCCGTCAGTCGAAGAAGATTGCCTTGATTGGCGCGCCCTCGAGCGCCGCGGCATTTTCCGTTGGCAGCGAGAAGGCTCCGTCGGCGCTGCGCGCGGCCGGGCTAGCCGAGAAGCTGCAAGCCGCCGGTTATGAGGTCGTGGACTATGGCGACTGCGCTCCGCGCCTCTTCGCGGACGACGAGGAACACCGGCGCGCACGCAATCTCACTGAAATCGTCGCCGGCCTGAACGATCTGAAGACCCGTGCCGAACTCGCGGTAAAAAGCGGCGCGCTGGTGCTGGTCCTGGGCGGCGACTGCGCCCAGGTCATCGGCTTGCTCACCGGCGTGCGGCGCTACTACAAGCACGTGAATCTACTGTGGTTCGATCGCGACGCCGATCTGAATACCCCCGCAAGCACTCCTTCAGGCCGCATCGACGGAATGGTTGTGGCCCACATCATCGGCAAGGGCGCCCCGGAGCTGGTGCGCTTCTGGAGCGAGGCGCCGCTGGTGCGCGAGCCGGACGTGACCCTCTTCGGACTCGAACGGCTCGATCCGCCGGAGCAGGAATTCCTCGTCAAATCGCCGATGCGGCATATTTACGCCGCGGACATTCAATCCAAAGGCGCCGGCAAAGCGGCACACGAGGCGCTGGCGCAAGTGCACGCCGACGCCCGCGAATTTGTCCTCCACCTCGATACCGACGTCATCGCGGCGGAAGATTTTCCCGCGGTGAACGTGCCCGGCGCCGGCGGATTGCACTTCGGCGAAGTTCGCGAGTCCTTCCTCGAGTTGGTGAAACACAAGAACCTGCTGGGCCTCGATGTGGCGCAGTACAATCCCGACAAAGATCCCGAAGGTGGCGGCGCGAAGATGCTCGTCGACCTGCTGGTCCAAGCGCTTTCCGCGCGCCTCGAAGCGCTGACGGCGCCCGCGGCCGAGCCCGCCGCGGGTCCGGAAGAAGTGTCCTCGTCAGGAACGACCGCGTAAAACGTCTGCATTTCATTCGCGATAACAAAAAACTGGCGTGCGGTTCAGGAAGCGGCGGTGGCGCGTTTGCGCAGATACCGCGCGAGGCCGAGAAAAGAGAGATTCAGCCCGGCGCTGAAGGCGTAGTGGTCGGCTTCACCCGCCGGGAGATGCTGGGAAATTTCGGCATGCGTGGCGGACATGAAGGAATCCATCGCCGCGGAATCGCTGGCGGCGGTGCGCAGGATTTCCGCGGTCAGCATGGCCCAGCGATGCAGCCGTTCGCGGAATATCAGAATGTGCTCGGAAGGATTATCGGAATAACCGTAGTGCGTGAGAAAGAGCCGCGCCGGCTTGCGTTCCAGGATGGCGGCGAAGGAAGCATCCCAGATCCCGAGATCAATGTCCGGTGGAGGGGTAGCGGGCATGACGTAGGAATTTCCTTCGATACGCACTCCCGTGGTGTCGCCAACGAAAGCGACGCCTTCCTTCTTGTCGAAATAACTGACGTGGTGCGAGGCGTGGCCTGGTGTATAGACAACTTCGACTTCGCGCGAGCCGAGCGTGAGCGTTTCGCCGCCCTCGAGGATGCGCAAATTTTCCGCCGGAACGGGAAGGACTTCGCCGAAAAGGCGATGTAGTTCGTGGGGCCAGAGGCGCTCTGCGCTGGCCAGCAGCTTCGACGGGTCAACCAGGTGCGGCCCGCCATTCTTGTGGACGTACACCGCGAGGCGGGGATTCTCGCGCACCAGCGCGCCCGTAGCGCCGGCGTGGTCCAGGTGGATGTGCGTGAGAAGAATGGCGTCGAGATCGCTCACGCCGATGCCACATGCCTGCAGTTGGCTGTGCAAAGTCTCGAGCGTGGAGCCCGGGCCGGGGTCGACAACGGCGCGGTGGCCGTCCGACTCGAGAAGCGCAGCGGCGATGCTTCGCGGCCGCCCCATCCAAAGATTGTCGAGCGTGGTGATCGAGTTCATAAGTCAAGAAGTGTAACGCAGGATGGGAAAGTTGGCAGTCGGCAGTTGAGAGCCGGTCGAAGGAAATACTGGCCGCCCGGCAAGCGAGGAAGTAGTTGCACCGAAAGCAAATTGTGGAATAACCTGACGGCGCCGAGTACTGTTGCTTCTTCAGATTTCTCCTTGGGTCCGGACCTGGGCGTGGGGAAATGCGGTTGCCTGGAGAGGAAGAAGCGACAAGTTCAGCAGCTGCGATGCGTCCAACGGAGCCCGCCAAGCGCAGCGAGCGGTCAGCAAGCGGGCGCGTGAACCAAACGGGAATCGATTGATAAAGCATGGGAGGAAAGAGATGCGCAATTGGTGTGCAGCACTTGTAATGAGCGCGCTTTTGGCTTTGCCGCTTTGTGCGCAACAGAAGAGCAGCGCCGCGGGTGACGAGAACGGCGCCGCGAACGCGGCCGCGGAGAAAAGCGCCACCGCGAACCTTTCCGCGGCAAGAACTAACATTGCGCCTCGGAGGGGCGTATTTGCGTTGCCGGCGAAGCCGCGGCCGACGCCTTTTCCGGAACCTGCAGCCGTGGCAAACGACACGCGTCCGCCAGGGACGCTGGTGCCAAAGTTCGAAATCGCTGCAACGTACTCCTACATCAATTTCGCGCCCGGCGACCCTTTCGCGAATTTCAACAGCCATGGCGGGTCGGGTTCGTTCACCTACAACGCTTCAAAGTGGCTGGGACTGACCGGGGAGTTCGGCGGCTACCGGTTCGACCGAAACCTCTTCCCGTTTACGGCCAGCAGCACGACTGTGAGCGGTGGTTTCGTTACGTATCTCTTTGGCCCGCGGCTGAATTGGCGCAAGTTCGATCACTTCGTTCCGTTCGGTGAATTCCTTGTTGGCGGCGCAACCGGTGGCGCGGAACTGATCGGCACCGCGACCCAGAGCGCGTTTGCGACGGCCGCCGGCGGCGGCGTCGACATGGTTCTGACGAAGAACCTCGCCTGGCGCGTAGCCCAATTGGATTACCTCATGACGACTTTTTCGGGCCCCGCAGTAACGGCCACTGGGCGGCAGAACAACTTCCGCGCCGGCACGGGCCTGGTCTTGCGGTTCGGGATTCCCAATCCGCCGCCTCCACCGAACCACCCGCCGGTGGCGGCTTGCTCGGTGAGTCCGGCTTCGGTATATGCCGGTTCGGGCGACACCGTCGCTGTGCGCGTGAACGCCAGCGACCCGGACAACGATCCATTGACCTACACCTACACGGCCACGGGCGGCGCGGTCGAGGGCACGGGCCCCGAGGCACGCTGGAATGCAACGGGCGTGGCCGTTGGCTCCTACGCCGTCAACGTTCAAGGTGGAAGAGAAGCCCAACCATCCGCCGACGGCGGCACTCTCCATCGAGCGCAGCCCGATTCTGCCTGGCGAGCGCACCGGCATCACCTGCAACGGCAGCGACCCCGACAATGATCCGCTGACCTACAGCTACACCACCACCGGCGGACAAATCGTGGGAAGCGGCTCGAACGTGCAATTGGATGCCACGGGCCTGCAGCCGGGGACTTACGGCGTAAAGTGCGTGGTGAACGACGGCCGCGGGGGAACTGCCGATGCTTCCGGCAACGTGGAAGTGAAGGAGCCCCCGCAGATCAAGCAGATCAAGCAACTGGAAGCCAAGCTGGCGCTGCACAGCATCTACTTCCCAACGGCCCTGCCCACTGCGGCGAAACCCTCAGGAGGGTTGCTGGCCAGCCAGCAAGTAACGCTGGATGAGCTGGCGAGCAACTACAAACAGTATTTGACTTTAAAGCAGGACGCCCACTTGATTCTCGAAGGCCACGCCGACATTCGCGGGGCCAAAGATTACAACGTGAAGCTTTCCGAGAGGCGCGTGGAACGCACCAAGAGCTACCTTGTTGAAAAGGGCGTGCCCGCGGACCATCTCGAGACTCGCGCTTTCGGCTTTGAAAAGAACATGACCTCCGAAGAGGTGCAGAAACTGATCGAGGCCGATTCCGGCTTGAGCCCGGCGGAAAAGCAGAAGATCCTGAAAAACCTGCTGACCGTGCGCCTGGCCAACAACCGGCGGGTGGATGTCACTCTGAGCACCACTGGTGAGCAGTCTGTCCGCCGCTTCCCCTTCAGTGCCAAGGATGCCTTGACGCTGCTCAGCAGGGGTGGCAGTGAAACACCCAAGAAGAAGTCGGCCGCTCCAGCGCAGGAAAAAAAGGCCAAGCCGTAGCGGCCGAGTTTTCGTGAAAAAACATCCTCGCCGGGAGTGACTCGTAATTTCCGGTGAGGGAACGGCAAACCCTACGAGATCAAGCAGGCGGGCTCTTCGGGGAGGTTTCGAGGAGCCCGCTTCGTTTTTAGAGCAGGCTTTTGGCGGGATCTGCGCGCGGCCCGTTCCCGAATTGGAACGGAAAGCGAGGAGGAATAGGGACCGAGTCCCAAATTGGGACTTGCCAAGTAGGTAGTAATTTAACTAAGGTATTGATTTATGAATAGACTGGGGACGATTTCCTGAAACGGAACTTAAGATGCAGACAAAGTCACAAACCGGAGGTTTTCAGCATGCCTGCCATGAGTGAGGAAGCAGCCGTCCGCCGCGAGGTTGTCCCGATGAACATTCTAATCGTGGATGACGAGCAGTCCATCCGCGAGACCTGTGCAACCGTCTCGGAGCAGTGCGGGATGAAGGCCGTCAGCGTGGCCACCGCCGACGAGGCGCTGGAGGTCCTGGAACATTCGGCCATAGACATTGTGCTGACGGATTTGAAGCTGCAGCAAACGAACGGGGTGGAACTGTTGAAACAGGTGCACGACCTGCATCCCGAGGTCTCCGTGGTGGTGCTGACGCAGTACGGAACGATCGAATCGGCGGTGGAGGTCACACGCATGGGCGCCGTGGACTACGTGACCAAACCGTTCCGCATTGAAGAGTTGCGCTCCCGGCTCGAGCGCGTGGCGCGGGCCGTGGAATTGCAGCAGGAGAACCGCCTCTTGCGCGAGCAGTTGCGAACCCGCCCGGGGTTTGGCGGGCTGATCGGCGTTTCGATGAAAATGCAGCGCGTCTATAAAATGATCGAGAAAGTGAGCCAGCACGAGTATCCCGTGCTTGTGCTGGGGGAGAGCGGAACGGGAAAGGAGCTGGTGGCGCGCAGCATTCATTTTTCGGGACCGCGCAAGGACCGGCCGTTCGCGCCGGTGGACTGTTCCGCGCTGGTGCCCACGCTGATCGAATCCGAGCTGTTCGGCTACGTCAAAGGGGCGTTCACCGGGGCCATGCAGTCCAAGCAGGGATTGCTCGAGGCCGCCCAGGGGGGCACGCTCTTTCTCGATGAAATCGGTGACATGCCCGTGGACTTGCAGGCCAAGCTCCTGCGAGCGCTGCAGGAGCGGGAGGTCAAGCCGGTGGGCTCGACGGAGCGCCGGCAAATCAACGTGCGCATCATCGCCGCCACCAACCGGGATCTGGAAAACGCCATTCGCTCGGGAACCTTCCGGCAGGACCTATTTTTCCGGCTGAACGTGGTGCAAATCAAGATCCCGCCGCTCCGGGACCGCAAGAGTGATATCCCGATTCTGGTGACGGCCTTTCTGGAAAAATTTTCTGACCCTCGGGGCCCGGTGCGCACCATCTCCGAAGACGCCATGCGCCGGCTGATCGCCTACGATTGGCCGGGAAATGTGCGCGAGCTGGAAAATGCCATCGAGCGGGCCGTCGCCCTGGGTTCCGGGCCGATCCTCCACGTGGGTGACCTGCCGTCCAACCTGCAGTATCCCACCACCGAAAGGACGCCGGAGAAGGATGAAATTTTGCCTCTCGAGGAACTGGAGCGCCGCGCGATTCTCCGCACCCTGCGCGAAACGGGCGGCGACAAGCTTTCGGCGGCGCGCATGCTCGGCATCGGGAAGACCACTCTCTATCGCAAGCTGAAGCAATACCACATGGAGCATGCAGAGCAGTAAGAGCACTGCAATTACTCAGCCGCGGTTTTCGAACGCTATAATCTGCTCCGTCCCGACTGGTAGACCGACCAAAGATTTTGTGTCCGTGAGCGAGGCGCGCCTCGCAGCGGATTTTTTCTGTTTCCGTTGCCCCTCAGTCCTGACTTTTTGACCGCTCGTTATCCGACCAGTTAGTAGCTACCAGTGCCGCGCATATGTCGCGAGCCACCGGTTACCCGCCGCACCTCGGCCGTGGTCCACTCTGGGAATAACCCCAAGCAAAGTCTCGACATGGAATTTCTCGCCGCCCATCCTTTCTCCTAAGTGATTGATTCAACTAGCCAAACTGGCATTTCCTCATGGGCCTGCCGATGCAAGAGCGAATACGACAGAGTCTGAATCTTTAGTTTTGCGTCCGGCCTAACGGCTGGGCAGAGGCGAAGAGAGCGCTGCTGATTTGAGGCCACGGAATGAGGATCAGGGCGAAAAGGGCGGAGAAAGCATCGAGCGGGCGAGGCGTGGCGCGCGCGGCCCTGGAAGGTGCTTCTCGCAAAGAATTGCTGCTGGAAGCGCAGAGGTCGATCACGCAGCAGGGATCCCCCGGCCGCATCGGCGTCTGGCTTGAGGCTGATGGGAACGCAAACCCGCAGAACAAGAATATCGCAGGGTTTCACGGAATGGTGTGGGAACGGGGAATCCTCGAACCCCCTCAGGAGTGGGCCCATCTTTCCGTGGAGCCACCGCTTCCGGAGGAACTGCTTCTCCGCGGAAATACCGTCGAACAAGACCTGGAGGCTTCTCCCCCGAACCCCATCCTAGGGCTGCTTGGGGGACTGCGTCACGCGTTGTGGGTTCCCATTGAGGGCAAAGAACAATTGAAAGGAGTCATCCTCGCAGGAAGCAAGGGAAAACAGCCGGCCTGTTCCCGCGAACACGTGGAATCGGTCGCCGCCGAACTTGCGCTGGCCTTGGGGCTTGAGGAGGAGCAGAGAATTGGTCGACAGCGAAAGGAGGACCTCGGCGCGGTCCGGCGTTACCTCGCGCAACATGCCGCCGCCAGTTCCGAGGAGGCGCTGCTCTCCAACCTGGTGGAAAGTTGCACTGGGACGGTGGCGGACGGGGATGGTCCGGGCGCGGCGTTCGCGGTCATCGGTGCGTTGCAGCAATCGCGCGAAAAATCCGACGAAGGCTTTTCCGTCGATTTTCACTGGCGCAGCGGGGATGACTCGTGGACGTACGCGATCGAGAGCGAACCGCTGGCGAATATATGGCGGCGCGCGCTGGAAGCCCGCCGGGCGATCGGCAGTGCGCCGCAAATGGGCCGGGCGCAGGGACCGGTGACAAGAATCGTCGCGTTTCCGCTGGAGTCGGAAGGGCAACTCCTAGGGACGCTCGTAGTGGGACTGCCGGGCAGCGCCGTCTCTCTCTCGACGTTTGACCGCCTGGAGTTGCGCGCGGTCATGGCCGCGTCCGCGCTCCGCCAGAGACGGCGAAAAGAAGAGGAGTCGCGGCTCGCGGCTTGGCCGCACGCGCTCCTGGATTGCCTGAGCGAACCACTCCTTCTCTTGGATGAGGCTGGGAAAATCACGGCGGCGAGCCGAGGCGCCAGGGAATTAATGGGCCTCGCCTCGAAGCCTAAAGGGCCGGAACCAACGGGCATTCTCACGCATACGTACTTCGCCGAACTCTTCTGCGGTCGCGATCGTGAGCATCTCAGGACATGGATGCGGGGGCCACGTGATCGCGGAGCAAAGCGGGGCGGTACCGACAACGAGTTTTCACGCGCGGAATTGCACAACGGCGTGGCTGTGCAATTGCGCTTGGCCGTCCCGGTGGAAGGCCAGGCCACGGTGATCCTGCTCAAACCATTGGTTAGTCGAAAATCGGCGGGACCGGCGGACCATGCCGAAATCGAATTGCAAAACGTCATCGAATGGCTGGAAGAAGGAGTCATCCTGTTCGATGCCCAGGACAACATCCGGGCGATGAATACGCGATTCGAACAGTTTGCGGGTTTCGCGCCGGAGGAGTCCGGGAAAATCAAGACCCTAGAGGGATTGATCGGGCGTCTCAGAGGTCATGCGGCGGAACCGGCGCTGTTCACGGAGCGCTGGCGGGAACTGGCGCGCGGAATCGAAGGTGGTGTGCGCCAGGAGTTGCAAATGATGCATCCATCGCCGCGCATCCTCGAGAGAGCGGCGCGGCCCGTGCTCGATCCCGTCGGGCGTCTGCTGGGGCGCGTGGAAATCTACCGCGACCTGACCGCCCAGCGCGTTTTCCATTCGAAACTCCTGCAGACCGAAAAGCTCGCGGCGCTCGGACAGATGGTGAGCGGAGTCGCGCATGAACTGAGCAACCCGCTGACGAGCATTCAGGGCTACGCGCACCGGCTTCTGGCGCGTCAGGATCTTCCCGGACGGACCGAGGAATTGCGGCAGATTTATCAGGAGGCGGAGCGCGCCGGCGCCATCCTTCGGCAATTGCTGTTGAACGCCCGGGAAACGCTCCCGGAGCGGCGCCCGGTGTCCCTGAATCAAATCGTGCATCACGCGATGGACCTCCAGCGGTTCAGCCTCGCCGCGGAAAAAATCCGCCTGGAGATCGACCTGGACCCGGCCCTTCCCTTCGTGCAGGGCGACCCCGGTCATCTGCAGCAAGTGCTGATGAATCTGGTGGGCAACGCGCGGCAGGCCATCGAACAGAACGGCCAGGGCGGAACGATCCGGCTGCGGACAAAAAGAATCAGCGAGAAGAGGGTGTTGCTGGAAGTCGCGGACAACGGGCCGGGAATAGCACAGGCCATCCTCGCGCGGATCTTCGATCCCTTTTTCACTACCAAGCCCGCGGGCGTGGGGACCGGGCTGGGGCTGGCCATAGTATTGAGCGTCGTGCGCGAACATGGCGGACAGGTGCATGTCTTGAGCCCGCCTCAGGGCGGCGCGGTTTTCCAGATCGAACTTCCAGCCGCCGTGGAAACAGCGCAGGACGAGGCATTGGGTTCTCCGCTGCCGGGGTGGAAGCACTTTCTACCCGAAGCCGCGGTGGCCGCGGGTCGCGAGAATCGACTTGCGCCGGCGGTCGAAACCGGAAAAGGCGCGCATGTGCTCGTTGTCGAGGATGAGCCGACGGTGGCCCGCTTGATCGCCGACGTCCTTGAAGACGAGGGTATGCAGGTGGAGGTGCTGCTGGATGGCCGCCAAGCCCTGGACTGTGCGGCGCGGCAGACCTTCGACCTGGTCATCTGCGACATGAAGATGCCGGGTCTCGATGGGCAGCACTTTTATAAATCGCTGGAGCATTCTGGAAATCCCTTGCGGGAGCGGTTCCTGTTCGTCACCGGCGATATTATCGCCGCGCAAACGCGGGAGTTTCTGGAACTCAACCATTTGCCGCACGTCGCCAAGCCGTTCCGGGTGGAAGAGTTGACGGAGAAAGTTCACGATGTGCTGGCAATCACAGCCCACCATCAACCGCCGCCCGCGGAGGCACCAGGAAAGAACGCAGCGAGAAATGGGTAGGGCCATGGTTAACAGGGAACAAATCGTATTAGTCGTGAGTGACGATGCGGCGCTTTGCGCGGCGGCGCGGCGAGAGTTCGAGGCGAGCATCGTGGGACTGCGCGTGGCGTCCGTAACCAGCGTCGCCGCGGCGCGGCGAATCCTGGAGGAAGATGCGCCGGCGGTGATCTTGCTCGAAGAGGCGGTGATCGCGACTGAAACCGATGGACCGCGAGGGATCGTGCCACGGCTCGACGCAGTGGTGACCTCGCTGGCAGTCTATGCGCCGGTGGTAGTGATTGGGACGGCGGAAAAGCGTGTGGAACTGTCGGCGTTGATCGATGCGGGCGCGGCCGATTATGTGATGCGCGATGGAGGATGCCTGCCGTCGGCGCTTGGCCTGATCCGGAGCCGCTTGCGCCAGGCGCGGAGTGTGGCGGACAGCGCACGCGATTCATTCGAGGAAGCGCAGGAAGATTTTGGAGAGGTGCTGCGTCACGAGTTGAACAACCCGCTGACCGGGATTCTGGGAAACGCGGAACTCCTGCTGTCGGAGGTCCACAGGAATCATGACGGCAAACTTCCGCACGGCGGAGAACAGCGGCTCGAAACCATTGCCGCGCTGGCGGTGCGCTTGCGGGAAACCGTGAGCCGGCTGAGCCAGGAGTGGGAAGCGCGGCAGCATGCGGTGCACTGAGCGGAGAACAGCGGAAATCAGAAGTCAGAAGTCAGAAAAACGACTCAATCTGTCCGTGCAGGTCTTCAAGAACTGAAATTTGAAATCCGATGAGCAATAACTGAAAACCAGAAACCAGAAACCAGAAACTAAGAACTGAAAACTGAAAACTGAAAACTGAAAACTGAAAACGTCCACCTCTGACTGCAGGCCGACGAGAGCGCCTTGTCCTGAACTAGGGCGCAACGCGGGAGTTTGCCGCGAAGAAGGAGAGGACGCGGCGGCGGAATTCTTCGGGTGCAAAGCCGTAAGCTGCGGTGTGGAAGGCGCGAGTGACGACCCAGAGTTGCTTGGGGCCGCGGGCGGCGGCAAAGATCATTTCCGAATGGCGGCAGGGCAAGGCCACATCCATTTCATCGCAAATGAGGAGGACGGGAAAAGCGCGGGAGGCGACGGCTTTGACCGGCGAGACTTCCGCTACGGGAAAACCGGCGAGTTTTTCGTCGCGGTAGAGCAGCGTCCAACTAAAAGGCGCGAGGAGAGTCCTTCCCAGCCAGGGATATTTTCGCAGGCCGGCGTAATCATAGGACGCTTCGCGAAGATTGGCGAAAGGGGCTTCAGCGACAACGGCTTCGATGCGGGGATCGACTGCAGCCGATTGCAGCACGATTCCAGCGCCCATGGATTCGCCGAGGGCGAATAAGTGGGAGGCGGGCCGCGCCGGAAATGGCAGATCGGAATTGATGCTCATCTGCCTGGTGGCGTATCGAGGGCGCTCGGAATAGTAGAGTGCGTCGATGATGGCGCGGGTGTCGTTGCGTTCGAGCCAGCCGTAAGTGGCGATGGGACCGCCGCTGGCGCCGTGGGCGCGGGCATCCATCATGACCACGCTATAGCCGGCGCGCAGGAGGAATTCCGACTGGCCAATGACTCCGACGCGGTTATCGGCGACACCATGGAACAGGAGAACCCAGCTGCCGTTGGGGTTTTTCGGACGGACTTTCCAACCCCGGAGGAGTGCTCCGTCCGGGGCCCGCACGTCAAAATCCTCGCGGGTTGTGCCAGTGAAGGCGAAGGAGGCGTCGGCCTCGCGTATCAGGTCGGGCGTAAGTTCGCGGCGGATAGGATGGAGGAACGCAGCGCCGGCAAGCCATCCGGCCACCGCGGCCAGGAGCGGCGGGAAGAGCAATAAAATCAGAGCGATGCGGATCAGGCGGCGGCGCATGGGTCTTATCCAAAGATACGAGAACGTAGTGATTGGCGTTCGGGCAATCTTTCAGAAGACTGCCAAGTCGACAGGGGGTACCCCACCCCCGGGTGTTTTTGTCAAAGAGTGCGGAAGCGATTGAAAACAAAAGAGTTGAGATTTTGCCCGGTGCAAAAAAGTGCAAAAGAGGGCAAAAGAGTGCGCAAGAATCTCAAACAAAAGGAGTTATGTTCCGGCGTTCTTTGCGCGAGAGCGCAAGCGTGTGTAAGTGCATGAAATGAAGAGCTTTGTTTCAGGGAATGGGTTTTCCGGAAGCCAAAATGCCCAAATGAAGGCGCAAATTAACCTAGATAGTATGGTAGCACGAGAGTTATCTGAAGTCAAGCGATATTTACGCCGCAGAAGAGTTCAGTTTCGATTATCCGACCGCACCTCCAAGTGAAGTTAGTCAGGCCCACCGCGACTTCCCAGAACGGGACTTCTGGCCGCTTCGCGAGCGGCCAAGAGAACGCGTTTGCGCCGGATAGCGATCAGCATACCCCAATAACAGCCGTTGCGGAAGAGACTGTACTCGTCCAGTAGATTAGTGACACTTGGCCTTTCGCCGAAGGAGTTTCCAACGGGTGACGAATTCCAGTGGAGTGAGGTAGGCGAGCGACTGGTG
>WNFN01076586.1_pt1 | contig 16173 bp, 12 predicted proteins | sample 5400161 | NCBI WGS metagenome assembly WNFN01 (sample SAMN13153353, study PRJNA577476) | soil metagenome | isolation source: 80 cm saprolite on Douglas fir-dominated hillslope | place: USA:California | collected 2013-09-17
TGATCTATATTGCTATTGGCAGCCTCTTCTTTGGCCTGCTCGCCTGGTATTACGGGCTGGCCAGAGGTGGAGTCGCGCGCGTCAGCCAGCTACAATTACTGCAACCATTGTTGACGATTGGCTGGGCGGCTCTGCTTTTAGGGGAACAACTCACCTGGCTCACAGGTGTTGCAGCCGCACTGGTTGTGCTCTGTGTCAGTGTAGCCATCAGGCAGCAAAGATATGGAGGAGGGCAGGAATGCCAGCCCGCGAGCGAAATATTGCCAGTAGCTTCTCGCAGTGCTGGAGCGGATTGTGAACTGGATGTTTAGATATTGTCTAAATTTTCCCTGGCTCTGGCCTCCATTTCAACCAGTTTCTGATACAGGGTTTCAACCGCGATCTTACGCTCGCGGTGCAGTTGGCGAACGCTGATACCGATGCGTGCCGCCAGAATGTCGTTTTTCAAATGCTCGATAAAGTAGCGGTAATTCAGAATATTGACCGCCTGCCACTCGACCGCAATATCGCTGCGTGGCACGTTGGTTGGCATCAACTGGTCGCGTGCCTCTTGCAAGATCTTGCGCACATAGATGGCTTTGTCGTTGATGGAGAGCTGCCTGGTGATATGCTGAGTATACGCGAAGAAGAGATAGAGCTGCGTCAACTCAGATTCCGCCAGGATGCGCGTATCGCGGTAGTTTTCGAGAGTGAGTTCCAGGGCTTCGAGGCTAATATCCACGAGCCGAATATTGCAGGTATTGCGGATAAAGCGGCGGAAGAGCAGGCTTTCGCTGAGTTCCGGGAGCTTGCGCTGGCTCACATTCTTCCAATGGGCTTCGCCTTTCAAGACTTCGCGTTCAGCGTGCTCAAGGGAGTGTTCCCAGATATCGTTGAAATGGGGCAGGAGATCCTGGTAGATTTCGGCAGAGATTTGCCTGGTATTACTCGGACGAGCCTGGACCTTCTCGCGGAAAGCGAGAAAAGCGGCGCGTTGGAGGAAAAAAGGATTTCTGCCTGCCAGCGTGAGGACATGTTCCACTTCTTCATCGGTAAATGTTATACCGGCGTTTGCATCTGGTAGAGTAAGTAACTGGCGAGCCTCTTCTTCGTTTAACGGGCCTAAACGATACGGGAGGAAAATGTTAAAAAAAGGAGATCCCTCAATATATGCATGGCAGCATTTATCGAGTGTTGTGATGGAAGCAGTGAGATAAGAGACTCTGCCCATATTGGCTTGCGCGCGCATAAAGGCGAAGAACTTGGGGTCAAATTCTTTATTGCGGGTAATTTTTTGAAAACCGTCCAGCAGCAAAACCGAGTGGAAGCCTTTCTCCTGCAACTGCTCCAGGAGTCTCCAGAAGCGCTCTTCCCCGTCGAATTTTGTCAGCGGATCTAAAACCACACGGTCTTTGGTTTGAACGATCAGTTGTGTACAGACCAGGGTAAAGAAATCCTTCATCGTACACGAGAGGAATTCTCCCATATCCAGGTAAACCAGGATGTGTTTTGAGAGATTATAAATACTGGCAAATTTTTGCTGCATAGCAGGGAGTGAAAGACAATAAAGCAAGGAAGATTTGCCTATACGCCTGGTGCCGATGACAGAGACGCAGCGGTGTGCAATGATTTCGGAATAGAGATAATCCAGGACCTCAAGGCGACCATAGAAATCCTGTGGGTCACGAATCGTCATGCTCGTGCCGAACGGGTTGTTGAGTTTTATCATAGTTACTGCTCCTGAGCGGGCTTTGGTTGAGACACAGCTGCGTCGTGCTGATGTCCAGGTTGTGTGAACACAGAAGATCTGTTATAGGCTCCTTTAGCTGTAAGACAGTTATCAGGAAAGAATGGCAGAGTCTGTCCAGGTGGTCAGACTCTGCGCCACAACTATCAGAAGTCAGTCATCATACCGGCGAGAGCTAGAAGACATGCGCCCGCGCTGGCTACTGTAGTAATGTGGCCGCATTAAGCGGACACCCGCGATCATACCAATGATAAAGCACAGCAGCGTCAAAATGATGACGAGATCGTTTGCAATAATCATCTTACAATCCTTTCGTCGAGTCTGTCTCATAATACAGTATGAGAGAAGATATGGCTAGCAATCATGCACTCCAAAGACGAGGATAGAGAAAACAAGCAAACCGTCGTCTTTCCATAGTGGAAAGGAGGTTTCCCGGAGCGCCGGGGAGCTCAGCGCATACTGCGCGGAGGTTTCCCCAGCATGATGCCGACAATCAGCCCGGAGAGCAGGCCGAGCAGCATATAGATGATAGCCATATCTGGTCCCATTGTCTGCTTCCTTTGCTATTTACAGGTGCATTTCCATCTACAGAGATGTCTGCTATTGCGCTTATTTATCATTGTAGTGCAAAATCGTCTCTAGAATGGATAACATTCAGGCCAAAAACATGCCAGAAAAGCATAGGTTTGCTCCTTCAATGGCAGGCACGTGAAATTTGGAAGAGTGAAGACTGAACGTGAGATTCTGTGTAATGTGGAAGAAGGCAGAGTGATGGCACACTTTTGGCACGAAAACCTCTTTCATTAAGAGGATAGCAATTGTAAACTCTGTTTATTCACTGATGGATTGTGTATTTGTCTGGCGGGAGGCAAGGCCACAATCAGAGTAAAAGTAGTCAGTTCTTAATGGGAGAACGTTCATGGTAGAGTTGTTGCAAGTTAGTTACGCGCAAGAGATGACACCCACAAACCACTTTTTGAAATGTGAACCTGTTCAAGACCGTGATCCTGAAGAAACAGCACTAGAAGCGTCTTTATTTAACTTTGCGAGCACGGATTACGAAATGGGAGCGCGCGTGATTTCCATTCCACCGAACCGGTTCTTTGCGGAACATACACATCCTTATGCGCATCATTTTATTTATGTGCTTAAGGGGACTGGAATTATCATTTATGATGGTGAAACATATGTGCTCAAGGAAGGTGGTTCTTGTCTTGTGCGTAAGGGAGTGATACATAAGCTGGGAGCGACAGAAGAAGGGTTATTAGCAATTTGTGTCAACACTCCCACATATGAACACGATGATCCCAAACATGTTCACTATCTGGAAGAGGAGACGCTGGAGAGCGTTGCCATTGAACACGATGTTTCCGAACATGCTCATCACGAGCATGTGCATCACTCATGAAGAGGAGACGCTGAGGAGCATCGCAGTTGGTTAGCCTGAAGGGAAAAAGCCTATGACGACCACATCTCAGCTCCAACCGGTAGACTCGGATCGACGTTATTTACAGAATCTGCTCAGGCAGGGTTTAGGCGTGATCAAAGAGATGTGGTCGTTTGCCGCAGATGACTGGGTAACGAGCGTCCATGCGCGAGATATCGATGGTGATGGTGATTTTGAGGTGGTGATTGGTTCACGCGATGGAAGCGTGAGGGTCTTAACCAGGAAAGGTGATCAAAAATGGATAGACACTGAGCCGAGTAGTGAGTGGGTAGGCGCGATCCATAGTGTGGATAATGTCAAGGCTCTCGATAGTACACGCATTATCGCTGGCATGCGCAATAACAAAGTTGTAGGGATGAATGAGAGGGGAAAGCGACTCTGGAGCTATACAGCAGATCAGGTGATTCGTCGTGTGCGGGTAGCTGATATTGACCAGGATGACAAAGCTGAGGTGCTGGTAGCGTCGGAGGATTTTGCTATTCATGTGCTGCACTCCGCAACAGGAGAATTGCTCTGGAAGTATGCGACCAAAGGCTGGGTGCGCTCGGTTTTCCCGATCGATATTGATGGGGATAAACACGTCGAGATTCTGGCGGCTTCGGGAGATAAACACATCTATATCTTGGATCACCGTGGAAAGCTCAAAAACAAGCTTCCCACGAATAGCAAGGTACATGCGCTTTACGCGGCTGATCTGGATAATGATGGGATAGTGGAGATTCTGGTCGGTTCGGATGCCAAAGATCTGTACGCCATGACGCCTGATGGGACGGTCAAATGGATGTTCAAGCCGAAAAACCGCATTCACTCGATTAACGCAGTTGATCTCAATAAAGATGGCTACAGCGAAATTGTCGCTGGCTCGGAAGACGAGCATATTTATATCCTGGATCACGAGGGAAATTTGCTCTGGAAATATTTCCTGGGCCAGCGCGTTTTCTCGCTTTACACAATTGACCTGGATCGTGATGGAATCCAGGAAGTTCTCGCGGGAGCGGAAGATAACACCGTCTCGGTGCTGGCGGTGGAACTCCAGGGGGGCTTATTAGCAAAGATCAAAGAAGTGTATGCCAGCCTTGGTTCTCCCCATTCTTCGACTCTCAATTTCTCGGTGACTGAGCGGGACCTTTTGCATGACCTGATTGACGAGCCTGAAGTGGGCGAGCAGCACATTTTCATGACTGTTGAAAAGGCACTATCCCTGGAAGATCATTTTGCGTCCCTGGAGGCCCTTCTCCATCTCAAACACCAGCGCACCCAGGTGCTCTGGTTGCGTGATGATCTGGGGCATGTACGCATTGTCGCGATAGATAAAAACGCACAGAAGCCTGAAAAAGATCTGGTGATAGGGACCGACGAGGGGGAGGTGATCGTTCTCACGGCTGAGGGAGAGACGCGCTGGTCGTATCCCACTGGAGCGAGAATCCGTTCGCTGGACATTGGTGATATCGATGGAGATGGAGAGGCCGAGCTACTTGTAGGGAGTGTCAACGGCTATGTCTATGCGTTGAGTTCAAGCAGGCCGGAGGAGAAGTACCGGAGCCACTTTATTAACGACTGGACAGAGAGTATCGCGGTTATTCATCCGCAGGGCACTGAGATCTATGAGATGGTGCTGGGAACGCGGCAGAGCAAAGAGATACAGATCCACCGGAAAAACTTCGAGCAAGTGGGCAAGCCTTTTGAGATTCCCCAGGGAGTGCAGATCCTTTGTGCAAGACGAAAGATCGCGTGAAGGCGATTACGGTGTATGATATCAACAATGATGGTGAAGTCGAGGTTATGGTCGGTTCCGAGGATCGCAATGTGCATGTGCTGGACGAACGGGGCAACCTGCTCTGGCGTTATGATACGCAGCATCGCGTGCTCGCGCTGGGTGTGCTAGACGCGAACCAGGATGGAGAGGTTGAAATCTTTGTGGGTTCGGGCAATGGCCGGCTTTTTGTGTTGAACCATCTGGGTGACTTGCTCTGGAGCTTTCAGGCCAACGATCGCATTCGTTCGGTGGTGGTGGATGATATCAATGGAGACGGTCTGGCCGAGATTCTGGTAGGCACTGAAGACCGGGTGTACGCGTTGCAGCATCTCGATCAGGCACAACTGGATGGCTGGATAGAAGAGCGCTGGCAGGCTCTGCTCGCGCGGGAGTCGCTTGAGCAGATTTTACCGCGACTGGTCGATCATCCGTCCTCTCAACTGCGGGCCTTCGTGCTCAGTCGCCAGGCCACCGGGGCGGTGCCGTTGAATCTGGAGCATATAAGAGCCTTGCGCGATGATAGCTCCGCTGAGGTCAAAAGAGCCCTGACTGAAATTGCGCCTATACTCAGCCAGATGGGTCAGGCCGTGGTTCGTCCGATTCTGGATGCCCTTGTGATAGATAGACGGCGCGTGATTCGCATGGCCCTGGTTGATTGTTTCGCGGCCATTTGCCAGTGTAATCCTCAGCTGGGTTTTGAATATCTTGAACGCATTGCAAACAGCAGTGTTGATCTTTGGGTGCGCCATTCTGTCGTGCGCCAGCTTGATCACCTGCTGGCCTTGCGTCCTGGCCTGGTCTTTCCATTGTTGATGAGCATGCTTGAGCATGATAAGGATCTCTGGATTCGCCAGGCGTCGGCTCGTGTGCTGGCGCACTACCTGGAGTCTCACCCCACAGAACTGCTGTATTCTCTCCGCTTGCTGTCCGTGAGGAATATCGATTCTCCCCTCTGGAACCAGGTGACGTATTGTACCATGCATCCTATCATACGAGAGGTGATGCAGGCATTTTTGAGTCTGTCGCAGGAGCTTGCCAGCGACAATGTGCTGGAACGTCTGGAACAGGTGGTGGCGGTCATGAGGGGCGAGGTGCGCCAGTTTGAATATGGCGAAATCATGGCTCAGATGCACCAGGAGTTGTTCTTCCTGCACAGTGTACGCTCAGTTGAGGAGATGGCGCACTACATCTGCGACCTGCGAGCCTGGGATATGCTCGTGGAGAGCATGCCGGCGCACGAAGAAAAGACCATGCATACCTCCTTCAGTCCAACACTCCAGGTGCTCCAGGAACTCAACGGTATCACAGACGCACTCAGAGTATACCTGCGCCGGGAAGGTCTGGGAGAGCGCATCTCCAGTTTATTGGAAGCTGAGCAGGCGATTGAAGATCTCTCGCTCAAAATGAAGATGACGTATTATGAGGAGCGCTCTGACTTTTTCCCGGATTACGTGATCCTGCGGCTTCTGCTGGTGCGCTGGCGGGAGATTATTCATATTGAACTGTCGCTGATTCGCGGGCGGGCCGAACTGGTACCTGAGCTGGGGATGCATCAGATGGCTCTCGAAGAGCAGATTGTGGTGCCTCTGCGTGTGCAGAATAATGGCAGTAGTTCTGCTGAGGATGTAAGGGTGACCCTGCTGGTTGCGCCAGACGAGCAAAACTTTATGTTGATAGGCTCGCATCAACAGTACTTTGAGACGATCTCCGCTAACAGGCCCATTCAGGCTGAATTTACGCTGAAACCACGCACGACTTCTCTGCGCCTGGCCTTTGAGATTACCTATGATGACGCAGAGAGTAAGAAAAAAACTCGTCCTTATGGCTTTCGCCTGGACCTGGTGCCGCGCGAAAGCAAGATCACGCGCCTCCCGAATCCGTATTATACGGGCACCGCTGTGCAGAATCTCGATATGTTCTTTGGACGCGAGCAAGAGATCGCGTCCTTACAGGAGGATTTTGTCTACTCGGCAGCTCCGGCTGTGGTGGTGCTCTACGGCCAGCGCCGTTCAGGCAAATCCAGCCTGATTTACAAACTGCTCCTGACAAATCTACTCGATCCCCACGTTCCTGTGCGTATCGATATGCAGCATGAGACGCTTGGTTTTACGATAGAGAAATTCTTTCGGGACGTGGCCTATGCTATTCATCGCGAAGCCAGGAAACGCGGCTATGTTCTGCCGCCTCCAGACCTGGCCCTGTTTAAAGATGACGCGGTGTTTACCTTTGATCGCTTCCTGGATGATATAGAGGAGTGGCTGGGGCAGCGTAAACTAGTGCTTCTCATTGATGAGTTTGAGGTGCTGGACGACAAGGCGAAAGAGCATCAGATTGACGAGCATTTGTTTGATCATCTGCGCAGCCTGGTGCAGGAGCGTCAGTGTATGCATTTATTATTGGCGGGCACCCACCGACTTGAGGGTCTGACCTCAACCTACTGGTCGGTCTTTTTCAACCTGGCCAATCATCGGCGCCTGGCTAATTTGACCCCTGAGTCCGCACGCCAGTTGATCAGTAATCCTATGAAGGAGTACCTTGAGTATGACAGTTTCGCGGTGGAAAAGATTCGCTCGTTGACCGGCGATCAGCCATACTTGATTCAGTTGTTCTGTCACTCTCTGGTGCGCCACTGCCAGGAGTCGGCGAAGGATTACATTACGATCAACGATGTCAATATCGTGCTGGAGGAAGTGAAACAGTCGGGGCGCGAGTACTTTAACTGGATCTGGGAGCAGTCTTCCTGGGAGGAACGGATCATCCTGGCAATTATCGCGCAAGCTAGCGGTGATGGCGAGCAGTTTGTCTCCTTCAATGATGTTGAGAGGCTTTTCAAAGAATACCATCTTTCCTATAAGCGTGACAGCTTGCTGGCGAGTCTGCGCAACCTGCGTAACGGTGATGTGATTGTTGATGTGCCCAACGAGCAGCGCTACAAGATCGCAGTGGGCCTGACGCGCTCCTGGCTGCACGAAGGCAAACCGATTCAGCGGGTGATTCTGGGCCAGGAATAATCTTTCCAGAGCAAGCGCCCCACCCCAAAAGAAGAAAAACCAGGTTGTGCGGCGGAGCCGCACAACCTGGTTTTTCTTCTTTTGGGGTGGGGCGCTTGCTCTGGAAAATCAGGGTTTTCCCTTATATCATTCTATAGACTGTTTTGATATAATAGACAAAAAGAAAATTTCTGCGCCCATATCAAGCCTTATCATGTTCGGCGGCAAAAAAGAAGACTGTTTTGAGGGCAATTATCAATCGAAAAAGAGCGTGTTTCGGCTTTTTCATGCGCACATTCTGTTTTCCCTATTCTACTAATGAGAAAATTGAAGAAGAGGAGACTATTTCTCTATGCATGCTTTGAGTGAGGATGATACAAATACTGGTTTGCCACCAATCTTGCGTCCACGGAGACGGCGCAGATGGATTATTTTGATTGGGTTGATCCTGCTGGTGCTCTTATTGGGCGCGCTTATTGTCAGAGCGAGCAGCCAGGGGCCGAAGGTGACCTATCAGACCGGACACTTGACGCAGGGCAATCTGACGATTACGGTGAACGCGACCGGGCCGATTCAGAGCGGGACCTATAACCTTATTTTCAGCGGGACGGGCGGCAAGATCGATGAAATTGATGTGAGCGTTGGTCAGAAGGTCACAAAGGGCCAGGTGCTCGCACATCTCGACCCGACGGCGCTCCAGGATGCTGTTGACCAGGCCCAGACGACTGTGGATAACGCGCGAGCGAGCTTGAACGCCGCGGTTGCCTCGGCGAACAGCTCATCAGGCAACTCGAATACCAGTGTGAGCGCGGCGCAGACGGCAGTGAGCGGCACCAAAGCCAGCGCGACGCAAGTCGCGAATCAGGGACAGGCCAGCGTGAACACAGCCCAAACAGCCCTGACGAACGCACAGACGGCCTTGACGAACGCGCAACAGGAGCTACAGAGCGCGGTCACCACCTATAACTCGACCACCTCCACGACTCCAACAACGACTACGTGTCCCCCGCTTTCTGCATCGGACACTTTAACTAACACTTCAAACCTGTCTGCGGCCTGCCTGACGGCGTATAATAGTGTTGTCAAGGCCAACGGAGACGTCGCAACGGCTCAGCAGCAGGTGAATACCGCGCAGACGGCCCTGAATACCGCACAGACTAACCGGCAGGCAAATAATGTCACCGCGCAGAATCAGGTCAACACGGCTCAGGGTCAGCTCAACAGCGCGCAATCGGGCGCGGGTGTGAGCGGGACCACGGGTCAGAGCCAGGTTGTCACGGCTCAGGATCAGTTGAATACAGCCCTGGCACAGTTGAAGCAGGCGCAGCATAACCTGGCGAATGCCACGCTCAAGGCCCCTCACGCGGGCGTTGTGACGGTCATTAATGGCACGGTTGGCGGCACGCCTGGCACCTCTGCTTCGACCAGTGTAGCGACTGGGGGCGCGTTTATCCAGATTGTGGACCTGACGGCTTTGCAGGTGCAGGCCAATGTCAACGAGGCCGATATCGCGACTTTGCAGGTGGGCGAAAGCGCGACGTTTACCGTGAACGCCTATGGTAGCCAGGAGTTTACGGGCACAGTCAGCGCGATTTCGCCGAATGGCCAGACGATTTCAAACGTGGTAGAGTACCCGGTAGTGATCAATGTTGATCCAACTAGCCTGAAGGGCGCGCATCTGTTGCCTGACATGACGGCCAGTGTGACGATCAACGCCGTCAATCACACAAATGTCTTGCTGTTGCCGGTCAACGCGATCAATTTCGCGCGCCTGGTGAGCAGTGGCAATGCATCCAATGGCACGGCGCAATTGATTACCACCCAGGCAGCGAACGCCGCGCTGAACCAGGCCCGCCAGGAACTCGGCAACCTGGAAGTCGCTGATCCGAATCTGGTGTCGGAAGGCCCCCTGGCTGCCTATGTGATCGAGAAGCCGGGATCACAATATGTGGCAAAGCCGGTTGTTCTAGGCCTGACTGATGGCACGTCGTATGAGGTGTTACAGGGCCTCACTCTCAGTGATACATTTCTGGTAGGCACAAACGGCTAGCGAGATTATCAAGAGGAGAACCCTGCACCCCTTTTTTAAGATAGTTACGAAGAGAGCTGTATATGGCAAAGAAAGATCCGAGATTGCCGGATGATAATCTGGAAGAGCCGACGGCTCCAACTCTCCCTGTGATTGAGAAGCAAACAGCGGCTTCTCCCGCAGGTGGAGAGCATGAAGGGCCAGCTGCTGGCGAGTCCGGGGTCAGCTATACCGGAGGCAGTATTCCTATTCCTGACCGGCCGACGGAGAAGCAGGCGTCTCCGGTGCGGCAGCCTTTGGGGAAGACCGTGCTGGTCAAAGTGCAAGCAGAGCCGGAAGAAGCACGAGGGCTGATCCAGGCAGAGGAAGCGCTGAATGAGAGCCTACCTCCACGCCTGGCGCCGGTGATTGTCGTGCGCGATCTAATCAAGACCTACATGCTGGGTAGGCGAACCAGCGTCCCGGCGCTGCGCGGTGTATCGTTGGAGGTGCGTCCGGGCGAATTTGTGGCGATTATGGGGCCGTCGGGTTCTGGTAAATCGACATTTATGAACCTGCTGGGTTGTCTGGATCGTCCGACTTCTGGTGAGTACTGGTTATCCGGTAAGCTGGTCAGTAGCTTATCGAATGACGAGCTGGCCAGGATGCGTAATCAATTGTTAGGCTTTGTCTTTCAGGGCTTTAACCTGCTGGGTCGCGCCACCGCCGTCAGGAATGTCGCCCTGCCCATGGTGTACGCGGGACTCTCCCGGCGCGAACGCGAGCGCCGAGCGCGCAAAGTGCTGCACCTTGTCGGCCTCGGTGGGAGGCTGGACCATAAGCCCTCTGAGCTTTCCGGCGGCCAGCAGCAACGTGTAGCTATCGCGCGCGCACTGGTCAACGGGCCGTCGCTATTGCTGGCGGACGAGCCCACAGGCAACCTGGATAGTCGTACCAGTATCGAAATCATGGGCGTGTTGCAGGCTCTGAACGAGCAGGGGCTGACCATCGTGCTGGTCACGCATGACGCGAATATTGCGGCTTATGCTAAACGCCAGGTTGCCTTTCTGGATGGCCGAATTGTGCGTGACGAGCCGCTCTCCGCGCCGCGTTCCGCTCAGAAAGAGTGGGAGGCTCTGCTCAAGCAGAGCGCGTCTCCTACTGGAAGCACGACGGTAGTCGAGGAGGGGGTGGAATGAAACGCATGGTAGAACCTTCCAGGCCGCCTGCCCAGCAGATTCAGCCAGAGCAGGCCCCGCCGACGCCTCTGGTGAGTCTGATGGACGAGTTGCGTATGAGCAAGCGCAGTCGGGGCAACGTGAGCATGCTGGGGGCTAATTTTGAGAGCGCGGTGAGTGCTCTCTGGATGAACCGTATGCGCTCGTTCCTGACGACGCTGGGTATCTTCATTGGCATTGCCTCTGTGGTCGCCGCTCTGATGCTCACGCAGGGTCTGACCGCTTCGGTCAATAGTCAGATTGGCGCTCTGGGAAACACTATCACAGTCTCTCCAGGCTCGGCGAACAGCGGCGGTGTTTCGCAGGGGAGCGGTACGCTCAGCACGCTTACCCTGCCAGATGCTCAGTCGCTGACCGGCCTGGCGCATGTCATCGGTGTCTGCCCTATGATCACCGTCAGCGCCGAGGTGGTTTATGGAGATCAGACAGACACCCCCCAGGTCGAGGGTTCGACCACCAGTTTGCAGGAAATCCAGAACTGGAAGCTTGCCAGAGGGACCTGGTTCAGCACTGACGATCAGGCAAGCGGCACGCCTGTCGCGGTAATCGGCGATACAACCTGGCATAATCTTTTTGACACATCGGGTAACAACCCGATTGGCCAGGACATTCGCATTCGCGATCAGACTTTCCATGTAGTGGGCGTGCTGGCTCCGCAGGGAGGGGGTTTCTCCCAGGACGATGTAGTGATTGTCCCGATCACAGCGGCCCAGATTCGCCTGAGCAACACTCAGAATGTCGATCAAATCCTGGTCCAGGCCGACAGCGCGAGCAATGTCACGCAGGTGGCGAATGAGATAAGCACAACGCTTCAGCAGAATCACCATATTCGCGATCCCCAAAATGATGACTTTTCAGTCCAGACGTTAACATCGTTTGTGAACAGTATCAATCAGTTCTCATCAATTTTGACGATTCTGCTGGTAGGAATCGCCGCCATTTCGCTGACGGTGGGAGGGATTGGCATTATGAATATCATGCTGATCTCGGTCACGGAACGCACCTGGGAAATAGGCATTCGTATGTCGATAGGCGCGCGACGGAGGGATATTCTGAACCAGTTCCTGGTTGAGGCCCTGCTCTTATGCCTGGTGGGCGGTCTAATCGGTCTGGGTCTGGGCATGTTGATTGGCGTGGGGATCGACGCAGCCGGTGCGTTGCCGGTCGTGGTTACACCTCTCACGCTCGTTATGCCATTCGCCGTCTCGGCGGCCATCGCGCTAGCCTTTGGTATCTATCCGGCGATTCAGGCGGCGAACCTCGATCCGATTGTCGCGATACGTACCGATGAGTAGCAAGGAGAACGAATGTGAAAAGTTCAACACCAACAAAGGCGAGCCGGAACACGCCCGTGCCGGTGTCTCCGAGCGCGGCGGCGGAAGTAAAGCCGCTGGAGAGTTTTTTCCAGGAATTGCGCAGTGGTAAAGGTCAGAGGCGTAGCCAGGTTGCCACGAATCTCGGGAGCGCGGCGGAGTCTGTCCTGGCCAACCGGGTACGCTCTTTTTTGACCGTGCTGGGGATTGTGATTGGCGTAGCTGCCGTCATCGGGGCGATTACTCTCGCGAATGGGGTCGGGGGATACTTTGATAACGCGATTGCCGGGCTTGGTGCAAATACGGTGCTGGTCAGCGGATCTGCATCGCTCGTTCAGCAGCGCAGAAATACCGTCACGAACACGAAAAAACAGTCGCATCCATCGCTCACCCTCAGCGATCTCCAGGCCATGGGCCGGCTGCCGCACGTTACCGCTATCAGTCCGGCGCTTAGCATGAATACTCAGGTGGTATATGGCAATCAGAACGTGCGCACCAGCGTCGTTGGGGCGGGTATTGGCCTTACGACCATCCAGAGCTGGCAGGTGGCTCAGGGCCTGTGGTTTAACTCGGCCCAGGACTCGGAGGGCGCTGCGGTTGCTGTGCTGGGGGATACCGCGCGGCAAAATCTCTTTGGCACGACGAACATCAATCCGATTGGTCAGCAGATTCGTATTGGCACCCAGGTCTTCCGCGTCATCGGAGTGTTTGCCGCCAAAGGTGGCTCAGGCTTCGGCGCCAGCGATAGCTCGGTCTTTATCCCGTATAGAGCGTTCCAGGAACGTTTTACAGGCTCGAACTACCTGGGCCAGGTTGATTTGGAGGCCGATAGTCAGAACAACATGGATCTGGTTGTCCAGGAGATCACGACGCTGCTCGAAAGCCAGCACCACCTTGCGCTCGGCACACCTGATGACTTCTCCACGGTTACTTCCGCGCAATTTTTACAGGAGATAAATGTGGTCACGGCAGGCATTGCTACACTGCTGGGCAGTATCGCGACCATTTCGCTGACTGTAGGCGGCATCGGCATTATCAACATTATGCTGGTTTCCGTCACCGAACGCACACGTGAGATAGGCATTCGCATGGCCATTGGAGCGCGCCGCAGCGATATTCGCAACCAGTTTCTCATTGAGGCGCTGGTCTTATGCCTGGTTGGCGGCCTGATTGGCATGCTGCTCGGCATTCTGATTGGCTGGCTAGCTGTAAGTGTGCTGATCAGCTCCCTCGGAGGCTCAGGAGGCAGCGTGCCGCTCGTGATCACTTCTACCACGCTGATTCTGCCCTTTGCGGTTTCCGCTGCTGTTGGCCTGATCTTCGGCCTCTATCCCGCCATCCGCGCCTCGCGGCTTGACCCGATCGCAGCTATCCGCAGAGCGAAATAATAATCCTGCCAGGGAGACCAGTACTCCCAGTGACCAAAGGGCGGAGCGAAATTTGGGCGATGGAACCGCCCAAATTTCGCTCCGCCCTTTGGTCACTGGGAGTAGGGCTTATGCGTTCTCCGAAATCGCCGCCTGCGGCGGCTCGCAACAAGAGAGAAAGAGTTTTTGCGAGGACACCTCGCGCTCCGGCAAAGGGCTGCCGCCCTCTGCACTCCTGCGTTCTACGAGAACGCATAAGCCCTATCATCGGGAGTACTGGCAATTGACGCTGCTTCAGAAGTCAGGTAGACTTAGCATATTGATTTGTGATCCAAGACTGCACCTGCTGGGTTTTTTATGAGCATACCTGCCGGTTGTGTGCAGGCGAGGAAGTGCGAAGGGGACGAGCTTCGCCTGGCGTCGGGAAAGGTGTGTTGTTTTATGGACCCAATGATCGTGCAATACGTGTTATTTGTCCTGGTTGCGCTTTTCATCATCGGAGCCGTGATAGCGCTGAACCGCTGGCTCTATCGCCATAGTAAATCCGGTCTCGGCGGGCCCAATACCTGGACCAGGCTCGACACCAGGCGCCCGGAGAATAGGGAAGAGGCACTTTCCAACTCGGCTGTAGACGAGGAGGAGGAGGAAGAGGCCGAACTGCATGTGCGCGCGCGCCAGAATGGGCACTCTTCTAATGGCCACAGACCGCAGCTTTAGCGGGGCAAGGCGATGGCCAGCAAGGCGATGGACAACAAGGCGATGGCGAGCATCGCCTAATAAGCATCAACCTAAGAAAGGAAGAGTTTGACAAGAGAAGGATGGCATCACCCCCGGAGAAGTGTTAGACTAGTAAGGTCATTACGTCTTAACACTCTCCAGGAGGATCAGCAATGAGTACCGTATCACAGATCAGTGAAGCCATGCAACATCTTTTGAACCAGGAGGCCAAAGCCTGGGAACGCAAGACCGGCTTTGTCCAGCGCAGCAGTGCGCAGTTGGATGGGCCGACCTTTGTGCAAACGCTGGTCTTCGGGTGGCTCTCCCACCCGGATGCCAGCTACAGTCAACTGCGTCACGTGGCCGCCAGTTTGGGCGCCAACGTCAGCGCGCAAGCGGTCGAACAGCGCATTGGACCCCAGGCGGTGGCCTTGTTGAAACACCTCGTGCAGCAAGCAGCCACGGTGGTGATGTCCAGTGAGGCGCGTGTGCCTGAGTTGCTCGCGCGCTTTGCTGGGGTCTATCTCCAAGACGGCACGCTGATCATGTTACCGGAAGCCCTGGCCAAACAGTGGCCCGGCTGTGGAAACGAGAAGACCGGCACGCTGCGCATCCAGGTGCGGCTGGATTGGGGACACGGACAAGTGCAAGGACCCTGGCTGCAAACCGGACAGGAGGCCGAACGCAGTGGGGAAGCCATGAGCACGCCGTTGCCCACCGGGTCGCTGTTTGTGGCCGACATGGGCTACTTTACGCTGGCGCAGATGCAGCAACGAGAAGCAGCGGGTCAGTATTGGCTGACGCCTGCCAAAGCCGACCTGATCTATCGAGATCAGCGAGGGCAGCGCTGGGATCTGGCCTCGCTGCTCCAGCATCAGCAGGGGAAAACCGTCGATCTGCCAGTGCGGGTGGGAGCCCAAGAGGTGCCGATGCGCTTACTGGAGGTGCGGGTCTCGCCCGAGGAAGCGGCGCGGCGGCGGGAGCGAGCCAACAAGCAAATCACCGGTCCTCACAAAGGCGTGCAGCGCCCCAACGAGCGACCGAGCCGAGTCAAACGCACCAGCGCGGGCAAGATGCCGCAACCGCGCAAACGCCGGCAGACGAGTGCTGGGCGCAGGAAGCTGCTCGGCTGGACCATCTTGTTGACCAATGTGCCAGTCGAGAAGCTCTCGGTTCAGGAGGCGGTGGTGTTGATGCGCTGCCGGTGGCAGGAGGAACTCTTCTGGAAGTTGCTCAAGCAGATCGGGCGCATCGACACCTGGCGCAGTGGCAAGCCGGACCGCATCCTGGCCGAGATCCTGGCCAAACTGCTGGGCCAGGTGCTCACGCATTGGCTCATGCTCTTGCAGTGTTGGCAAGCTCCCAACCGCAGCCTGGTCAAAGCGCGGCAGGTCAGCCAATGGCTCGCCTCCAGCCTGGCCTTGGGCGTAGCTGGAGTCGTGCCGCTGGAGCCAATGGTTCTACTCACCGGTCATACTATGGGCAGCGGATGTCGAGTTGGCCCCCGACAAAAGCGGCCTGCAACCTATCAATTACTGGCCAATCCGTCTCTCGTCCAACGCAGCAAAAACGAGCCAGCAATGCTCAGCAATTCTTAGGTTGATGCTTATT
>WNFN01155412.1_pt2 | contig 16161 bp, 13 predicted proteins | sample 5400161 | NCBI WGS metagenome assembly WNFN01 (sample SAMN13153353, study PRJNA577476) | soil metagenome | isolation source: 80 cm saprolite on Douglas fir-dominated hillslope | place: USA:California | collected 2013-09-17
GCCGAGCTGCCGACACCATTCGACTCCGCATTGCTTCCTTCGAGGCACCGTAGGTTCTACCGATGCGCTGTCCGCGGCGGTTGACTCTCCATCACCACGCGCAGTATTCGGTTGATGCGCGTCTGGTAGCCCTTGCCATGACGCTTGAGCCAATCGAGCACGTCCTCATCCAGACGAATGGTCAGTTGCTTTTTCGCCGGCGGCCAAGCCATTGTCGCCCTTTTGAAAAAGGTCTTGTCGAGCCGCGGAATGTCCGAATAGTCAATATCGGCATCCTTCATACGGTCAATTCGTGCCAAGTCGCTCTTGATAGATTTTTTGTTCACGTCGGTTTCCTTTTCTCATGGAGATAATTCGCGTCCCGTCATCGCGCGGCGCATGGGCTATGACAACCAGACGCCCGGCCAGCAGGCCCAAAGTGATGAGCCGTTCTTCGCCATAGGTGAATCGATCGTCTTCGAAGGTGACGCAGGGTCCGGCAAATACCTGCTCGGCATCCTCAAAGCTGAGGCCATGCTTGGCGAGGTTCTTCCGGTTCTTCGCCTCGTCCCAGTCGTATTTCATTCCGTCTCACGGTTCAATTGTAGTTCTTTTTGTAGTTACACACAATAGGGCGTCGCCCCTTTTTGAAAAAAAGTCTTGTCGAGGCGCGGAATGCCGGACTCGTCAATATCGGCATCCTTGATATACGGACAATCGCGGTTGGCGAAACGCTAACCGGACAACCGCCGGGACGGCGGCGCTACGGGACGGTAACGTCAGTTCCCCCAGCGGCTTTAAAGCCGCGCCCTGCGTGAGACTGGAGTCGTGGCGGGGATTGGAAGTCAAAGCCCCGCCCCTTCGGCTTCGCTCAGGGCAGGCTCTGTCGCGAAAAGCGCGACTAGGACGGGCCACCCTTTAACATTTTTTGATTAGCCTCCATCGAGGCCAGTACCCGTCAGCGGCAAAGTGGCCGCCGCGCCTGCGCTGTTCGTCACCGACAGGGTTGCGTTATAGGTGAAGACGTCCGGCGGTGTGAACGTGATCTGGAAAGTGCAGGTCTGCTGCACGTTCAGCGTTGCCGGGCAGTTGTTGGTTTGGGTGAAGGTGCCGTTGGCCGGAGAGATGGAATATCCAGTGATGTTCACCGCCGCGGCGCTGTCGTTGGTGAGAGTTGCGCTCTGCGTAATGCTTGACCCTACAGCAACGCTGCCGAGGTTGAGCGATGCGGGCGTGAAACCGAGTGCCAGCGTTTCGCCGGTTCCGGTCAGCGCGATGGTTTGCCTGGGGCTGCCGGGGCAGTTGTCCTTCAAGGTCACCGCACTGTTCTGAGTTCCGGCTACGGTGGGCGTGAAAGTGACCGTGATCGTGCAGTTCTGGCCGGAGGCGAGCGTCAGTGGGCAGGTGTGGGTCTGGGAAAACTCTCCGCTGGTGGCTATGCTGCTGAATTTTACGGAGTGATTGCTGACGTTGGTGACCGTCACGGTCTGGGGAGGACTCGTCTGTCCGATCTGCAGAAGGCCGAAGTTCAGGCTGGAAGCGGAAAACGTCAGGGTCAGCGGGGTATAGATCTTGGCGGTGTTCAATACCACGCAACAGATACTCGTAGTGCCAATGCCGCCACTTTGCAATGCACCTCCCGTCTTAAGCAGGGTGGTGGACTGATAGGCTTGCGGCTGGCTAAGGCCTGGGGCAGCAGTGAAGGTGCCGTTGGCTTCGCTGTAGAAATCTACCTTACTGGTCGGGATGTAACCGGTACAAGCCTTTCCGCAGCTGATGGATTGCCCGACTCCTCCCGGCACAAGAACGGTGCCATCCGTAAGAAGCGTGGCGGTGTGAGCGTAACGACCTATCGTCATATTTCCGGTGTAAGTCCAGGTGTTCGCTGTGGGATCGTAGAGTTCCGCTGAACTTACAGGGTATTTCCCATTAGCGCCGCCCGTGACTAGAACCTTTCCATCTGGCAGAAGAGTGGTGGTATTGAGGTAGCGGCCCGCGTTGGTGCTGGCTGCGTTTGTCCAGGTGCCCGTGGTTGGATCGTACAGCTCGCAGGAGGTGAGAGCAGTGGAACCTCCAATGGCCAGCACCATGCCGGTTTTCAGCCGAACGGCGGTGTGGCGCGAACGAGCCAAGTTGAGATTGCCTGTAGTGGACCAGCTGTTCGACGTTGGATCGTAGAGTTCGCTGACCGCTGTGTTAGTGCTGCAGTTGTTCGCCGTACAGCCGCCAGTCACCAACACCTTCCCATTCTGGAGGAGGGTGGCGGTATGAGCAACGCGAGCCACGGAGAGGGAACCGGCTGAAGACCATGCTCCGGTTGTGGGATCATACAGTTCGGCTGCGGCCAACATGGTGCCGCTGGCACCGAGGCCGCCTGAGACCAAGACCTTTCCATTGGAAAGGACGACGGCCGGAAAAATCTGTCTGGCAGAAGACATGCTTCCGGTGAGTGTCCACTTGCCCGAGCTTGAGGCGTACAGTTCCGATGAAGCGAGAAGATTGCCGTTGTTGTCGACTCCCCCAATCGAGAGGACCTTACCGGTCGACAACAGCACTTGAGTATTCAGGTCGCGAGCGGATTGCATCGTGCCTGTACTCGTCCATTGACCTTGGACTTGAGCGAAGAGCGGCTGGAGGGCAATAACAATGAGCACAAATGTCAATGCGAACACCGCAGATGAGAGTCTCTTCACGGCTTTTCTCCACACCCTGTCTTTGTAATCAGCGAAACGCCGCGCTGGGCGCTGGCGACGGGAGAGTAGCATACAACGAAGCGTAAGTAAGTACAAACTAGAAGGCCGACTCGCATTGCGCGCAACTCTTAGCAGGCTATAGGGGCAGGCTATAGGACGGTAGGCGTCTGCTGGTTGATGTATGCGACGATTTGGGCAAAATCGGAGCGGCTTCAGGCGACCATTCGATCACGTCAATCAGGACGCTTACTGATTGCCTGCCTGCAAAACCGTGATCACATCGAACGGCTCGGTTAGGTCCGCATGTCCCGCGAGGGTGTCGCGTGTCTTACCTTCGACCAGGATGTGGACACGCAGGATGCCGGGAACGTTGACGGCCAGCGTTTTGACGAGCGAGTTGATGGTGAGTTGCTCGTTGAGAATGCCGGAGCGGTGCTGGTCGGCGAAGGCTGCATTCAGATCGATGACGGCAGCGCCGGGATCGACCAGGTAGATGCTGCGGATATCCGCCGTCGGGGCCAACGGATGGGCGGCGCCCGGTTGCTGGTAGATACGAAGCAGCGAGCGCAACAACTCCTCGGCTCGCTGCTGGCGTCCTCCGGGAAGCGGAATTTGGGCGGAGCGCGCACGGAGCATGCCGGCGGCGTCATCGGCTACGAACAGAGTCACGGTCTCCGTCGGACCGGAGGCTGGGGGAGCAACGGGGAGTGCATTGGCTACGGGAGATTCAGGTCCAACTGCTTGCAACCGCATTTGGCGAAGATAGATTCCCATCGAGATCACCAGCAGCAGAAGCGCGGTTACGCCGATCAGGAGATAGCGTGGGATCATTAGAGTTCTCAGTTCTCAGTGATCGCGGCGGTTAAGCGCCGCTTCAGCCAAGAGTCGAATGTACATCCATTACTGTTGTACTCCGAGGCGGTCGCGGACAGAAAGAACGGCGTTTGCAATCGCGGACGCGGCGCGTTGCTGATAATTGGCGGAGGTCAAATCGGCGAGACCGTCCGGTCCGGGCGCCAGTTCCACGGCGACCGCGGGCATGAACACGTTGTTCAGTGGTCGCAGCGAAGCGGAAGAGGCCCGAACCGGGAATTCTCGCTTCTGCATCTCGTTTACGATTGCCGCCGAGACGATCCGGCTGATGGGTAAAGAGGGTTCCTGGGCCGCATTCCAGGCATGAAATACCCCTTTGCTCGTTCCTTCCACCGGCAGAAGCGCGGTGTATACGCGCGCGCCGCTGCCTTGGGCGACTGCGTGCAGGCTGATGTAGATTCCGGCGCGGGCAGTGTTGGCAGCGGCGGCGCGCTGATCGAGACCCGAGGTGATGTCTCCGTCGCGCAGCAGAATAACTGCGAAGCCGCGGAGGTCGAGTTCATGGCGCAGCAGTCGCGCAAATCCCAGGGTGACGTCTTTCTCGGCGAGTTTATCCGTCAAGGCAGCGCCCCGTTCCTCGCCGCCATGGGCGGGATCGACCACGGCGAGAACGCGATGGACAACCGGCGGCTCCGGCGGCGGGGTCTGAGTAGGACTTTGTGGGGGAGTCTGCGGTCCAGGCGCAACGACACCCGGCGCTCCATTCGCGGGCGTTCCCTGGGGGACGGCGGAAACGACGATCGTCCTGCGACTGTTGGTGAAGCTTGCTATCAGTGGCTCGTTCGCAGCCACCTCTAATTCGGCGTCGCCATTATTCTCGGAGTAAGCGGCATGGGTGATGACCTTATTATCAAAAGAAATAGACTGGCTTCCCGGGGAGATGACGGGATCCCGCTTGAAGACCATGCGCAGCTTGCCGGGTTCGGTGGAGATAGTCGGGTTCACGGGAGCGGTGAAATTCAGGGCCAGACGGGGCGGGTTGCCGGTGTCGAGTTCGAAACTGATTTGGACGCCCACGTCACCGACGAATAAGCGGCGCGCGCTTTCGCGAAAATTGACCGACGTTCCGAGAAAGCGCGGCAGAAACCCGCTCAGCGAGCTTAGTGGCACCAATCCGCGCGAATTTTCGAGAAGGAACGGAGCCATGAAATCAAAATCGCGGCCGCCAATCCTGGCCCGCGTTTTTCCGGCAATAAACTCGGCATCCACCGCGTTATAGCGAAGTCTCCAGCGGCGGCCTTCGGACTCGGCACGCACGCGGCCGAGCGGTTCGAGAAGTTCGAGCAGGCCGATATACTCGCGGCCCGCGCGATCCAGAACGGGGAGGGTGTAGATGGCGACGGGAGAATAGACGGAGAGGTGCTTTTCGTCTGCTGAAAGCAGCGCAGAGGGCAGCGCGGAAAGCAGCGCAGAGGGCGCGGCGGACAGGAGCGTCACGATGGCCAGGAGGGTAGCTAAGGTCGTGTTCGTGGTGGAGGACACTTCTCTTAGACCTAGTTCTCAGTTCTCAGCTCTCAGTAAGATCGGCTTGTACTGAGAACTGAGAACTGCAGTTTGTTACTCCAGTGCATAAATGGTGAGGCCGCTTAGCAGCTTGGGGTAGAAATCGGTGGACTTCTGGGGGAGCACTTCGCCGGCAAAGGCGATATCGCGAACCTGCTCGATGCGGACGGGATTCATCAGAAACGCGACCTGGACTTTTCCGCTTCGCACTTGTGTCAGCGCCTCAGTGGCCTCGCGACAATACGACACGTTCTCCTGATTGCGAATGGCCTCCTCCGATATCTTCAGTACACCTTCGAGGAGGCCCTTGTGCAACTGCACGACGTCGAGTGCCTGCTGGCGCAGAGAAAAGCCTCCGAACGGGCTGGTGCCGATGGCGTTTGGCGAGTCAAGAAGGAATGAACGCTGGGCGGTTACCGCGAGCAGGGCCGTGCCCGCAAGTCCGGCGTGCCGCAGAATGGCGGTGGCCCGCGCTGAGTCGATGGCGGCATCGACCTCTTGCACGTTGAAGAATTTCCGGGCTTCTGCCTCAAACTGCGACGGCGAAAAAGAAGGCAGGCCGAAAACGAGCCGGTGGGTTGGCAGAATCACCAAGCCTGGGCGATCTTTATCCGAACGATCCATATCCGAACGATCCATGTCGACGAAGGTCATCATGACGGAGTCGTACGGAGCTGGCGTATGCGTCTTTGTAGCCGCTTCCCGGCGTTCGTTGCGATAGGTTAAGGCAGTTTCATAGCGGTGATGGCCGTCGGCGATGATTAGTTTGCGATCCCGCATCTGCTCCTGCACGGTTGCAATGACCGAGGTGTCGGAGATCTTCCAGACGCGGTGGACTACTTCGTACTCGTCGGTGACCTCGATGTCGGGGGCTTTGTTTAGGGCGGCCGCTGAATCGAGCATGGCATCGACCTTGCCGGCGCCGCTGTACAACATGAAGATTTGGCCGAAGTGGGCCCGGTTCGCGCGCAGCAGGTCCAGCCGGTCGGCCTTCGGCTTGGCCAGCGTCTGCTCGTGGCGGAACACGACGCCGGCGGAATAGTCCTCGATCCGGCCAAGCGCAATGAAACCCCGGCGCTCGGCCTTCTGCCCGCTTCCGGGAGCATCTCCCGGAATGCTAAAGGTCTGGGAATAACGGTAGATGGAAGGTTCAGGATCTTGCCGCAAAACGGCGGTCTGGCGCCAGTTCTGGAAGGACGCTGCCGCGCGGGTATAGACGTTTTCGGCGTCCCCGTCCCCCGGGAGGCGTTTCCCCAGAATAATCCGCACCAGATTATAAGGACTGGCCTGGTAGTAACGTTCCTGCATGGCAGGGGTGATTTTGTCGTAGGGCTGGGTGACGGCCAGTTGGACCGGGACGCGCTTAGGGTCGTAGCGCCAAGCTTGAAATGGAGAAATAATTGCCATAAAGGGAAGGCAGAATTGTAGCAGGGAGGGTTGGGCTGCGGCCCGAACGGGGGGAAAGAGAAAAAAGATGCGCAGAGGTAGAAGCCAACTCTCCGACCATTAGCGGAATCAAATGGACGCGTGCGAAAAGGTGACAACACTCTTTCGAGATTGTGCTACTATCCGGCTCAGTAGCAGCTTTCTGGGATGCGGGTCGCCTTCCCTCCGCGGCGCGGATTAGTGGGACCTATGTTGCACGGCAAACGGTACTCGGCTCGAGTCTCCTTCGTTGTTCTTCTGATTGCTGTGTGCGGCGCACTACCTCTAGTCGCACAGACTTCGACTGAGGATGTGCACATCCAGCCCCGAGTCCAGCCACCGGGGCCGAAAGAGTTCGAAATAGATCCGGCCTTCAAGACCCACACCAAGCCATTCAAAGTAGAAGTGGACATGGTGCTGGTGCCGGTCACCATCACCGATCCCTTGAACCGGCTGGTAACCGGCCTCGACCGGGAAAACTTCCATCTTTTCGAAGGCAAAGACCCGCAGGAGATCAAGACGTTCTCGAGCGAAGACGCTCCGGTTTCCATCGGAGTGATCTTCGATATGAGTGGAAGCATGGGGAGCAAAATCGAACGCGCCCGTGAAGCGGTTATGGAGTTCTTCAAGACCGCGAACCCGCAAGATGAGTTCTTCATGATCACCTTCGCCGATAAGCCGGAGGAGATCTCCGATTTCACCAGTTCGGTGGAGGACATTCAGGGCCGGCTAATCTACACGGTTCCGAAGGGGCGGACGGCACTGCTGGATGCCATTTATCTGGGCGTCAGCAAAATGCGCCAGGCGAAGTATCCGAAGAAGGCGTTGCTGATTATCTCCGACGGGGGCGACAACCACAGCCGCTATACCGAAGGCGAGATCCGCTCCATGGTCAAAGAGGCCGACATTCTTATCTACGCTATCGGCATCTATGATCATTACTTTCCGAGTGACGAAGAGCGACTGGGGCCGGCCCTGCTCAGTGATGTCACCGAACTGACTGGTGGACGGGCTTTTACCATCGATAACCCGAACGACCTGGCGGACGTTTCCACAAAAATTGGCATTGAATTGCGCAATCAATATGTCATCGGATACCGTCCAAAAAATCCAACGCGCGATGGCAAATGGCGTAAAATAAAAGTGAAACTCTTACCGCCAAAAGGATTGCCGCCGCTTCGGGTTTACGCCAAGACGGGTTACTATGCGCCGACGGAATAACGTTCCGCTACTGTTTTTCTTCCTCCTGATAACGCTGTTCCGCGCAAACTCTCAAGGGAACCAGACGGCTCCGGCCCCGGTGACGGGTTCCGAGTCCCCTGGCAATTCTCAAGCAGCGACGCAACCGGCGCCGACCAGCAGCGCGACTCCGTCCGTGGCCACGGGTCAGGGGGTCGCTCCGGATGCTGCTGCGAGCGGATCTTCGAGCGGGTCACCGGGCGTCTCCCCGGACATCTCTCCGGACGTCTCTCCGAAATCTGGCCAGAATCCGGATTCCGCCGAGAGCGGCGTCTTCGTTTTTCGCAAGCAGGTCGACGAAGTCGTGCTGCATGCCACGGTGGTCGACGACAAGAAACACATTGTTACGAGCCTCGATAAGGGCGATTTCAATGTTTATGAGGATGGGCGCCCGCAGACGATCACTTCGTTTCGGCACGAAGACATCCCCGTCGCCATGGGCATTGTGGTGGATAATTCCGGTTCGATGCGCGAGAAGCGCCAAAAGGTGAACGCCGCCGCCCTGAATCTGGTGCGGTCGTCGAATCCAAGTGATGAGGTGTTCGTCGTCAACTTCAACGACGAGTATTACCTTGATCAGGATTTCACTTCCAACATCAATAAGCTGAAAGAGGGGCTGGAAAAAATTGAGGCTCGCGGAGGCACGGCGCTCTACGATGCGGTCGTCGCCTCCGCTGATCACTTGAAAAAGGAGGCGAAGCTCGAAAAGAAAGTGATTCTTGTAGTCACGGACGGAGATGACAACGAAAGTGCCGAAAGCCTCGAGCAGGCGGTACGGCGTCTCCAGGGCGAGAATGGACCAACGGTTTACGCGATTGGCATCCTCGAGGGCGAAGAGCATCCAAAGCACGCCCGACGTGCGCTGCAAATCATGTCCGAGAGAACGGGCGGCCTCGCTTTCTTTCCGAAAACTCTGGACGAAGTTGACGCCATCAGCCGCAGCGTGGCCCACGATATCCGGACCCAGTACACCATTGGATACAAACCGACGACGCCGAAAAATCAGGGTGGCTATCGCCAGGTGAAAGTGGATGCCCGATCGCGGAGCTACGGCAAGCTCACCGTCCGCACGAAGAGCGGCTATTATGCCGGAGGGGAGCCGGCTTCCGGGGCGCAGTAGAGAAGAATTTGCAATTGGTAATTTGTTATTTGTAATTTGAAATCCGATTGTTTACCAGGAGGATCGCCCGTCGAGCATTTCAAATTCACAAGGGATTAGAAAATTACAAATTACAAATTTCCCAATCCTCGCATTGACGCTTCCCCTTCCCGTTCCTTACTCTGTAGAGTGCCGTTAACAACTTCAAACTCGCGCCTGCGCGTAAGCGATGATATATCGAAGCTCGTCGGCGAAACGCCGATGCTGCAAATGAAGAGGCTGGCCCCTGCGGGATCGGCCGATATTTTCGCCAAGCTCGAATACCTGAACCCTGGTGGCAGCGTGAAAGACCGCGCCGCCATTGGCTTAATCGAGGAGGCCGAGCGCACAGGCAAGCTGAAGCCGGGCGGAACCGTCATCGAAGCCACTGCGGGAAACACCGGGATCGGTCTGGCTCTGATTGGGGTGAGTCGCGGTTACAAAGTCCGGCTGTTCGTGCCGGAAAAGTTTTCCGAGGAAAAGGTCATAATCATGCGCGCCCTCGGCGCCGAGGTGATCCGTACGCCGGAGGCCGAGGGGATGCAAGGCGCCATTCAGCGCGCCAGGGATCTGCTGGCTTCCGACCCCGGGGCCTTCCTGGCCGCGCAATTCGACAATCCCGCCAATACTGATTATCACTACGAAACTACGGCACGCGAGATTTTTGAGCAGATGGATGGACGCGTCGACGCGATCACCGTTGGCTGCGGCACAGCGGGCACCTTTACCGGAGTTGCCCGTTTTCTAAAAGAGCGGCTGGCGAAAGTGCATACCGTCGCGGTCGAGACTCAGGGTTCGATCCTGGGTGGAGGAAAGCCTGGTCCACACAAAGTGGAAGGCATCGGCAATAGCTTCATCCCTGGAAATTTTGATGGCTCGGTTTGCGACGAGATCATGATGGTCACCGACGAACAAGCTTTCGGCATGGTGAAGGAACTGGCGGCCCGCGAAGGCGTGCTCGGAGGCTCGAGCTCCGGCGCTAACGTGTATGCGGCGGTACAGATTGCCAAGCGTCTCGGGGCGGGGAAGCGGGTAGTTACGCTGATCCCGGACTCGGCGGAACGGTATTTGTCGAAGAAGATTTTTGAAGGCGGGATGTAGGCGGTCAGCATTCAGCATTCAACATTCAGTAAAACCTGAGTACTGGTCACTTCCCAGGAGAACACTTGAAGCATTCTGGCTTTGCAACCCGTGCCATCCACGCCGGCCAGGAACCCGATCCTGCCACTGGGGCCGTTAACGTCCCCATCTACGCGACTTCCACCTACGTTCAGGAAGAAATCGGAAAGAATAAGGGTTACGAATACGCGCGCGTATCGAATCCGACGCGTGACCGGCTGGAGACGAATCTGGCTGCGCTCGAAGGCGGAACGACGTCGCGCGTGTTCGCCAGCGGCATGGCGGCCATCAACGCTATTACCACGATGCTTAAAGCCGGCGATCACGTCATCGCAGGGCACAATCTCTACGGCGGGACACCTCGCCTCTTCGATCAGGTTCTCGTTAACTTTGGTCTCACATTCACCTACGTCGATACATCCGACGTGAACAATGTGGAGCGCGCATTCCAGAAAAATACCAGGCTGATTTTTCTGGAGACGCCGACCAATCCTCTGATGCAGCTCTGCGATCTACGCGCGATCTGCGAACTTAGCCACAGACACGCCGTTGAGGTCGTCGTCGACAACACTTTCATGTCGCCGTATTTTCAGCGTCCGATCGAGCTTGGCGCCGACATGGTTGTCCATTCCACCACGAAATTCCTCAACGGGCACAGCGACGGACTGGGAGGTGTGGTGGTCTGCACCAAACCCGAGCAGGCGGAGAAACTTGCTTTTCTTCAGAAGGCCGCCGGAGCCATTTTGTCGCCGTTCGAGTGCTGGCTGATTCTGCGCGGCGTCAAGACCCTGGCTGTTCGCATGGAGCAGCACGACCGCAGCGGCCGCAGAGTCGCTGACTATCTTTCGAAACACAAAAAAGTGCAGAAAGTTTTTTATCCCGGACTGGCGAATCATCCGCAGCACGAACTGGCGAAGCGCCAGATGTCGGGCTTCGGAGCGCTGATTGCCTTCGAAACGGGATCGCTCGCGAATGCAAACAAGATGCTCCGCAAGGTGCGCGTATGTTCGCTGGCCGAGTCTTTGGGCGGAGTCGAAACCCTGATTTCGCATCCCGCGACGATGACGCATGCAGCGGTTGGCGAAGAGGGCCGCCGCAAAATCGGCATCACCGATGGCATGGTTCGCATCTCGGTGGGGATTGAGGACGTCGATGATATTCTTGCCGATCTCGATCAGGCGCTGGCGGCGATCTAGGGACTAGTGGCCGGGGAGCAGCACTTTTTTATAAATTGTTATGCTGAGCGAAGCGGCGAAATGCAGATCCCTCGCTCCCCTCGGGATGACAAAACCATTAAGATGGCGAGACTGAAACACTTTGACCTTATCTTTCCAAATCGATAACGTTCGCGTCGGCGCCGGAGACCTGTTCCTTATTGCCGGGCCGTGCGTGATTGAGAGTGAAGAGCACGCGCTCCGCATGGCGGAGATTATCAAAGGTGTGGTGCGTTCGCTGAACTTTCCGTTCATCTTTAAAGCGTCCTACGACAAGGCGAACCGGACGTCGATCCGGAGTTATCGCGGGCCGGGGATCAAGGAAGGCCTGCGCATTCTGAAGAAGGTGAAAGATGAAGTGCACATTCCGGTGCTGACCGATGTGCATCAGGCTTCCGACGTGGCAGCGGTCGCCGAGGTTGTCGACGTGCTGCAGATTCCCGCATTCCTTTGCCGGCAGACCGACCTGATCGTGGCGGCGGCGCTGAGCGGGCGTACGGTGAATATCAAGAAGGGGCAGTTCGTTTCGCCCTGGGATATGAAGCACGCCGTCGACAAGTGTCGCGATGCCGGGAATAGTCAGGTGTTTGTGACCGAGCGAGGATCGAGTTTCGGTTACAACAATCTGGTGGTGGACATGCGCTCGCTGGCCATCATGCGCAAGTTCGCGCCGGTGGTGTTTGACGCGACGCATTCGGTGCAACTGCCGTCGGCCTCAAACAGCGATGGAGATAAACCGGCGGTGAGCGGCGGGCAGCCGGAGTTTATCCCGGTGCTGTCGCGGGCGGCGGTGGCAGCGGGCGTGGACGGAGTGTTTGTGGAGGTCCATGACAATCCGAAAGAAGCGAAAAGCGATGGAGCGAACGCGCTCGACACGCGAAACCTGCGCGGAGTGCTGAAAGAATTGCAGGCGGTGAAGAAGGCGTTGGATGTGGCGCACGCGACGCCGTAACGTCTTCCTGAATCTGCCACCATCCCGAATCTGCTAACATTCCCGCGTCATCTGAACTTCATTGCTTATGCATTGGTGGGCATCGATCCTCGGGGTTGCTCTGATCTTCGTCATCCTGATGGATGCGTTTGAGACCGTGGTTCTGCCGCGGCGCATCAAGCGGACATTTTTTCGCATCTCGTCCCGGTTCTACAGGCAAACCTGGCGCCTCTGGACCCGAGTGGCGCGGCATATCAAGTCCGCGAACCGGCGCGAAGGTTTCCTTGCGTACTTTGGACCGCTGGCGCTGTTCCCGCTGCTGGGTTTTTGGGCGCTGGGGCTGATTTTTGGATTCGCCTGCGTGCAATACGGGCTGGGCGAGCATCTGACCCTGGCTAATGAAAAGATCACGTTTGGGAAAGTGCTCTATCTGAGCGGGGAAACTTTTTTCACGCTGGGCTACGGAGACATCACGCCCAACAATGCCACCGCCCGCGCGCTTGCTGTGATGGAAGCGGGCATGGGCTTCGCATTCCTCGGAGTTGTGATCGGATATTTGCCGGTCATCTACAATTCGTTTGCCGCGAGGGAGATTGAAATTTCGCTGCTCGATGCGCGCGCCGGGTCACCGCCGAGCGCCGCCGAATTTCTTGGCCGGTTGGGGTGCTGTCCCGAGCAGATGGTGCTCGATGAGATTTTTCGCGACTGGGAGCGCTGGTGCGCCGATCTCCTGTCGAGTCACATTTCCTATCCGGTACTGGTTTTCTTCCGGTCGCAACACGGCAATCAATCCTGGTTGAGCGCGCTGACGACCATGCTCGATGTCACTTCGTTGATTATGACCGGGGTGGACGGCATCCATCCCGACCAGGCGAAGCTCACGTTTGCCATGGCGCGGCATGCTGTCGTCGATCTGGCGCAGGTGGTGAATGCGGAATATAGTCCGCATGATGTGGGGCGGCTCGCGGCAGAAGACCTCAAGCGACTGCGGACGGGCCTGGCCTCGAAAGGGGTGACTTTGTATGATGGCGCGGACGCGGCGGAACGGCTGGCGGAGCTTCGCATTCTTTACGAGCCTTATCTCTATTCACTCAGCCGGCGGCTATTGATGACGCTGCCGCCGTGGATCCACACCGAGCACAAGAAAGATAACTGGCAGGGCGGTCCGTGGGACCGCGCGATCCAGGCGCGGGCGCTGGAACATCCGGGACATGCGGCGGACGATCACTTCTAATCGGGCAGTTGGGTTAGGTGAGGTTGCTGGAACCGGCACGGGGAACCGAAACTCCGCGCCGGTCCTGTTGACTTGGGCCCCTTCCGGTCCACCCGGACTGAATGGTCGGCTCGCCGGAGCTGTATCTACTAGCCCCCCGAGCAGTTCGGGAACTTGAAGCTGGCGATGCGGGTTTGCCAACCTGCTGTACTGGAAAGCTGGCCAGCTAGTGTGTAGTACTCATTCACGTACCAGAACGTGCAGTCGTCCGTGGGATCGACATTCATAGAGGTGTAGTCGCCCCATCGCGAGTTGGTGGTTCTCTGCACGCCCGAGCCGTCGATGATGGTCGCTTCGCCGAGCGTCATCTGTCCCGGCGCATCGCCAGCGAGCCGCCCTGTGTAGCGAATTCCCGGGTACACATCCACCCCATTGACGACACTGTAGCCGAGAGCCATGTTGCCCTGCTGGTCCTGGGCGATGCTGCCCATCCAGCGATGGATCCCGTCACCGGGCGCGTAGGTACCCTGCTGAAAGAGCGAGTAGGTAGCCCCGGTTCGCCGGACCTCGTACCAGCGCACTCCGGCCACGCCTGGTGTTGCCTCGACGGACTGGTTAGTGACGAGCGCCTCGTAAGCCTTGAAGTTCCGATAGGCGAGACGCCAAGTGGGCCGCTGCCGGTAGGACAGGATGTCGAGGAACCGGCTTCCATCGGTGATCCCCGGCTCGGGCAGGCAGTCTCGCGAGCTCGGCGGAAGCGAACCGGGGACGACGCCGCATGGGTAGATCGAGTCGAACGCCGCGGTTGGGAGCTGCGTGTTCAGGGACAGCGTGGCTATCGGCGTTGAGCGCCACTTGACCAAGAGGTCCCAAATGTTGATGGCATCGAAGGTCGCTCCGTAAGGACCTCCATCGTCCTGAGTGCCGACCAGCGGGACCGCCGTGTCGGTCATCGGCTTCTGCTTGCCATCGATGTAGGCCGGAAGGAGGCCGTCGCCCACCAGCGGCAACAACGCTGGGTTGGTGCCATCGATGAAGAAATGCACGTTACGCGCGGGCAGGCCGTTGATCATCTTGTTCTTCTCGAGCCCGTAAACACCGATGCCGTACTGAGTCGTCGGTCCGAACTCGCGGGTCGTGATGACGTACGAATCCGTCCAAACCCCGTACTTGGGGTAGTCCGGGAAGTTGACGTCAGTGGAGAAAGCGTAGCGGTAATAGCTGCCGGTCGGGTCCCCGGTCGTCGAGATCGCAACGCAGTCGTAGTAAATCGGTCCGCGGGTGGTGAATTGGGTCAGAAGCCAGCGATCGGCCAATTGGTCGTAGAGCACGATTGGGTCGCCGGACGGATCGGTGCAGTCTGCGATGGCGAATCCGGCCCACAGCGTCCCGGTGTCGACCGGTCCGAGCAGCAGCGTGCCGGTCTTGGAGTACACGCCGAACACCAGATTGATCATCTCAATGTAGTGATTCGGTCCCACGGCGCCATTTGGGTCCGGGGGATTGACGCGAAAGCCGAAGATGTTGAAGTTGTCCTGATTGCTCAAACCCTCGAAGTTCGCGCTTGTGGCCGGAGCCTGCAAAGCGGGACCGAAAGAACCCCGCGTTTGAAGGGCGCCATCACTAGAGTACCCCCGGTCCTTGACGACTGGCCCGGGCTCAGGCCGGATCTCGACCGGCTCCTGCGAGGGACGAAGTGGTGCCATTCGAAATGGCGTAGCCGCTAATGCCCGCAGGGGGAGCGAGACGTCGAACGCGACTGCTTGCGAGAACTTCGGCTTCAGGGGAGCGGCACCTGGGGCGGTCTGCGCCGCCGCCACGGCCGCGACGAGGAGAAATGCAGCAACCAGACTTAATACAAGTGGTCCTGATGGTTTCGTTTTAATTATTTGCGCCATGTTTGGCCTCCTTTGCGAAGTGGAATCGCAGAGAATCGGGCCAGAGGGGACGCCGTGTACTTTATCTTTCAACCGCGCGCTCTGTCAATAATGTGTCGTCCCGATGGATTGGTTCTGAGGGGCCGTGATTCGCAAGGAACTGCCAAGTAGTCACCCGAGTTCGTGACTGCTGTATGTCCACGCTGGTCGGAGAAGAAAGTGGATTGTTGACGGAATCAGGTCGTTTCACCAATTGGGAATTGCCGGTGCAAATAGCAATTTCTCATCAACAGCGCGCTCTCGGGGGATCGCAGGTGGCGTGAGGTAGAGATGTCCCAATAATCAGATCAGATCCCTCGCTTCTGCTAACATTTCCCCTTCATGAAACACATCGGCGAAAACGTGGTACGCATCGAGGCTGAGGCTTTGCGGGCGCTTGCTGACCGACTGGCGGGTCCGATGGCGGCGGACTTCAACCGGGCGCTGGAACTCCTGTTTAGCTGCCGCGGCCGCGTGGTCGTTACCGGAATGGGGAAGAGTGGGCTCATCGCTCGCAAGATCGCGGCTACGTTGAGTTCGACGGGATCGCCGGCGCTCTATCTCCATCCAGTGGACGCGCTGCACGGCGACCTGGGGATGATCATGCGCGGCGATGTCGTACTGGCGCTTTCGGCCAGCGGCGAGACGGAAGAGATCTTGCAGTTGATGGCTACTATTAAGCGGCTGCAGGTACCGCTCGTTGCTATGACTTGCGACGACCTTGTAGAGGTTCACGCGGACAAGAGTGTCCGCGCCACACTTGCCTCTACTTTGGCGTCGGCTGCTGATGTGGCTTTGGACTGTTCGATTTCTAAGGAAGCTTGTTCGCTGGGGCTTGCCCCTACGGCTTCTACTACGACCATGCTTGCTTTGGGCGATGCTTTGGCGGTGGCGCTTTCGGAAAAACGCGGGTTCAAG
>WNFN01036779.1_pt2 | contig 16149 bp, 7 predicted proteins | sample 5400161 | NCBI WGS metagenome assembly WNFN01 (sample SAMN13153353, study PRJNA577476) | soil metagenome | isolation source: 80 cm saprolite on Douglas fir-dominated hillslope | place: USA:California | collected 2013-09-17
GCCACCGCCGCCGCGCCCATCTCGATCTCGGGCTGACGGACGGTGGTCAGGGCCGGGGTGGTGAAGGCCGACTGCGGCCGGTCGTCGAAGCCGACGATCGACACGTCCCTCGGCACGCGCAGGCCGCGTACGAAGAGAGCGTGCATGGCCCCGTAGGCCATCGGATCGTTGGCCGCGAACACCGCGGTGAAGGCGATCCGGCGGCGGAGCAGGCTCTCCACCGCCCGCGCGCCGGAGGCGGCCTCGAAGTCGCCTTCCACCATCAGCCGCACGTCGCTCTTGATTCGGCCCTCCTGGAGCGCCTTGTTGAAGCCGAGCACGCGGTCCGCGGAGTGCTGGTGGTTGGAAGGGCCGGCGATGTGGACGATGCGCCGGTGGCCGAGAGCGATCAGGTGGCGGGTCGCCTCGTAGGCTCCATTGAGGTTGTCGGCCACCGCGCAGCGGTCTTCGAGCCCCGCGATCCGCGGTCCGATGTTGACGAACGGCAGCTTGCGGGCCAGCTCCCAGAGCCGGTCCTCGCGGAAGCATCCCACCGCGATGAGAGCGGAGATGCGGTTCCGCATCAGGAGCTCGATGGCGGCGTCCGCCTCCGCCGGCTGGGCGCCGCTCGCGAAGATCGGGTGATAGCCGCTGTTGCGAAGGCCGGCCTCGATGCCCTTCAAGGCCTGGCCGTAGAAGTCGCTGGCCAGGTCTTCGGTCACCACGCCGAAGGCCTGCGACGTCCCACGCGCCAGCCACTGCGCGACCACGCTGGGCTGGTAGTGCACCTGCTCGATGACGGCCATCACCGCCCCGCGCTTCGCGGTGCTCACGCGCGCGTCCCGGTTGACCACGCGGGACACGGTGGCCGCGGAGACGCCGGCCAGACGCGCGATGTCGCGGATGGTCAAGGAGGACTGATCTGGACCCGACCGGGCGCGCATGAGGGCACGAAAGTACCGACCAGCGCTCGGCGCGTCAAGCCCGAAGGGAGCGAGCAGGGGCCTTTGCCCTGCCCGCCCCCGAGAAACGGCCTAGAACACGAAACGGACCTGGAGCTGGATGGTGCGCGGCGGACGGACGGCCGTGACCGCGCCGAAGCCGCTGGGATTGACCAGCTTCCCGGTGGAGTCGTACGGGAGGTTGGTCGGCGTCGGATCGGTCAGGCTACGCACGACCAGCGTCGTGTTGAGCGTGTAGAACTGGGTGTGGTTGAGGGCGTTGAAGGCGTCCACCCGGAACTCCAGCTTGCGCACCCCGCCCATGAGGAACGACTTCGAGAGGGACAGGTCCCAGTTGTTCGTGGGCGCGGTGGTGAGGAAGTTGCGGCCGGAGTCGAGCCCGATGGTGCCGACCGCGGGGATCGTGAAGGCGGCCGCGTTGAGCTGACGGTAGGGATCGCTGCTGTGCCCTGATCCGGGATCGCCGATCAGCACCGCCCGTGGCGGCGCCGTGTTGCCCGTGCCCAGGAAGTTCTTGGAGTTGATGCCCGGGACGGACACGGTGACGTTGTAGGGCTGTCCGCTCTGGTAGCGGTAGATGCCCGAGACCTGCCAGCCGTCCGCGATCTGTCCGAGGATTCCCTTCGCATGCGTCTTCGGGATCTCGTACACGAAGTTGCCGATGAAGTTGTGCCGCCGATCGAAGTCCATGGGGCCGTAGTTCGCGCGGTCCTGGTTACCGTCGATGCGCGGCGTGTCGAACGAATTCAGGGTGTTGTTGTTGTCGTTGCTGACCGTCCCCAGGGCCTTGCTCCAGGTGTAGCTCACGCTGAGGAGGAGGCCCTGATTGAAGCGGCGGTTGACCGACGTCTGCAGCGCGTTGTAGTTCGAGCGGGCCACGCACGGCCGGATTGGGGGCCAGGGTTGGATCCTGGTTCTGGGGCAGGAAGGCCGCGCCGTAGGGGACGGAGTTGAGGTTGCGCGCCTGGAGCTGGTTCCGGTTGATGGCCCCGACGTAGGAGATGTCGAGGACCGAGGAGCCGGGCAGCTTCATCTGTACGCCCAGGTTGAAGGCGTACGTGGTCGGGATCTTGCCGCTGTGGTCGTAGGCCACGAGCCCGGGCGGCGCAAGCAGGACGCTGTTGGGGTTCACGTCCTGCAGGCGCCCGTTATTGAAGACGGGCTCGAGGGTCGTGGGCGGATTGCGGAGCAGGTCGAATACGGAGTTGCCCTGCGAGCGGTCGTAGAAGACGCCCCCGCCGCCTCGGATGATCCATTCGCTCTTGCCGGTGAGGTCATAGGTGAATCCGACGCGCGGCCCGACCAGGATTCCCGATCCCTTGTAGAGGGTGTCCTCGATGCCGTTGCCGGCCTGGAAGACGCCGTTCTGGATGCTGCCCGAGCCGGGCACGAGGCGGCCGATGTAGATGGCGGGCAGGATCTGGCCGGTGGCGCGATCCACGGCCACGCGCGTGCCGGAGGCGTCACGCCCCGGGAAGTACAGGCGCGGCGCCTTGCTCGCGTCGTACTTGTCAGGGAGGAAGTTCGCCGTTTGCTTCAGGGTGTCGTACTGCGGCTGCATCCAGTAGAAGCGGACTCCGTAGTCCAGGGTCAGCTTGCGCGTGGCCTTCCAGTTGTCCTGCAGGAACCACTCGAGGTTGTTGTATTCGTAGTTGCCGATGAAGTACCCGGAGGCCTGCTGATAGGTCTGATAGACGCCGAGGATCGCGTTGGCGAACGGATAGCCGGTGTCGAACGAGTTGCTGGCGTCGTTGGCGAAGCTGATCTGGCCGTTGTTGTTCGCGAAGCTGCTTTGCGGCTTCAGGCTGTGATGGAAGTAGAAGCCGGCCTTGGCGGTGTGGTGGCCCATCAGCTTCGTGATGCTGCCGATCGCGTCCTTGGTCGTGTTGAAGTTGTGGAAGGGCGCGTTGTTGCTGCCGAGGGTCGGGGCGTTGATCACGCCCGCGGTGTTGCCGTTGGCGCCGACGCGTCCGCCGAAGTTGAAGCGGGGCGGCAGGTCGAGCTGGACCGCGCTCGGATAGATCATGGGCAGCGCGGAAAGGCCGAGGGCCGCCTTCGTGAAGCTCTGCGGGTCGGATACCCGCGGCGGGGGAACAGGTAGGTGATGCTGTAGTCCGGCATGTTCGAGGCCAGCACGAAGGAGCCGTAGGGAAGGAGCCGGTCGCTCTTGTTGTTGAGGACCTTGCCGTTCACGCGCCAGCGGTCGCTCACGTTCCAGTCGAGGCGGAAGAGGTCCTGCCGCTCGGGCTGGCTGGTGGCGTCCTGCGAGACGTAGTTGAAGCCCTGGGTGTACGTGCCGTCCGAGTTCGGCAGCGGGTACATCTTGAGGATATTGACGCCGACGGGGTACAGGCGGTTCTGCGGGATGCGCCCGAGGACACCGCCGTCCTGGAAGCAGCCGCGCGTGTCCGCGGCGCTGCAGGGAAGGTTGGTCGTGTAATCGCGGATGTAGGGGAACAGCGCACCCGCGCTGTCGCGCGTCTGCGAGAAGTCGCCCGCCCGCTCCAGCGCGGTGGGCACGCGCACGCGCTGGGGCGAGATCTGGGCGTTCAGCCGGTGCTGGTATTCCTGGCTGAGGAAGAAGAAGAGCTTGTTCTTGTCCGCGTTGAACTTGCCCGGGATGTAGATCGGCCCGCCCAGCGTGTAGCCGATGTCGCGGTTGTCGAGGGGCGGCACCGGGGTCACCGGATTGTTCTTGTTGTTGAGCCAGGTGTTGGCGTTCATGTCGGAGTTGCGGCGGAGGACATAGGCGGAGCCGTGGAAGTCGCGGCCGCCGCTCTTGGTCACGGCGCTGACCTGGGCCCCCACCGATCGGCCGTATTCGGCCTGGTAGTTCGAGGTGAGGATCTTGAACTCCTGGATGGCGTCGAGGCTGATCGCGACCATCGGCCCCCCGTTGTTGCCGGTGTCGATGTCGGTCACCCCGTCGAGCGTCACGTTGTTCGTGCTGGGGCGCTGCCCGTTCGCGCTCATGTTGTTGGACGCTTGCCCCGTGGGCGTGGGTTGCCCGTTCACGACGACTCCGGGCGCCAGGAACGCGAACCCGAAGAAGTCTCGGCCGTTGATCGCGACGTTCTGGATGACCTGGCCCTCGACGGCGTAGGAGCGCTCGGCGCTCTGGGTCTGCAGCGGCGTCGCTTCCGCGGAGACGCTGACCGTCTCCGTCATGCCACCCAGGCTGAGCACGAGCGTGCCCAGCGACAGCTTGTCGTTCGCGTTCACGACCACGTTCTTGCGCTCGACGGGCTTGAACCCGTCGGCCTTCACGCTGAGCGTGTAGGTGTCGGGCGGCACCGTCGCGAACACGAAGTCCCCGCTCCGGTTGATGGCCGCGGTCAAGACGGTGCCGCGCGTGTTGCTGGCGAGCGTGGCCGTCGCGCCCGGTATGGCGGCGCCTTGTTCGTCATGCACCGTGCCCGAGACCCCGCCGCTCGTCGTTTGGGCCGCGACCGGCGGCGCGAGGGCCACGATCAGCGCCGCGGCTGCCAATCCCTGGATCGCTTTCGTCCAGCTACCCGTCGTCATCGTGAATTCCTCCTGACTTCCACCGCCAGCCCGTCGCCCGAGCGTCTGCTCGAAGCATTCCGACGCGGGCGAGCTGCTCGACCGCGCCGCGCGTTCTGGTGAGTGGCGTGATTGTGCGCCTGATTGGCTCTGCCCGCATCTGTCGAAGGGCCCGGGCAGGTGCCGACGCCGTGAAACCGATTCCACCCCTAGCGCGGTCAGGGCTGGGAATCGAACCCGGGACTCAGCGCGACTTGACTTGCCGCGCGATCTCGAGGGCCAGGGGGTGGGTGGGGTTTCTCTGCAGGAGGCGTTCGATGACCGCCAGCCCTTCCCGTTGCCGGTCGGTGGCCAGGTAGATCTTGGCCAGTGTGATGTACGTGTTTTCGAACTCGGGATGCGTCTGGAGAAACGCTTCGAGGAGCCGGATCGCGTCGTCGGGCTGGCCGCGGGCGACGAGAACCAGGGCCAGGTTGTTCGCGGCCTCCCCGTAGTCGCGCCTCTTCGCGAGCGCCTCGCGGAAGTAGCGCTCCGCTTGTTCCATCTGGCCTTCCCGGCCGAGGATGAGGCCGAGGTTGTTCAGGGCCTCGGGGAAATCGGGCTGGAGCTTCAGCGCCTTCTGATAGAGGTCGCGCGCCTCCTCGGCGTGGCCGGTCAGGAGGAGGGCGTAGCCGAGGTTGTTGAGAGCATCGGGGTAATCGGGCGTCGTGGCCAGGGCCGCTCGGAACTTCTCGATCGCGGCGGGCAGGTCCCCGTCTTGTGCGAGCAGGGCGCCGAGGTCATTGCTGGCCTCGGACAGGTCCGGCTGCAGGGCCAGGGCGCGCTCGAAGGCGGCCCGGGCCTTGCTGGTCTGGCCGCTCTTCACGAGGAGGGTTCCGAGGCGGTAGAGGGTGGAGGCGCTCGGGCTGCCTTGCGCCGCCCGCTCGAAGGCGACGACCGCCGCCGCTTCGAGACCCTGATCCAGCAATTCCCGGCCGTAGGGCAGGTAGTTGCGGGCGCCCAGCGGGGAAAGGAACGTCCCCGCAAAGGGCAGCGCCCGCGCGAGACGTTCGGCCGGAGGGGCCTCGATCGTCGGAACGTCCCTCAGGATTTCCGCGACGTCCACGCGATCCCAGTACACCTTGACGACTCTCCCCTCCGCGTCGAGGAGAAAGGCCGTGGGCAGCCGCAGGTCCTGCCGGTTCATGAAGAGATGGCGGTAGAGGATCGCGTAGCTGCGGCCCACTTCCTCGCTGGCCAGAACCACCGGCACCGTCGTGACGCCCGCGGCGGCGGCGCGGACCTTCGGCAGGTCCGCGGGTGGGTCGAGGGCAACGGCAACGAAGCCAACCCCGGCCTGAGCGAGGGCTTCGGTCCCCCGTGCGAGCGACAAGAGGGCCGTGCGGGACGCGGTCACGGCGGTGTCCCACAGCAGCGCGATGGCGGGCCGCCCGCGCAGGGCGGAAAGAGAGCGCGACTCCCCGGTCAGGTCCGGGAGAGAGAAGTCGGGCGCGGGAAACGGCTCGTAGAGCCAGCTCCCGCTCGACGGCCCCGACGGAGGCACGGGAGCGTTGTCCACCGGCAGCGCCGGCGCGGTTCGGAACGGCTCGGCCCGGGGCTGCCCTCCCTCCTCGATGTGCAGTCGATGGTTCAGGGGAACGTCCGCGAAGACCTGCTTGCGGCCGCTGGGCCACTCGACCGTCAACGCGATCACCCTTTGGCTCGCGCCGAGGCCGAAGAGCAGCTCCTTCGAATGCTGGGAGAGGAAGCCGGAGCCGGCCTGCACGACCTTCACCCGGCGAAGCTGGTCCGTTTCGACGGTCACGCGTGCGCCGACCGCGTCGCGATTGCTGGGCCGGCCGACCAGGCGTACGGCGACGGCCGCGCCGCGGTCCTTGAAGTCGTTGCGGAACACGCGCAGCTGCGGCACGGAGCGCGCGGCCATGACTACGATGTCGGGATCGCCGTCCTGGTCGTAGTCCAGGACGGCAAAGGAGCGACCATCCTGGTCGAGGTCGAGCCCGACCGTTCCCGAGACGTCGTCGAAACCGCCCTGGCCGTCGTTGCGCAGCAGCACGTTGCGCTGGTGGCTGGCGATCGACTGATGGATGAGGAGCTGGTTGATGGCGCGCCAGGCGTCGTCGTAGGGAGTACCGGGGACGCGGGTCAGCGGCGACCGGGCCACGACCTGGCGCCAGAAGAAGCCGTCCAGGTCTTGCGGGTCCGACGCGCGCGTCAGCATGCCGTTCACGACGTACAGGTCCTCCCATCCGTCGCTGTCGAAGTCCAGCGCGTCGGACGACCACGCCCAGCGGCCCATCTCGGCCCGGGCCTTCTCGCTCACGTCTTCGAAGCGGCCATCGCCCCGGTTCCGGAAGAGCGAGTTGCCGCGCGCGTGGCGGCGGTAGAGTGCGCGCACTTCCGCCGGGGCCTCGGGCATGAACGCGGCCTGCGCCGTCACGCGCTGGCCGTTGTCACTCCAGATGTTGCCGGTGTCACCTTCCCGTCCCGGAGCCCGCGGTTGTGGTACAGGTTCTTCCGCCCGAAGTCGTTGGCCACCAGCAGGTCGGGCCACCCGTCGCCGTCGTAGTCGCCCCAGGCGGCGGCGAAGTGGTAGCGGTCGTTTCCCACGTCGAGGCCTGCCTCGTGCGTGACTTCGACGAAATGCCCGTGGCCGTCGTTGCGGAAGAGGACGCCGGGGGGACCGTTCCGGGCGTCGTAGTAGGGCATGGGCGTGCCCGCCTTGTCCTCGCCCGCGCCGTAATAGAACGAGTAGACGCACAGGTAGAGATCGAGGAAGCCGTCGCGGTCGTAGTCGGCCATCGCCATCGACATGGGGGAGCCCTGCAGCCCCTTCTCGAAGCGGAACGCGTCGGGGACGCGCGTGAACCGGCCCGTCCCGTCGTTGAGGAAGAGAACCGGCCCCGTGCTCAAGCCGACGATCAGGTCCTGGTCGCCGTCGTTGTCCACGTCGGCAAAGAGGGACTGCGACGTGTCGTCCAGGATCCCGACGCCCGCTCTCTCCGTCACGTCCTCGAAGGTGCCGTCACCCCGATTGCGGTAGAGCCGGTTGGGCAGCCCCGACGGTTGGGCGATGTAGAGGTCCTCGAGACCGTCGCCGTCGACATCCCCGACGGAGACGCCGTGATGGCCGTTCGAATCCCGGGTGAGCGGCGAGTCGATGGTGGCGGCCCAGGCGTCGAGGCCCGTGGTGAGCTGGCGGCGGAAGGAGTCGTTTCCTCCCAGGGCGGCGGTGGTGATCTCGGTGAACACCGGAGCAGAGGCGCGACTGCGGAGTTGCGCGCTCGCCGTCCATTCGCTCACGCGCCAACCGTCCGCGCCGCGCCGCCATCGCATGCGCCAGGTCCCGGACCGCTCCGCGCGCCAGGCGTCCGTGCCCGGGCCCGCGATGTCGTAACGCACGTCGGTCGTCGCGAGTCCCTTCTCCCGGTCCACCTCGATGGCGGTGATCAGGAACTCGGCCACCGTGACCTCGCGGAAGCCTTCGACGAGCTTGCCCAACTCCCCGGCAAAGGAGTGAGGGTCCAGTACCAGGTCCGGGGCCATGGTGCCGGCCCGAAAGATCTGGAGAGAGGGATGTCGGTCGACCGCCACCTCGGAGGCCGGCCGGAGCCGTCCGCCCCGGAACGTCGGCGCCAGCAGGAACAGCGAGACATCGGCCGCGCGCCGAGGGTCCTTGCGCAGCCTCGCGCCGAGCTCGGCCAGGCGTGCGGCCAGCTCGTCGGCCTCTTTCTCCTCCGGGAAGGAGTCGCCACCCGGGGTCAGGTACGGCAGGAACTTCTCGAGTACCTCGGGAGTCCGGAGCTTCGGCCGGTAGACGGAGGGCGACTCACTGGACGAACCGTCCACCGCCAGCAGCGAGGGCACGAGGAAAAGGGCGAGGGGAAGGACGCGTGCCGCCACCACGCGATGATACCCGCAAGCGAAAAAGGGCCGGCGCCCACCAACGAGCGCCGGCCCCGAGGACCGTTATCCTCGCGGACCTGCCGGCGGCCACCGGCCTCGAGCGTGACCCGCGCACCGATCGCGAAGCGGTTCGGTCCGCGCGACACCAGGCGGAAGGCCACCCAGTGGTTGCCGGTCCGCTGGCGGTTCTCGAGCAGCGTGGGGACATCGTCCATGTTGCTCACCACGACGTCGAGGTCGCCGTCGTCGTCGAGATCTCCCACGGCGAGACCGCGGCTCACCTTCTGGACCTGCAGGCCCGCTCCGGCGCGGGCCGACACGTCGCGGAAGGTCGTGCCCTGGTTGAGGAGGAGCTGGTTCTTCTGCCGGAACGTCTCCTTGAGGGCGGGGAAGTCGTCGATGTCCGGGAAGATGTGGCCGTTGGCAAAGAAGAGGTCCAGCCGGCCGTCCAGGTCGGCGTCGAGGAACGCCGCGCCCCATCCCATGCGCTCGAACGTGGGCGCGGCCAGACCGGACGCCGCGGTGACGTCCTCGAACCGCTTCCCGTCGAGGTTCCGGTAGAGCGAGTTGGTGTCGTGGGCGAACGTGGTGACCACGAGATCGAGACGGCCGTCGCCATCGTAGTCCCCGGAGTCGACGCCCATGCCGGCCTGGGCCCTCCCCTCGGCGTTGACCGCGACGCCGGCCAGGAGCCCCGTGCTCTCGAAGGTCCCGTTCCCGCGGTTGTGATAGAGGAAGTTGGGATTCGAGTCGTTGGCCACGAAGAGGTCGATCCACCCGTCGTCGTCGTAGTCGGTGGCCACCACGCCGAAGCCGTAGGCGCGCGCCGGATCGCCGAGCCCGTGTGCCTCCGTCGCCTCCACGAAGGTGCCGTTGCCGCGGTTCTCGAAGAACAGGTCGGACTGGCCCGGCAGCCCCGCCGGGCCCACCATGATGCGGGGACCGTCCCTCCAGGTGAGGGTGCGGCGCGCCCGCACGACGTCGTCCCAGGTGGTCTCGACGTAGCGCGCGACGTAAAGGTCCAGGTCGCCGTCCCCATCGGCGTCGAAGAACGCGCAGCCGGTGCTCCAGCCGCCGGCGGCAACGCCCGCCCGGGCGGCCACCTCGGAGAAGGTGCCGTCACCCTTGTTCCGGAACAGCAGGTTTGGTCCCCAGTTGGTGACGTAGAGGTCCAGCCGGCCGTCGCCGTCGAAATCGCCGGCGCACACCCCGTTGCCCCAGGACGCGCTGGCGGGCGGCGGTGAGCTCGGGTGCCGTGACCAGGTAGATGTCGAGGCGCCCGTCGCTGTCGTAGTCGAGAAGCGCCAGCCCGCTGCCCCCGATTCGAGGATGTGATCCTTCGTCGGTCCGCCGCAGTACGTGCGGGCGGCGAGCCCGGGCACTTCCTCGAACTGCGCGGGAGACGGCGATCCCGGGTCCACGCCTGCGGCCAGCGGGGCGGGGGCGGGCGCCGGTCCCATCGCCGAGGCGTGGCCCCCGTAGACGGGCTCCTTGGGCTTCGACTGGCTGTAGCTTCCCTGGAACGCGAGGCCGGCAGCGTCTGCGGCCTGGAGCGGCGCGCGGGCCCCATCGAGCAGTTCCAGATAGGGGCGCGCATCGAATGGCCGTGTCGCCTCCGGGCGCCCGGCGCGGGGCTGCCCGAGCTCGACCGCGGCACGGTGCAGGTCCGCTCGCAACGTGGCGGGGATGGCCGGCCCGGCGGCCAGGGCTTCGAAATGCCGAGCTGCGTCGGCGAGCCGCCGGTCCACTTCGTCCGGTGTGACCCCGGCCCGGGCCGCCTGTCTCAGCAGGTCCGCGGCCTCGCGCTGAAGGTCCAAGAGGTCCGTGGAGGGAGACGGCGAGGGACGGGGGGCCGGAGTTTGCGTGGCCGCCGCCGCCGCGAGCGACAGAAGCAGGACGGCGGGAGCGAAAGTGGGGAACCGGGCGACCATCAGGCGATGATACCCGCAGCGAAGAGGGCCGGCCCGGGTGGCGGCGCCGGCCCCTCGGATCATTCTTGTGCCGCCTTAGAAAGTTACGGAGTCACCCCGCGGACGCTAAACGCTTCGGCATTCGTGTCTCCAATCGGATGATTCCAATACGGCGAGCCGAAAGGTCGCACCGACTCCGGGAAACCTTTCGAAACGAACCTTTCCGATAGACAAGGGACCTAGCACAATTCTCCGGCACGCAGTCTGTATGCAATTTTCGCATGATGGTCCTTGACTTTCTGCCTACTGGGCGCGATATTCGTATCAACTACTCGCATTCCGCGTAGGAGGGAGAAATGAGAAAAGGCACGATAACAAGGACTATTCTCTTGATTGCGCTCCTATTGACCGCATGGATTACGAGAGCGCCTGTAGCCCGCGCAGATTACTGTGGCACCTTCGGGGGCTGTACTAACCCGGCGACGCCGGAGTGCTGTTCTGCGATGTGGGACTACTGTATGTGCGACTGCATGGACCAGACGAATGGAGATTATGGACTGTGCTACACCGCGTGCTATTCCGAGCTTCAGGCCTACAGCTGCGTGTAGCGACCTCCTAATCGGATATTGACGAAGCGATCACGAACGGCACCTGTGTATCCCTAGGAGTGCGCTAGGCCCCGTCGCCTGTCGATAAGTCCGCGCTGGCGTGGGCCGCCAATGCATCATGCGGAAGCCCGTGTTTTCAGCATCCGTTGACACGGCAGTCAACGTGTTGCTGGCGCTCACTTGCGTTGTGGTTCTCGCAAAGTACACGCACGACTGGTGGCGGGAGACCACCCCAAGACCTAACGGACCAGCTGCGGGCCTTCGTACAGGCGAAAGGGTCAACGGGCTCGAAGGCCAAGTTTGGCCCGAGCGCAGTCTCTTGGTGTTCGTTCGGAGCAACTGTCACTTCTGCACTCAGAGTATGGGGCTCTACCGCGATCTGCGCGAGCGAGCGCACGAGGCGGGTACCCAGTTCATTGCTGTAGGGCAAGAGCCGAAGGACGTGATCGGAGAGTATCTTCGCTCCAACGGGGTAACGCCTGATGAAGTTCTCTCTGCGCCGCCGGCAAGGACTCGAGTGTTCGCCACGCCCACGGTTGCGATCGTAGACAGCAAGGGTACGGTTCTCCAAGTCTGGGTCGGAAAGCTGTCGCCGGATGCCGAAACGAACGTCAAGGCGATGTTGGCGCGTCGACAGTAGGGACGATTCCGCTCGGAAGGCGCGTCGGCACAATCCTCTTGCAAGCACAGTGTTCGGCACCCCAACGGTTCGGTGAAGTCATCCGTTGCGCCTTTGAGGTGCCGCCAGGACTGCGAGCAATGTCGTCGGGGGCAATGTCGGAGGCCGGTACCCAGTTCAGACTGGCCACTGACACACATGTGTCGGCGACCAATTCTTCGGACAGCAGATCCAGACATTGACGAAGGCGTGTCGAAGGGGATTCACCGCCGGGAAGGTCGGACGAAGGGAAGGGAGAACAAGTCTTGGTGCCGGGTGGATGGACTGGTTTCCGGCCGCATCGAGCATGCCACTGGTTTCCCGGCGGCGGGATGGCTAGCGTGTGGCCTGAGCGCCGCTTGGGTGGCCTTGCGCGGTTCGCGCGACCGCCGAGGTAAGTCGCGGGGAAGATCCGCCACAGCCCTGGAAGTCTCCCCCGACTTGGCCGGATCGGGTCACCGACTCGGTCGTGCCGACAGGAACAGCCGTTTTGCTGGTGCGCGCGGCGAGTCGGAATGTGGCCGGCGCGGCCGATCGGAACCGCGCCGGCCAGGATGGGTCAGAACGTCAACCGCGTGACGAGCTGGATCTGGCGCGCCGGGGCCACGCCTGCGACCGCGCCGAAGCCGTTGTTGCGGATGATGTTCCCGCTCGCGTCGTACGGCAGGTTCGTGATCGCCGGGTTGCTCAGGCTGGCGAAGCTGACCGAGGTCGATGGGTTGAGACCCTGCCCGGTGACGAGGAACTGGGTGTGGTTGAGCGCGTTGAACGCGTCGAGGCGCACCTCCAGGCCGATGGACTTCTTGACGATGAACTTCTTCGCGATCGACAGGTCCAGGTTGTTGGTCGGGGGGTTGCGCAGGAAGAAGCGCGCGGACTCTGTAGCCCTTGCCGGGGTCGCAGGTCAGCACCACGCGCGCCGCCGGGTTGTCGGTGCCGCTCAGGTTCGCGTTGCCGATGCCGGGGATCGAGTAGGTGACGCGGTACGGTAGACCGGTCGTCCAGCGGTAGACGCCGGAGATCTGCCAGTCGTTGGCCAGCACTCCGAGCGCACCGCTGGCGAACTTGGGCACCTGGTAGATGAAGTTGAGCACGAAGTTGTTCGGCCGGTCGTAGCTCGCGTACGAGTAGTCGAGCCGCTTGATCGCGTCCTTGTCCGCGCTGGGGAGTCCCGCCGTGAAGTCGTCGTTGTTCACGGTGAGCGCCTTGCTCCAGACGTAGAAGGCCGAGACCATGAACCCCTTGTCGAACCGCTTCGTGATCCCGCCCTGCAGCGCGTTGTAGTTCCCCCACCCGGTGTAGTCCCACATGCGGATGGTGTTGTAGCCCTGATAGGGGCGGAGCAGGTCGTCCGGCAAGGCGGTGGCTCCCGGAACCGCGCTGGGCGCGCGGGTCGGATCCTGGTTCTGGGGCAGGAACTTCGCGCCGGCGGGCACGGAGTTGATCTGCGACTGCCGGAGCAGGTCCGTGGACTTGGACCCCACGTAGGCCACGTCGAGGATCAGGGTCTCGAAGAGCTTGCGCTGCACGCCGACGTTCCACTGGTAGGTCTTCGGCGGGGTGAAATCGAAACCCGAGGGGCTGAGCGACAGCGTCGGGAACGGGTCGGTGCCGGTCGCACCGGAGCCGAGCTCCTGCAGCCGTCCCCACTGCACGTTGGAGACGAGCACGCCGGGCGCGTTGGAGATCATGTCGAAGACCTGGTTGCCCTGTGGGCGGTCGTAGAAGATCCCGAAACCGCCGCGGACGATCATCGACTGGTTGCCGGAGACGTCATAGGTGAAGCCCAGCCGCGGGGAGACGCGCAGCTTGTTGCCGTCCTGCAGCGTGTCGGTGACGCCCTCGCCGGCCTGGAAGGCGCCGTTGAAGCGGTTCGAACCCGGAACGAGGCGGCCGACGAAGCGATCTTCCACGGTGTTGGCCAGCGTGGGCGGCACGCCGGCAGTGACCAGCCTCGGGTCCATGCCGCGCCGGCTGGTTCCCGAGCAGGGATAGGCGCCGATGCAGACCGGCCGGAAGAGCCTCGCCGCCTGCGCCGGGTCGAACTTGTCGGGCACGAAGGTGGAGGCCTGCAGCGTCGTGTCCCATTGCGGCGTCCAGTAGTAGAAGCGCACGCCGTAGTCGAGCGTGAGCTTCTTGCTGGCCTTCCAGTTGTCCTGGCCGTACCACTCGAGGTTCTTGTAGTTCCACTCCGGCAGCGCGTACTTGCTGGCCTGGATGTAGTTCCGGAAGACGCCGGTGGCGGCGTTGGCATAGCCGTAGCCGGTGTCGAACGGGTTGTTCGCGTCGTCCGCGAACTGGATCTGGCTGTTGAAGGCCGCGAAGATGCTCTGCGGCTTGAAACTGTGCTGGTAGGAGACGCCGAACTTGCTGGAGTGGCTGCCCCACACCTTCGACAGGTTCGCGAACACGTCCGTCGTCTTGTTCTCGTTCGTGAACGGACCGCGGTCGGTCTGGTACTGGCCCGCGTTGCCCACGCGGCCGCCGCCTGTACGGAAATCGAACCAGGGGATGTAGTCGGCCTGCACCGCGTCCGGGAACAGCAGCGGCAGGCCCGTCACTCCCGCCGCCTGCCGGTAGAGGTTCGGATTCTGGAGCTGGTAGTTCAGGGAGTTCTGCGCGCGGCCCACGCTCATCTCGAGCGACGTCGACGGGTTGAGGATGCCGGTCGCGGACAGCATGTAGTTCTTGCCCGGATGCACGAAAAGCACTGGCATCGGGAGCTGGTCGCTGCCGTTGCCGGCCCACGTCGTGCCGTAGGCCTGCGTGATGTTCTCCTTCGTGTTCATGTAGCGGCCGGTGAACCGCCACTTGTCCGTGGCCTGGAAGTCCAGCCGGAGCAGATCCTCACGGCGCGGCGAGCTGTTCGGGTCCTGGCTCGTGAAGTTGATCCCGCTGCCCGCGGTGAAGTTCGCGTCGGGGTAGATCTTCAGGATGTTGAGGCCCGGGGCGTAGAGCCGGCTCTGCGGGATGCGGCCCAGCACGCCGCCGTCCTGGAAGCAGCCCCGCGTGTCCGCGGCCGTACACGGCAGGCCCGTCTGGTAGTCACGGATGTAGGGGAACGGGTTGCCGTTGTTGTCCACGCTCCGCGAGAAGTCGCCGCTGCGTTCCAGGGCCGTGGGGACACGGCCCGTGTGCTGCGACGCAGGGTCGGTCCGGTTCTCGAACTCCTGGCTCAGGAAGAAGAAGAGCTTCTTCTTGTCCGTGTTGAACTTTCCCGGGATGAAGATCGGGCCGCCGATCGTGTAGCCGTAGTCGTTGCGGGACGACGGGGGCACCGGGATCAGCTTTCCGCTGCCCAGCGGCGGCGGCGCCTCCGCGCGCTTGTTCGTCCAACTGTTCGCGTTCCAGTCCGACCTCCGGCCGTACCAGTAGCCGGAGCCGTGGAAGGCCTGCGTGCCGCTCTTGGTGACCACCTGGACCTGGCCGCCGGTCGCGCGCCCGTACTCGGCCTGGTAGGAATTGGTGAGGATCTTGAACTCCGCCACCGCGTCGATGTTCGTGGTGGCCATGTTGCCGCCGTTGTCGCCGGTGTCGATGTTGGTGATGCCGTCGATGGTCACGTTGTTGGAGTTGGGCCGCTGGCCGTTGACCGTGAAGGCGCTCACGCTCCCGTTCTCGACGCCGGCGACGTTGTTGGTGAGCACGCCCGGCACGAGGTTGGCGAAGTTGAACAGCGCGCGCCCGTTGTTCGCGATGTTCTTGAGTGTCTCGCTCTCCATCGAGAACGAGCGCTCGCCGCTCTCCACCTGCAGCTCGCTGACGCGGCTCTCGACGGTGACGTTCTCCTGGATCCCTCCGATGGTGAGCGCGATGTCCCCGGTCGAGGCCCGGTCGTTCGCGTTGACCACCACGTTCGTCCGCTCCGCGGTCTTGAATCCCGACAAGGTGACCTTGAGCACGTAGGTGTCGGGGCGGATGATGGGGAAGGTGAACCGGCCTTCCTTGTCCGTCGACGCCGTGTACGTGTTGCCTTGAGTGCGGCTCGTCAAGGTGACGGTCGCCCCGGGGAGCACGCCCGACTGGGAGTCGCTCACCGATCCGGAAACGGTCGCGCTGGTCGTCTGCGCATGCAGAGTTCGCGCGCCCGCGAGGCAGAGGACGCCCGCGAGGGCCGCTCCCAGCACCGCGCGAAGACTTCGGAACCTTCGGACGAAGGGCATATACATCCTCTCCTCTGCATCTGGCGATGCTGATTCGCGAGGGACCCGTTCCCCTGAACGGAACTTGCTCCGAAGCGGCCGGCGCTTCGCAACACCATTCCAGTTCGCCGCAGTGCTGCTTTGAGTAAGTGGTGGGGAATCTATGGGACGACGAACGTGTGAGTCAAGGGAAAAGCACGCATTGAGCGGAACTTACGCGTTTGTTTCGCGAAAGCGGTTTCACCATGCGGTTGAATTGTCGGGATCCATTGGACCGGTTTGCGGTATGCACTCGTCCGAGAAATCGATTTCGCCCTGGAATGCGGGCCGGGACTGGAATTCCAGTTTATCAGCCGCCGACGATTGATGACGCGGTCGCTTCCACCGTGCGATCGAGGAGATCGCGGAGACGCTCGATGGGCACGAGGCCGATGCTGCGCGACGCGAGCTCCCCGTTCCGGAAGATGAGCACGGTCGGGA
>WNFN01017868.1_pt1 | contig 16135 bp, 14 predicted proteins | sample 5400161 | NCBI WGS metagenome assembly WNFN01 (sample SAMN13153353, study PRJNA577476) | soil metagenome | isolation source: 80 cm saprolite on Douglas fir-dominated hillslope | place: USA:California | collected 2013-09-17
ACTGACCTGGCTGCATTCCCAGGACGAGCGAATCGCGGCCGTCACCCAGAGCGGCAGCGGCGGCGACGTACTACTAGACGGAATCACGACCTACGTCGGCGTGCGTCCGAGGTTGCACGTTTGGGTCGGAATGGATTGGGATGTTGCACATTCAACGGGCGCAATGTTCATGCCCGTCCGGCGTCACGTCAGTTTCGGAATTACGCAGCAGTTTAGATTGCACTTTTGAAGCGGAAGGAGGAACGATGAATTCCAAACGAATCGCGCTATTGCTGTTGCTCGGCTGCACGCTAGCGCCTGTCTCGCAGGCGCAGATCAAGCACATCGAAATGCGCGTCGAAGGCATGACTTGAAACTTTTGAGCCTACGGGGTGAAGCAACACCTCGGACGCCAGTCTGGCGTTCAAAAAGTGGATGTTAGCTTGATCGATGGAAAAGTCGATGTGACGCCCAAGGAAGACGGCCAGATCGATCCCGCTCAGCTCCTCAAAGCGGTTTACGACAGTGGTGTGACCGTCGCGGAGATGGAAGTAACCGTGCGCGGAAAAATAGTGAAGGACGCTTCGGGCGATTTCGCGTTACAGGTTTCACCGAATCAGTCCTTTGCGATCGCACCGAATGACTTGCTCAACTCTGTGGCATCGCTTGCCGATTCACCTGCGGTCGTCACTGTTCGCGGTGAGTTGTACCGTAAGCCCGCGGGGAAGCAGAAAGCAGCCGCCTCAGCACCCCTGAAGCTGCTGATTCTCGAAGTGCAGAAGAAGGAATAGATGCTAAAACAATGTCCGCTATTTCTGATCCTTGCTGGACTTGGTCTCGCCGGATGCAATCAGCATCCGGCGAGTGCCCCTCAGCCCGAACAGGCTGTAATCGCGGCAGGTGAAATTGGTTCGCACCTGCCCGAGTTCTCCGTGAAAGACTTGCAGGGCCGCGAAATCTCATCGGCGGACCTTCGCGGCAAGGTGGTCCTCGTCGATTTTTGGGCTACGTGGTGTCAGCCGTGCAAGAAAGAGATGCCCGGCTATCAGAAACTCCTCAACCTCTACGGCTCACGCGGGTTTGCCGTCATCGGATTCAAGTTCGATACGATGATGGATATGGAGGACCCCGTTCAATTCGCAAGAAAAATTGGAGTGCGTTATCCGCTGGCCGTCGCCCCAGAGGACTTGAAACAGAAGTTTGGCGGCATCGAAGGTTTGCCAACAACAATGCTTTATGACCGCCAGGGTATACTGCGCAAGAAGGTCGTGGGATTTGAGTACACCGGCGTGATCGAGTCGGCAGTGAACCCACTTCTTTGAGCGTCCACCGCTCACCACCCACCGTCATTTCGAACGAAGCAGGCCGACTTTTTCTTCCGCTTTCGCTCCTGCGAAACCGTCGGCCTGCGCAGAGAGAAATCTCTCTTCCTCTTCGATTTCAAAACTTGCTGGCCTGCGCATCGAGGACCTCTTCACCATCGCCGCAAATTCGGCAGCGATGAATCTCTCCTCCTCTTTCGTCAGCCTGCCCAGAGAGAACCTCCGCCACCTAGCCTCCTCTTTTTGTGGTGAACCCTCTGCTACTGCCAGGAGGGCCCCTGCGCAAATGGGGCATCGTGATTTCCGTCTTCTACGCCCTGATTCTTCTAGGCTTAATTGTGCCCGGAAGTATGTTTATCTTCGGAGGTGAGCTCTCAAAGTGGTCAGGCCTCAGCCGTGCTCTGAAGGTCGCTTACACCGACTGGGCGTTCTGGATTCTAGTAGGGGCCGTCCTGGGAGGCCAGATGCTCCTGCTTTTCCTCTCCGTCGGTACCTCTTTCAAACGGCTCAAGCCCCGTGCGCACATTCTGCTCTCCTGCGCCGCCACCTCGCTTCTTACCGCCCTCCTTACCTCCGCCGTAGCCTGGTCCTTAGGCGCTGCAGTGGGTGGTGACGATTTCCTCGACTTCTTCTACAGACTCTTCGACCGTTTTCTTAGTGAGGACAATCTGAACATGCTCTTTTGGGTCTTGGGCTTCTGGGGCGTCGCCTGGCTGCTCTGGGCCATCCTCTTTTACTTCTATTTCCGCAACTCCTCACCGGTAGTAACCCGGCTCATCTCCTGGCTGCTCAAAGGCAGCGTCCCGGAACTCCTGATCGTCGTCCCTTGCCACGTCATCGTCCGCCGCCGTCACGATTGTTCCGCGCCACTCGCCACCAGTTTCGGTATCGCCACCGGCATCGCCGTAATGCTCCTCTCCTTCGGCCCCAGCGTCCTCTTCCTCTACAAAAAACGCCTCGGTAGACTCTCCTCATGCGCACCACGATCGACATTCCAGCTTCGCTCTACCAGCGCCTCAAAGCCCGTGCCGCGAACGAAGGTAGCTCCGCCAAGAGATTGATCCTGCGTGGCGTCGAGCAAGTCCTCAGCGAAAAGCGCACGGCTTCCTCGCGCAAACGCGTCAAGCTCCCGCTCGTCGCTTCCAAGCGCCCAGGAACTGTTCGGCTCGACAATGCCAAAATCTACGACATCATTTCTTTTCCCTGATATCAACGTCTGGATCGCCCTTACCTACCAGGGGCACGTCCATCACGCCCGCGCGGCGGCATGGTTCTCCGGTCTCCCTGCGGACTCCCGTCTCTTTTTCTGCCGGTTCACCCAACTCAGCCTTCTCCGCGTCCTAACCGCGGAAGCGGTCATGGGCGACGAAGTCATGAATCAGCCGCAGGCCTGGCAGACCTATGATCGCTGGCTGCAAGACGACCGCGTTGTCTATCTGGACGAGCCGAGCGGCCTCGAACGAATCTTCCGCAATTTGACCCGCCACCGCCGCCCGGCTACCAAAGACTGGGCCGATTCCTATCTCTGCGCCTTTGCGTCAGCCTCGCAGCTTACCCTCGTAACCTTCGATCGCTCTCTCAGCCGTAAAGCCTCGAACTCCCGGCTCCTCACGGCCTGACTTGCGGGTGCGGGCGGGGCATCCTGTGAGTTCGGACATGACTCTGGCGGCCTACTCCTTTCGGTTTTGGGTTTTGCAAAGGATGGGTCGCCCTTTCTTTCCGCGGTTGTTTCTTTGCATCTTCATTCCTCGGCGCCTGCCCCACCACCAAACCAATTTCTCCCACTAAAAACTAACAACCGACAACGAAGAGCCCCTAGCACATTTCTCCGCCCCGACTGAACACTGACAACTGACCACTGAAAACAATTCCTGTTCTTAACCGTTCCAACGGCAAGCGCTGCCGGAAATTCGCCTCCGGTTCCCATCTGGGTCTTTGCCTTCAACACTGAACCGAGAGTGCCGCCATCGGCGCCGGACTTCAGCAACCGCCCAATGATGCCCTCGACCTCTCCGCGGAACTCCTTCCCCAGCTCTCCGAGTTCAACTCCGCCGTCGACATCAACCAGTTCCTGGCCCGGCTCCTTGTCCTCGTCACCAGTGGAGGACTCGGATGCGCATCGGTGTGGCAGGGAAGTGGTTCATCGCTGGAATCGTCGTCACAACTATTTTTTGCACTTCGGCGAACGCGCAGCAGTTCGACCAAAAACTTTATTCCGAAATGCGCTGGCGTTGCATCGGTCCGTTCCGCGGCGGCCGCACCGTTGCTATTTCCGGAGTACCGCACCAGCCCAGCGTTTTTTACATGGCCGCTGTCAACGGCGGCGTCTGGAAGACCACCGATTTCGGGAACACCTGGAATCCGATATTCGACGATCAGCCCACTGGCTCCATCGGCGCGCTGGCCGTTGCTCCTTCCGATCCGAACATCATTTACGCCGGCAGTGGCGAAGGCTTGCAGCGCCCGGATCTCGCGACGGGCGATGGCGTTTACAAATCCACCGACACCGGAAAATCCTGGACGCATTTGCCAAACCTTCGCGACGCCCAGCAAATCACCGCGATCCTCATTGACCCGAAAGATCCCAACCGCGTTTTCGTCGCCGCCGAAGGACATCCTTACGGCCCGAACGCCGAGCGCGGCGTCTTCCGTTCCGCCGATGGCGGACAATCCTTCCAGAAAGTTCTCTACAAGGATGAGAACACTGGCGCCGCCGACCTTGCTTTCGATCCGGCGAATCCGCAAACGATTTACGCGGTGTTGTGGGCCGCGCGCGTTGCGCCGTGGGAGATTCGCAGCGGTGAATCGTTCATCAGCACCGGCAGCGGCATTTTCAAATCCACCGATGGCGGAAGCAATTGGCGCCCGCTCGCCAAAGGTCTCCCCGCGGCCGCCGATGGTCTGGGCCGCATCGGCATTGCCGTTTCGCGCAGCGAGACGAACCGCGTTTACGCCACGGTGGAAGCAAAGAAAAATGGCGGTGTCTACCGTTCCGATGATTCCGGCGAATCCTGGAAACAGGTAAACGCCGACCACCGCATCGGTGGCCGCGGTCCGGGCGCGATGGGCATCGCCGTTGCGCCGGACAATCCGGACGTCATTTACGTCGCGAACACCACGACGTGGAAGTCGACGGACGGTGGAAAATCATTTGTGGGATTCAAAGGCGCGCCTGGCGGCGACGACTACCAGCGCATCTGGATCAGCACGGAAAACCCGCAGATCATCGCGCTCAGCTCCGACCAGGGCGCGGTCATCAGCGTGAACGGCGGCGTGACGTGGAGCAGTTGGTACAATCAGCCAACTGCCCAGTTCTATCACATCACCACCGACAATCGCTTTCCCTATTGGGTTTACGGCGCGCAGCAGGAAAGCGGCTCCGTCGCGACGCAGAGCCGCAGCGACGATGGCGAAATCACTTTCCGCGATTGGCGTCTCATCGGTATCTTCGAGTACGGATACATCGCCGTCGATCCGCTCGATCCGAACATTCTTTATGGCGACTGGCTCACGCGCACGAAGCAGGACATCGGCGAGTACGCGAAGGTTACGTTCTCGCCGCTCGAACCGCACACGCTCTACTTCGCGGCCAACGTGCTTTTCAAGACCATCGATGCGGGAAACAGTTGGCAGGTCATCAGTCCGGATCTCACGCGCGAATCCTACGAAATTCCCGCGAACCTCGGCGTTTTCGCCGCGAGCGATCCGGAAAAAGGAAAACACCGCGGCGTCATTTACGCGGTCGCTCCTTCGTTCAAGGAGGCAAACACCATCTGGGCGGGAACTGATGATGGGCTAATTCACATTACGCGCGACGGCGGCAAGACCTGGCAGAATGTTACGCCGCCGCAGCCCAAGCCGTGGAGCAAAGTTTCCATTATCGAAGCTTCCCACTTCGATGCCGGCACGGCGTACGCGGCGATCAATTCGTTCCGGCTCGACGATTTGCGCGCGCACATTTACCGGACGCGCGATTTCGGCAAGACGTGGACGGAAATCACAAAAAATATTCCCGATGGCGGCGCCAGCAACGTAGTGCGCGAAGATCCTGCGCGCAAGGGTTTGCACACTTCGATGCGCGATCTCGCGATTCATGGCGATGATCTCATTGTCGCCACGCACGGCCGCTCGTTCTGGATTCTGGATGATGTCACGCCGCTTCGCCAACTGAACGCCGACATCGCGAAAGAAAGTGTGCATCTCTTCGTACCGCAGGAAGCGACTCGTTTTCGCTGGAATCGCAATCCGGACACGCCGCTGCCTCCGGAATTCCCCGCCGGAAAAAATCCTCCGGATGGCGCCATCATCGACTATTACCTTGCGAGTCCCGCGAAAGAGCCAGTGACGCTCGAGATTTTCGACGCACACAATCAACTCGTGCGGAAGTATGCGAGCACGGACAAGCCCCTGAACATGGCGAAGATCGCGGCAGAGAATCCGATTCCGATGTACTGGGTGCGACACGAGCAAGAGCTTTCGAGCGTGGCGGGAATGCATCGATTCGTGTGGGATATTCATTACCCGGCGCCGGAATCGCTCGCGCATGACTATCCTATTTCGGCGATCGTTCACGACACGCCGAGGTATCCGCTGGGGGCGCTTGCTCTCCCGGGAGAGTACATGGTGAAGCTCACGGTTGACGGAAAGAGCTATTCTAAGCCGTTCGTCGTGAAGATGGACCCGCGAATCAAGACTCCGCTTGCGGATCTTGGCAAACAGTTTGAAATGCAGAGCGGTTCCGTCGAAGGCATGAATAGAAGTTTCGAAGCACTCTCTCAGGTTCAATCGGTGCGCGCACAGTTGAAGGAGCGCGCCGCGAAAGCAGGGAAGGGCGCTCTTGCGGATGCGATCGCGGCTCTCGACAAGCAAACTGCCGAATTGGAAGGCGCAGCGCAGAGCAATTTCTACGGCTTGCCGCCCGGCGCGAAGCAACCGGAGAATTTTTCCAGTTTGAACCAGCATTTCGGCGGCATCCTGGCTGTTGCGGACAGCGCCGATGCCGCACCCACGACGCAAGCCACTGCCGTATTCAAAGACCTCGAAGAAGCTCTCGAGAAACTCGTCGCGCGCTGGGCGAAAATCCGGCAGCAGGATATCCCGGCCCTCAATGGGGAATTGAAGAAGGCCGGGCATGCGGCGGTGGATCTGAACAAAGCCCTCGAAGCGGCGCCCTCCACCGATGCGGATGGAGACGACGAGCCTTGAACGGCCTCTCACGCGAATTTCGAAAGGCGCTCAAATGAAGAGTTTACATACATTCCGAATCGTCCTTGGTTCCGCGCTCCTCTGGTCCACAGGATTTGTGATGGCGGGTGTTAACCGCGCACAACAGATCACCGAATCGCTCTATTCGGAGATGAAATGGCGAATGATCGGGCCGTTTCGCGCCGGAAAGGTGAATGCCGTCGCGGGGGTTCCGGGAAATGCGGGGGTCTACTATTTTGGGGCGGACGGCGGAGGAGTGTGGAAGACGACGGACGGCGGCACGGTCTGGAAGCCGATTTTCGACAAAGAGGCGGCGGCGCCCATCGGAGCGCTGGCGCTTGCGCCTTCGAATTCAAACATCATTTATGCGGGCACCGGAGTCAACGGCATTTATTCGGACATCGGCTCCGGGAACGGCATTTACAAATCCACGGATGCAGGAGAAACGTGGCAACACTCGGGGCTGGAGGACACGAGGCATATTGGGCGGATCCTGATTGATCCGCGCAATCCGGATCTTGTGCTGGTAGCGGCGATCGGGCACGCCTTCGGACCAAACGAGGAACGCGGAGTGTTCCGGTCGACGGACGGCGGACGCACGTGGAAGAAAGTTTTGTTCAAGGACAAAGTAACGGGAGCGGTGGATCTTTGCTTCGAACCGGGGAATCCGCGGGTGGTGTACGCGACGATGTGGCAGGGCATTCGAAAGCCGGGGCAAAAGGGAACGGCGTATGGCCCGGGGAGCGGGCTGTACAAATCATCCGACGAGGGCCTCACGTGGGTGCCGATCACGGGACCTGGGCTGCCCGAGACGGATTGGGGACGGTCGGGGGTCGCGGTGGCGCCCGGCACTCGCGGGCAGCGAGTGTACTTGATTCTGGAAGCAAAGGAGAAGAATGGCGGCTTGTACCGGTCCGACGATGGAGGAGCGAGCTGGAAAAAAATCACGGAAGACCGGCGCATCACCGGCTTCTGGTACATGAGCGAGATTTTCGTCGATCCGAAAAATCCCGATGTGCTGTATGTGCCTTCGCAAAACTTGTACCGTTCGAACGACGGCGGGCACAACTTTACGGCCATCAAGGGCGCTCCCGGCGGCGACGATTACCACACGATATGGATCGATCCGACGAATTCGCAGCGAATCATGCTCGGCGTGGATCAGGGCGCGACGATCAGCCTCAACGGAGGCGAGTCCTGGAGCACGTGGTACAACCAGCCGACAGGACAATTTTATAGGGTCGCGACGGATCACCGGTTTCCATACTGGGTGTACGGACCGCAGCAGGACAGCGGCACGGCGGGCATCGCCAGCCGCGGAAACAACGGACAGATCACGGAGCGCGACTGGTTTCCGGTTGGTCCAGGTGAAAGCGGTTATACGATTCCAGATCCGCTGGACGCGGATGTGGTGTACAACGCCGGGCCGGGTGGGAGCGTGGTGCGAATGTCCAAAACCACGGGACAGGTGCGGGATATTTCTCCTGCGCCGGTCTCGTTTGGCAGCAAGTACCGTTTCAACTGGACGATTCCACTGCTTTTTTCGCCGCAAGATCCACATCTGCTCTATCTCGGGACGCAATTTCTCTTAAAAACGGCGGATGCAGGAACAAGCTGGCAGGCCGTCAGTCCCGATCTGACGCGTACGCGCGCTGATGAAAAAAATCCGAAACAGATGCTTGGCACGATCCTGACGATCGCGCCGTCGGAGATCAAGGAAGGCGTGATCTGGGTTGGAACGGATGATGGGAACATCCAGCTGACGAAGGACGGCGGAGGGACGTGGCAGAACGTCACGCCCTCGGGCGTATCGGAGTGGAGCACGGTCAGCCTGATGGAAGCTTCGCATTTCGATGCCGGTACCGCTTATGCGGCAGTCAATCGAAACGGTCTCGACGATTTGCGGCCGCACATTTTTCGGACGCGCGACTTTGGAAAGACCTGGCAGGAAACCGTCAACGGCATTCGCGACGGCGATTTTGTGCGGGCGGTGCGCGAGGATCCCGCGCGCAAGGGGTTGCTGTACGCGGGGACCCAACAGGGGGTTTGCGTTTCGTTCGACAGCGGAGATCATTGGCAATCGCTCCGGCTGAACATGCCAGTGGTAGCCATCCATGACCTGGCCATCGAACAGGATGACCTGGTAGCCGCGACGTATGGCCGTTCGTTCTGGATCCTCGACGATGTCACGCCGCTTCGCCAGACGGATGGGCGCGCAGTGTTTTCCGGCGCGCATCTCTTTGCGCCGCGAACCGCCATCCGCGTGCGCCGCGACGAGAATCAAAACACGCCGCTGCCGCCGGAAATTCCTGCGGGAAAAAATCCTCCCGATGGCGCAATTCTGAATTATGTTTTGCCGGCGAATTCCACCGGAGACATTCAACTGGAAATCTACGACGAAGATGAAAAATTAGTGCGGAGTTTTTCCAGCGTGCCTGCGCCAAAAGAGCCGGAAGAAACTCCGTTCGTGGCGGAGTACTGGATCGGACATCCCCAAGCGCTTTCGAAAGCAACGGGAATGCACCGTTTCGTCTGGAATCTGCGCTACCCCGATCCGCGCGCCATGCACCCACAGTCCCCGTACAACTATCCGATCGCCGCGATTGTGGGCTCGACGCCGCTGCCTCCGGAAGGACCGCTGGTGCTGCCAGGGAAATATGAGGTGCGGCTGAAAGCGGGGGCGCAAGTTTTTCGCCAACCGCTGGAAATCAAGATGGATCCGCGGATGGCGGCGGCGCGCAATGAATTGCAGAGTTCACTGGAGCTGCAACTGAAAATCTCCGCGTTGCTCGAAAGAAACTTTGACGGCTACCAGCAGACGAAGGACTTACGCGCGCGGCTGGCCGAACTGATGAAGCGTCCGAAGGAGGATCCCATTGCAGTTGCGGCCAGCGCGCTAGACGCGAAAGTCGCAGCGCTTGCAGGGGAAGCCACACCGATCCTAGAGACTCCCAAGACGGCCAGTCTCATGGCGGTGAACGATACCTTGACGGCGCTGATGGCACTTGTCGATGGCGCGGACTTCGCGCCCTCGGAAGAATCGTTCGCGGCCTACCGGCGGATCTGCAAGGGTTTGAACGAAACTCTTGCGGCCTGGCAGGAACTGAAGAACAAAGATGTGGCCGCGCTGAATACGTTGCTGGGCAAGAGCAATCTCACAGCTTTGCCTGGGTTTCCCGACTTAAGTGCCGAGGCGGCTTGCGGAAACTGAGGCGGAGGAATCGCCGCCGGTGTATTTTGCTCCTCCGGCCTCTGCCGTCACTCAGAACGGACCAATGAATCCCCCGCGACCAAAGCTTTCTATGATTGTGTTTTTCCTGGTCTCCTTCGGCATTCCGTGGGCCACACGGATTGCCCTAAGAATGAGGCACGTCGCCCTTCCCGAAGGCACATTTTCCTTTATGGCTAGCGCGGCCTTTTGCAGTGTAGGGGGAGTGGCCGCCACCTACATAGCAAACGGACGCTCCGGTGTGAAGGAGCTTGCACATCGGTGCGTCCTCTATCGGGTCTCGGTCGTTTGGTGGCTCTATGCCCTGTTCTTAACAGTGGCCATGCATGCCGTTGCCACAGTCATTTATGGCGCGGTACAGGGTAGGATCGGTCCGGTCAGGCCGGGCGAGTTGTTCCACCAATGGTGGTTGCTATACATATTCGTTTTCGGCTTGTTTCAGGGACCATTGGCCGAGGAACTTGGGTGGCGTGGTTTCCTACTGCCGCGTCTCTTAGACAAATGGTCGCCCCTAAAGGCCAGCGTGATTTTAGGACTCATCTGGGCAGGCTGGCATATCAATGTGTTTTTCTCACCCATTTCCACATGGGCCTTGTTCACCGCAAGTGCAGTCGCTCTCAGCGTCTTGATGACGGTGCTTTTTTTGCACACGCGTGGAAGCGTTCTCCTTGCAATTGTGATGCATTGGAGTGTAATGCCCGGCAAATATATCGTAAGTAGTCTATTCCCGGCAGGCCAGGAGCCACCGAATTGGCTCAGGGCTGTCGTCGCTATCACGGTGGCGGTGATTGTTGTTGCCGTAGTGGGCAGGAAGCTCTCCGTGTCGGCTCCGAACAATCCAAATACTGGAGACAAGTCTTAACCACGAGCAAGCACGACACCGTGTGACGACCGTGAGAAGAGCGGCCCGCCTCAGAAGGCGGGCCCTACAAATTACTTGCGCGCAGGATAAGATCTTGTGAGGAATTAAGCTAGATTGATCCCTGAGACTGCTGAAGCTGCGATAGGTCGGCGAGGACTTCGGCGCTGTGTTTTTCGGCGTTCACGTTGAGATAGGTTTTGCGGACAACGCCATCCGGATCGATGAGAAAGGAGTGGCGCGCAGAAAGCTTGGCGACGCCTAGATTCACCAGCGAGTCGTAGGAGGAGGAGACCTCGTAGTTCGTATCCGCAAGCAGCTTGAAGCCGAGGCCTTCTTTGGCGCAGAATTTCTGGTGGGTAGCCTCGTCCTGAACGCTGACACCGAGGATGATCGCGTTTTTCTGCTCATACTGGCGGAGGTCGCGCTGAAAGTTATGCGCTTCCTTGGTGCAGCCGCTTGTGAAATCCTTGGGATAGAAATAAAGCACGACCCATTTGCCGCGAAAATCGTGCAGGCTGAGCGGTTTGCCATCCTGCGAATTCAGCGTGAAGTCCGGCGCCGGAGTCCCTGAGGAAGGCGCTTTCCCTCCGGTGCGCATGGCGCGGACGACAACGACTGCAACGAGCAGAACGATGGCCGCTATGCAGATTCCAATCATTTTCATCTCACACACTCATCCTAGTTTTGAATCGGGCGCGTTCCAATGCCCGCTAATCTTTTTGGCTGAACAGACCGAAGCCCAAACGAAACTGAATGGTATTGATGCCGGGATTCGGCGACGAGAGCCCCGCGTTCGAAATGTGCATGTAGCGGACTTCCGTGCTGATGTTGTACTTGCTGCGCAGGAAGTGCAGGCCCAGGGCGGCGCCGGTGGTGAAATTGATGCGGGATGTTCCTTCGGGCACCTTTGTATTGGTAAAGAGAGTGCCGCCGCCAAGTTCGAGATACGGAACCACGCTGCTGTGCGTGTCCAGCGCCCATTTGAAGGCGAACGGGTTTATGCCCACACCGTAGGCTGTGTTCGTTTTCTGAGCGACCAGGAAGACCGGGACGGCGTCCACCGCATACTCCAAGCGGCCGCGCAGAAAACCGGGACCATGCGGCGCGGTGAGGATCAGGCCGTAACGGAATCCCACATTCCAGACGCCATCGTCAGACTGGCTGCCATTGAGCCCGTGGCCCCCAGCGGTCCACACCTGTAATTCGTGGCCACCTTCGACAGGGCCGGCTTGCGCGCGAACTGCCGGCACATTTAGGAATACAGCAAAGACGAGGGCCGTGAATATTCTTCTCACCGCTATGTCTCCTTCGGGTCCTTCGACTCCAGCCGCGGGGTCTTGGTGCAGAGAAGATATAGAAAAGCGGGGCGAAAGGCGACCCTCTTCTAGTTCATCTGAGATAAGTGCGGACGATGTGGATGACATCGTCGGCGGCTTCTCCCGAGGATTTGGAATTGCGAGGCATATGATTTCGGATGTGGTCCTCCATCAGCTCGGCCATGAGGCTGTTGATGGCGCCGCGCGCGGCGGCAAGGCGCTGGAGGGCGTCGGCGCACGGTTCATCGTCGTTCAGAGCACGAAGAACACTTTCGAGCTGCCCGATGACTTTCTTGGTGCGGTTGACCAGGTCCAATTTTTCGCGCGAGGTGTGCGACATTTTTGCTTGTCTACCCTATGGGGGTATGGTATCAAGAATTGGGGCCTTTTGACAACGGCTTGATGAACAGTAGAACAAAGGGACAGCGGAGTTCAAGGGGCCGACTTCCCGAGAGGCCTTCATCACCCATTCACCAGGGGAACTTAGCCTGCGGTGATTCAATGGTTAGCAACACGTTCAGGCGGAAGAGATTTCGGATGCCAAAGATGCGGCGTTTGACTTTCCAATTTGTTCCGGCGATTTGCGCGATGCTGGGGGCCTTTTCGATCGCAGCGGCGGGACTGCGGGCGCAAGATTCGCCGCAGGGTCAGGCTCAGACGGCTCCGGTCACGGATTCGACGGTGGATGCCGATCCAGTCCCCACGATGTTTGCGCATCCGGAGACAGACCGCTGGTGGATTTCGGGCCAAGCCAATTGGATTTCGCAGTGGCATCCGGCGTTTCGTTCTCCCTATCGGGGAGTGAATAGCCTTACTCCGGAAGCGCAGGACGCGACCTCGCGGGTGGTGACGGTGTTCACGGGAGTGCGACTCACGGGCAGGATCGAGCTGCTGTGCGACGCGCAGGAATCCGGAGGGCACGGGATCGGCGAAGCGCTAGGGCTTGGAGGTGTCACGAATCTCGATGTCGTGCGAAATACGACCTTGAGCAGAGCGCCGTACGTCGCGCGGCTGATGTGGCATCAGATCATTCCGCTGAGCGGAGAGAACGTGACTTCGGTGCGAACGCCGTTCTCTCTCTTCAGCACGCTGCCCGTGAGACGGCTGGAAATTCGCTTCGGCAAATTCAGCATGGCGGATTTTTTCGATTTGAATGGCTACGGCAGCGACACTAACTTCCAATTCATGAACTGGACTGTGGACAATAACGGAACGTACGACTACGCCGCGGACACGCGCGGGTTCACGTTTGGCGCGATGCTCGAGTATCACGACCGGCGGTGGGCGGTGCGGTTTGCAGAAGGGCTCATGCCAAAGGTGGCCAATGGCATCCACCTCGATGCGGAGATGAGCCGGGCGCACGCGGAAAACATTGAATTCGAAGTGCGTGGCGCTGTTTTGCGAAAACAGGAAGGCATTGTTCGCTTCCTAAGTTTTGTGAATCACGCCAACCTGGGAAGTTACCGCGAGGCGGTCGACAATTTCCTCGCCGGGATAACGACCATGCCGGATATCGCCGCACACCCTCTCCGGACAACAATCAAGTACGGATTCGGCGTAAATTTCGAGCAGCCGCTCAATGATTGGATGGGCGTGTTTGGCAGATGGGGATGGAACGAGGGCCGGCATGAATCCTATGCGTATACCGAAGTGGACCAGACAGCGCAGATCGGCGCAGGCGCAAACGGCAAGCCGTGGCATAGAAAGTTCGACCGCGCCGGTGTGGTATTTGTTTCGAACGGCATTTCGCGTGACCACCAGGAATACCTTGCGCTCGGCGGCTCCGGTTTTCTTCTTGGCGATGGGCGTCTCAATTACGGCCGCGAGAATATCGTCGAGACGTACTACACACTCCACCTGTGGCGGGGAATTTATCCTTCGTTTGGATTGCAGCACATTAACGATCCCGGCTACAACCGGGACCGGGGACCGGTAATCGTGCCGAGCGTGCGCCTACACTTGGAGTTCTAAATGCCTGTACCGCGACACTTCTTGGCAGCGGGGCGAAAGTCTGCTAACCAAATGCTGCTAATTCCGTCCGAAAGATAAAAGGTTCACCGTTTCGGTGCCTTCCTTTAGTGTATTGTCACTTAGCGTTGGGTTGGGGGAGTTCATGAAAGTAGATTTGCGGCTGACGCCGTTTATGGAGTTCTCCAGGGTTTTCCGTTTTTTCTTTCCCGTCGCGGCGGCCATCGCATTTTTTCCCCACGCCGCCAGCGCTCAGACCGTTGATGAAGTCATCGTCAAGAATATCAGCCAAGGTTCATTTCGCGCGGATTTTCGGCAGGAAAACAAGCGCGCCGACAAGGTTCGAGAAGAATTCATCATTCAAGGTCTGGCCCTGGTGCGGGCCTACGATGGCAAGACGGGATGGAGGATATCACCTTTCGGTGGGCGCAAAGATCCGGAGTTGCTCTCACAGGACGATCTGAAAAGCCTGGTCGTGGACGCCGATATCGATGGGCCGCTTATGGAGTACAAGGAGAAGGGAAATAAAGCCGAACTCGTGGGGCACGATTCGGTCGAGGGAACGGATTGTTTCAAAATCAAGCTGAACATGAAGAACGGAGACGTGCGCTATTACTATCTCGATGCGGATTCGTTCCTCGAGCTGAAAGTGGAAATTCAAACCACCATTCGCGGCGCGCTGCAGGAGTCCGAGTTGTACTACGGCGACTACGAAGAGGTGAACGGCATCTTTTATCCCTTCGCGGTGGAGCAGGCGCAAAAAGGGAGCGCTTCACGCGCGCAATTCTCCGTGGAAAAGATCGAACAAAACATACCGCTGGAAGACGCACATTTCTCGATGCCCGCTTCCAAACCGGAGACGAAGGCGCCGCCGGCCGGAAAGTGATTATTGAAGAGAGGACAGACAAGAATCCCTACCCCACGTCCGAATATCCATGGATGGACTTACAGCCAAGAGCCGTTGCTTCTATTTTATCACTGAGGAATTTGTCGATATGGGCGAATCAATCCGCTGCTTTGCCGCTGTGATTATAGTGCTTCTCGCTATGATGATTTTTGCCGCGCGCGCTCCCGCGCAAGACGCCAAATTTGACTCGGATACCATCTCCGGACTAGGAGCGCGAAACATAGGCTCCGCGGCCATGAGCGGGCGCGTGGCCGCGCTCGCCGCCGTAAAAGAGGACGGCCGGCTGACTGTCTATGTCGGAGCAGCCAGCGGGGGTGTCTGGAAATCTTCGAACGGCGGCACGACGTTCAAACCCGTTTTCGACAAGGAGGCCGCGCAATCCATTGGCGCCGTGGCCATTGATCCGCAAGCGCCGAAAACGATTTGGGCCGGCACAGGAGAAGCCTGGACTCGCAACAGCGTGTCGATCGGCAATGGCATCTACAAGTCGACGGACGGCGGCGACAGCTGGACCAACATGGGCCTGCCGAATTCCGAGCGCATTTCGAAAATTATCATCGATCCGAAGAACAGCGGCACGGTTTACGTCTGCGTGCCGGGAAAACTCTGGAGCGACAGCGAAGACCGCGGTGTCTACAAAACGACAGATGGCGGAAAAACCTGGAACAAGATACTGAAGGGCGCAAACCTCTCGACCGGCTGCTCGATGATTTCCATGAACCCGCAAGACCCGAAGGTACTTTTTGCGGGCATGTGGGATTTTCGCCGGAAAGGCTGGACTTTCCGCTCGGGCGGAGAGAATCCCACCGCGCCCAGCGGCAGCGGTTTTTTCCAGACCATGGATGGCGGAACGACCTGGAAGGAGCTGGATGAAAAGAGCGCCAAAGGGCTTCCTGCAAAACCCTGGGGGCGCGTTGCCGTTACGATAGCGCCATCAAAACCAAATGTCGTGTATGCCATGATCGAATCGACGCGCAGCGCACTTTTCCGTTCCGAAGATGGCGGCAAAACGTGGGAAGAGCGGGACCGCAGCAATTGGATGGTCTGGCGGCCCTTTTACTTCTCCAACCTGATCGTCGATCCGAAAAACGAGAACAATGTTTACAAGCCCGACCTCACCTTGATCATGAGCGAGGATGGCGGCAAAAGCTTCAGCGGAATCGGGAACGGCGCACATGGGGATTTCCACGATGTCTGGGTGAATCCCGACAATACCGATCAAGTGATTGCCGGCGATGACGGAGGCGTTTGGTATTCCTACGATGGCGGCAATACCTGGTGGAAGGGCAACAACCTCCCGATCTCGCAGTTCTATCACGTGAGTGCAGACAACGCCGATCCTTATCA
>WNFN01182927.1_pt1 | contig 16129 bp, 15 predicted proteins | sample 5400161 | NCBI WGS metagenome assembly WNFN01 (sample SAMN13153353, study PRJNA577476) | soil metagenome | isolation source: 80 cm saprolite on Douglas fir-dominated hillslope | place: USA:California | collected 2013-09-17
CTTTTGTGCCAGACTGATGTCGGCCAGCGAATGCTTCACATCCCCGGTGCGCGGCGGGGCATATCTGGGCGCGGCAGCGAAGCCGATAATGCCTTGTGACATCTGGTAGATTCCGTTTAAAGAGTATCGCTTTCCCGTTGCAATGTTGAACACGCGGCCCGCCACTTCGGCAGCCGGCGCGGAGCACGCCAGCAGGTTTGCCTGCGCCACGTTCTCAATGTAAGCGAAGTCCCGGCTCTGCTCCCCATCGCCAAAAATCGTCGGGGCCTCGCCGTGCAACATCTGCGTAATGAACTTTGCCAGCACAGCCGAGTATTCTGAATTGGCGTCCTGGCACGGGCCAAAAACGTTGAAATACCTGAGACAAACCGTCTCCAGCCCATAGATGGAGGAGAACACCTGCATGTAGTACTCGCCCGTCAGTTTTTGCACAGCGTACGGAGAGATCGGGCGAGGCGCCATCTCTTCCCGCTTGGGAAGCGTCTCACTGTCGCCGTAAGCGGAGGAGGACGCTGCATAGATGACGCGCTTTACCCCGGCATCGCGGGCGGCGATCAGCAGGTTCAAGGTGCCTGCCACGTTTACAGCATTCGTCAGTTGCGGATCGGCGATTGACTTCGGTACGGAAGGCAGGGCAGCTTCATGAAAAATGTACTCAATTCCCTGGCACACCGTCGCGAGCGCTGCTGAATCCAGCACGCTGGCCTCGTGGAAATCCAGACTGGTCTTGAATCCCTCGATGTTTCCCCATTTTCCCGTGGAGAAATCATCGAGTCCGCGGACAGTCTCTCCCTGCGCGATAAGTTTTTTTGCGATTGCGGAACCGATGAACCCGGCGACGCCGGTAACTAAGTAATTGGCCATGGGGTCCTTTTCTGAAACTGGGCGTAAGTGGCCGGGCCCGTCGCCAGGCCCGGTCACTCAGCTCGGGTCTAGTTGGCTGCAGAGCGCAGTGCCAGGTCTCGTCCGGCAACGGGAGACAGGCCGTGTTGTTTGATTTTGTACAGCAGTGCCTTGTAGCTGATATTCAAGTGGGCCGCGGCCCGCTTCCGGTTCCAGTTTGTGTTCTCTAGCGCCCTCTGGATTTCCTTGGCCTCAGCATCGTCCTTCAAGCTGCGGACCATCGCCTTGAGTCCTACGCGTAGCGAAGAAGGCGCGGTGCCGTCGCCCTGCTCGAAATCGGCGCCTCGGCTTTTCATCTGCAATTCGTCGATGGCAACGTTTTCGTCCTCCAGCACCAGATAACGTTTAACAAAGTTTCCAAGTTCCCGCAAGTTTCCCGGCCAGTGGAAGCGCAGGCATTCCTGGACGAGTTTCTCCGAAATAGGCAGTGGGTTCTTGCCGAACTTTTCCGCCATGCTGTTCATGAAATATCGAAGCAGCACGGGGATCTCTTCGCGGCGCTCGCGTAATGGAGGAATGGTCATAGTGAATGCGTTCAAGCGATAATACAGGTCTTCACGCAGACGATGTTCGGCAATCGCCTTATGCACATCGATATTGGTGGCTGCCAGCACTCTGACGTCTGCAGTAACGTTGGTTCTGCCCCCCAGGCGGGAAAACTGGCCATCTTGCAGCACGTGAAGCAATTTGGCCTGCAGGGCGGCGCTCATCTCCCCAATCTCGTCAAGCAGAAGAGTGCCTTTATGCGCGATTTCGAATTTTCCCGGCTTGGCCTTGTTGGCTCCGGTAAAGGCGCCCGCTTCATAGCCAAAGAGTTCGCTTTCGAGCAATTCCGCCGGCAAAGCGGCGCAATTGACCTTCAGCATCGGACGATGGGCGCGTATCGACATCTTGTGAATGAGACGTGCAAGAATTTCTTTCCCTACTCCGCTCTCACCCAACAGCAGCACCGGAACATCCACTTTGGCGATGAGCGCAACCTGGGCGCGTATCTGCTTCATCACCGGGCTGGCGGCCAGAAAAAAGGAATCATCGTTCAGGTCGTCCACCACCTCCACTTCTTTGATGGTGTATTTTGTCGCCTGCACATGCGCCTTTGAGCTGAAACCCAGCGCCCGCCGCACAGCGCCTTGTAACTGGTCCAGTTGGAACGGTTTGGTCAGGTAATCGGAAGCTCCCAACTTGATCGCCTGCACTACCTTATTGGTGTCGTTGAGGCACGAAATCATGACCACTTTTTGTTCAGGATCGATCTTCTTGCAATGTTCGAGTGTCTGCAGACCGTCCATGCCCGGCATTACCATGTCCAGCACGATCAGGCTGGGGGCTGGACCTTTGTTCATGCGGTTAAGAGCTTCCTCTCCACTGTTAACAGTATCCACGTGGTAGTTCGAGATTTCAAGCAGGGTCTTGGTATAACGAAGTACACTTGGCTCGTCATCGACGAGTAGTATGTTTGGCGCGCTCATTCCGTCTTGAACTCCTTCTTCGCTTGGGGAAACAGAGCAGAAAATTTACTTCCTCGGCCGGGTTCGCTTTCAACCCAAATGAGGCCTCCGTGGGCTTCAATCAGACGCCGGGCGATGGCCAGACCTAACCCGGTACCCCTGGAAGACGCATTTGGCAGTTGAACAAAATCTCCGAAGATATTTTGGTGTTGATCGGGAGCGACTCCCGGGCCGCTGTCGCTCACATCGATTTGGACCGCGTTTTCAATCTTGTAATTTGCCCGGCGCTCCAGATTGAACAGAAACTCGGATTGGGCCTTCCGCCTCTCCCAAAAGCAGGGAGTCACCTTCACTTCGACTCTGCCTCTTGCGGGAGTAAACTTCAGGGCATTCTCAATAAGGTTGGATACTGTGTGCTGCAGCTTCAGAGAATCGATCCGCACTCGAGGACTGCCTTTGGCTGGCCGAAATGTGTAGGAAATTGATTTTTTCTTAGCCGACGGAACCCAGTAATTGAAGATGGCCCCAATATCCTCATTCACGTCACTGTTTTCCAGGCCGGTTATGTTTGCTGCAATCTTCCCCGCTTTTAGTTCACCCAGAAGCAGAAAGTCCTGGATCAACTTCTGCAGGCGTACGCCACTTTCCTGAATTTCGCCGAGCACCTGCTTTTGCTTGTCGTTGAGGCTGCCCAGATGTCCCTGATGCAATAGCTCAGTGTATCCAAGCATGACAACAAGCGGCGTCTTGAATTCGTGCGCCGCGGAAACCAGCGGGAAAAACTGGGACTCCACCACTTCTTGCTTCACCGCCGGTTCTCGCTTCGCCCAGATAGGTGGAAAGGCCTCGACCACTTCTCTCCGCGCCGTGTCAGAAGTGCAATCGGCCCCGTGCCATTCGGAGATCATGGGTACGTGGCACACCGGGCACTCAATTACTGCGGATTTTCCTGGGCTGGTTTCCATCGCTAATAAAACCCATTAACCGTTCCCAAAAGCTGGTATCGGCTAATGTGCTGGGCACAGATTTGATCTGCCAGATGGAAACTAGAAAAAACTAGCGAATGCGAACGAGGCAAATTAACCCGCAGTTTGCCAAAGAATCAGGAGTGAAACGAAGATTTCCTGAACCGATCGAAAAATTGGCGAGGAACTGCTCAACTTGCCAACCTCTCATAATCGCTAACAGGACTCGTTTTCAGAAACTCAGAAAACCTGAGTTCTATCCCCTTTTTCCAATGTGTCCGATTCCGTCGATAAACTTATCTTGGTCACGTGAGGGTCCGGCTTCGATATTAGAGCCGAATCCCTCGAGGGGCGTAACCCAAAATAAGTTATCGTCCACCTGGACAGTGCAAAATCAACTTTTAGTACAGTGCGTGATGTGGACTATAGTTCCAAAGAGATTAAAAAAGCAAGCACAAAAACGCTTGATTTTGTGAATTTCTAATGAACTGCTCCCCGTCTTCTATCCCGTAACTTCTAGCAAGGATTAGTGATTCGGCCTCACAGATCATTACAAACTTTGAGTAATAAGGGGTTTTCTAATTTCTAATCATCGAATCACTGCCGTTGCCCTTCCCCAGATGGAAAACCACTTCTCAATGTGAAAATGTTTTCTCATGGCATTCGGTCAATGTCATCCCCGGGCTATTTGGTACATGCCCATCCTGCCTCACTCCTGCGACAGTTTTCTCTTAGTAAACAATGACTTAAGCCTGCCCAGAGACCCTGTGGATGGCCCCAGTGACAAAGTCCGGGGGTTGGTTCTCTGAATGCAACTACGCGTACTGGATTCAAGAAAAACTATGTATCTCTCTGCCAGCGTTCCGGGAAATCTATCGCGATCTGCCGGCTTCGGAAATCCCAGCGGAGCCAAGCTGCCTCCCGAAGAAATCATTTTTGGCGTCACTTCGACTCTGGCGAATGTCCGGCAACGGATTCTCAAATTCGCCCCCACCGATATTCCCATGGTCATCACCGGCGAGAGTGGAACGGGGAAGGACGCCATTGCCCATCTGATCCACAACTATTCAGTAATGTCCTCCAAGCCATTTGTACAGGTCAATTGCGCGGCGATTCCAGCCACGCTCATCGAAAGCGAGCTGTTTGGATACGAAAAAGGATCGTTTACCGGGGCAGTCGGGTCCAAGCCCGGACGCGTGGAACTGGCAAACGGCGGCACATTGTTTCTGGATGAGATCGGTGAACTTGACCCTGGAGTGCAAGCCAAGCTTCTCCAACTGCTGCAGGATGGGCAGTTCAGCCGCATTGGCGGCCAGGAAGATAAGAGAGTAAACGTTCGGTTCGTTTTTGCGACCAATCGCGATCTGGAAGAAGAAATTCTTGCCGGAAATTTTCGTGAAGACCTTTATTACCGCATTAACGTCGCCAGCCTTCACATGCCCCCGTTACGGGAACGGTTAGAAGATCTTCCCGCCCTGGTCGAGTTTTTCCGGCTCAAGTACAACGAGAAACACAATTGCCGGACGGGCCCCCTTTTCGAAAAGACCCTGCGAAGATTGCAGGAATACTACTGGCCCGGCAACATACGCCAGCTTGAAAACGCCGTGAAACGCTATGTGGTGTTGGGCACGGAAGACGCGATCCTTTCTGAGTTGGTCGAACATCAATCGGACGTCTTCAGGTTCACCATCCCGCCAGGAGAAGAGATTTCGCTGAAGCAGATCTCAAAGCAGGCGTCCCGGCAAGTTGAGCGGAAAGTCATCCTCAAGGTTGTTGAGGCCAACGGATGGAACCGCCGGCGTGCTGCCAAGTTGCTGAACATAAGCTATCGCGCGCTTCTTTACAAGCTCAAAGAGGCGGGTCAACATCACCATTGGAAACCCAAGACAACAAGGACAAGGGCTGAACTCATGGCTGCCACACGCGAACTCGTATCAATCGTGATACCGATCTTCAATGAGGAAGACGGCATCGCCCATTTGAAAGACAAGCTACTCGGTTTGCAGGAGCTGCTGCGCGCTGAATATGAGCTTGAGTTTATTTTTATCGATGACGGCAGCCGCGATCTCACCGTGGCGCGATTGAAAAAGCAATTTCGCGGTGCAGCCATGAACACGTGCATCATCGAGCACCTGGTGAATCGTGGCGTCGGCGCGGCGTTCCGTACCGGCTTTCAGGAGACCCAGGGGGCTTATGTCTGCACCATTGATGCGGATTGCACCTACTCTCCGGAGGGGCTGCAGAAACTGCTCGGCGCCCTGCGGACGTCGGGAGCAGATATTGCTGTCGCTTCTCCCTATCACCCCGAGGGCGGCGTGGAGGGCGTAGCGGCATGGCGCCTGGTTCTGAGCAAGGGATGTTCCATGCTCTACCGTCTGTTTTCGCCTCTCAAACTCTACACCTATACCAGTATCTTTCGCGCCTATCGCAGCGAAGTGGTGCGCAACGTGCAGTTCCGGGGCAATGGATTTGTTTCCGCCTCTGAGATCCTGATCGCTGCCGGCCGTAAGGGCTACAAAGTGACCGAGGTCCCGATGGTCCTGCGTGCCCGCGCCATTGGCCGGAGCAAGATGAAGATCATGCGCACCGTGATGTCACACCTGGAAATGCTCTTCAGCTTCACGCTGGTTTCACGGCCTGCGGCCGTTCGCCGGCCGGCAGCCCGCGTGCGCGGAACTCTGGCCAGCCCCGGAATTTCAGCAAGAAACAACAAAGATCCGTTTGCGGCGTAATCGATACGAGGATGGAGATATGCGAATCGGAACAGTAGGGCTTGGAGCTTGGGGTTGGAACCTGACCAGGAACTTTGCCGAATTGAAGAGCTGCAAACTTGTCACCTGCTTTGACCTGGATCAAAGACGGCGGGAGCTGGCTGCGCGCGCCTGGCCCGGCGTGGTCCCGGTGGACTCTTTTGAAAGCCTCCTTGGACACGACATCGACGCGGTCGCCATTGCTTCGCCGGCTGTCACGCATTATCAATACACGAAACAGGCATTGCTCTCCGGCCGCGATGTCTTCGTGGAAAAACCTTTCACTCTCGATGTGCGCCAGGCTGAAGAACTCGTAGAGCTCGCCGACAAACTCGACCGCAAACTCATGGTCGGCCATCTTCTGGAATACCATCCGGTGGTCCACCGGCTGAAGAAAATGATTACTTCCGGGGAGCTCGGTCCGGTTTATTACATTTACACGCAACGCGTCAATCTGGGCCGCATCCGTGGCGATGAAAATGCTTTGTGGAGTTTTGCGCCCCACGACATTTCGCAAATCCTTTACATGCTGGACATGGAGCCCACGAATGTGAGCGCCCGCGGGCAGAGCTACATCCAGGATGGAATTGAGGACGTGGTCTTTCTCAGCCTGTTCTTTGATAACCGGGTCATGGCTCATATTCACCTGAGCTGGCTCGATCCTCACAAAGTGCGGCGCACAACCATCGTCGGCAAGGACAAGATGGCGGTGTTTGACGATACGGAGAGCACGGAAAAGCTGCGCATTTATGACAATCACGCGGAAATGCCGCCGGCGCAGAGCTACGGCGAGGCAATCCAGGTCCGTTTTGGCGACATCCTGATTCCGCGCGTGGAAATGTCGGAGCCATTGAAGCTTGAATGCCAGCATTTCATCGATTGCGTTCACCACCGGAAAACCCCCATTTCCGATGGTCGCGACGGTTTGCGTGTAATCCGAATCATCGAGGCAGCGCAGCGCTCCATGGAGCAGGACGGCGTACCGGTTTCATTAAGGAATAATCATGACGAACAGTTTCATCCATCCTCAAGCACAAGTCGGCGCTGGTACGCAGTTGGGGTTTAACAGCGTCATCCACGAAAACGTTCGCATCGGAACCAATGGCAGGATTGGCAGCGGCGTGGTGATCCACCCGGGAAGCATCATCGGGAACAACGTGCGCATTGACGACAATACTGTTATTGGCAAATTGCCCATGAAAGCCGCTCTGAGCGCCGTCACTCAGGACCAGGTCCTCGATCCCTGCATCATCGAAGACGATTGCATGGTCGGAGCCATGGTTGTGATCTATCGCGGCTGCGTAGTCCGGAAAAAAGTCATGGTTGCGGACATGGCTTCGTTGCGCGAAAACGTGGAGGTAGGCGAGTACACGATTATCGGCCGCGGTGTGACCATCGAAAACAAGGTGCGCGTCGGTAGGCGTTGCAAGCTGGAAACCGAAGCCTACATCACGGCCTTGTCGGAAATTGAGGACGGCTGCTTTATCGCTCCCGAGGTCACCTTTACCAATGACAATTTTCTGGGACGCACCAAGGAGCGGTTCAAGTTCCACAAAGGCGTCACCATGAAGCGCGGTGCCAGGATTGGCGCCAACGTGACCGTGTTGCCTGGACTTACGCTCGGGGAAGACGCCTTGGTGGCCGCCGGTTCCGTGGTGACCCGTGATGTGCCCGCGCGAAAGATCGTTTTGGGCTCGCCCGCCAGAGTCTGGCGTGACGTTCCCGTGGAACAGCTCCTGGAGAACCAGTAGGTTTGGAAGATGAAGAAGCTCTTGTCCATTGTCGGCGTCAGGCCCCAGTTCGTGAAAGCCGCCATGGTGTGCGCGGCGGTCGGGCGCCACAACGCCCAGGCTTCGCCGGGAGAGCGCGTTCAACACTGTTTGCTCAATACCGGCCAGCATTACGACTTCGCAATGGCTGAGGTCTTCTTTCAGCAACTCCCGCTGCCGGCTCCCGATTTCAATTTAGGTGTCGGCTCTGGAACCCACGGCGCCCAGACAGCGGCGATGCTTAAGGGCATAGAGGAATTGCTGCTCAACCAGCAGCCTGAGTGCGTCATCGTCTACGGCGATACCAACTCCACCCTGGCCGGCGCCCTGGCGGCGGTGAAACTGCATATCCCCGTCGTCCATGTGGAGGCCGGTTTGCGCAGCTTCAATCGGGCCATGCCGGAGGAGATGAATCGCATCGTCGCTGACCACGTTTCCGACTTTCTGTTCTGCCCTACCCGGAGCGCGGTGGACCAGTTGGCACGCGAAGGCATTGTGCGAAATGTGCAATTCACCGGTGACGTGATGCTGGACGCTGCACGAATGTTCTTGCCGGTTGCGGCCCAGCGCTCCGTGGTCCTCAAGGAGCTCAACATTTCGCCCAAACAATTCATTCTGGTCACGATTCATCGCGCGGAGAAGGCCTTGAGCGGCCCACCGTTTTCTCCATGCATCCCCGTTTGCGCCACAAACTCAGCCGGGAACGGGAGTACCGCGAGTTGAATGAGGCATTGCTGGCGGCTCGCCACGTCAAGATTGTGGACCCACTCGCCTATGTGGACATGCTCCACCTGGAAAGCAGCGCCCAACTCGTGATGACAGATTCCGGAGGCGTGCAGAAGGAAGCTTATTTTGTCGGGACCCCTTGCCTGACTTTGCGCGATGAGACCGAATGGACCGAAACGTTAAGTGACGGCTGGAACCGGCTGGTGGGCAGCTCTCCGGAAAGAATCCTGCCCCTGGTCGAGAGCCTGTGGTCGAGCAACGGCGCATCCCCCGCCGGCAAGCCTATGCTTTCTGTCTTTGGAGACGGGAAGGCGTCGGACCGTATGGTCCAAATTTTGCAGGAGACGGAATCAATTGCCCATGCGTAATTCAGTCAAAGCGAAAACAGTCCTTGTTACCGGCGCGGCCGGATTCCTCGGCTCTCACCTGTGCGATGCCCTGCTTGCTCACGGACATCGCGTAATCGGCGTGGATGATCTTTCCCACGGCAAACGGGAAAACCTCGCCGAGGCGATGCAGAATCCCCGTTTCACTTTTCACCTTCTGGATATCACCGACGCTAAAAAGCTTCGAGTCGTGAGTGAAGGCGTGGAAGTGGTGGCCCATCTGGCGGCCTTCAAGATTCCGCGCTACGGTGATCGCATCAAGACCCTGATGATTAACTCTCAGGGCAGCTTGAATGTGCTGCAATTGGCGGCCGAACGCAAAGCCAAGTTTCTTTTTACTTCCACGTCTGATGTTTACGGCAGGAATCCCGATGTGCCCTTCAGCGAAACCAGCGCCAGCGTGATCGGTTCGTCCACTGTCCCGCGCTGGGCCTATGCCGTCTCCAAGCTGTTTGACGAGCATCTGGCTTTTGGCTCTTACGGTCCGCGGCAGCACCTCAGCTGGTGGGGCGGCCCACAGTCGGTGTTTATCGATTCCGTGCTGCGCAACGAGCAGATTCCCATTCACGGAGACGGGCTCCAGACGCGCAGCTTCACCTTTGTATCAGACACGGTCAGTGGAATACTCGCCGCGCTGGAAAGTGACGCCGCGAACAACCAGATCATCAACGTCGGCAGCACGCATGAAATCACGATCGTGGAACTGGCCCGGCTCATTCACCAGTTGAGCGAAACGCCTGACCCGCTGCGGCTGGAATTTGTTCCTTACAAGGAAATCAGCGGACGCGAGTATGAGGATGTCCGCCGCCGCGTTCCCGATGTAACCAAAGCAATGGAACTCCTTGGCTTCAAGGCCAGAGTTTCTCTCGAGGAAGGCTTGCTGCGTACCATCGAATGGCAAAAAGCCGTGCGCGGAATCAGCAGTAACGTGGCGGTGGAGGCGTAGTGGCTGCGGACGCAATCATTGAAAACCAGGCTGCGCCGCTTCGGCCGGAAGAGAACGCTCCTGCCGTTCACGGACTTTCCTGGCATTGGGCTGCCTTCGGCGCCATCGCTTTGGCTGCGTGCGGACACCTGTTGATCAAGCAAGGACTGATCTCTGCCCTTCACTCCGCGCCCTTGGCCGGCCCGGTAGAAAAAGTCACTTACTACCTGCTCCACTCTGCAGTGCCGGCAGGCCTCGCTATCTACGGTATCGGCACGCTGTTGTGGATCCGCGCGGTTTCAAGCCGCAACATCAGCTTTCTGTATCCTCTTACAGCATTGAACTACGTGATCGTCAGCGTGGGCGGCAAGCTGCTCTTCAACGAAACTATTTCCGCCGGACGGTGGACCGGTATCGCCATTGTGGTTCTCGGCGTGGCTCTGCTGCAGCGTTCCGTGAAGGAGGACCTGCCATGACGCCTGCGGCGGCACTCTGGATCAGCATCGTTCTGGGAGCGTGCGCCCAGGTATTTCTGAAGCGCGGAGTAAGCCCCGCGGGCGCGCCCCGTCCGCTGGGCCTGGCTTTGCTGCGCTCCGGCTGGGTTCTGGCCTGGGCCGCTTCTTTCATCCTGGCCACGGGGCTGTGGTTGATTGCCCTCTCGCGAATCGAGATTTCTTACGCTTTTCCCCTGCTCAGCGTCGGCTATCCCATCGTCGCCGTTCTTTCCATGCTGCTCTTGAAAGAACGGGTCACGCTCTCCCGCTGGACTGCGATTCTTATCATCACCGTCGGCGTTGCCATCATCTGGAGGACAGCCTGAAGCGCGATGTCACAAGAATTCCCAACTCGAGATGAATTGCACATTGGTATCCTTGGCGGCGGGATTACCGGGCTAACCGCAGCTTTCTATCTGCTGCGCGCGGGCCATCGGGTCACCGTGCTTGAGGCGCGCCCGGAGCTTGGAGGACTGGCCACAAGTTTCAACTTTGGCCCGTTTCACTGGGACAAGTTTTATCACTGCATTCTTACTTCTGACCTCCCCTTGCTTCAACTCATCGAAGATCTCGGGCTCACACCGGAGTTACGCTGGACCGAAACCAAGGTCGGGTTCTATACCGGAGGCCAGCTCCGATCCATGACCACCACGCTGGACTTTCTCCGTTTCCCGGCCCTCTCGCTGTGGCAGAAATTCCGCCTGGGATTGGGAATTCTGTATACCGCCCGCATCCAGGACGGTCTGGCTTTGGAACAGGAGCCTATCCAGCCGTGGCTGGAACGGATTTTTGGCCAAGGCAACTATCAGAAAATGTGGGAACCGCTGCTGAAGTGCAAGCTCGGCGCGGCCCGTACCCAGACTTCGGCCAGCTTCATCTGGGCCACCATCAGGCGCCTCTATTCCACGCGCGAAAAGAACGCGAGCAGAAAGGAATGTCTTGGTTATGTTCGCGGTGGATACCGTGCGGTCTTCGCGCGGCTGGTTGATCGAGTTACAGAAATGGGCGGAAACATTATTACCGGGATTTCCGCCGAGAAGATTTCTTCGAGCGCTCGCGGCATCACCCTGACCGGCGGCCAGAAAACGATGGACTTCGATTGTCTGGTTTCCACCATCCCGAGCCGCCCTTTTGCTCGCATCGCAGCTGGCCTCAATGCCGCCTACAGGTCGAAACTGGAAAAAATTCAATACATGGGCATGGTATGTGCCGCGCTGGTCCTACGCCGCAAACTTACACCTTACTATTGTACGAACCTGACCGACGATCTCCCTTTCACGGGGATCATAGAAATGACCAACCTCATTTCCCTGGAGGAAACGCAAGGACGGCACCTGGTGTATTTACCCAAATACACGGCTCCGGGCGATCCGTTATTCGACGCGACCGATGACGAAGTGTGGCAGAGCTTTCGCGCTGGATTGCAGCGGGTCTTGCCGGATCTGCAAGACGGCGACATTGAACAGCGTTTCATATTCCGCGAGCGCCTGGTCCAGCCGATTCCGGTAATAAATTATTCCGCTTTAGTGCCGGGCATGCAGACCAGTGTGGACAATCTGTTCCTGGCGAATACCACACAGATTGTGAACTCTACGCTGAATAACAATGAGATGGTGAAGATTGCCCGAAGAGTAACAGACCTGGTGGAAAACACCCGCCAGGTCCAAAGTGATCGTTTACGGGAAGACGTGGTTCCGGAAATAGCCCACCTGGGCAGCAAATAGCTGAACGTGGATGTTTCTCTTTGCGAGATTTCGAAAGAGCAAACGAAAGATTTTGAGGGAGCAGATGGCGAAACGACTTCTTGGCATGAGACCCAAATTATGGATCTTCCTGTTTGCACTTCCGGCGCTTGTTGTCGCGGGGGCATGGACTAGAGTTGGCGATGCGTCAGCCGCGAGCAATCACAAAGCTGCGGTCATCACCCTCGCCGGCCATACTTCAGCTCTCTTCCTGGGCGCCATTGACTGGATCTCTCAAATCAGTGAGGAAGCATGTTTTCTCGCGCTGGGCGCTGGTTTCGTTTCGTTGGCGTGGGTGCTCCACCGCAAATCAGCCAAACGGCGGCGCGAACAGTGATGTTGTCAGGACAGCGTATGTTATCGCAGGTGCAGAATTCGACGACCCTGGCGGAAGCAGCCGCTCCGGACCATTCGCGCGCCGTGAAACACATTCTCAGCGTTGACCTTGAAGATTACTTTCAAGTTGAGGCTTTTGCCGGGGTTGTCTCCCGTGACGATTGGGACCGCTTTCCGTCGCGGGTAGAAAGCAATTGCCACCGCCTTCTCGATCTGTTCGACCGGCAGCAAGTCAAGGCCACATTCTTCGTTCTGGGCTGGATCGCGGACCGCATTCCCGCGCTTGTGCGCGAAGTGAAAGAGCGCGGGCACGAGCTGGCGTGTCACAGCTACTGGCACAGGAGAGTCAGCTCCCTTTCTCCAACTGAGTTTCGGGCAGACACCCGCGCGGCCCGCGAATCGATTGAACAAGCGGCCTCGGTTCGCGTTGTAGGATACCGCGCGCCAACCTGGTCAATAACCTCGGAATGCATGTGGGCATTGGACATTCTCGCCGAAGAAGGGTTTGAATATGATTCCAGCATCTTCCCTATCCGGCATGACTTGTACGGAATCCCCGGCGCTGGCCGTTATCCCTACCATCACACCACCAGCCATGGAGGGCGACTTCTGGAGTTGCCCCCAGCTACTGTGAGAGTCCGGGGCAGGAACTTCCCCGCTGCCGGCGGCGGCTGGTTTCGGATACTTCCGCTCGTCTATACAAAATGGGCTTTCAGGCGCTTCGAAAAGGAAAACAGACCGTTGGTGTTTTACCTGCATCCGTGGGAGATTGATCCTGAGCAGCCCAGAATTGCAGCGCCCCTCAAATCAAGGCTGCGGCACTATACCAACCTGCAGGGGACTCTATCGCGGCTTGAATATCTGCTTCAATCGCGTAGGTTTCAGTCGTTTCGAGAGTATTTGAATCAGAACATGGACGGCCGCACGATCGCTGGAGAGCTTGCAACTTCTACCCTCAACCATTGACACGATAGCCGTCGAGACCTTTTTAACTCGCGGAAGAACGTCTTCCCTCCACCTAGCGCGACGCTACCCGAAGGTTGTTTACGCCACTGAGCATGAAACCGGCAGAGCTAGCAGCCTGAGGCAGCCACCATAACTTTCGCAACGTGGCATGTTTGCTGCGCATCAGTCGCCTGCCCCAGTAATCAGTTGCCAGCGGAGCCAGTTGGATCACACCATAAACGGCGCCCGATCCGGCAAACGGTTTCATCAGAGGATTAAGCTCGTGGCCGTGTCCCGAAGTTATTGAGTGACGGGTGGACCAGGCATCGAAGGTGGCTGCGCTGTGCTGCACCGCCGTTAGCACAAACCAGGCCCGGGTGTTGACGAAAATTGGGGCTTCAGACTGCTTCGCCGGCTTGATCGGCTTAACTACCGGCTTGACAACCAGTGCATCGGGCGCTGCAAGCACCGGCATTGCGCTTGAGACTTGCGTAAGATCCGCCAATACCGCTGGTGCAGAATCAGAGGACATGTTGGCAATGATCATGGGAGCGGAGTCAGCAGGTGGGGAGATCTCGCCCGTAGGAACTCCTGGCACGATAAGCGCAAGGCATAAGCTGGCAGTGAGTGTGATCATAACTCCTCCGAAGATGCACGCCTCTTTCCACCACAGGCGCATAAATCAAGATTACTTATGGGACAGCAACTAGGGGGAGCCAGGCCAGAGCATACGCGAAACAGGACATGTCCTCAAGGACAAAATTTGGTACTCACCAAACCATGATTTATGTTGGTAACGCTTAAGATTCATAAGCTTACGCGGGCACGAAAAAGAAAGTGCCTTGCCAGTGCGTGGGGTTGCGCCAAGCCAGCAGTCCTTGCAAATCGCAGAGACTTTCCGCTCAATGGCTCCAGCCTTGAACAATGAGGTGCAGAGTTTTGCATATCCGAGGAAGGCTCCTTCCTCGGGATAAGCCAGAGCGCAGGAACCGCACCGGCCATGCGCAACCAAGTTTCTATGTTTTCAATGAAATGCAGGAGTTCCGTTGTTTAGCCGCGAACATTGCTGCCATGAGTGATTTTGGTAAGGAAGTTGCTCATTGATCACCACGGTTACCCAACAAATCCCAGGCGGTGTTGCGATGATTTCTGGCAAGTACAGGCTTCTCAAGGGAATTGCGATCGTGCTGATGCTTGGCGTGAGCGCCGCTTCAGCTCAAACTGCAGTCTCAGAAAAGGACCAGGACGCTCAAGCGAAAAAGATTGCCACGTTGAAGACTGACCCCAAGATCGCAGCCACAGACTCCGCGAACTCCGGTGCTTCTGGCGCCGCAACTACCGGACGAGACCTTATTTCTCAATATCGGATTGGCGAGCAGGATGTGCTAATCATCACGGTTTGGCGCGAAGCCGAGCTCTCGGGCACGGTCATGGTTCGGCCTGACGGAAAGATCACGCTGCCACTGCTCAATGATGTCCATGCTGCTGGTTTGACGCCTGACGAGTTGAAGACGTCGCTCACGGAGAAGCTCGGTCCGTTCGTGAACTCTCCACAGGTAACTGTTGCAGTGCGCGAAATTAACAGCCGGAAGGTCTTCATTATCGGCCAGGTCGGACACGAGGGATCATACCGCATCAACAGCACCACCACCGTCCTCCAGATCATCGCCGAGGCGGGAGGCCTGCGTGATTTCGCCAATCGCAAAGGAATTTACGTATTGCGTTCCCAGAATGGCAGCCAGCAAAGACTGAGTTTCAATTACGACAAGGTGATCCGCGGCAAGGATTCCAAAGATAACATCCTGTTGCGCCCGGGCGACACCATTGTGGTGCCTTAGCTCACAGAATTTGGAGAGGACAGAGCAATGAAACGATTGAATCACGTGCAGGCTTGGAAACTGTTGGCCTCTTGCCTGCTGTTGTTTTCAGCAGTGCTGGCATCAGCGCAGCAGGACTCTGCGCCTTCGGCTCAAACACCTGTGCGAGATGAACAACTCTCTGCCCAACCCGCAGACCAACAGGAGAACCTGACGCAAACGCAACCCGACGACAGTCTTCCCGGTCTTTCCTTTGAAAAGCCGGCAACCAACCTCGCCACCGGCGCGGTCCTTTCCAATACGCGGTCTCCGTTTCATTGGGGCAAGCTTTCGGTCCTGTCTGTGGATGCCTTGCAGGTATTCGACAGCAACTATCTTTACCGCAGTGAAAACCCGCTGTCTGTCCATGCCGGCGCAGTCCGCGGCCTGCTGGTTTTCGCCGTAAAAACCGGCCATTCAAATTTCAGCGTGCAATACCGTCCCCAGGTGTGGGCCTCAGGCGAAGCTACCCAGGTTGACTATGCCAGCCATATGGTGGACTTCCACACTTTCCGGTATTTGACATCGCAATGGGGTATCAATATCAGCGATCAGTTTGCTTCGGTTCCGGATCGGGGACGCCTCGAACAAATTGGCTTTACCTCCGACTATACGAACAGCACGTCAACGCAGAATCCTTTTCTGGCTACCGGGCGGCGGCTTCTGACTAATTCCTTTGGCATATCTGTCGATCACAGTTTCACCGCCCGTGACCGCATGGAATTTCTTGTCAGGAACCAATACATTCGTCTCTCCCAGCCCGACAACACGACCGTGGTACAAAACCCGGCGGCGGTGCTGAGTGAGCAGTTGGATATCGGTGGAGAGCTGGGGTGGACGCACACCTGGCGCCGTGACAATGAGTTCGGGGTCAAATACGCGTA
>WNFN01157411.1_pt1 | contig 16122 bp, 15 predicted proteins | sample 5400161 | NCBI WGS metagenome assembly WNFN01 (sample SAMN13153353, study PRJNA577476) | soil metagenome | isolation source: 80 cm saprolite on Douglas fir-dominated hillslope | place: USA:California | collected 2013-09-17
GGCTCTGGTCAGAAGTTGAGCCATCGGAGGACCTTCATCGAGAAAGATGCGGATGAAACCGCCCGGCTCCGCGAGTGTCAATGCGTCAAAGAGCAGTTGCGCCGCCTGGTTCTGTTCGCCGTGCATCTGGAGGGCGACCGCCTGGAGAACCATCACCTTGAGCCGTTCATCCCTCCAATCCCTGGCTTCCACTTGCTGGCGCCAGGGCAAAAGCCTCGCCAGGGCTGCGGATGGGTTTCCCTGGGCCAGGTATACTCTGGCCTGGCTGAGAGGGAGTTCGTGCATCTGAGCCAGATGAGCGGCTGCCGCCAGATTGCCCTGGTGCAGCAGCACCAGCACCTGTGCGGCAGCGATTTCAGGCAGGCGAAGCATGAAGTGCTGCTGGCGCGCGGACTGACTGGCCTGAGCGAGTAGAGCGGCTGCACCAGCCACATCTCCTCGGGCCAGTTGCAAGCGGGCAAGAAAGACCTCACTGACAATGAAGCGGTCAATCACTCCTTGATCATACTGCTGCGCCAGGCGAAGGCTCTGGTGCCCGTGCTGCTCTGCTTCCTCCAGTTCGTTCCATGCGTAGAGGACACGAGCAAGGCCAAGATGCGCTTCACAGATAATCTGAAGTGGCTGATCGCCAGCCAGTTGCAGGACGCGTCGGTAGGTCTGGGCTGCCTGAGTGAGCTGGTTGTCTGCTTCCTGCACCTGACCGAGGCCAATGGTTGTCAGGATGGTGCCAAAGGTATTCCCGGATGCCTGGCTGAGAGCAATAGCTTCGGTATAGGCCTCGCGGGCTCGCGCAGACTCTCTCTGCAAAGTGTAGGCAAACCCCATCACCCAGTAAGCGGTCACGCGGGAAGACAGGTCGCCGGGGTGCAGATACTCCAGGGCACGGCGCGACTGGGCAAGCATAGACCCTACTTGGTACTGGGTGAGCGCCAGCGTTGCTCGGATGGAGGCCATTTGTCCGATAAGATCTCGGGTCGTATCGTCCAACTCGGCGCCTCGCAGGGCCGCTTCAGCAGCTTGCAGTTTCTCTTCCACACCGTTCGTCTGGCCATTTATCACCATCAACGAGGCATACCTCACCCACAGCGAGGGCCTGGCATTGAGTATGGTTTCCGGCAACGAGCCCAGCCAGTCCAGGAGAATGGTTACCGCGCCACGAAAATGCCGGGGAATCCCTTTTCCTGCTATCAGGCGCTCTGCGTGTTCTACATCATGGGCAGCAGCCGCATGACGAAACGCTTCCAACGGGAAGCCATGATCTTCATACCAGGCACTAGCACGCCTGTGTAGTTCGTTCATAGAGCTTTCTGCCTCTTCTGGAGATGAGGTAGCGCTCTGAGAGAGTCGCTGCCGCAGCAAATCCGCGAAGAGATGGTGATAGCGGTACCAACGCCGCTCGTGGTCTAGGGGGACGATGAACAGGTTGGCGTGTTCGAGATATTCCAGGGTTTTTTGCCCGGAAGCAGAGGGGTCGAGCACAACGGCATCACACAGGGGGCCGCACAGGCGGTCGAGGATGGAGGTGCGCAGCAAGAACGTCTGGATGCTTTCAGACTGCTGTTGCAGGACTTCTTCAACCAGGTAGTCCATCACGAAATGATGGCTGCCGGTGAAAGATGTGATAAAGCTGGTGGCATCTTCCTGTCCCTGTAGTGAAAGCGCGGCCAGTTGCAAACCGGCAATCCAGCCCTCGGTGCGAGTTTCCAGTGCAGTGATGTCCTCTGGTGAGAGGTTGAGTCCCATCACCTGGGTAAGAAATCCCGCAGCTTCGGCATGCGTAAAACGCAGGTCGGTGACGCGCACTTCGGTCAACTGGTCCCTGGCGCGTAACCGGGCTAATGGCAGCGGCGGGTCCTCGCGGGTAACGATGACCAGATGGAGATGTGGTGGCAAATGATCGAGCAAGAAGGTGAGGGCGTGAGCAACAGGTTGGGCATCAATCACATGGTAATCGTCAAGGACGAGGGCGCAATGATCTGAAAGAGCGGTCAGGTCATTAAGCAGGGCCGTCAGAATCGCTTCGATTGGCGGTGGTTGAGGGGATTGGAGGACTTCCAGCAGTCCCTTCCCAATCGTTGCTGTAATCGCCTGCAAAGCCGCGATGAGGTACATCAGAAAGCGTGTGGGGTCGTTCTCCCCTTCATCCAACGATAGCCAGGCGGCTGGCCGAGAGCCTTCGGCAAGCCATGCACTCACCAGCGTGGTTTTCCCAAAGCCAGCGGGGGCAGAGACCAGGGTCAGTTTGCGGTGCAAACCCTCGTTCAGCCGCTCGATCAGCCGGGGGCGGCTGACCACATGAGGCCGAAGCCGAGGAAGATACAATTTCGTGGCGAGAATGGGCGTAGGCATGCCTGCTTCTTTTCCTTCTGGGGGTTCACACGAGCACGCGTCAAAGAGTCTTACGATGCCGTTGTTCAATCTCTGGTTGTCCGTGAGTATGGAGTTCATAGTACTGCTGCGCTTCTGACCAGATGAGCGTATGCAGTGATGATTGAGACATCGCTTCCATTCTTTATCGTTGAATATCCTGCTTTCCCAATCCCCCCAACACTCATGAGTATAACACGTACCAGGGACAGCAGACAATCCGCATGGTAGCTGTGGGGTGCAGTTTAAATTTTAGCAAGCACAGCCGCAGCCACAGCGGAGGCGCGGCTCCAATACCATTCAAATAAGCCAAAGGGGTGAAAGGGTAGACAGGGAGTCCTTTTTCTGGCAGACTCAAAACAAGCAAAGAGCCAAAGAAAGGACTTCTGTCATGCCCCTTAAACTACACGACCTGCCCGACGAATGCAAGCTGCCAAGCGTCATGCAGACCCAACTGCTGCAAGACATCTACCCGGAGAACCTGGTGGAAGCGGCGCTCAAAGAACGCCGCCTTCCCCAAGGCGAACCCAAGAAGCTGCGCCAGCGCAAGTTGAGCGTGCTGCTGATCTTGTGGCTGGTGATTGCCATGAACTGCTATCCCAGGCAGTCGCAACTGAGCGTGCTGACCACCCTGTCTCGTGGAGCACGCTTTCTCTGGCCCAGCGATGAGATCCTCTTGCCGGGAGCCTCGGCACTGGTCTACCGCCGCCAGCAACTGGGCAGCGAACCCGTGCGCGTGCTCTTTCGCAGTGCCTGCAAGCCGCTGGCCACCAAGGAGACCGCAGGAGCCTTCCGTTTGGGCTACCGGGTGATGGCCCTGGATGGGACCTGGCAGAACGTGCCTGATACGGCGGCCAACGCGGCGGCCTTTGGCCGCTTCCAAAGCGGCAAAAGCCAAAGCCCCTTTCCCCAGGCACGCATGCGATTGTCGATGCGGATGTGGATGCGTGCTGTCGCAGTGAGCATCACGGCGCCCACCTGCTGCTGCGCTCGCTCACCTCGGACATGCTGGTGACCCTGGACGCCGGCTTTCACAGCGTGGCGTTGTGGTCGGGCATTCGCCAGCGCGGAGCCCACGTGCTGGGCATGCTCAAAAGCGGCACCCTGATGCGCCCCGGCCGGCTCCTCAGCGATGGCAGCGTCCTGACGCAAATGGCTCCCACCTGGCGCTCGATGTATCCCTGCAAACAAGCCCTGCCCGTGCGCGTGATCAGCTACCGCATCACCGACCCGCGCGTGGGCCAGGCCGACCAGATCTTCCGGTTGGCGACCACCTTGCTGGACCCGCTGGCAGCCCCGGCCCAGGACCTGATTGACCTCTACCACGAGCGCTGGGAGGTGGAACTGGTCCTCGACGAACTCAAAACCCATCAGCTGCTGTCTGCACGCCCCTTGCGCTCGGAAACCCCCGACGGCGTGCGTCAAGAGATCTACGGCTGGTTGCTGGCCCATTATGCTCTGCGGGCCTGGATGCATCGCGCCGCCGTCCAGGCTGATCTGGACCCCGAACGGCTCTCCTTCACCCAGGCGTTGCAAGCCGTCGATCACGCCATGCACTCTTTTTCCATCGTCGCTCAGAAAGATCGTCCGCGCATCATTCGCCGCCTCTTGCTCGACATGGCACGCCATCCCCTTCCCCCGCGCCGCTTTCGCATCAATGCTCGCGTGGTGCGCCAACCCCGCTCCAAATGGAAGCGCAAATGGCCCAAGGACTTCCATGGCCCTCATCTCAAACATACCTCCTTTCTGGATGTGGTTATGCTTATTTGAATGGTATTGGAGGCGCCGCTCTGACGCTGGCTTGCCTGTCCGTAGCGCGCGGGAACTGGCTTCTGCCTGCGCTCCAGCGGGCCGGCGTAGCCGTCAGAGCAGCGCCTCTGATGCTGCCGGGCGTGTAGCAGCGGAGCAGCGCCTCAATACGGTTCAATGAAGACGAAGCAGTGAAGGTGGAATGGAAATGAGCCATTGCGGGGAGGACCCGGCGGGGAAATCGTCCCGGTCTGTAGCCCTGGAGCAGCGCCTCCAGGGAGGTCCTGCAAGCCCGGCTCTCCCTGGAGGCGCTGCTCCAGGTTGGCAAAAATGTGAACTACACCCGTAGCTGTGGCACAGCGGGAACAGAGCAGCATGTGGCTCTAGTCGGCAAGGCCACCACTGAAAAAGATACAGGACATCAGTGTGAGCAACTTCACACCATTCTGGGAACTCTTCACCTTCCAGGGAACGTTTTTGCTTTGACAAAGAATTCACACTCGCCCTTCCCACAAAACAAGTTCAGCCTTCTCAACGTACCTGACCCCTATGTTCTGCCAGGCCAGATCATCACCGGGCCAGGTGGCAACCTCTGGTTTCCCGCCATTGCCTACACCAATTTCACGACGACCAAACCAAGCGGCGCTATTGGCCAACTTACGCACGGAAGGAAGGCCACTCTGTTCCCACTGACCACACGTTACACTTATCCGACCGCCATCACGTTCACACGTGACGGCATGCTCTGGTTCCCCGCCTTTCAGGGCAATGGTCAGTTGGCCCCCAACGTCGATACAGCCCCACATTTCTCCCATGTGGTCCCCGAAATTGGTCACAACCGTTGCCACGATTGGGCGCATTACCCCCACTGGTCAGATACGCTGGTTCAATCCCAACCCGCACCAGAATCCCAGCAGGCAGATTGAAACTGCCGGGATCACCACCGGGCCGGACAACAACCTCTGGTTTGCAACGGCGAACGAGGCTGTTGGTCGCCTCACACCCTCTGGTGTCTTCACATTCTATCCCTTCCCGTCAAACTCCTTCTTCGACAACGGGGGAAGTTCCCTGACCCTCGGCCGACTCAAAGGCATCGTCACCGCGCCCGATGGCACCCTCTGGCTCACCGATGGCGGCCAATTCGGCCATTTCAGCTAGTGGGGTAGCCTCCCCTGAGCCGCCCCGCTCTCTTAAACGATTACAGGACCAACATTTGCATTTCTGGCCATGCAAATGTTGGCCCACACCAATATAAAGAAGAGAACTGTCTTAACTGAGCACCGCGATACCTCGCAATTTGTCCAGATTAACGATCGCGTCAAGCTCCCGAATATGTCCATCGAGAATATCCAGGCTCATAAAAGATCTTCCTATCAGAAATAGTGATATGATAAAGACCATCAGAAAGAACAGAAGGAGAAACGGAGGAAGCCGTCACCTTTGCTGGCAGCCATTATACCGTGACCAATCTGAAAGCCTTTCCCAAACCACTTCAGCGTCCTTCTCCTCCCATTCTCATGGGTGGGGGCGGCAAAAGACTCCTGACATTGGCAGGGCAAGAAGCCGATATCATCGGCCTGCATCTCAAAGTGAATGATGACGGAACAGTCGATGCCTCCGAGCGCACCGAGGCAGCCCTCGCGCGGAAGGTGGAATGGGTTCGGCAGGCAGCGGGAGAACGATTTGCGGCAGTGGAGTTGAACCTGCTCATTGCGAGCGTGATCATCACTCAGGATCAGCAGCAAGCAGCAGAGCAGTATCTTCGCGAAAGTGGGCGAGCAGGAGTGACAACAGAACAACTCTTAGCAAGCCCATATATGCTTATTGGCAGTATCGAGCAACTCTCTGAACAAATACAACGACTGCGCGAACAATTTGGCATCTCGTATTTTGTTGTAGGCTCTGAATACATGGAAGCGTTCGCTCCCGTCGTGAGCCGCCTTGCAGGCAGTGAGAGATAATTAGAAACAAACACTCATTGACAAGCAAGCGGTAATTGGGTATGAATCCTACAGGTAACACAAGAACTATCCTCTCCTGTTGTTAATACTGAGTTCCTGACACACTTCAAAGGAGTCAAGGATGATCAAACCCTACACTGCCGTCGGTCTCATTCCCACAGTGCGCGGCATTCGTGTACGCGCGGACATTGAGCGCAACCTTGAACATCTCTCCCATCTTGTCAAAGCTGCCTCGTGGTTATCAAGTCTGGACTTGCCTGTCCGGTTGATCGCATTTCCTGAAGGCGCGCTTCAGGGTTTTAATGATGAAGTTCTCGATCTCGATCACGTCGATTTCGCGCGCGAGTGTGCCATCGATATCCCCGGACCGGAAACCGAGGCACTGGGTAAGATTGCCAGACAACACGATGCCTTTCTTATGGCCCAGGCCAAAGCGCATCACCCTGAAATTGCCGATCGCTTCTTCAATGTCGGCTTTATCATCGACCCGCAAGGCGAAGTGATCCTGCAACACTATAAGGTATCGCCGCTTTTCCCCGTCGAGCACTCAGTTTGCCCACATGATATTCTCGACTGGTGGATCGAACGCTATGGCAAAACCCTTGAGGCCTTCTGGCCAGTGGTCGATACGGAGATCGGCCGCCTGGGGATCATGATGGCTAACGAAGGCTCCTATCCTGAGAATGCGCGCGCGCTGGCTCTCAACGGAGCCGAAGTGGTTTATCGTGCCTCCTATCCGCATCCAGCGACTGGCAATGACATGTTTGAGATTCAGAGTCGGGCGCGTGCCCTTGATAATAATATGTATCTCGTTGCACCCAACATGGGAACCTATTATCTCATGCCCGAAGATGATACGCCCATCGATACCTTCGGTGGGCGCTCGTTTGTCATCAACTACAAGGGTCAGATCGTCGGCAAGCAGGAATACGGCGCTGGTTCAACGTATGTGGCAGGCGTAATCGATATCGAAGCCATGCGCGACCACCGAGCGCGAGCACAATGGGATAACTGGCTCAAAGACCTGCGCACCGAACTTTACCAGTTGCTCTATGAACAGCCCATTTATCCCAAAAATCTCTACCTGGATCGCGAGCCGATGAAGCACGCTGAGTACCGCGAGAAGGTTATTCAGGCTCAAATCAACCTGCTGCACGAACGCGGCGTCTGGGTCAAACCTGAACGCTAGGGCGTGGAAGATACTTCTTTGTGAAATAAGTCACTGTCACTGTAGGCGTCCATCTCAGTTATTTCCACTTAGAGAGGAGCAACTCATGCCTGACAGCAAGCACATCAAGTACGTCCTCAACGAAGACGAGATGCCCAGAGTCTGGTACAACATCGCGGCAGATCTGCCGCGCCCGCCCGATCCGGTTTTGCACCCCGGCACAATGCAGCCCGTGGGACCGGACGATCTCGCGCCCCTTTTCCCGATGGCGATTATCCAGCAGGAGGTCAGCACCGAAGCGTACATTGAGATCCCGGAGCCGGTGCGCCAGGTCTACCTGCAATGGCGACCCAGCCCGCTTTTCCGCGCGCGCCGCCTGGAGAAGGCGCTGGACACGCCCGCGCGCATCTACTACAAATACGAGGGTGTCAGTCCCGCTGGCAGCCACAAACCGAACACTGCTGTAGCCCAGGTCTACTACAACAAGCAGGAGGGCGTGCGGAAGATCTCCACCGAGACGGGCGCGGGCCAGTGGGGCTCAGCGCTGGCGATGGCCGGGGCCTTCTTCGGTGTGGATATAGAGGTCTTCATGGTCAAGGTCAGTTACCCCCAGAACCCGTATCGCCGCAACCTCATCGAGGCCTTTGGCGCGACTGTTCACGCTAGCCCGACCAACCTGACCGACGCCGGACGCAGTATTCTGGCCAAAGATCCTGAGAGTCCCGGCAGCCTGGGTATTGCCATCAGCGAGGCAGTTGAGGTCGCGGCCAAAAGCGGCGGCAGCGTCAAATACTCGCTGGGTAGCGTGCTCAATCATGTTCTAATGCACCAGACAGTGATCGGCGAGGAGGCGTTGCTGCAATTCGCGCAGGCCGACGACTATCCTGATGTTGTGATCGGCTGCACAGGCGGCGGTAGCAACTTCGCGGGTCTGGCCTTCCCCTTTATCGGCGAGGCGCGCCGCAAAGGACTGAAAACACGTTTCCTGGCCACTGAGCCGATGGCTTGCCCCAGCCTGACGCGGGGCGTCTACGCCTACGACTTTGGCGACACGGTGGGCATGACCCCACTGGTCAAGATGCACACGCTGGGCCACGACTTTGTGCCAGCCGGAATCCACGCGGGCGGCCTGCGCTATCACGGCATGGCTCCGTTGATCTCCCTGCTGCACGACGAGGGCATCATCGAGGCCCAGGCCTACCATCAGAGCGGTGTTTTCGAGGCCGCAATCCAGTTCACGCGCGCCGAGGGCATCATTCCCGCGCCCGAAAGCAGTCACGCCATTCGCGCCGCGATCAACGAGGCGCTGGAGGCTAAAGCGGCAGGTCAGGAGCGGGTAATTCTCTTTAATCTCAGCGGCCATGGACACTTCGACATGGGGGCCTACGACTCCTACTTCGCCGGCAAGCTGCAGGATTACGAGTATCCCGCCGAGGCCGTTGCGGAGGCGCAGAAGCATATGCCGCAAGTCGCATTGTAATATCCTTAGTGTTTCAATTCCAAAGCGGATCGCGAACAAGAAGTGGGCGAGAGCCTTCCCTTCTCTTTTCATTATACTCGCGAATCCAAACACGTCTTGTTACTTTGCATTAGTAAGCGAGAAAAGATATGCTGTGGAGCGAAAAATGAAAAACTTTTCGCTCCACAGCATATCTTTTCTCGCTTACTGAGATTCCCTGTCCATGAATGCGCAGGGGTTCCTGGTCAGCTTGCACTCTCTCCTATTGCAGTATCCTCAACGGATGATCCCTGACGGAAGGGAAGAGAAGCCGAAAACCCAGATCATCCCATACGTCTCTCATTGTAGCAGGTGGGTCAAGATTTCTGACCACCGCTGTAGAACAATCCTGGCTCCTTCGACCAACGCACAAAGCTTGTCAAAGGCTACCTCCCGTGGCAGATATTTCATGCCACAATCCGGAGCCAGGATCAGTCATACTCTTTCTTCCTTCATTATCTTTTTGCAGGAGCTTTCAGGTCAGCCCGCTCACAGGGCCTTGTCAAGTGGTAATATCCGGGTAGGGCAGCGACCAGTGCCGGAGCTTCTGCGCAAACTCGCGCTGGAACCCTAGCGGCTCCGCATGGTCTCGCTCGAAGAGAGCTATAAAGAGCGTAAGCGTCAGGAAATGATGCGCACCAAGCTCGAAAAGCTTGACGTAGTCATGCGTCGCCAGCGCCTCGCGCTCTTCGCCAGTGAACTGCTGCCATGTGCTGCATTCGCTCTCAGGCAGATTCAAAATACCATTCGCCCGTTCTGCCTCCCACCAGGTGACTGTGCCGCGCGGGTCTTCTCGATAGCGCTCCACCAGTTCCGGGTCACGGTCGATCGTGAAAAGGAATTTGTTGAGGAGATATTTGCTCATACATTTGCCCCTTTCGGATACCAGGTGAAGTAGGCTTCCATGGTGTGGAACAGGTCAAGCGTATCGGCGTAATCAGCCCTGGTTTCTCCAGCAACACCCACCATCAGCATGAAGTCGAGGAAGCCATGTGTAGCATTTCCAGGCTCCCAGAGACATTCAAGCGTCACATCCCGTAACATGCCTTCAATATCGCCATTGGCGATCCACTCAACGGCTTTTCGGTCAAACTCAGGATCAGGCCCATGCGGGCCGAACTGGCGCGGCCCACCAAGTTCGAGGGACAGATGACCGGTACCAATAACGGCGACCCGCTGAGCGCTGGGCCATGCTTCGATGAGGCGGCGCAGCGTGCGACCCAACTCGACGAACCGCCAGGGCTGCGGAAGCGGGGGGGCGAAGATATTGGTATAGATGGGCACGATAGGCAAATCCGCCTGCGGGCGCGTGGTGATAATGGGGCAAGTAATACTATGGTCAACACGCAGTTCATTACTGAACGCGAAATCGAAGCCGGCGTCAAGACCCGCACGCAGAAGATACGCCGAGAGTTCTTCGTGTCCCTTGAGGAACATGCGGGGCAGTCCGAATTCGCGCTCCTCATTGTAGTAGTTCGCGTCGTAGAACGGCGCTTTGCCAATCAAGAACTGTGGCATATTGTCGTAGAAGAGTTGATGGAAGTGGTCAGAGCCGACCATGACCAGGACATCTGGCCTGGTCCGTGTAAGCGTCTCACGGTAGGCCTCAACCTTGCGTACCCACTCGTCCGCGAAATCGGGCCTGCTCTCCGGTGGAGCAGTGCTGGCGCGGTAAAAAAAGGGATGGTGGGTAGTGGCGAGAACAGCGACAAGGTTTGCCATAAATTCCTCCTTCGGGCACAATCTGCACACATAGCAGATGTCGGGTAAGTTGGGCTAACGTTGTTCCGTAATATCATTGCCAGTGGTTGGCCGATACACGGCGTTCCGGTCAATTGCAGAGTAGATATCGGGCGCAATGGGGCTACGCAGTTCTTCAGCGAGGTGACCGAGCAGTCCTGCCGCCCGCGCGAGCAGGGCAACGCCGCGTAACAACTCTGGTGGCAGTCCAAGGTCAGCCAACGCGGCGCCAGCCACTCCGGCGCCATTGAGTGGGAGTGTGCGGCCAAGCACCTCGGCATGGACACGACCAATGGCCTCGAACAGACGCAGATGCGGTCCCCGCAAGCCCTCTCGGTCGGCAATCTCAATGATCACAGAGGTACGTGGGTCAACGGTTTTATGCACCGGATGGCCCAATCCAGGAACAAAGCGGCCAGCAGCGCGCTGCTCTGCAACGGCCTGGTGGGCCAGCGTATCCCATTGCTCCTCGGTCACCGGGAGCGGGCCTGCGATGGCTGCCAGTACGCTGGCGAGGAATCGGCCTGTATCTTCGGTCACGCCGAGGAAACGCGAGCCGCCACCCAGCAGACCCGCCGCCATCGCTCCCTGGAGCGCATCGGGGGCGCTGTACAGGGTCAGGCGTGCCGCGATTGCGGTCGGAGTAAAGCCGTGATCGGCCAGCGAAACAAGGACCGCCTCGAATACACGCACCTGCTGCGGCGTCGGCCGCTGCTGTGTAGCAAGCCAGAGAGCCAGCTCACCAAACCCGATGTTCCCAAGCAGTTCGCCGGCTAGATCATGACCAAGCAGGCGAATGCTCGTGGCATCAGATGTCCCGATTCCAGTAGGATAGTCCATTTATTCTCCTTAGCGCAGAGTGCAGTTCAAATTTTTGCAAGCACAGCCACAAAGCCACAGCGGAGGCGCTGCTCAATACGGTTCAAATAAGAGCAATGGTTCGGGTGATGGTCACCCGTAGCCCTTCTGGGGGAGGACCCAGGGTGGTTTTTCCCACATGCCGGGGGAAAAACCACCGGGTCCCCACCACAATGGCTCATCTCCATCCTACCTTCACCCGCTCATCTTATTTGAACCGTATTGAGGCGCTGCTCCGCTGCTGCCCGCCCGAATGGATCAGAGGCGCCGCTCTGATCCATTCGGGCGGGCAGGCCAGCCGATCGAGGCGCAGCCGTCAGAGCAGCGCCTCTGACGCTGCCGGGCGGGCAGCAGCGGAGCAGCGCCTCCGTTGTGGCTGTGCTTGACCGTTTCGGCTTTCCCATGTACAATCCCATGTACAATCCCTCAAGGCGTGAGCGGCCTGGCTCAGACAGAATGTCGATCCGTTTGAGGATATTGAAATTGAAATGGTTCGCGTTTCTCCGGGTTGATGGGTGGTGTCTGACTGAGCCAGGCGCGAATCTGTTGGTTATCCTGGCCGAGAGCTGGCGGGGGCAGATCATGGCGCGGAGGCGTCCGAGAAAACGAGATCGGATGACGAATCATCGGCACACCAGCATCTCCAGCGCCAACCTCGACGATGGGATTGAGTCCGAGTTCGCGGGCCAACGTGACTCCCCCCTCGATGTTATTGATCGGTCCGCACGGCACACCAGCGGCGTTCAACCTGGAGAACCACTCGCTGGCTGTTCTGGTGCGCAGTCGCTCAACCAGCAGTGGGCGCAGAGCATCGCGGTTGCTATTGCGATCCCTGGTGTTCGCGAATCTGGGATCATGTGGCAACTCAGGGAGGTCGAGGACTTCGCAGAGCTTGCTAAACTGCCCATCGTTCCCGGCAGCAATAATAAGATCCAAATCTGCTGTTGGCAACGGTTCGTAGGGGAACAGACTGGGATGTGCATTCCCCATACGAGTTGGAATGACGCCACCAGCTACATAAGCGGAAGTGTGGTTGACCAACCCTGAGAGCGCCGAGGCGAGCAAACTGACTTCCACATGCTGGCCTTCACCAGTGCGACTGCGGTGGTTGAGAGCAGCCAGAATACCAATGGCCGCGTGCAATCCGGTCATCACATCAAAAACCGAGATGCCAGACCGATAGGCCGGGCCATCAGGATCACCTGTGAGGCTCATTAACCCGGATACCGCCTGCACAATGAGGTCGTAGCCAGGGAGAGAAGCCCCCTGCTCCGTCCCGAAACCACTGATAGAGGCGTAAATGATTCTCGCGTTATGCTGCTGGACTGCGTCATAATCCAATCCGAAGCGTTTGAGACCGCCTGGTTTGAAATTTTCGATGAAAACATCGGCACGGTCAGCCAGCTCGCGGGTCAGCTGCAGGTCTGCTGGATCATTGAAATTGAGAACGAGCGAGCGCTTGTTGCGGTTGATAGCCAGATAATAGGTTGCTACTCCCTTGCGTTCTGGCGGCATCCAGGAGCGTGTGTCATCTCCCGCAGGACTCTCGACCTTGATCACCGTTGCGCCGAGGTCACCAAGCAACATCGTGCAATACGGTCCGGCAAGCACGCGTGAAAAGTCGGCGATCAGCAGACCGTCGAGCGGACCCGGTCGGCGCCTGGCGTCTTGAGCGTTCTTCTCGTTGTTCTGCTCCTGCATGAGTTCACGTCTTCCCATAAAGTGATAGCGAGTGATCGGCGCGACCCGTGCATGTGTACGCTTCATTCTGACCAATCGCCGCCATGTGCTGATGTTTGTCCGTAGAACGGACCTTTGTCCGACAAATTAAGTATAGATGATAGCGAGCGACAGTGTCAAGGGACACAGCGAGCAAGGGTGCAGTTCACATATTTGCCAACAGAGCCACAGCGGAGGCGCTGCTCCAGGGCTACACTCCCGTCATCCCACCGGGTCCATTCCCCATGGCTCATTTCCATCCCACCCTCATTGCTTCGCCTTCTTTGATAACCGTATTGAGGCGCTGCTCCGCTGTGGTTCAGTGGTTCAGTTTTTTAGACAGGCGCCTGTGATGAATTGGTACCAACGATTACCTGTGGACGGCTCTGCCACCGCGCCCAGTCTGCGCTGATCGCTGTAGCGGTCTGCAAGAGCAGGGGAAGATACTCCCCGGTCAGTGTCTCTATGCTTGTTTCCGCCGCATGAACGCTCACATTAAGGGCTGCGATCACGCGGTTTGCCCCATCGCGCAGGGGCACAGCAATAGATCGAATACCATAGGCCAGGTGTTCATCGGCGAGCGCCCACCCTCTTGTACGCACCTCGCACAACACGCGATCGCGCTCTTCCGCGTCTGGCCTCCAGAGTGGTGCAATGCCGGAGCGGCTCTTCTCAGCGAGCGCTTGTTCCAATTCTTCTGGCGGCAGTTCGGCGAGCAGCACTTTTCCAAGCGAGGTCTGGAGGGCTGGGAAACGTGTACCGATGGTTACTGCAATGGTAATGATTTTCGGCACCGCCACGCGCGCGATGTAGACGATGTCTGATCCGTCGAGTTGTGCAATGGACGATGATTCATTCGTGTATCCCACGAGCTGTTCCATGTGCGGTCGTGCGAGATCCCAGATGCTGGTTGAGCCAATGTAGGCCATGCCAAGCTCCAGAACTCGCGGGGTGAGGGCAAACCCACCCTGCGCAACGCGAACATACCCCAGTTCCTCAAGCGTGAGCAGCATTCGGCGTGCCGTCGGTCGGGCAAGGCCAGTGGCCGCAGCCACCTCGCTCAGAGTCATGGTTGATCGGTTTGGTCCGAACGCCCGAATGACATCCAGCCCGCGTGCCAATGCCTCAATGAAGTCTGGTCCTGTTTCGCCGCGCATCATTTCTCCTGCTAGCAACACCTACCTACGCACATGGTGCCAGCGAATACTTCAGTGTTTTCTCCGCACCCATCGTAGCAGAAACGGTGCCCGATGTCCAGAGCAGCACCATGGCTTGCGACTAAATCATTTGTCGAATGAAAAAGTATGCATTATTTGCACGAAAACAGCTATAGAGGGCCGATTTATCGGGTCCTGTCCCGATTTATCGGGGACCCTCGACGGGGCTGTCAGTGTGCCAACGCAACGCACATGCCCACCATATTCCCCAAAGATATGATGCCATAGCAACATTTGTGCTATCCAGGTGGTCCCCGATAAATCGGCCCTCTATAGCTGTTTTCCGTTATTTGATGCATGTTTCCATTTATTCCTACACCTTTTCCGGTTCTACAAATGATTTAGTTGGAAGCCATGGAGCAGCACGCGTCGCTACAGGGCTATTTAAAAGTCGTCGACACCCCGGCACGGCTGCGCCGGCAGAGGCGCTGCTCCCTCTGCACTCCCGCTTTCTCTGTCTTCAGGTGGTTTTGTGCGGGCGAAGCCCGCACAAAACCACCTGAAGACACTCTGTTGCGGCTGCTGCCGCAACTTTTAAATGGCCCTGCCAATTTAGACGTTATCCTTGACATGGGCTCGTTCATTATGTAATATATGTTCGATGGACAGTTGTCCGTTATACGGACAACATTGATTGTCAGCGTCAGCTTTTGTAAGGTAGGTATCGCAATACGGCTACCAGGACGCAGGCAGAAGCGTAGAGACGTCCGGTGGCCAGGACACAATGAGGTGAGTACAATGAGCCAGATCTCAGCAGACAGTAATCGCTTTCCGCCAGGCCGCCCGGTGGTGTTCCGCAACGCCACAGTGCTGACCATTGACCCGGCGCTTGGGATGATCGAGGGAGGCGATGTCCTCGTCGTCGCCAACCGCATTGCGACTGTGGGGCGACACCTCGTCGTGCCGGATGGCACGGTGGAAATTGACGCGACCGACGGCATTCTCATGCCAGGAATGGTTGACACCCACCGCCACATGTGGCAGACAGCGCTTCGTGGATTCGGAGCAGACTGGACACTCACGAACTATTTCCAATTCTATTATTTGAACTGGGGCAAGATTTTCCGTCCCGAGGACATCTATGCCGGAAATCTCCTGGCCGCAATCGAAGGCATCGACGCCGGCGTTACAACAACGGTCGACTGGTCTCACGGTTTGCAGACAGTCGACTATGCAGATGCGGCGGTGGATGCGCTTGAAACGACTCCTGGCCGCTTTGTCCTCGCCTATGGTAATCTGCTCGGCGCTCCCTGGCAATGGACAAAGGCTCCTGAGTTTGCTGATTTCATTCGGCGCCGCATTGACGGGCGTGGTGATAAGCTGCGCATGCAGCTTGCTTTCGATATCACCGGCGACCCGGCATTCCCCGAAAAGGGCGCGTTTGAGGTTGCGCGTGACTTCAACTTGCCAGTGACGACCCATGCCGGTGTGTGGGGCGCTACCAACGATAATGGCATCCGTTTGATGCACGAACATGGATTCATGACTCCTTCCACTATCTATGTCCACGCGGCAACACTGTCCGAGGACTCCTACCAGCGCATCGCCGCCACGGGTGGCCACACATCGATCTCCGCCGAGAGCGAGCAAAACGCTGGTCAAGGTTACCCCCCCACGTGGCAGCTCCGGCAGCATAACATCCCCGTTTCTCTCTCGATGGACACAAGCGTGTGGTGGAGTGCAGACCTGTTCTCCGCAATGCGTGCCACGCTCAACGCAGACCGATCCCGCGAGCATCTGGAAGCGCACAAGCGCAACGAAACCGTCACGCTCAGCCACCTGCGCGCTGAGCAGGTCGTAACCTGGGCAACGCTCGGCGGTGCTCAAGCGTTAGGGATGGACAGT
>WNFN01020529.1_pt1 | contig 16116 bp, 16 predicted proteins | sample 5400161 | NCBI WGS metagenome assembly WNFN01 (sample SAMN13153353, study PRJNA577476) | soil metagenome | isolation source: 80 cm saprolite on Douglas fir-dominated hillslope | place: USA:California | collected 2013-09-17
GCGCCTTCAGGCAATCAGGATTGAGCAAGAACCGTGCAGGGGAGGTTCGCGCGACGCGACAGATTGCCGCGCAAGGTTGAGGAAGAGCTGTTTTTCGACGCGACAGATCACCGCAATCGCGTTTTCGCTGCGGCGGCCCTAACAGCTGCCCCGATCTGTTGAAAGTTCCAAAATGCTGACGGTGCGGTGGGACTTTTCCTGTTCGAGCTCTAACGATCGATCCCAAACGAATACTCGCCCTTCACGCGGTGGGTATCTTCGGAAACAGCATGCCAGGTGACCGTATAGTGTCCCGCTTTCAACGGCGTTGGCAGCGGCACGACGAGTTGCTTCTGATCCTTTGGATCAGTCGCCGGCATGCCGGTGGCAATTGTTTTCCCAGCTTCATCCTTTAGTTCTATGCCCGAAAATTTTGCGATCACACCTTCGCTAAAGTTCAGCTTGATCTCCGTGGGGGAGACCTTGCTCGAAACATCAGCCGCGGGGCTGGCAGATTCTAGTTTCGGATGAGCATTGGCCGAAGTAGCAAGCAGGCTAATGGCCAAAACTGCGAGGGTACCTATTGCCATTGTGTTCCGCGACATTACAATTCCCTTCCTCGTAATTCAGACCGCAGCGTAGGATCGCAAGGGTTCACCCGACCGGGGCGCCAAGCTTCCCCAGTCGGAAACTGGTTTAATAGCCCCAGCCATAGCCGTAATAGCGAGGCCTTGAATAATAGTAGTATCGCGGCTGATATCCGTGAGCCGAATCATGAAGGTCCCGAAGAGCACGATGATAGGCACGGTGCTCATCGCGACTATAAAAACCGTACTCATGGGCACGTGCGTGCGCGTCAGACAATCGGTCGTGAAACCGATCGTGGGAGTCGTAACCGTAGTCCTCATCATCGTGAGCAAGTGCGGGTATCACGGGTACACTCAACACTAGCACGGTAGCCATTAGAAGAGCTCTTCTTAAGGTCATGGTCCCTCTCCGTTCGCTGTGGAAGCCCAACGCGGCCAAGCGCTATGGGCTAACTAACTTTCAGTTCCTCGGTGGAGAACTTAAGCGGGTTGTTCTGAACGCCAGCCGAACGAGAAATTCAGCGACCGTTTATTCGCATCACGGCGTCGTTAACCTGAAGGGCTTTCAATTTTTGCGCAGATGTGGGATTTTGGTGGGGTGAACCGTCAAATCACCATCCGCCGGCTGCTCGCGATCTTCATGATTGCAGGGCTGGTGCTGGCTCCGTTTTTCCGACCGGTCATGGCTGGAACGGCTTCGGATGCATCAATGTCGGCGATGGCGAACGATATGCCCATCTCCGCAACGGCGGACGATATGGCGAGCGACATGCCGTGCTGTCCCTCAAAGACTCCTGCGCCGCTTGATTCTACCCGTTCGCCGCTTCCCGCCGAATTGCACCGCTGCAAAATGATTCCTGGCCCGACGGCCTGGGCCATCCGCCTCCCGAACATCCTCCTCGGATCTTGGTCTGATCGGCGCTGAAGCGCCGGTTTGCTGCTGCGCGGTCCTAAAACCGCGCGGATAAACGCATGCCGCCTTGCGGCAACCAAGAACAACTGAGGATTTAAAATGACGTCTCGTTACTCGCGGGCCTTCCAGGCCGCGTTGATCGGCATTGCCATGGCTGGTTCGGCCACTATCGCCCGCGCCGATATCAAGGATTACGAATTCAAACTTGTCGACCCGACCGTTCAGGCTGGCCCTGACAAGACCATCACGGTCCGGCTCGTCAACAAAACCACCGGCAAGCCAGTACCGGATGCAGTCATCTTCGCGACCCGTCTCGATATGGCTCCCGATGGAATGCAGGAAATGGCCACCAAGATCACGCCGATGCCGGGCGAGAAAGCCGGAACCTATAGGTTCAAGGCAACCTTCGGGATGGCGGGCCGGTGGCAGCTGTCCTTGGGTGCAAAGGTGCAGGGCGAGACCGGCACGGTCGAAAACAAGCTCGTTGTCACGGCACAGAAATGAACCGCGCTCTCTTCACCAGCGCCACCGTCGCCGCGTTGATCGCGGCGGCGGGAGGCGGGTTTGTCGCCGGTCGCGCGCAGCGTCAGCCGGCCGAACCGCCAGGCATGGCCATCGTGACGCCAGCGGGCGCGCAGACGAGCGGTACGCCGCTCTATTACCAGGACCCGGATGGCCGTCCGCTTTATTCCCTGACGCCCACCAAGACGCCGGACGGTCGCGACTATCGAGGCGTACCGGCCGGCGCCGATATCAGTTTCGAAGAAGCCTCGGCTCCGCAGGCCATGCCGGCGGTGCCGATAGATCGGAAAATCAAATATTACCGCAATCCCATGGGGCTTCCCGACACTTCGCCGACACCGAAGAAGGACTCGATGGGGATGGACTACATCCCTGTTCATGACGGCGAGGACAGCGACGATGGTTCGGTCAAACTTTCGCCCGGAAAAATACAGCGCACCGGTGTGAAATCGGAGGCCGCGTCGCCCCGTGTCATTCGTACCATCATCCGCGCGCCAGGCACGATTCAACTCGATGAGCGTCGGGTGTCCGTCATTTCGATGCGATCGGAAAGCTGGGTTCAGAAGGTTGCAAACGTCACGACTGGCACCAGGGTCAGCAAAGGCCAGCCTTTGATGGAAATCTATAGCCCGTCAATTTCGGCCGCCTCCGCGGAGTACATCGCCACCATCAACTCCAAAACCACCGGCGGGGCCGGAGCTTATGGGCGCGGCTCGCGGCAGCGACTGATGAATCTCGACGTTCCCGACCCCGTGATCGCCGCGATGGAGAAAAGCGCGCCGTCGAGGGCATGCGGGCGCAGCCTGGCGACGTGCTGTTTCGAGTTGCGGACATATCGGTCGTCTGGGCGCAGATCGATGTCGCGGAGCGCGATGTCGGTGCGCTCGTAGTCGGACGGCCGGTCGTCGTGAAGGCGCGGAGTTTCCCAGGACGCGAATTCGTTGGGAAAATCAGCGTCGTCTATCCACAGGTCAACCGGGAGACCCGCACCGCGCGAGTCCGGATCGAACTAGCCAATCCGGACTTCGCGCTGCTTCCCGACATGTACGTCGACGCCGAAATAAACACCGGCAGTCCCGAGCCCGTTCTCTCCGTTCCGGACAGCGCCGTCCTCGATACCGGCAGCCGCCAGGCCGTCTTCGTGGACAAAGGGGAGGGCCGGTTCGAACCTCGTGGCGTGAAACTGGGTCAGCGCGGCAACGGCTATGTCGAGGTCCGCGAAGGCATCAGTGAAGGCGAGCCCGTCGTGGTGTCGGCGAACTTCCTGATCGATGCCGAAAGCAACCTGAAGGCCGCTCTCAAAGGGTTCTCGGAAGCGGGAGGCCAGCCATGATCGCTCGCCTGATCGCCTGGTCGGCGCGCAACCTGCTGCTGGTCCTGTTTGGCGCCGGCTTTGCCGCCGCTGCCGGAATCTACGCGCTGGTTCATCTGCCGCTGGATGCAATTCCGGATCTCTCCGACACCCAGGTGATCGTCTATACGGAGTACCCCGGTCAGGCCCCGCAGGTGATCGAGGATCAGGTCACCTATCCGTTGACGACCGCCATGCTGACCGTGCCGCGCTCGAAAGTCGTGCGCGGGTTCTCGTTCTTTGGCGTTTCTTTCGTATACGTCATCTTCGAGGACGGCACCGACATCTACTGGGCGCGTTCGCGCGTCCTCGAATTCCTCAACGGTGCAACGTCGCGGCTGCCCGCTGGTGTAACGCCGACGATCGGCCCGGACGCGACAGGCGTGGGCTGGGTCTACCAATACGCGGTGATGTCGAAGGAATTGAATCTTTCCGACACGCGCGCCATCCAGGACTGGAACCTGAAATTTGCGCTGGCCAAGGCCGAGGGAGTGGCCGAAGTCGCGAGCGTCGGCGGCTTCGTCAAGCAATACAACATCATTCTCGATCCGCAGCGCATGCGCGATCTCGGCATCACCATGCAGAAGATGCGTGACGCGATCCGGGCCAGCAATGCCGACGTCGGCGGCCGCACCGTCGAGCTGTCGGAGTTCGAATACGTCATCCGGGGCAAGGGATACCTGAAGGGCATCAACGACCTCGGTAACATCGTGTTGAAGACGAACAACGGCACGCCGGTCCTGCTGCGCGACGTGGCCCGCGTCGAGCTCGGCCCAGACGAGCGGCGCGGCATCACGGAGCTCAATGGCGAGGGTGAGGTCGCGAGCGGCATCGTGCTGCAGCGATTCGGGGTCAACGCACTCGACGTGATCGAGAATGTGAAGAGGCGCTTAAAGGAAATCGCCAGCAGCCTGCCGAAGTCGGTGGAGGTTGTGCCGGTTTACGACCGCTCGAACCTCATCAACGCCGCCATTGCGACGCTCAAGCACACGCTGTTCGAGGAGAGCATCGTCGTTGCGCTCGTCTGTATCGTCTTCCTGTTGCACTTCCGCAGCGCGCTGGTAGCGATCCTGATGCTTCCCGTCAGCGTGCTGATGGCATTCGGGGCGATGAAGTTGTTTGGACTCGGCTCCAATATCATGAGTCTTGGCGGCATCGCCATTGCGATCGGCGCCATGGTCGACGCGGCGATTGTGATGATCGAGAATGCCCACAAGCATCTGGAACGCGCCGAGTCCGGCCGTTCGCGGCTCGATATCTTGATCGCGGCGGCCTCCGAGGTCGGGCCGGCCCTGTTCTTCAGCCTGCTGATCATCACCGTCTCGTTCATGCCGATCTTCACACTGGAGTCGCAGGAAGGGCGGCTGTTCAGCCCGCTGGCATTCACCAAGACGTTTTCGATGGCTGCGGCGGCTCTGCTTTCGGTCACGCTGGTGCCGGCTTTGATGGTGATTTTCGTGCGCGGCCGGATCGTCCCCGAGCACAGAAATCCTATCAATCGCTTTCTGATTTGGATCTACCGTCCGGTGATCAAGGCCGTGATGCGGGCCAAGATGCTGGTGATCCTGCTTTCCATAGCGGTACTCGCGGTGACGATCTGGCCGGCGCGCCAACTCGGCACCGAGTTCATGCCGAACCTGAACGAGGGCACGCTGCTCTACATGCCGACAACGTTGCCCGGCATATCCGTCACCAAGGCGGGCGAATTGATGCAGACGCAAGACAAGATCATCCGGTCGTTTCCGGAAGTGGCGTCCGTCTATGGCAAGGCGGGGCGCGCTGCGACCGCGACCGATCCGGCCCCGTCCGAGATGTTCGAGACCATCGTCAATCTGAAGCCAAAACAGGAATGGCGTTCGGGCGTGACGGTCGACGGCCTGATCGCGGAAATGGACAAGGCGCTGCAGTTTCCGGGCGTGTCCAACGCCTGGACCATGCCGATCAAGGCGCGCATCGATATGCTCTCGACCGGAATCCGCACACCAATCGGGGTGAAGGTGATCGGCACCGATCTGGTCGAGATCGACAAGCTCGCGAAGCAGATCGAGCAGGTCCTGAAAGCCGTTCCGGGTACGTCTTCGGCCTACGCCGAGCGGGGTATCGGCGGATACTATCTCGACGTGACGCCAGACCGCGCGGCTTTGGCGCGCTACGGCATCATGGTTCAGGACGTCCAGGACGTCATCGCGACCGCCCTCGGTGGTCAGACGGTGACAACAACGGTGGAAGGCCGGCAGCGGTTCAGCGTCAACATGCGCTACCCGCGCGATCTGAGGGAAAATCCGCAGACCATCGCCAACGATGTCCTGGTCCCCATGCCGGGCGGCGGCGCGGTGCCGCTCGGGGAGGTCGCCAAGATTTCCCCGGCGCGCGGGCCGACATCGATCCGCACCGAAAACGGGCAATTGGCGACCTACATCTACGTCGACATCCGCGACCGCGATCTCGGCGGCTACGTCGCGGATGCGCAGCGGGCGGTGCAGGCCAGCATTCAATTCCCGGCCGGCTACTACGTGATGTGGAGCGGTCAGTACGAATATCTCGAACGCGCGACGGCGCGCCTGAAGATCGTCGTACCGGTAACGCTGCTGATCATCTTCCTGCTGCTCTATCTCAACTTCCGCTCCATCATCGAGACCATGATCGTGATGCTGTCGCTGCCCTTCGCCCTGGTCGGCGGGCTCTGGCTGATGTGGTGGCTCGGCTTCAACCTGTCGGTGGCTGTCGTCGTCGGCTTCATCGCGCTTGCCGGCGTCGCCGCCGAAACCGGTGTCGTGATGCTGATCTACCTCAATCAGGCGTTGGCGGAGATCAAGACGCAACGCGACATCGAGGGCCGCGCGCCGACGCGCAGCGATCTTTACGTCGTCATCATGGAAGGCGCGGTGGAGCGCGTGCGCCCGAAGATGATGACGGTCGTGGCCATCATGGCGGGATTGCTTCCTATCATGTGGAGCACCGGCACGGGGTCCGAGATCATGCAGCGTATCGCAGTGCCCATGATCGGCGGGATGATTTCCTCGACGTTGCTGACGCTGATCGTGATCCCGGCGATCTTCGGGTTGGTCAAAGGCTTCCGGCTGCCGAGCGAACCGAATGCGGATGTTCCAGTGGAAAGGGGCAGGCAGGATCAGACTGCGACAAGTCGCTTCGACCGTCCGGAAGCGGCCGAATGACGGAAGCTCGACTTTCGGGAATATTTTTTGGGGAGGGGCGCCGTCCCCTGTAACCAAACCGGCCGGACGAGCGAACTAATAGAGATACGCAAGCATGACGACCCACGAAGTCGAACTCAAGGCCCTGATGCTCGCCAGCCTGGATGGCGACGCGGCTTCGCACCGCGCGCTGCTCGATCGATTGAGCCGCCGTCTGCGTGCGTATTACAAAGGCAAGCTTGCGGGCATTGGCAGAGGTGCATCGGAGGCCGAAGATCTGGTTCAGGAAGCGGTATTGGCCATCCATATCAAACGACACACTTACAATCCGGCGGAGCCGTTGACACCGTGGGTGCATGCGATCGCGCCCTACAAACTGATCGATTTCCTGCGTCGCTCCCTGCGATGCTCCATCCAGGCCGTAAAACTCGACGGACAGAGCGTAGCTGAAGCAGCGAAGAGGTGCGGCATCTCGGAGTCGGGGGTAAAAGTGAACATTCACCGCGGGCTCAAAGCACTGGCCGCGTTGATTGCCCAGGAGACCAGAACATGAAGACGGACGACCTGGTGGCCGCGCTTAGTGCGCATATCGAGCCGGTCAACCGCAGACTTGTCAGTCGGACGGTTTACATTGCCCTCGCGGCCGGAACAGCCGTGGCGCTCGCCTTCATGCTTGTCGGGCTGGGCGTCCGCTCTGACCTGATGACCGCTCGTGCCTTGATGTTTCTGCTCCTGAAGCTCGCATTTACGGTCGGAATCGTTGGCGTGGCATCGGTCTATCTGACACGGCTGGCCCGCCCTGGAGGGGAGCGAAGAACCTCGTCAATTTGGGCCGCGACGCCGTTCGCGGCGATCGTGCTGCTTGCCGCAATCAGCCTCGGACTCGCGCCCAGCTCGCACTGGAACAAGATGGTTATGGGAGATCAGTGGTTCGAATGCCTTCTCTCCATTCCCATCATCGCAATCGTGCCCTTCGCTGTCGTCATCGCGGCGGTACGGAGAGCTGCGCCTACAAATCTTGCCCGTACAGGTGCTGTCGCCGGTCTCGTTGCAGGCGGCGTGAGCGCGATGGCTTATGCGCTGCATTGCACCGACGATTCATTGCCGTTCGTTGCGGTCTGGTACGGAGGCACGATTGTACTGTGCACGTTGGCAGGTGCAGCATTGGGACCGCGGCTATTGCGTTGGTAACGGACGTATCAGTCGCTTTCACGTCGGCGTGAGCGTGTAACCGCCAGACGATTCGCTCCGAACTCATTTTTAGAAGCGCACCTCACGCGCTTCCAACAATGATGGAGCCGGACCATGTTAAAGAAACACCTTCTCAAGATTTCACTCGTGCTGCCGTTGGTGGCGATGTCTGCGACGGCCTACGCGGGCTCGACGATTTCGGACAAGAGCTGTTGGCCGAGCGAAGCTAGGCAGAACGCCTACGGCGTGGCCCCCCCGCAAAGCAACCCGCGTTCTGCGTTCGCATCCACCGTAATGCCGCCGCGTTTCCAGGCCGCGCCGATCGCCGATGAGGGTGGAAGCGCTCCGCGCTATCACGGCGGTCCGAAATCCCCTTGGTGAATCGCATCTGAAGCGCAAAGGGTTGCGGATAAGCATCGACCTCCGCAGCCCTTTCAGCGTTTGTATCCACCGACCAAAACGGAGCAAGCATTCATGGTCTTTAATCATCACGACGCAACCACCAACAGCGATGCGAGTCCACCGCGTGGCACCTTGAGAAGTTATTTCGTTCGGTACCGCTTGGCGCTGTATCTTTTTTCGGGAGCAGTCGTTGTTTCAGGTCTTGTCCTGAACTGGAACTGGCTAAAGGCTGCCGGGCTATTCCCCATCGTGGCATTCCTACCATGCATGTTGATGATGTTCATGTGCATGAGGCATGGGACGCGCGAGTCAGATGGAGAAACGGCGTTGCAGCATAGGGCGTTGCCGCCTCCATTCCCAACATCGTCAGATCAGCCACAATAGCCGATAGGCTTGAGATCGGTCGCGAGCGGTTCAATCAGTTGATCGGTTCTCATAAATTTCCGTGCCGTCAAAACCAATTTCGCAGTCGCTGCAAGAGCGTCGGCACGGGATGCCCGTGGGACTTCTCAACGCCGTCAGTCAGCGCGTTGACGAAGATGACGAGGTTCGAGGGTTCGAATTGCAATCCGTGGAAATTAGCGCGCCAACGGCCCTCCTTGTCGATCACGTGCGTGACAATGCCATGGGTCTGATATCCGTCCTCGGCCTTGTCGAACCGATGACCGAATTGCACTGCCATATTTCGCGTCGCGTCCTCAGCCTGACCCGGCGCTATCGTAAGAAAGGTCCAGTTGATCGGATCAAGCCCGTGAGCCGGACCGTAGTCACGCAAAACATCGCCGCGATCCCTGCTCGGGTCGGTCGTGATGGAGATGAACTGAACCTGTGCCTTCATTGGCGAGTGATTGATCAGGGATTGAATCTCGGCGATGCGTTCGGCGTGCAGCGGGCAGACGTCGGGACAGCTCGTGTAGATGAAGTGCAGCACGACAACCTTGCCGCGGAAATCCGCAAGTCTCACGCCGTGACCGTCGGCGTCAGCGAGCGTGAATCCAGGTGCATCCTTGTCGATCGGCTGGAAATATTTTTCGCGATCGCCCAGCGTTGATTGATGCTCCGAGAGCGAGTGCGCGGAAGCCCCAAACGCAACCACCGAAAACGCAATCGTGAGAAACTTCCTTCGCGAAACAACCACGGGTGCCTCCAAATCAGCGTTACGTAGGCCGGCCAGTTGGGACGGCATCGATCGCGGCAGTTGGGTCAGTGGGATCCGCGGTGCCCGCCGGTCTGGTCGACGGCGGCGCGCACGATTTACCGACCAGCTTGTTCATGCACAGGCCGAGCCCGCACATGACAACGCACGGCAACGCGGTCAGAAGAACGGGCGCAATTCCTGCCGTAACCAGCCAGCCCCAATTGAGAGCGATGCCACTGGCAATCGCGACAATTGCCAGGGCTGCGAGTGCCCGTCGGCTGACAAGATAATGGCGCGCCAAGAGCAGCAGATTTCCGGAGCGTGGGGCATTGATGGTTCGGGTCGATTGGCGGGCGTTCATGACACTCTCTCCATTGACGTTAGTTCACGACAAAAGTCTTCAGCCAGCGGAGGGCGCGCGTCAGAGGCCCCGCTGAGCCTGACGGCGCCGGCCGGCCATGATCGTCGTCGCGTTCGGCGCTTATGATCCGGTCGCTCCGCCTTGAAACGATCGACTTCAGGTCGAGAATCAGGGTCGTGGGAAGGCCCATGGCAGCGAGTACCCGGACTGCTTGGCCGGAACCATCGATATATTTCGGAAGGTAGCGAATGCCGATCCCAGCGTAGAATTTGGTGACCGTCTCCAGGCCGCCACGATCGATCGAAATCGGTACGACAGTTAGGTCGGGTCCACCCAGGGTCCCCTGCAACCGATCGAGCGCCGGCATTTCGCGTCGGCACGGCACGCACCACGTCGCCCAGATATTGAGAACAACGACCTTGCCCTCGAATTCGGCAGAGCTCCGTGAGCGTCCCTGCTCGTCGGTGAAATTGAGGACGGCAATTGTCTTCGGTGCCTCATGCGTGACGAAGTTCTGTAATGGTCCTTGCGCGACGACGTGCGATGTCGTTGCGGCGATCAGCGCCAGAGCAGTGCACGCGGCAGAGACCAGCCGCTGGCGCATGGTGCCCGCGCCGGCGAGATCGACGGCTGTTTTGGTCGCTGTCACCGGATGATCAGTCATGCGGCATCGCTCGGTCGATCAGCCCGGTCTCATACGACGGCCCAAATCTTGGGTGCCGTCCCATCCTTGCTGACCGCGTAGATTTTGAATGGGCCGGTCTTCTTGCCGGTCATGCCCGGCGAGCCCGTCGGCATACCGGGCAACGTGATGCCGGCGATGGCCGGACGTTCGGAGAGCAGACGACGAATCACTTTCACCGGCACATGCCCGTCGACCACGTAGTCGTCGACGAACATCGTATGGCAGCCTTCCAACTCGGCCGGCACGCCAGCTTTGCGGCTGATCTCGGCAAGATCGTTGGTTGGCTTGACGTCGACCTCGAAGCCGTTCTGGCGCAGATAGGCGGCGTAACCTTCACAGCAATTGCACTGTGGGTTCTTGTACAGGGTGGCGCGGGTCGGTGCTGCGAACGCCCGCAGCGGCAAAGCGACGGTCGCGACGGCGGTGCCAAGCGCGGCGAGCTGTGCGATGGCGGTTCTGCGTGAAAGGATCATGACGGTTCTCCTCGTATCGGGTGTGAGCTAGGCGATGCGCAGAATAGTCATCAACCCAGCGGCTTGATGATCGGCGACGTGACAATGCAGCATCCAGTCGCCGGGATTGTCGGCGACGAAGGCGACTTCGACCTTTTCCTTGGGCGGCACCAGCACGGTGTCGCCCCATTCATGGTGTGGAACAGCGGCGCCGTTGCGGCTGAGCACGCGAAAGCTGTGACCGTGCAGATGCATCGGATGCCACCACGCAGTGTCGTTGCGAAGCGTGAGCAGCGTGCTTCGACCGCGTCGAAGTGTCAGCAGCGGCGGCATGCCGGCGTGGCCGTCGCCGGTCATCGACATCCCGTTGATGGCCCAGGCTGCGCCGCGGCCCATCATCATCCCCATTCCCATGCCGCTGCCGCTCATCATGCCGCCTTGCAGCACCAACTCGTGACGTTCGGCGGTGGCGAGCTCTGGCTCCGGCACGGGATTGCGCGGCAGGCTTACTGGCGTGTTGAGCGGATGCTCACGCAATGGCGGCTTGTCGTCATAGGCGAGCTCGGTCAGCCAATATGAAAGGCCGTCGTAGAAATCGTCGAAAACCTTGTAGCGCTTGCCGGGCTCGCCTTGCATATCGATCACGACATCGACGCGCATGGCCGGACCGATCAGGAGCCGACCGTCCCCCGGCTCGTGCGGCTCGCAGGGTTGTCCGTCGATCGCAACAATGACGGGACGATGTCCCTCGAAACGCAACCGCATGATGCGGGCGAGCGCACCATTGACCAGGCGCAAGCGGATGCGCTCGCCGGCGCGCACCGATTCTCGTTCCGACACTATGCCGTTGATGGTCACCGTATTGCCGACGCGGCCTGACATTGCCGCGTCCATACCGCTGCCGAATCCGGGCGCGATCTGGGCGTCGGACGTAAGCCGCCAATCGGCAAGCATCCAGAGCACATCGCGGTCGACCGCAACCGGTTCGGCTGCTTCGACGACCAGCGCGCCGGCCATGCCACGGCCGAGTTGCTGAAGCCCGTCCGCGTGCGGGTGATACCAGAACGTGCCGGCATCGGGCGGCGTGAACTCGTAGGTGAAGCTTTCGCCGGGCTTGATCGGCGGCTGAGAGATGCCGGGGACGCCATCCATCGCGATCGGCAGCCGGATGCCGTGCCAATGAACCGTGGTTTCCTCGCTGAGCTGGTTTTCAACGACGATGCGGGCAGGCTGGCCCTGACGGATGCGGATTTCGGGGCCGGGGACGCGGCCGTTGTAGCACCACACGCTGGTCGCGGGATAATCCGGCCCGACAATGCTGGTCTTGCCCAAAGCCACCGCCAGCTTGAACTCGCTCACGGGCGGTGCCGCATGCGCGCGAAGCGGCATCAATGCACCCGCGGCGAAGCTCGCGGCGCCCGTCAGCAGAGAGCGACGATCGATGCGAATGAAATCATGTTGCGCCATGGCGCGCCATCCTCATGACAGCTTCTGTCGTTTGATCCTCAGACTGTTGCCGACGACGCTGACACTCGAAATTGCCATCGCGCCGGCCGCGATCATCGGATTGAGAAGTCCGATAGCCGCCAGTGGAATCGCGGCAACGTTGTAGAAAAACGCCCAGAACATATTTTGCTTGATGGTCCTGAACGTCAGTCGCGACAGCGCGAGTGCCTCGATGACCTTGAGGGGGTGACCCTTGACCAGCACGATGTTCCCGGCTTCGATGGCGATGTCGGTCCCGGTGCCGATGGCGATGCCGAGGTCGGCCTGCACCAGTGCGGGGGCATCGTTGATGCCGTCGCCGACGAACGCAACCCGTCGGCCATCTCCTTGAAGCAGCCGCACCTGCTCGGCCTTATCCTGCGGCAGCACCTCGGCGAACACGCGATCAATGCCGAGCTGCTTTGCGATGGCTTCCGCAGTCGTGCGATTATCGCCGGTGATCATCATCGCCTCGACGCCTTTGGCACGCAATCGCTCGATTGCGGCGGCGGCGTCCTCCTTCAGAGTATCGGCGAGGGCGAGGATACCCATCAGCTCGGCGTCGCAAGCGATGAAAATGACTGTTTTGGCTTCGCCTTCAAATCTCACCAGTCGTCCACTCTCGTCGATCATGGGGACGCCGTTTTCGATCAGAAATCGGGGATTTCCCGCCAATACGCTGACGTTGCCGATTCGTCCGTGCACTCCCTTCCCGGCAACATTGGTGAAATCGTCGACCTCCGACAAGGTCAGATTCTTTTCCTGCGCTGCTGCAACAACGGCGCGCGCAAGCGGGTGCTCAGACAATCGTTCCAGGCTCGCCGCGAGCGCGAGTACGTCGTCGGGCTTCTTTTGCGTGCGGCAGCTAACAACGTCGGTAACCTTTGGCTTGCCTTCCGTCAGTGTCCCGGTCTTGTCGAACACAACGACATCGATTCGCTTGCCTCTCTCCAGCGCCTCTCCGTTCTTGATCAGGATTCCGCGTCGTGCGCCGACACCGGTGCCGACCATGATCGCGGTCGGCGTTGCCAGTCCAAGCGAGCACGGGCAGGCGATGACAAGCACGGCTACAGCGGGAATGATGCTGTGGTAGAGATCGGCTGTGGCCAAATACCAGCCGCCGACTGTCAAACATGCAATGCCGAGCACGATCGGAACGAATATTCCAGAAACCTTATCGGCAAGCTTCTGGATCGGCGCTTTGTTGGTTTGGGCGTCGGCCACCATCTTGACGATCTGCGCGAGCGTCGTGTCCTGGCCGACTTTGGTGGCCCGCATCCGAAACGCGCCGCTGAGATTGATTGTCGCGCCGAACACGTCCTCGCCCTCGGTCTTGCTGACCGGCATGCTTTCACCGGTCAGCATCGATTCATCGATGCTGGAGCTCCCGTGGATAACCGTGCCATCGACCGGAATCTTTTCACCCGGCTTGACCAGCAGCAGGTCGCCGACTTTGACATCTTCGATTGAAACTTCGTATTCCTCGCCGTCTCGAATGAAATGAGCGGTCTTGGCACCGAGGTCGATCAACTTCTCGATCGCCTCGCTGGCTTGTCCGCGGCTGCGTGCCTCAAAGTAGCGCCCAAGCAGGATCAGCGCCGCAATCACCGCGCCGGTTTCAAAGTACACGTGCGGCTCGTTGGCGATCATTGCCCATAGGCTCAAAAAGAGCGCGGCGAGCGTGCCCAACGAAATGAGGGTATCCATGTTGGCGGCCAAATTGCGGGCCTGCCGGAGCATGCCGACGTGGAATTGCCAGCCGAAGCCAAGGATGATGACCGTGCTCAACGCGGATTCGACCCAGAGACTGAGGTTGCGGCCGAACAACGTCCAAGGCAGGTTGACCTCGAACATCGCCAACGCCGCAACGGGAAGCGCAAAGATCAGGGCAAGAAAAGCACGCCGCCGGGCCGAATGGAGTTCCCGCTGCGCCGATCGTTTTTGATCTTCGGCGAACTCGGCGGTGAGCACCTGGTAGCCGTTCTCGATAACCACGTCGTGCAGCTTGCCCTCGGACACCTGAGCTTCATCGAACACCACACGCGCGCTGTGCGTGGCGAAATTGACGGTCGCGTCACGCACGCCCTGAATCTTCTGGAGCGTCCGCTCGTTGCGCGCCGAGCACGAGGCGCAGTGCATGCCGCCAATGTTGAATGTTGCCGTTTTCATGGAGTGCCTCCTCTCATTGTCGCGCCACGCTGAGCTTCTCTTTCAGCGCGTCGAGCCCGACTGCGCCGATCACGACCTGATCGCCGACCACGTAGCTCGGCGTGCCGTTGACCCCCAAGGCGTCCGCGAGCTTGAGGTTCTCATTGATCGTCGCCGTTACCTCAGGGCTTGCCATGTCACGATCTAGCCTCGCCATGTCGAGGCCAAGCTCGTTGGCAACCGCGAGCGCGCGTGCCCGGTCGGCCTGGCCGCGACCGCCCAAGAGCTTTTGATGAAACTCGAGGTACTTGGCGCCGGTCTCGTCTTGCATGCGCACGGCGACCGCAACTTTCGCAGCCTCCACGGACGCGTCGCCGAGCACCGGGAATTCCTTCAGCACCACCTTCAACCTCGGATCAGTCTGCAAGAGGCTGATCATGTCGCCAAGCGCGTGTTTGCAGTAGCCGCAATTGTAGTCGAAGAACTCCACGATGGTGACGTCGCCTTGCCGGTTCCCGAGCACGACCTGGCGCGGCGAACTGAAGATGGTTGCCGCATTCTCCTTGACCGCCCTGCGATGCTGGTCCGCCTCGGCTGACTGTTGGCGCTTTTCCAACTCAGCAAATGCTTCCTGGATAACCTCGGGATGCTGGCGGAGATAATCTTTGGTGATGCGCTCGATCTCCGAGCGCTGATCGGACGAAAGCGCAGACGCTTGTTTTGGCGCTGGTGCTGGCGGCGGAGCCATGGCGGCGGTCGGGGTGTTGGCGCTCACGATGAATTTGGAGCCACGCGTCATCATGCCCATGCCGCAGTTGAAGGCGATCTCGCCAGGTGCCCGCGGAGTAAACGTAATGACAGTGGTGTCGGCGGATGACAGAATTTGTCGTACCCCAGCCCTCGGAGCGAGGAGGAAGCGCCCGCATCCGGCCGCCCGTTGCCCCTCGATGCGCCACTCGACAGGGACGCCAGCGACTACCGCAAAGCGGTTGGGTTGATAAGTGTAACCGACAACCTTCATGTTCACGATCTGCTTGCCATCGACGATTGGCACTGCCGGCACATCGGATTGGCTCACTTGCGCGGCATTACCGGGAGGGGCTGTTGAATCGGCCGTCCCAAGTGCCCTCAGGGTAAATCCGCTTTGAATATTGAATATTCCCAGGGCCACCACTGCGACGCCAGCGAACTTCAGGAAGTAGCGCTGAACCGCGCCGGCTGCGAAGCTCGATAGCGCCGAAAGCGAAAGCAGTGTCGGCAGGGTGCCCAGGGCAAACGCCAGCATCACCAGCGCACCGGTCTGAGGGCTTCCCTTGGCAAGAACGTAAAGTTGAAGCGCCTGGGTGAAGCCGCACGGAAGAAAGAACGTGGATGCGCCCAAAACGAACGCGCCGCCTTTTGCCTCTTGCTCAGAGAAATTGTGAATCTTGTGCGCGATGAACTTCGGCATTCGCGGCTGCAGCACGCCAAGCGACGGCATCAGCTTGAGCATCTGCAGCCCGAGCGCGACCATGATGACACTTGCCAGGATTACAAGGAGCCCGTTGGCCTCGGGCGACAGCGTGAACGTCGACCCCAACGCCCCGATGGCGCCGCCGAGAACCGTGTACGAAATGATCCGCCCCGCATTGAAATAGAGATGCGGCTTGAACCTTTGGGCGGTGGTGAGGCCGCCGCTCGCGGCGTTGTATTTGGCGGCGACGGCGACGAGCAGACCGCCGGTGACTGCCATGCAGGTCGATAACGA
>WNFN01207089.1_pt1 | contig 16116 bp, 18 predicted proteins | sample 5400161 | NCBI WGS metagenome assembly WNFN01 (sample SAMN13153353, study PRJNA577476) | soil metagenome | isolation source: 80 cm saprolite on Douglas fir-dominated hillslope | place: USA:California | collected 2013-09-17
CCATTAGCTTACACGACTACCACAGTAACAAACGATTGACGCAAAGCGCAAATGTCAAGGATTGTCGAATCCTGACCTGGGTGGCATGGCGCTCCTTCCTTGTTTCGGAGAAACCAAAAGTATCGAAAGGCAAGGGTGCCACTCCACCCAGGCCCCAGAAAAGGAACGCTTCTTTTCTCCCCATGTGTGACGCACAGGGGTGTCTAGAGGCGGAGATTTGATGAATTTTATGGAATACCGTCCCGGAGACTATTCCCCGCCGTCGTATGATGATCCGCGCTTTTACGATCCGCGCAAGGAAGATCCTGTTGTGAACGCCCTGCCTGAGCCAGCTAAGGGTGTGGAGGATGCGCAATTTGGATCTGTCCTGACAGATGAATATCGCGGGCCAGACGAACTGGAGCGCTACGCAACTGAGGAGGGCGAAGAGCAGCCGGAGGAAGTTGAGCGGGGGAAGGTGGATGGCCCGGACGATCCCCGCAACAACAAAAAGAAGCGCCTGGTGGGTTTGGGAGGTCTGGGAGCCACAGTGGTTGGTTTGCTGCTCAAGTTTAAAATGCTGATGCTGGTTTTGCTGGATATCAAGTGGGTGGCTTTTCTGGGCAAATTTGGGCTGGCGAGTATCTCCGCGCTTATCTCAGTGGCTGTATACTCCCGCCTTTTTGGCTGGAGTTTCGCCGTGGGCCTGGTGATGCTGCTCTTTATTCACGAGATGGGGCATGCCATCGTCATGAAGCTCAAGGGTATCCCGGTCGGTGGCATGATCTTTATCCCTATGCTGGGCGCAGCAGTGTTTATGCGCCAGATGCCAGGCAACGCCAAAGATGAGGCTGCCGTTCTCAGATGGGCGCGACTGGTTTGGCGGGCATCTGGGGGCCGCTGGCCTACTTTGGCTGTTTCCTGAATCTTTTCAATTTGCTACCCATGATGCCGTTTGATGGTGGGCGAGTGCTGGCTGCGATTGATCGGCGCATCTGGATTCTCGGTTTTCTGATGTTGATCGCCATCCAGGTCTGGCAATGGCTGACGGGTAGCTCTTCGATCTGGCTACTGCTGTTTATCATCATTGGGGCGACCGATTTCTGGGCGCGGCGTCGCTCGTGGAAAGCGCCAGAGACCAGGGCGTACTACACTGTTCCCGTGGGCGAGCGCATAATCATTGGCCTGGCCTATTTCGCGCTGGCCGCTGCGCTGGTCATCGGTATGACGCTGGCGCACAGCATGATGATTCAAAGGTAAGAAATTAACATGTCCTGGCAGGTTTATGGTGAGCGCACGCGTTCACCATAAACCTGCCAGGACATGTTAATTTCTTACCTCTACTCCGGCCATCTTTTCCAGGACTTTGAGCAGCGAGGTGTAGTCCTCACGCCCGTAGCCGGCGGCGCGGGCCATCTCGTAAAGCTGGCGGGAGAGGGCTGTGATGGGGAGGGCGGTGTGATTTTCGGCAGCCAGGTCCAGAGCCAGGCCCAGGTCTTTGTGCAGGAGATCGGTCATAAAGCCAGGCTGGAAGCTGCCGTTGAAGGCGCGCAGGGGGAACTGCGTAGAAAGCTGCCAGCTCGCGCCCGCGCTGACGCCGATAATTTTCGCCATGGTTTCAACGTCGGTGCCCGCTTTGACGCCGAGCACGAACGATTCGGCTATCGCCGCCGCGATTGCGCCGACGAGGCTGTTATTGACAAGCTTGACAACCTCGCCCGCGCCCTGTGGGCCGACATGGAAGATATTCTCCGGCTTGCCCATAGCCTCCAGTACCGGGCATGCCTGCTCGAATGGCTCTTTTGCCCCCCCAACCATAATGGTCAGAGTACCGTTGACCGCGCCCTGTGAGCCGCCGCTGACCGGCGCGTCCAGGAACGCGACACCCTTTGTCGCAGCCAGCTCGCCCAGTTTGCGGCTGGTGGCGGGCGCGATGGTGCTCATATCGATGACGATCAGGCCTTTGCGCGCTCCGGCCAGAATACCCTGTGCGCCGGCCACGACCTCTTCAACTTCGGGTGAATCAGGCAGCATGGTGATCACAATGTCAGAAGCCATAGCTACCGCGCGCGGCGAGGGCGCCTGCTTCGCGCCAGCCTGGAGAACCTCCTGCACCTCCGCTTTCTCTGGATGGCGCGCGAAAATCGTGACGTGATGATCTGCTTTGAGCAGGTTGAGCGTCATTGGACGCCCCATAACTCCGATGCCAATAAAACCGACTTGCATAGCTTTTAAATCCTCTTTTCGTTCATGCCATTTCGACTAGCACGGCCCCACCTTTGACCACATCTCCTTCTTTATAGAAAACATGGCGGACCTTGCCCGCGTGGGGGGCCGCGATGGTGTGCTCCATTTTCATAGCGGTCAGAATGAGCAAGACCTGGCGCTGCTCCACTTCCTGGCCGTCCTGGACCTGCACTTTGACGATGGTGCCGGCCATGGGAGCAGTCAGGGCCTTCTGCGCGTGTTCACTCCCTCCCGCATTCGCGGTGTCCTCGACTCTGGGCGGCGGCTGGTGGACCAGGCGTATAAGCTGCCCGTCCACGCTGACCAGCGTCGTGTTTGCCTGGCGCAGGATGTGCAGGCGCGTTTGTCTATGCTCGCGGACAAGCAGGACGAACTGCTCCGGGCCGGTTGTGTAAGACACTTGCTCCGGCGGCTGAGCGTTAACGCGCACCTGCCATGCGCCGGTCCGCGTGGGCGCGAGCGTGACATGATAGCGCCGCCCCCGGTAGATGTACGTCGTGGCACGCAGTTCCCCAACCATGCGCCATGGTCCCAGCGCGCGCCAGGGATTGCGCTCGCGCGTCTCCGGCCGGCCGGTCAATTCTAGCAGAGCCGCCGCGTAGAGCGCATCTGTAAGTACAGCCTCATTCCTGATCAGTTCGCCAGGCTCCAGCAGGCCGTGCTCAGCCAGGAAGCTGGTCGTGGTCTGTCCTTCGACAAACGCGGGATGTCCGGCGATGGCCTGGAGCAGGGCGAGATTAGTTGTCACACCGAAGACGACCGTGCTGGCCAGTGCGCCGCGCAGGCGCGCGCAGGCGGCGGGCCGATCCTCGCCATAGACGATCATTTTGGCGATCAGCGGATCGTAGAATTGCGAAATCTCGTCGCCGCTCTCAATCCCGCTATCGACACGCATGCCAGGGCCACTGGGCGCGCTAAACTGCGCAATCGTGCCCGTCGAAGGCAGGAAGTTCTGCTCGGGATCTTCAGCATAGAGACGTACCTCGATAGCGTGGCCGCGCGGGCTCATCTGCTCCTGTGTGAGCGTGAGCGGCTGCCCGGCGGCGATCAGGATCTGGTGGCGCACAAGATCGAGGCCGGTCACCAGTTCGGTCACAGGATGCTCTACTTGCAGGCGGGTATTCATTTCCAAAAAGTAGAAACGCCGGTCCGCGTCCAGCATAAACTCCAGTGTACCCGCGTTGACATAACTGGCGGCCCGTGCGATACGCACCGCGACCGCGCCCATCTCCGCGCGCAATTCTGGTGTGAGCGCGCTTGAGGGGCTTTCCTCAATAATTTTCTGATGGCGGCGCTGGATCGAACATTCGCGCTCGCCCAGGTGGATCAGGTAGCCGTGCTGGTCACCCAAAACCTGGATCTCGATATGGCGCGGGCGCAGGATCAGGCGCTCCAGAAAGACCGTCGCGTCACCAAAGGATGCCTGGGCCTCGCGACGTGTACCCGCGAGCTGTGTGAGAAACTCGCCCCGCGTGTGGACCTCGCGCATACCCTTGCCGCCGCCGCCTGCCGAGGCCTTGATCAGCGGCGGAAAGCCGATGCGCAGCGCCTCTTGCAGGAGAAGTTCATCCACCTGGCCTGCTCCGTCGTAGCCGGGGATGATGGGCGCGTTGACCGCCGCCGCGAGCTGCCTGGCCGCGATCTTCGAGCCCATCAGGCGCATCGTGGTGGCTGGCGGGCCGATGAAGACCAGGCCCGCCTCTTCACAAGCCTCAACAAAGGCCGTGTTTTCCGAGAGGAAGCCATAGCCCGGGTGAAGCGCCTGCGCGCCGCACTGGCGGGCGACCTCAATGATCTTTGCGCCGCGCAAATAGCTCTGTGCCGCCGGAGCCGGGCCGATCTCATAGGCTTCATCCGCCGCGCGTACATGGCGGGCTGCGCGGTCAGCTTCGGAATAGACCGCCACGGTGGCGATACCCATTTCGCGACAGGTCGCCATAATGCGCACAGCGATTTCGCCCCGGTTCGCGATAAGAATTTTCTTAAACATAGCTCATTTTAATGTTTATTTCGGTGGAGACAAACGAAACGAGCACGCGAAACAGGCGCAGCTTGTTTCGCGTGCTCGTTTCGTTTGTCTCCACCGAAATAAACATTAAATACTCCATTGTGGTTTGCGTTTCTCTAAATAAGCTTTCAGACCTTCCTGGCCCTCCGCGCTCACGCGCAGTTGCGCGATTGTCTCGGTGGTGATATCGCGGGCGGCGTCATCGTCCAACTGAGTGATATCGCGGGCCAGGACCTTGCAGGCGCGCAGGGCATAGGGACCGCCGCTGAGCAGTTCCTGGACTACGCTGTCCACTGCCGCGTCGAGTTCAACTGCTGGCACAACCTCGTGAACCAGGCCGATCTGGCGAGCCAGGGCTGGTGTAAAGCGCTCGCCGGTCACAAACAGGCGGCGCGCCCAGGACGGGCCGATCTTGCTCACTACATAGGGCGAGATCACCGCTGGCGCGATGCCCAGCTTGACCTCACTAAAGGCCAGGCGCGCGCTCTCGACCGCAATCACGATATCGCTCACCGCCAGCAGGCCCAGACCCCCGCCCATGGCCGCACCATTCACACGCGCGATCACCGGGATGGAGAAGGCATTGATGCGCTCAAAGGTCGAGGCCAGTTGCAGCGCCTCCTCCTGATTCTGCTCCTGCGTCGCGCGGGCCGCCGCCTGCATCATCTGGATATCCGCGCCCGCGCTAAACGACTTGCCCGCGCCCGTCAAAATCACTCCAGACAGATTATCGTCGCGGCTCAGTTCGTCAAAGATCGTTTTCAGTTCATCGAGCAGGGCTGAATTGAGCGCGTTATGCACCTCCGGCCTGTTCATAATCACTATCGCGATCCGATTCGCGTGACTGCGCGCAACTGTCGTCGTTGTATATGTTGCCATGAGTTTCCCTCTACATTCTAAAGACGCCAAAAGGCGTTTCGGGCATGGGTGCATTCAGCGAAGCTGCGATACCCAGGCCCAGGACTGCACGGGTGTCGCAGGGATCGATAATGCCATCATCCCACAGGCGGGCTGTGCTGTAGTACGGATTGCCCTCGCGCTCGTACTTCTCCAGAGTCGGGCGTTTAAACTCGGCCTCTTCTTCTGGTGACATATGTTTACCCTTCGCGGCCAGGCCCTCCTGGCGCACCGTCGCCAGCACGCTCGCCGCCTGCTCGCCGCCCATCACTGAGATACGCCCATTGGGCCACATCCAGAGCTGGCGCGGCGCATAAGCACGCCCGCACATGCCGTAGTTACCCGCGCCAAATGAGCCGCCGATGATCACTGTAAAGCGCGGGACCGGCGCATTGGCCCCGGCCATAACCATCTTCGCCCCGTCCTTGGCAATGCCGCCGTTCTCATACTGCTTACCGACCATAAAGCCGGAGATATTTTGTAGGAAGACCAGTGGTGTTTGGCGCTGGGAGCAGAGTTCGATGAAATGCGTGGCCTTGAGCGCACTTTCCGAGAACAAAATCCCATTGTTCGCGATAATCCCGACTGGAAAGCCCATCAGGCGCGCGAACCCACAGACCAGGGTAGTACCGTATAGGGCCTTAAATTCGTGGAAGCGGCTGCCATCCACCAGGCGGGCGATGACCTCGCGCACGTCATAGCTCTTGCGTCCATCGCGCGGTACAAGGCCATAAAGGTCAGCGGGATCATAAAGCGGCGGCTCCGGCTCGCTGATCTCCCAGGGGATATATCTACGGCGGTTGAGATTAGCCACAATCTCGCGGCAGATGGCCAGCGCGTGCTCGTCGTTCAGAGCATAGTGATCGGTTACGCCAGAGATGCGGCTGTGGCCATCGGCTCCGCCCAGTAATGGTGCCGTTGCCGCGCACAATCACCGTCTCATCGCTCATCGCCGGCACATACGCGCCCCCTGCAGTGCAAGAGCCCATCACCGCCGCGATCTGCGGAATGCGCTGGCTGGACATGCGCGCCTGGTTATAAAAGATGCGCCCGAAGTGGTCGCGATCGGGGAAGACATCGGCCTGGAGCGGCAGGAAGGCCCCGCCGGAATCGACCAGATAGATACAGGGCAGGTGATTCTGCTCCGCGATTTCCTGCGCACGCAGATGCTTCTTCACCGTCATAGGGTAATATGTGCCGCCCTTGACCGTCGCATCGTTGGCCACAATCACGCACTCCTGGCCCTCGACCACCCCGACGCCGGTAATGATACCCGCTGAAGGCGCGTCATTCTCGTACATATCCCAGGCTGCCAGCGGACTGAGTTCCAGAAAAGCCGTATTGGGATCGCACAAAAGCTGCACACGCTCGCGGGCCAGCAGCTTATTGCGTTTGCGATGTCTCACTATCGACTCCGGTCCGCCGCCCTGCCGCACCTGCTCCGTTCGCGCCCGCAACTCGCCCAGCAGCTCCTGAAAATACGCGCTATTGGCCTGAAACTCGCCGCTCTGGCGCTCCACGCGGGATTCTAAAATGCCCATAAAATTCGTCACCTCCTCACGCAAAGCGCCCCGTTGCGCTCCGCCCTTGCAGAATAGCACCGGGTAAGAAGCAGCGTCAAGGGAGGGGAGCAGGATAGATGGGCTTCTTTCTGAATTGGCTAACCTTGCTCTGGTAAAGCCAGTCTAATCGAGAGCCACAATTACACGATTTCCCAAAAGGGTTGCAACAGATTTTTCACAACCTTCTCATGCGGCCATGTCTGCAATAAAAACAGATACACGTCATATGCTTCTTCTTGCCAGATGCGATATCCCCCGCTTTTTGCTGCTTGAACGCTTGCTTGGAGATAAAAACAACTTTTTTCTAAATCTCCTAGTGATGCGGCTGTTTTTGCTTGCAGGTTGAGAACCTCTAAGCGTGTACTCTCTGTTGTCGGTACTTTTGGGTGTATTCCATCAACTTGCATAAGCGCATTCCATGCCGGTTCAGGCTGTTGAAGATCGGTATAGGTGAGCGCCTCGTAGAGATGAAGCGCCGAGAGGCTACTTGACGGCGCAAGATAGCGAAACACTGGATCATTTTCCGGTTGAGAGGGATAATGCTCATGTGCCATCTCAAGGGCTTCTAAAGCCGGTTGTGTTTGCTGGCATCGCGCTTGAGCCAGGGCTAAACCCAGGTAAATACGGCTACGCAGAAGCGGTGATACACGATCAACTAGAGGGATTGCCTGTTGATAGAGGTGTAACGATTTTAACGGCCTTTTCGCAATAAGTGAGATTGTCGCGCCCTGCCGTAATGCGTCTACCTGCACTATTTCATCTTCTGCAAGTTGGCTATAGGTGATTGCTTGCTCACAATACTTTTCCAGTTCAGAAACGTTCTCTTTTTCCGCTTCTGCTGCTAAGATATAGCCACTTGCAACCAGGCGGGCGATTCTCTTTTGATTTGGGGAGGGTTCTTTTGCAAATGCCGCCATTTGCGGAAGATAGGAAGCAAGCATTTGCATCACGATCTTTGTTTGATCGTCATTCACCAAATGCCAAAGGGTATCATTCAATTGTTCAAGATGAGTAATCGTTTCTTCACCGGGAAGCGTAAAGCGCATGGCATTCAAGCCTGAAAGAAGGGTCTGTGAGATATTCCCTACAGGTGTCATGCTAAGTGCCACAGTGGCGCTTGCCCCTATGGAGAAGAGTTGTAGCAATTGGCGGCGTAAGTGATCCATATTGTAACCTCTCAGGTCTTGCAGGCGATCTATAGCCTCTATTATACCTTGTGCAATCGCCTCTGAGAAGGCAATGGGTAGCTCTGGCTGTGCCTCTTTTGTTTGTCCAGGGGACACCGTGACCCACGCCGGGCGTGGTGATTGTTCCATCATAGGCTGTTTGTCCAGAGAGGCTACCATCTGCTCTAACTCGTTCGAGAGAGAAAACCCTTGTGCTTCCACAAAATCTTTCATATCTTGATAACATTTCAAAGCATCCTGTCGTTTGCCATGCCGCGCCAGCATCTCCAGCCAGCGCCGCAGGGCCTCTTCGTCGGAGGGATCGGTCAGGATCATTGCTCGGTACTTCTCCCCCGCCTGCCACAGTTTCTCCTGTGCCTCGTAGCTTTCTGCTAGCCACAGCCGGGCTTGCCTGAGCATGTCTTCTGCCCGCTTCCGAAACGCATAGCACCACTTGCCGTACTCGCCCTCTAAAAGCTTTCCACGCTCTAACAGGGTCAAGGCTTGTTCCAAGAATGGGAGTGCCTGGATCGATGTGTACTCCCGATTTTCAGCCTCTTTCAGTAACGATTCACACGCATCAATATCTGTCCAGACCAGCGCTTGCCCGGCAATTTCATAGGCGGAGACCCACAGTTTCACCAGAGGTTTGCCGATGACCCCACGGATCACTGAGATGGTATTGTACACGGTTGTGCCAACAGGCTCAGAACTGCTCTCCGACCACACATCGTCGGCCAATTGCTCACGCGAAAGTCGCCGCCCTGGCTGGACCAGCAGGCGCTTCAAGACAGATCGAGCGGGTCGACTATTCTTCCATTTATCTTCTGGAACGAGCTTCCAGGCTCCAGAAGCATCCCTCTGAGAGACTTCCAGGGGTCCGAGTAAAGAGACGCGCACCAGCGCCGAGGCCGGGATATCCTGTTCCAACTGCATCACGTTCTTCCTTCCTATGAGAAACATCGGGAAAAGGTCAGAGATTCCAAAATATCTCGCTGTGTAGTTGTTCTAATAGAATGCTATCTGCTACTATACGCTCAGCAATTTCTTGTTTAAGCTGGATATAGCTCTGTGGGTCCATGGCAATCGCCCCTACAATCTTCAGAATGGATATACTAAACCAGGTAGTGCTACTGAAAAATGAGATATTGCTCTTGCATCCTATCACTGTTTATAGATGAATGCAACAATGTGGCGGGCCTGTAACGCCGACCAGTATCCCATACATAATAAAAGAGCACCTCGGAAAGGAGCCACGCACAGGTTATGCAGTCTTCGGACTACGGGCGGGCGCAGCGGCGTTTGAACTGGCTGGCGGAGATTTATCGCCGCTATGCTGGTGAGTTGCAGCGCTTTATTGCGAGCAGGGTGGGTGAGTCGGTGCTGGCGGAGGATCTGACCAGCACGGTTTTTCTCAAGGCCCTGCGCTGGCTACGCGAAGATCAGAGTCTTGAGAACGCGCGCGGCTGGCTTTACGCGACGGCGCGCACGACGATTGCCGATCACTGGCAGGCACAGGGTCAGTACGAGACGCAGCCGCTGAGCGAGTTCGAGAGGCAGTTTGCTGCTGCGCCGGATGTCGAGGAGCAGGCTGTTTCGCAGGCCGCGCTGCGCGTGCAGCGGCTGCTGAGTCTTTTGCCCGAACGTGAGCGTGACGTGCTGACACTGCGCTACTTGCAGGGCTATAGCGCGGCCGAGATTGCCGAGGCGCTGGGAACCAACGCGGGCCATATTCGTGTGCTGCAATTGCGAGCCTTGAGGCGCGCGGCCCAGTTGGAGAGTCAGGAAAGGATAGGACCGGTTATGTCTGAGGAGCAGAACAAACAAGAGGAGCATGAGACGCCACTTGACGCCAGCGTGCGTTTGTTGACAGCAGAGAGCTTGCGCGTACTTGACCTGGCGCGCGACGAGTCGATCACGCTTAACCACAACTTTATTGGCACTGAGCACCTCCTCTGGGGCCTGATCAGTGAAGGCAGCCTGGCCACATTTTTCGAGCCTCTGAATGTTAAAGCTGAACAGATCCATCGAGGTATCGCGTTTATTCTTGATCGCCCGGCGCAGCAAGGCCAGGCGGAAAAGACGCAGATGCCTCCTGCTGATCTGCCCGCGCTCAAGTGGCTTACACCACGTGCTCAGCAGGTGATTGTGCTGGCAGGCGAGGAGATGCGGCGCCAGGGAGAGCAGAGCATTCGCCCGGCGCATCTGTTGCTTGGTTTGATGAACGAAGGCGAAGGCATCGGCGCGGGCCTGCTGCGTTCGTTGAGCGTCGGCCTGTTGCAGGCGCGCGCGGCCCTCACGCCCGCCGATGCCAGCCAGATCTGCTCCTTCTGCGGGCGCACCGGCTCCCAGGTAAAGCACATTTTTTCGCCGGAGAAAGGCGCTGGCGTCACCACGCCGGCCACGCTGATCTGTAACCACTGTGTAGAGCGCTTTCACACGCTGCTGCAATCATCGTAGAGTATCAACATCGGTGCTGGTTGTAAATGAAATGAGTAAAACAGGTGAAAGAGGGAAAAATTCATTTTCCCTCTTTCACCTGTTTTACTCATTTCATTTACAACCAGCACCGATGTTGACACTTTGTTATGTATCTCTTATGCTTACTAAGAGTCTTTCAGGTGTAAAAATGTGCCAGCGATGAGTGAGAAGATGAAGCATACGGAGACAGCAGTTTCATTGGAGACTGTCCCATGGCGAGCGCGCTGGGGGCGGTTTATTGCTGATACCTGCCTGGCGCTGGTGAGCATTTTCGGGCTGACGCTGGTCATTTTTCTGCTGCAACTGGCGGACAGGCTGCCCGATAGCCTGCTGCTTTATTTGCTGGCGATTCTGGCGCTGGCGAGCACGCGGGGCAGTTACGCGGCGCTGCTGGCGGCGCTACTGGCTTTCTTCTCATTTGATTTTTTCTTTGTTCCACCTCTCTATAGCCTGGTGATCGCCAAGCTGGCGGACTTTCTGGCCTTGATCGTCTTTCTGGTCACAGCGATTACGACAGGGCAATTGACTTCAGCCCTGCGCAAATACGCAGAGCAGGCCAGGCGCCGCGAATGGGAGACGCGCATCCTCTACCGCCTGGTGCAGGAGACGGACCGCGCGGGCAATGTCAAGCAGCAATTGCGCGTGTTTATGAATGCGCTAGTGGAGGTCTTCGCGGCCTGGCAGGTGCATGATGGCCTGCTGCTTTTGCCTGATGCGGAGGGCGCGTTCACGATCCAGATTCGCCCTACGCCCGCGCAGGAGTATCTTCCGCTCTTGCTGGCTGAACAGGAACTCGTGGCGCAGGTCGTGGCGCAGGCGGGCGCGCTTGACACCAGCGCCCATCTGTTTGGCCTGAGCATGCCTGAGCGCCCGCCGGCCAGGGATAAAAGCGCGCCAGAGTCGCCTATCCTGGATTGTTCGGTATGCCTGCTGGCGCTCAAAACACCCCAGGAAGTGCTGGGAGTGCTCTGCCTGCTGGTGACGGATAATTCGCAGTTGCTGGCCATTGACAAAGACCCGTTTCAGTATCCTCAAACGAAGCGCAAGCAGAGCAAAAGCCTGGTACACTCGCGCGCGCCAGTTCAGGGTAGCTCTACTCTCAGGAAGACTCCGCACAGGTCAGGTGGATTTGCCTCCAGCTCAGAGAATGGGTCGCCCACGCCGCAGGCGGTCTTCCTGCGCGTCTTTCTCGAACAGGCAGTGGCCCTGATCGAGCGCGGGCGTTTGCAGCAGGAAAGCCTGCGCATCAAAGTGCTTCAGGAAACTGACGCCTTGCGCGCGGCACTGCTCTCATCCGTTTCACACGATCTACGCACACCGCTCTCTGCTATTATGACCGCCGCGACCAGCTTACAGCACACGGACGCGCAGTGGGACGACGAGGCCCGCCAGGGCCAGGCTCACCTGATTGAGCACGAGGCCAAACGCCTTAATCGCCTGGTTGAGAATCTCCTGGATATGTCGCGGATCGAGGCCGGTGCGTTATGTCCCAACAAGGTGCTTTATCCGCTGGACGAGCTGGTGCGCGATGTGTTGGGACGCCTGGAAAACATGCACTGGATTATATGCAGATCGATCAAGTCGTGACAAACCTGCTGGAAAATGCTGCACGCTATACACCGGCAAATTCTGCTATTGACATCGAGATGCTGCGTCGGCGAGAATGGATAGAAGTCAGAATCGCGGATCGCGGGCCGGGCGTGGCGGTTGATCTGCGGGAGCGGATTTTCGACAAGTTTTATCGCGTGCTGGGCAACGTCCCTAGAGGGTCAGGGCTGGGCCTGACCGTCTGCAAAGGGCTGATCGAAGCCCACGGAGGACGCATCTGGGTGGAAGCGCGCGATGGTGGAGGTGCGGTGTTTTGTTTCACGTTACCTCAAAACGCAATGGAGAAGAAAGAGCAGTGAGCGAGATGAAAGCACGTATTCTTATCATTGATGATGAGAAAGCTATTGTACGAGCATTACAACGCAGCCTGGTATCGCAGGGCTACGAGGTGTTTTCCGCGCCCAGTGGGGAAAAAGCACTGGAGGCCATCGAACTGCATCGACCGGATCTCGTGCTGCTCGACCTGGGGCTGCCGGATATGAGCGGGCTGGAGGTCTGCAAACGTGTGCGCCTGCAATCGAGCCAGCTTCCCGTGATTGTTATCTCGGTGAAGGATAGTGAGCGCGAGAAGATCAGTGCGCTGGACCTGGGGGCCGACGATTATGTTGCCAAGCCCTTTAGCCTGGATGAAGTGCTGGCGCGCATCCGGGTAGCGCTGCGCCATGCCGCGTTGATGACCTCCGAGGCCGAGCCAGCGATTACCATTGGTCCGCTGCACATTGACCTGGCGAAGCGTTTTGTGGCGCTGGAGGAGCAGGAGGTCAAGCTCACGCCGACCGAATACGACCTGCTGAAAATTTTCCTCAAGTATCGCGGCAAAATTATGACGCAGCAGATGTTGCTCACGCACATGTGGGGCGCCGGAGATGGCAAAGACGCGCACCATCTGCACGTCTACATTGGCCAGCTCCGGCGCAAGATTGAGCCAGATCCACTGCGCCCGCGCCTGATCGTGACTATCCCCGGCGTAGGATACCGTTTCAGCGCGGACGGCAAAGTTATATAGCGTTCAGTTCTGCATGCCCAGCAGGTTCCCGCTTTCGTAGCGCTTCAGGCCCAGGTGAAAGAGGCCAGTCGCGCCCAGCAGAATCAGCAGCGTAAAGCCGGACATAGCCCCGGCCAGCGGCCAGGTGAACTGGTGCAGCAGTTGCAGCGGCACAAACGAGATAAAGCCGGCAGGAAGCAGCGTAAAAAGCAGCACCTTAACCGCGCCGTTGAAGATGTTCATGGGGTAGGTTGCGAACGTGACCAGCGCCCCGACCATCTGTTGCAGCAGACCATCAGTATTGCCCAGGAAAAAGGCCAGCGAACCAAAGAGAATCTGAAACGCGGCGAAAACCAGGGCTACCTGCATGCACAGGACCAGAAAGAGCAGCAGATTAAGCGGGTTTGGATGCACAAAAGCGACATAAGTGCCTAGCCCGAAGAGTACATCGCCCCAGGCAGCGGGATCGGTCGCCGCAATGCAGGCATGGAGCAGCACATTGCGTGGCATGCCCAGATACGCGTCCAGGCCACCGGTCATAATCAGCTGTGTCAGCTTTGCCGCGTTGCCAAAGACAGCATTACTCAGACCAATCCCCAGCGCCACAGTAGAAAGTAACTCCACCAGAAGAGCAACCAGAGGCTATCATTGGCCAGCATGACCAGTATAGAAACCCAGAAGGCCGCGCGATATTCCATGGCCGCCTGGAGATTAGCCACAAAATAGGCCCCCATAAAACGCAGTGTGCGGCCACTGGCTCGTAAAAGCGCCATAATCTTACCCTCCATTGATGCTGACCCGCCTGGTCGCGTTGATGTAGAAAGCCGTCAGGAGCAAGCCAGCTACCGCCAGCGTGATGACCTGTTGCAGAATCAACATCCCAAACAGCCCGCTCTCGAAATGGACCAGTATGCGCGCCGGGCCATAGAGGATGGTGCTGAACGGCAGAAGCTGGGCGATACTGCGCAACGGCTGGGGAAAAACGTCTATTGGGGCCATCACGCCGCCCAGCACCAGCGTGAGTCGGCTAAAGATAAATGAGAATGACTGCGTGTTTTCGGTCCAGAAAGCCAGCAGGCCGATCGCGAAGTAGCAGACAAATTCGATACTGCTGGCCAGCAAGATCATCAGTGGCCATGCGAGCAGCCCCTGCCAGCCAAAGTCCGGCGGTCCGGCAATAATCAGTGCTACTAGCCCGGCGACAATCCCATTGAGCAGCAGGCGTACACAGCGCTCGCCCACAAAGCGTGCATAGTTGTAGAGAATATAGCTACAGGGCCGGCCCAGCAGGTACGCCAGTTCGCCGCTGCGCACCTCCTGGTCAATGCGCTGCGTGAGCGCCGGCATGCTCAGTGCCATGGCTTCGGTGGCCGCGAGATACCAGATCATGCTCTTGATGGTAAATCCAGGCAACAACGAACCATGCTGAGCAAAGGTCGCCTGCCAGAGCTGGCCCAGGATGTAAATCAGCACAATAAGAAACAGCGCGCGCACCACGACTCCCCACAGATAGGCCAGGTTGTTGTTCGCGCTGACCCTCAAAACCGCCAGGTACTTCATGCTGCTCAGGCGCAGTCGCTCCCACAGCCCGCGCCGCGTCATCTGTCGTCGCTCTTCCCATGAGGCTTCCATACTATGCCTCCTCTGCTTGCCGAACAGGATCAATCTCCTCTTGTCCGCTGGCCGCTGCTTTCCCGGAGAGTGCCGCAACTGGCTCAGCCGTCTCAGAGGATAGCGGAGACAGCTCTTGCGGGGTGCTCGCGGCCTGGCGATACAGCAAAGCAATAATCTCCTCCATTGGTGGATCGGCGACGGTCATATCCACGACATGCCCATGCTGCATAACGGCAAAGATTACCGGCTCCAGAGGACTCAGCGCAGTGTCGATTTCCAGTTTCAGGCTATGCCCATGCGCTTTGAGTACCTTAATGCCAGCCTTGCCGGCTAACTCCGCTTGCTGTGAGCCGGGCAAAGGGATGCTCAGACCCTGCTGGCCGCTCTGCTCGTCCGTCTGGACCAGCGTCTCGACGGCGCCTTCTAGCAGTAGATCCACCGTCTTGACGCGCAGATAAGCGCTTTTGAGGTGCGCTACCGGTTCGTCCAGCACAATTTCGCCGTGGTTGATGATGATTGCTCGCTTACAGACCTGCTCAATATCCCCGGCATCGTGCGAGGTCAGAAAGACGGTCAGGCCCTCCGTGGCGTTGAGGTGCCCGATCAGGTCGCGGATACGCTGCTTGGCGATGACATCCAGACCGATGGTTGGCTCATCCAGAAACACGATCGCGGGCCTATGCAGCAGGGCCGCCGCCAGTTCGCAGCGCATACGCTCACCCAGGCTTAGCTTCCTGGCGGGAGTGCGCATATGTTCGGCGATATCAAACACATCAACCAGGAAGTCGCGCCGCTTGCGATACTCCCGTTGATCGAGTTCGTAGATCCTGGACAGCAGATGAAAGGTGTCCTGTGGCGGCAGATGATACCAGAGCTGCGATTTCTGCCCATAGACGCTGGCAATCTGGAAAGCCAGCGCACGTCGCTGCGTCCATGGCACCATGCCCAGCACGCTCGCCCGGCCCGCGCTCGGGTACAGAATTCCCGTCAACATCTGGACACAATACACCACTTCTGAGCTTCCCCATATGAAGATTAACGAGGAGCAAATAGCATGAACCAGTTTCCCTCTATCCGCAAACTTGACCAGGCAATTCTTTACAGCTTAGAGCTTGCCTCAAGTCTCTCAGTGCTGTTACTGGCCTTTGGCCTTATTGCGTCAATGGCAAACGTCTTGACCAAAGGTTCAGTGCTCTCAGACAACCTGATTATGCAACGGGTATGGGCCTGGACGCAGTGTATAGCTATTGATGCCAGCGTGGCAGGTACGATTATTCGTACCTACCACTTTTTAGAGAAACAGTCATGGGCAAAGTTGACGCTCTATGCGTTACTCTCTGGCCTGTTGCTGTTTACTGCTGCCATTGTGAGCAATATAGAGAGTGTCCAGCAAACCTTAAACGTCACCTTGGACAGTGCCTACACCCATGTGTTTGTTCCTGTGGAAGCCCTGATCTGGGTGAGATCCTTTGTGATTGTGCTTCTGATTGTTGCTCATGCCCTGCGCCATGTCCAGACAGGTGAGCACCAAGCGGAGCAGAAAATACAACCACTGCCAGGAGTTACGCC
>WNFN01089911.1_pt1 | contig 16113 bp, 12 predicted proteins | sample 5400161 | NCBI WGS metagenome assembly WNFN01 (sample SAMN13153353, study PRJNA577476) | soil metagenome | isolation source: 80 cm saprolite on Douglas fir-dominated hillslope | place: USA:California | collected 2013-09-17
ATGGACGAGCGCAAAATCACCTCCCAAGACCATATCCGCTGCACATGATGTTAGCCGGCCTATGTCAGAAAGCGCATTTTTGCGACGGAAAGTAGCTAGAAAGTTAAGACTAACGTGCACGTCGGCACTTGCTGGGAACAAGTGTCACGGAGTCAGTAAGCCATTGCTGCCTGTGGACTTGTCAGCAACTTTTGATAGCGGCTGACGACGTGGGAAGGGTCCCCGTCCGCGATAAGCTGCCCGTGGTGCACCAAGAGCAAGCGACTGCAGAAACCACTCATTGTGGCCATGTCATGCGAAACCATAAGAATCGTCTTGCCAGAATCTCGAAACTGCCGGATGCGATCAAGACACTTTTCTCGAAATCCGCCGTCTCCGACACTCAATATTTCGTCGACGATCAGGACTTCGGGGTCAACCTCGGTGGCAACAGAGAAAGCCAGCCGCATATACATGCCGGAAGAGTACTGTTTGATAGGAGAATCGATAAATTCGCCCAGTTCGGCGAACTCAATGATCTTAGCCTCGCGTTGTTGAACCTGCCGCTTTGTTAGCCCCAGAAGCAATCCGTTAAGAAGGATATTCTCACGACCTGTGAGCTCGTGATGAAATCCCGCGCCAAGTTCGATGAGCGGAGCAATGCTTCCGTGGACCTCTACGCGTCCCGATGTGGGAGAATAGACTCCTGCAACAAGCTTTAGGATCGTGCTTTTCCCCGATCCATTTCGACCGATGATGCCCACCACCTCTCCCTTCGAAATCTGAAAGGAAACATGCTTTACGGCCTCAAATTCATGATAGCTGGTACGGCGCTCTCTGATCTTTGCGAAGGCTTCCCGTAGAGTGTCGTGACGCTCCTGGATCACACGGAAGCGTTGAACCACGTCTTCGAACTGAATGGAGTATGTTTGCTGCGACATCGAAATGTTAGACGTAGTACACAAATGAGTTCTGGTAACGGCGGAAGATAGCAAATCCAACAGCCAATGAGGCAAAACCACATGCCATCGTTAATCCTATCGACTGCAACGATGGCAACATGCCGTAATAGATGCCCAGCCGAAATCCATTCAAAACATACAATAGCGGATTCAGCCGAAAGATCCAGTGATACTTGGCAGGGACGAAATCCAGCGAGTAAATAATGGGCGAGAAGTAGAACCAGGCTGAAAGGATAATTTGCACAATATGGCTCACGTCACGATAGAAAACATTGATAGTGGCGAAGAAAAATGATGCGCCCAGCGTGAAAAGAAACAGGCCAAGCATCGGTACCGGCAGGTAAAACCAGGTCCAGTGCAGTGGGAAACGCATCAGAACGATCAAAAGCATCAACGGGATAAGGGATAGACAGAAGTTGATGACATTCGACACCACAGATGCCACTGGAAATACGAGACGCGCTACTCGCACTTTCTTTAACAGATCCGCATTTCCGACAATCGATTCTACTGCGTACGCCAACGACTGAGAGAAAAACGTCCACGGCAGCAACATGCTCAGCAAAAATACCGCGTAATGATCGATCGAGAATCGCATGATCGTGCCAAAAACGAGAGTAAGCACGAGCATCATGAGGGCGGGATTGAGCAACGCCCAGAGGAAACCTAGGACGGAGCGCTTATAGCGAACCCTCAGCTCTTTCTGGGCGAGAGCCCATATCAACTCACGATAACGGTAGGTGTCTCGAAAAAGCTCGCCCATCAACCAAGATGACCTCATTTCCATGTATTGTGTATCGTATCACTGTCGAACGCGAGACGATGTTCAAGGCTGTAGAGGTCGCCGTTCGGACACGTATTCACTGCGAGTTAAAGCAAAGGACTGCCTAGAAAACGGGACTCTCATGCCAACACAGTTCCTAGGCACCGTCGTAATAGTCAGCCACAATTCAGGCGGTTATATTCCGGCGTGTCTGCAAGCGCTGGCGCCATTCACGAAATGGAAGGTCATCCTCGTCGACAACAATTCAACAGACGACACCGTTAGCGAGGCTCGCACGGCGTACCCCGGAATGCACACATTGATCAATTCCCACAATGCTGGTTTTGCGGGGGCAGTGAATCAGGCCGCCAAGACCGCCGAGGGCGACGTGCTGGTGATTTTGAATCCTGACACTGTAGCCACGGCTGGTTCGCTGGACAAATTGGCCGAGGCACTCCGCACGGATACGGTGGGAGCGGCGGGCGGACTCTTGCTGAACGAAGACGGAGTGCCACAGAAGGGCTTCGCAGTTCGAAGACTCCCTACCCTGGGAAGCATGCTTGCGGAAGTCTTACTCGTAAATCGCGCTTGGCCGAGTAATCCGTGGAATATGCGTTACCGCTGCCTGGATCTCAACTACCAGAATGCGCAAGAGGTTGAGCAGCCCGCAGGAGCTTGTCTTGCGGTGAAGCGCCAGGCATGGGATGAGGTTGGCGGCTTCGATGAGGGATTTTTCCCGGTGTGGTTTGAAGATGTTGACTTTTGTCGCCGTCTTCGCGATAGAGGATGGAAAATTGTTTACTGTCCAGATGCGATTTTCTCTCACGCTGGAGCGCATAGTGTAAGCGGACTCGCATTCCGTGATCGGCAATCGTATTGGTATAAAAATCTCGTTCGATATTTTGCCAAGCATCACACTCGCACGCAACTCGCCATCTTGCGCGTGGGCATCACGATGGGCCTGCTGCTTCGCGCACTGTTATCATTGGTGGGATTCAGTCCTTCCGGGACCTCGGTTCCCGAAGCTGTAGAAGCCTACTGGCACGCGGCCTGGCGTTACGCCGTGAGAGGCACGGATATCAAGAGCATCTCAGCACGCCAGTCGTGCAGCCGTGTTACTGATGCATCAGAAATCGAACGTCTTTGATGAACATTGCAATCGTTGGTACTCGCGGTATTCCCGCTCGCTACGGTGGGTTTGAGACGCTCGCAGACCAGCTTTCCAAACGTCTGGTAGAGCGCGGTCACACGGTAACAGTTTACTGCAGAAAATCTTTCACTTCGCCGGACGACATTTTCGATCGCCGCATCCGCCGGGTGATTCTGCCCAGCGTTCCCAGCATGCATTTCGACACGCTGTTTCATACGTTTCTGTCGATCATCCATGTGCTCTTTGGCGATGCAGAGGTAGTGCTCATCTGTAATGTGGCTAACAGTCCGTTCGCGTGGATGCCGCGGGTGGCCGGAAAACCGACCGCGCTGAATGTCGACGGACTGGATCGGAAACGTCGGAAGTGGAATTTCCTGGGACAATGGTTTCTGCATTTCTGCGAGCTTCTTTCTACTCACACGCCTACGCGCGTCGTGACGGACGCTCGCGCAATCCAGGATTATTATTGGCAACGGTACCGCAAGAAATCAGAGATGATTGGTTATGGGGCTGAGCCGCCCGACACAAGCAACCATTTTGCCACCTTCGGATTGTCCAGCAGGCGCTACATCCTCTACATCGCAAGGCTTGAACCGGAAAATAACCCCGAACTCGTGCTTCGCGCCTATCGGAATCTTCAGACGGACTGGCCTTTGGTGGTTGTGGGCGGCAATCCTTACCAACCAGTTTATGTTCGCCAGCTCGAGGCTCTCGCCGATAGGCGTGTCATTTTCACAGGGCCGATCTACGGAGATGCTTATTGGAGCTTACAGAAGAATGCGGGTGTATTCGTGTTTGCGGGCGAGATTGGAGGCATTCATCCAGCACTGGTTGAAGCCATGGCCGCCGGAAATGCAATTCTTTATCTCGATACGCCGGCAAATCGCGAGACGGCGCGGGATTGTGGAATTCCCTTTCGACTAGATGAGAGTGACGTGGCGACAAAGTTAGAACAATTGATTGTTGCGCCCAAGCGCGTCCAAGAATTAGCGGAGCGGGCGCAGGCCGTCGCGCGGGAGACCTACGGCTGGGACAAGGTGGTTGATCAGTACGAGGCGTTGTTCGTCGACATGGTGCATCGGTCGGGCCCGGTATGAACCTCGTACTTGAAGAGTTTGATTTGGCAGAGATGCCGTCATACACGTGACCAATAAAGCAGGACATATCCACATGCGGTTCGCAACTTCACTTCGCACTCCGATTGCTCTGCTTGTATTCGCCATGACATTGCGGCTCGGATACCTTGCTCTGGTCTGGACCGGCCCTCTCGGGAATGCAGATTCCGCAGCGTACAAAGCTCTGGCGGTGTCCCTATCGCATGGGGGTCCGTATGAAGCTCAAGAGAGTGCCGGTCCCGGCGGCTTCCCAACTGATTTGCAACGTCCCCCCGGTTATCCCGCATTTCTGGCGGTGGTTAGTGCACCTGGCGTGATCAACAACCATCGCACTTCGGTCGTACAGTGCGTCGCAGGGGCTGTGTTTGTGGCGCTGCTCGCATTCCTATGCACTTTGATAACAGACTCTTCCATCGGCCTGCTGGCCGGCCTGTTCTACGCGACAGACTGGATAAGCATTGTGCATACGCCTATGGTGATTGCGGAAACGGTCTACAGCGTCACTCTTGGGCTCGCCATACTCATCTACATTCTTGCCTTGGAGAAACCTCGCGCCTCCCTGGCATTGCTTGCAGGTTTGTTCCTTGGCATCTCAGCGCTGATGAAGCCGGCAGCTCAGCTTGTCCTGTTTGCATTCGTCATCGGCTGGATTTTCCAAAGAAATCGAAGTTGGAAAAGCCTCTTGTTCCTAGTAACCTACATGGCCTGCGTCGCTCCGTGGATGGCACGGAATGAAATCAAGTATGGCGTTCTGACGCTTTCGGAGATCGGGACGGCTGACCTATATTTCTACACGGCGCAAGGGAGTCAGCACGTCTATCCCATTTCGGATGTCGCTGGCAATCAGATCACAAACGACGTCAACCGTCTGGATAAGGGATGGCGGACTCAGGCTTTAAGCGTCCCTCTACGAAGCGCGCGAATGCGACACGATGCACTGCGATTAATCGCGAGTCATTGGCGTACGGTTCTTGAGCAAGCGACAGTTGGGTTTATCCGCACCTGCGTAGGCACTGGATTTGTGACGGTGTCAGATTCAATGGGAAGCCCGCCTGGGCACGTAGTTAGAATTTTGCTGGCCGTGCTGCCGATGGCGCAAATTATCTCTCTATGGGCGATGGCGATCTACGGCTTCTTCAGTCCCGCGATACTGAGCCGAGGTGTCCGAATCTTTCTGGCCGCTGCCATCCTCTGTGTTTTGCTTCCATCTGCCGCTCCTCTGGCCCAGTCGCGATTTCGCGCTCCCGCTGTGCCTGCGTTGTCGGTTCTGGCAGCTACCGGTGTAATTCAATTGAGAGCCCGCTCGCTGCGGCGTCAATCCATCGATAGAATCAGCGCTTAGACAGCGCCGCGACGCATCCGTGTTGACGATCGACTTCAACCAACTGAAGATGCCGGTCAAACTACTGAGGCACACTCAGCGGCGCACTAACTGCCCGGGTCGAGAACCAAGCCGAGAGCTCCGCATCCGATATTTTTCTCCGCGATTGCACAACTAGGCGCTTCCGTCTGAGTTCTCGCCGAGACTTCCAGACTGCGGTCAGGGCTGAAAGGAGTCGGCGGTCCACGAACAGACAATAGCCGATTACCTGCAGATCTCGCATTGTCACCGGCAGAAAATACTTAGCGTACAGCGGAAGGGAGATGTTCTTAGCGCGCATCAAGAAGCGGTTCTTGATGGAATGCCAGTTGATTTCGGCCGGCAGTTCGCTGCGACGCTCCGGCGTGACTCGTCTTACATGCCATCCAACTGCCTCGGGAGTATACAAACACCGCCAACCCATCAGTTGGGCGCGCCAGGCCAAATCCGCGTCCTCGCGATAAGCGAAGAACTGTTCATCGAAAAATTCTCCGTTTACCGAAACGTCATCGACCATACTTCGACGATAAAGGGCCGCGGCCCCGGTTGCGCCAAAGACGTACTCCATTTGTGCAAATTGCCCGTGGTCCGGCTCACCCGCCCCGCGATCAAGATGACGCAGATTGGGCAGAAAATAAATTCCAGTTGAGTCGATGATTTGGGTAAACTCGGGATTTTCGTTCGGGATCCAGCGCAGAAGCTTGCCGCAGACCACTCCAATTTTTGGATCCAGATTCCCAGACTCAACCGCTTTGGCAACAAAATCGGGGCTGAGGACCACGTCAGGATTGAGGGAAAACAACCAGCTCCCTTTGGCTAGACGTGCAGCCTGGTTCTGAGCCGCAGCAAAACCAATATTCGTATCGTTGTAGATAACCGTGACTTCAGGTCCCGCATTTGCAAGCAGCTCTCGCGTGCCATCGCTCGACGCGTTGTCAACGACGATGACTTCGAGCGGCTTGTAGACTTGCCGGAGCAGCGATTCCAGACATCTTTGCAAGAAACGCGCCGAGTTGTATGTTGTGATTAGAACGGAGACCATGGCAGGGTCAGCTGTGAACCGAAAAAAGCCGAAGAGCTCATTTGCCGTAGCACACAACGGCGGCCTGCTGATCTTAGCATTCCCAGATACCTCGCAAGCGGTGGACAACCATTCTCCGATCGAGTAACTTCCTGCATACGATGAACAGGTTATTTTCCTACTTCCACGCGAAATCGCGCGAAGAGAAGTTCCGACTTTTCGTCAGGTTGCTGAAACCGACCCCGGCAATGCGCATTCTCAACGTGGGAGCGTCAGGGCCCAATTTCGCATTTGCGGAACAGTTCGAGTCCCTCTACGAAAATCGCGAACAAGTTACAGGAGGGGGAATTTCTTTATCCGAAGTACAGGACTACCGGCGTGGTTTTCCCGGAGTAAAGACGCTGGTCTTCGACGGTTGTGCGCTGCCCTTTCGCGACGAGAGTTTCGACGTTGTCTATTCCAATGCGGTGATCGAGCACTTGCCAGATCATTGCGCCCAGCAGCGCTTTGCAGCAGAAATAGTCCGCGTAGGGCGAGGATGGTTCGTAACCACGCCCAATCTGTGGTATCCGATCGAGCCACATTACCATCTGCCGCTGGTTCAGTTTCTCCCGCAAAGCTGGCAACGTGGTCTGGTTAGGGGCTTCGGTAGGACTCCGTACGACAACTTGAATCTACTGACCAAGCGGCGACTCCAAGGCTTGTTTCCCGGTGGCGATGTGATTGGATGCCGAGTAACGTTTTACCCTGAAACCCTCGTCGCCTATCGTCCAGCTTAGCTGGGGCGCTAGAACGATAGAGTCTAGTGCGCTCCCTTACCTGAGAGGACAGCGGGAATGGTCTTGAAAAGAATCTTGCAGTCCAGCCAAATGGACCATCGATCAATGTAGAGAAGATCAAGCTTGACCCAGCGATCGAAACGCAGTTGACTGCGTCCCTCGAGCGCCCACAAGCAGGTCAAACCGGGGCGCATGCGCAACCGCCTTCGCTGCCAAGGTTCGTATTGTTCCACTTCCTGTGGCAATGGAGGCCTCGGGCCGACCAACGACATGTCGCCGCACACGACATTCCAGAGCTGCGGAAGCTCATCGAGGCTGAACATCCGCATCCAGCGCCCCACCCGAGTGCACCGTGGATCATCGCGCATCTTGAAGACCGGGCCGTCGACTTCATTCAGTTTCTGCAACCCGAACCGAGAGTCTTCAGCGTTATCCACCATTGAACGGAACTTCAGAAGGCTGAAGCGACGTCCTCCCAGCCCACAGCGGGTCTGCCGATAGAAGACCGGGCCCGGGGAAGTCAGCGCGACGAGCGCAGCCAACACAACAAATAGAGGCGACAACACGATCAAGGCCACGGAAGCCAGAACGAAGTCCATTGCGCGCTTCACCAATAGAGCCTCTTCGAAGGGAGGACTGCCGGCGAAGGTCAGAAGAGGAATATGCGCCAGATGTTCAACGTAGACGTGAGGGAACCCGCTGGGCAGGAAGTCGAGTTGGATTCGCATCCGGACTCCTTCCTGCTCGCATTGCCGCATCAAGGGCTCCAGTTTGACCATTTCCTCGATTTTTTCGGTCGCGAAAACGACTTCGTCAACCACGTGGTTATGCAACAACTCCGGAAGTCTTTCTAGTGGAAGGACTGAGTACGAACAACGCAGGCCCGGCGGGCTTGCTTCGCCACCGACAATGCTCACGAAGGCAAGCAGACGCAGGCCGAACTTCTCCCCTTCCTCCAACAACGACGCCAGCGCGGCGGCGCCTCCACCGGTTCCCACAATAATAAAATTGCGATGGTGTTCGGCCTTGCGCCTAAGCTGGGCGTTCCCCACGAAGAAAAGCCAGCGCCCGGCGCCCAACAATACGAAGTGCAAAAGGGCAAATATCAACAGGAGGCTTCGACTAACATAATGACCTTGTACAAGAAAAAGTCCGGTGAGCAGAACCAAGAAGCCCGAGCTGCTCATTTTAATGACATCGCTGGCGATTGTCCTCAGGGAACGGTTCTCCAAGTCCTGATACGCCCCCAAAACGTAACCGAGCGAAGGAAACACCAGTAGAGACGCCAGGAGAAGAGGAAGGTAAACTCTTACGGGATAAATGTTAACGTTAGGGACGAAACCAGCGCGCCCAATCCAAACGCGTATCCAGTACGCGAGCAGGAAAGCTAACACTGTGGGCAAGGAATCGCTAAGGACGCAAGCGCCACCAAGAATTCGGGAACGACGTGAAAACATTTGCGGTTACAGAATCGCAGAATTGTACCATATGCCAAGTAATGCTACCCAGGACCGGCACACGAGATGCATTTAGGACATATTGCTATCGGCAAATCGCGGGCGACGGCTGCTTTTGGCGGCGCGGTGCACTCGCCTGCGAAAGAGCTAAGCCAGGGAGATAGCCGCTGGTGGGTCATCGGACGGCAACGTTGGCTTGATGCCGCTCTGTTTTTTTGCTTCATTCTATTTGTGCTTTGTGCGCCCATAGCCACCAAAGGTGCAGTCACTGCCTTTCGCGCTGCGCTGCTGCTGTGGCTGGCGAAGATTCTGATCGAGAGACCTAAGATCGAGCGCCAACCGCTGGCTCTTCCTTTGTTGTTGTTTCTGCTGTTTACAACCGTCTCGACTATCTTCTCTACTGAACCGTTGCTCAGTTGGGGACGAATGCGGGGCGTCACCGAACTGACAATAGCCCTGCTGGTCGGTCAGACTCTCAAGAATCTGCGCCAGGTAAAGATACTGACTTACCTTTTGCTCGCTGCATGCCTGGTGAGCGTCGGCATCACCGCGTGGCAGTACACCGTTGGCATCGGGATTAAGTTGACTGCGGACGCGCCAACATCGGTATCCCTGTCCCAACTCGGATTGCTGCCAGGAGACATCATCCAGAAGGTCAACCGGAAAAATATACTTACTCAACGGCAGTTGTTTACCAAGCTGGACCAATTACCTCGGGATTCGAGTGTCGAGCTCACTGTGGCTCGGGAAATTTCGCTCGCGCATCTAGATGTGTGGACGGGATCTCCATTTGCTCATTTAAGCATCGTCGCGCAGAAAAAGGTATTGGAGGCAGCGTTGCAACAGTCGGGCGTGAAGCTGGTTCGGGGCCGGCCGCTGCGCGCTGAAGGGACGCTCAAACATTACTTCCCTTATTCCGAAGTCATGGTCCTGATCGGACTTGTCGCCTGGGGGTTACTGGTGGCACCGGGAGCTGATCTCCGCATCAAGATCCTACTGGGTCTGGCCTTCCTTTCGATTAGCATCGTAGTAGTTCTCACACTTACCCGAATATCGCTTGCCGGCTTGTTACTCGGTTGTTGCCTGATAACTTGGAAGCAGGTCAGCGGCCGTAGTCGCCGGTTGATCCTAGTGGCCTTTTTCGTGGCTCTCTTGTTGAGCGTGAATTGGATTCAGCAACATCGTGCCCAGAAGTGGATGGATCTCAGCGATCCCGGAACTCAATATCGCCTTCTGATGTGGCGAGATAGCATTAAGTTTATCCGCGCACATCCTATTGTAGGGACAGGCTTGGATAGTATCGGAGGCCATTGGCAGCGATGGGACCTCGAGGCGTACCGGCGTTTCCCGCTAAAGAGCCACTTCCATTCCACTCCTATTGAGTTCGCGGTCGAGTGTGGGTTGCCCACTTTAGCGGTGTGGCTGTGGCTCATGGGAGGATATTTGGCTTTTCTCCTGCGTCTCTCAACCTCGTCCCGGAAGGCTGGCTGGTTCCCTCAAGGTCTCGCTTCCGGAATACTCGGCGGGCTCTTGGCCGTATTGCTTACATCGCTGCTGCAGTACAACTTCGGCGACTCAGAGGCGATGATCGTTTTTTGGTTCCTGATGGGGCTGGCGTTTGCTTTGGAGAGGATTCTGCGCGACAACGAAATGTTGCTACGATCTGGCAAGAGCGAAAACGCTTAGTGCAGTTTGTGATGTAAGTCAGCGAATCTCACGACCATTACTGAGCCATCCTTCTCGCTTTCCATGGCCATCTCGTGCCGGGAATCACCTTCGTCAACGTGTTTTCATTCTGGCAACCGCATCAAGGTAACCAACAACGCGCTCTCGCACCGGAGAATTCTCGCATGTTACGCTCAATCTGCTCTTGCGATCTCGCTACCGCTTCCTCGTGGCAGTGCAGACCAACAATTTTCGGCGGCTGTTGCGCACGGTTGAAGCGCTCTCCGAACTCGGGCCGGAACTAACGGCCGAGCGCGAGTTCTCGGAGACTTCGCGGCTAATGCTGTCCGCCATTATGGACGCGGCAGGCGCGCGCGAAGGGGCGCTTTTTCTCTTTAACGGCAAGCCCGCCATGCTGACCTCCACGACAGCTCAGGGATTCGCGCTGATGCCCGATCCTGCCTTCATTCCTCTGCTGCCCAAGCACGTGCACGCTCTCACAGCGGCGCGTGGTCCAATCGTACTGAACGCTTCGACTTATTCAGTGTTTCTGAGTTCCAATGGAAACGTCGCGCCCGAACTCTTCAAGTGTCTCGCACCGCTAAGGGCCCAGGGTAAACTTGCGGGCATTGTCGCGCTTGGCCGCCGTCCCGGCGACGCGCTCTATGAGGACGATGAACTCGATGCCATGGAGTTGCTCTGCAGCTACGTTGCGCTGGCCGTTCACAATCATGCGCTCACCCAGACTATTGCCCAACGTGTCTCGGAAAATCTGCGTCTGATGGCATCTCTGCATGGTTTCTACGACAACGCTCTGGAGGCCTTTGCCACGGCCATAGACGTCAAGCACGTTAACATTCATGGCCACTCTCTGCGCGTGGGACGGTACGCCTCTGCCATCGGCGAGGCCATGGGGATGGAACCCAGCGAAGTCGCAGCCTTGCGCAGCGCGGGATATCTGCACGATATCGGCAAAGTCGCCGTCGATCGCCGACTCTTCGGTAAGCCCGGAGCGCTTGATGCCGAGGAATTCCGCGAAATGGCCGACCACACAATCGTCGGTCATCAGATTGTCAGCAGCGTTCAGTTTCCCTGGCCGAAGATTCCAGAGACCGTCCGCTGGCACCACGAGCGCAGCGACGGCTCCGGTTACCCCGACGCCCTGGCTTTGGATGATTTGCCCCTGCCCGTCCGCATCGTGGGACTCGCCGACACTTTCGACGCCATGATCAGTGCGCGGCCCTACCGTGAACCGCTCTCAATTGGCAGCGCATTGAGCGACCTGGTGCGCCTGACGCCGCAGAAATACGATCCCAATGTAGTGCAGGCTCTGCTGATTCAGGTGCGGCGTGATGCCGTAGGTAGCAATCGCACACCACTTCTGGCAGACCGCGTCTCGGTCAACATTGCCGCGACCGATATCGATCATCTCGCCGCAACCTTGCAGCACAAAGTGTCGCGGGGAAAGATCTATCTAACGTAGTGCAAAGTTCTTAGCTCCAATCCCGAAACGCAGCCCTGAGCCTTCCCGCCGGAAGGTAAATCGGTCCCTGACAGCAACTTTTTCGTCACCGTGGGTTGATAATGGAGTGGGGTCTTTCATGAGATCCGGCCGTATCAAGGTCGCTGTTTCCCTGCTTTTTGTGAGCTTGGCCTGCGCTGTCCCGTCATTGCTGGCGAATAAGAAGGACACGAACGCTGCGTCAGGACAGAACGACCAAAGACGCGCGGTGCACGCGCTCAATCGCCTGACCTTTGGCCCGCGGCCAGCCGACGTCCAGCAGGTAGTGGCTATGGGCGTCGATAAGTGGATCGACCTGCAACTGCATCCCGACAAGATCAAGAACGACGCCCTGGAGAGCCGGCTGGCGCCTCTTCGCACGCTTCGCATGAGCACGAGAGAAATTGTGGAGGAATTTCCTGACCCGCAGTTGATTAAGGCCGTGATTGAGGGCAAGAAGCCTATGCCCTCCGATGCAGCGAAACGGGCAGTCTACCAAGTCCAGATCGCGCGTCTGCAGGAAAAAGAGAAGAAGGAGCGCAAAGCCGAAGTCGCCAACAATGCAGCGACAGCCTCACCAGTCAACGATGCCAACGCGGTCCCGGAAAACCGCGCCACCATGGCCCCCAGCAACGCTGGGGCAGAAAATGAGCCTGCCGTCAATCAAAACTCGATGCCGTCATCAACCGAGGTGAAGCTTACACCTGAGGAAGACGCAGAAGCTCGTCGCCGGGAGGCACATCTCTACGCGGACTTGAAGGTTCAGCAGCTCATCGATCTTCCTCCGGATGAGCGGTTCAGGAAAGTACTTGCGATGTCCACCAGCGAGCAAGTTGCGTTCGCCGATTCCTTGCGCGGCGGCCAGGGTCACGAGTTTGTTGGGGGCATGGACCCGAAGCAGAAAGAAACGCTGCTGGCCATGAACAACCCGCCGGGCGTGGTAGTGGACGAACTGGTCCAGGCCAAGCTCTTGCGAGCCGTCTACAGCGAGCGCCAACTCGAAGAGGTGATGACCGATTTCTGGTTCAACCACTTCAACGTGTACCTGGGCAAAGGTCTTGATCGTCTGCTGCTCACGAGCTACGAGCAGGACGTAATCCGCCCGCGCGTCTTTGGTAAGTTCGAAGATCTGCTCGTCGCCACTGCCAAGAGTCCAGCCATGCTGTTTTACCTGGATAACTGGCTCAGCGTCGGACCAAACTCCGCAGAAGCTCTCGGTCTTCCCGTACGTCCCATGGGCCCATACGGTCCCCGCAGGCGCTATCCCGGCCGCTTCCCCGGTCGTGTTCCCAGACCAAACGCAAATGCAAAACGCAGGCAGAACAGCGGTCTGAACGAGAATTACGGCCGAGAGTTGCTGGAGCTACACACCCTCAGTGTGAACGGCGGCTACTCGCAACGCGACGTCACCGAAATCGCCAAGGTGTTCACCGGTTGGACCATCGATAGGCCCTTCGAGGGCGGAGGTTTCCGTTACGATCCGCGCATGCATGAGCCTGGACCCAAGTTCGTTCTGGGGCACCGCATTAAGCCCAAGGGCGAAGACGAGGGCCGGGAGGTGCTGCACAAGCTGGCAACAAGTCCACAGACGGCGCACTTCATTTCGCTCAAACTGGCGCAGCGCTTCGTCTCCGACGATCCGCCTGAGGCCTTGGTGGATCGCATGGCCAAGACTTTCTTGAAGAAGAAGGGTGACATTCGAGAGGTGCTGGCCACGCTCTTCCACTCACCCGAGTTCTGGGCTAACGATGCTTACCGCGCCAAAGTGAAAACGCCGCTGGAATTCGTGGCTTCCGCCCTGCGCGCGACCAGCGCTGATGTCGAGGATGCCTTACCCTTGACTCGCCAACTCGGCAACATGGGCATGCCTCTGTACGGCGCCCAGCCTCCCACGGGCTATTCCATGAAAGCCGAAACATGGGTAAATTCGTCCGCGCTGCTCAATCGCATGAATTTCGCGTTGGCATTGACCAGCGGGAAAATTCGAGGAGTAAAGGTGGACACCGCTCTGCTCGCGGGGAACAATCCACCGCAGGCAGATGCCGCTCAAACGCTTACCGCAATGGCCGGTTCCCTGCTTGCGGGAGACCTATCGAAGCAAACACAGGACTCGATCGAGGAGCAGATCAAAGAATCGCAAAAGAGTGCGCCAAGGACCACAGCGAATGACAAAGACAGGAAAGTGGGCCCGGCCAAGCCGGCACAAGCAGCGCGCCCGCCCGATTTGAACACAATCGCCGGCCTGCTTTTGGGCTCACCGGAATTCCAGAGAAGGTAGGGTTTGAGCTAAGAGCCAGAAGCTAAAAGCTAGGAGCTGTCTTTCATGTCCATCACGCGCCGCATATTCCTACGCAATAGCGCTCTCGCGGTCGTAGGGACAACCGCGATCCCAAGCTTTCTGACCCGCGCCGCATGGGGCGCAGTCGAGCCGGGGACGCGCAACAAGCGCCTGGTCGTAATCTTTCAGCGCGGCGCGGCGGATGGTCTGAATATCGTGGTCCCTCATGGTGAGCCGCAGTACTACGCCATGCGTCCCAGCATCAACATCCCTCGCAAGGCAGTGCTCGACCTCGACGGATTCTTCGGCCTGCATCCTGCGCTCGCGTCGTTTCAGCCACTTTGGCAACAACGGCATCTGGCCATCGTGCATGCTGCTGGATCCCCCGATCCTACCCGCTCCCACTTCGACGCGCAGGACTTCATGGAATCCGGCACGCCCGGCGTGAAAGTTACAGATGACGGCTGGCTCAACCGCTCGCTCCATGCCATGCCGCCGCCATCGCCGAAGTCGGCATTCCGCGGGATTGCTCTGGGCCCGTCGCTTCCCCGCATCTTGAGCGGCGCCGAGCCCGCGGTCGCGCTCAATAACATCAACGATTTTTCAATCGGCGGGCGCAACTCCAAGGGCTCGCCCGCCGCCAACGCGTTCGAAGCCATGTACGATCACTCCGTCGACAGCGTGTTGCATGGCACCGGCGAAGAAACTTTTGACGCGGTAAAAATGCTGAAGGCCGCAGACCCGGCCAAGTACAGTCCCGCGCCCGGCGCCAATTATCCCAAGGGACGCTTCGGCGACAGCCTGCGCCAGTTGGCGCAACTGATCAAAGCCAACCTTGGAGTGCAGGTGGCGTTCGCCGACATCGGAGGCTGGGATCACCATGTGAACGAAGGCTCGACCGAAGGCCAGATCGCCAACGTGCTGAGCGAATTTTCACAATCGATCGCAGCCTTCTGGACCGACCTTGGCGATCTCGGCGAAGACACCGTAGTGGTCACCATGTCCGAGTTCGGCCGCACCGCGCGCGAGAACGGCAACCGTGGCACCGATCACGGCCACGCCAATGTTATGTTCGTGCTCGGCGGACCAGTAAAAGGCGGCAGAGTGTATGGCCGCTGGCCGGGACTTGATCAGTCACAACTCTACGAAGGCCGCGACTTGGCCTTGACCACGGACTTCCGCCAGGTGATCGGAGAAGCCATCGCTCGCCACATGGGGAACCAGAAGCTGGCAAGTGTTTTTCCGGGCTTCGACAACCAGCCAGGAAAATTTCTGCGTTTTTTGGGCTGAGTCATAGAGGATTGCCTTAACAGTTTGCGGATTCTCGCTTGTGATTTTGCTATGAAAGAACGCGGCCTGAAGCCGCGAGGTGCGTGCCACAAATAATGGGGTTTTACAGGTTACCGAAAAAATTCCGCTTTTGACTTTGTTTTGAAAGGGCGCGGCTTCAAGCCGCGCCTGTATGCCACAAAACGAATACCGGCTTTTAGCCGCTGAGGCGAGTTCAGCCTCTGATTCCAGTTTTTCAGCAACCTGTTAAGCCACCAGCGATCGATCAGCCATCGGTGCCTGCGCCTTCGCGCCAATCCCGTGATTTCGCGTGTAGTCGATCCACGCTTCCGCAGCGAGTAACGTCGTCGTGAATCCCAGCCAGAACGCGATCCCGAAGAACTCGTGCGGCGTGAGCTTGCGAAAAGCGAAGAACATCCCGACGATGGGCCGAGTTGTGGCCACGCCCAGGCCTATCCCGAACATTCGAATCACCCACTCGCGATGTTGCGCCACTTCTTTGCGGCGGATGTGCCGGTAAGCTTTGATCAGGCAGAACAGGAACAGAATCGCGAACAGCGTGGTCGCCGCGGTTTCATTGGCTCCCCCGATGTTCATGGTGTAACTCATCACCAGCGCTGAAAGTCCAATCACCAGCCCGGAGGCGAACAACAATCTCCCCGACCAACGATGAAACGATAAGTGTTTCGCGCGAATAGTCGGGATGAACTGCAGCGGCGCCAGAATCATAAAAACGGCGGCCGGGAAAATGTGCACCAGCGTCAAAGCCATGTGGCGCGCGAACCCAGCGTCC
>WNFN01066558.1_pt1 | contig 16109 bp, 18 predicted proteins | sample 5400161 | NCBI WGS metagenome assembly WNFN01 (sample SAMN13153353, study PRJNA577476) | soil metagenome | isolation source: 80 cm saprolite on Douglas fir-dominated hillslope | place: USA:California | collected 2013-09-17
GCGATCTTCGGCGACTCGAAGTGGCATCGCGAACGAGTGGCAGATGCCGTGCTCGCGCGCGCCGCCGAGCCGGCCGCGGCCTGAAGCCCCGCGGCCGATGGGCGCCCTCGACCGCATCTCCGTCGCCGCGATCGGCACCTCGGTCGCCGACCTCGAGGCCGAGACGCTGCGGGCCGAGGCCGCCGGCGTGGAGTGCGTGTGGGCGCCGGAGCTGTTCCGCAGCGCCGTCACCCAGGCGACCTACCTGGCGGCCAAGACGACCAGGATCGACGTCGCCACGGGAATCGTCTGGGCCTTCACCCGCAGCCCCTTCATCCACGCCGTCACCGCCCTCGACATCGACGAGATGTCCGGCGGGCGCTTCCGGCTCGGGATGGGGGCGGGGGTCAAACGCCTCAACGAGACCTGGCACAACGCCGATTACGGCAAGCCGGCGCCGCACCTGCGCGAGGCGATCGAGGCGACGCGGCTGATCATGCGGCAGGCGAGCGCCGGAGAGCCGATCCGCTACGAGGGCGAGTACTACGACATCGACATCAAGGGCTGGGTCCGGCCCCATCCGGCGCCGCGCGAGTCGGTGCCGATCTACACCGCCGCCGTGCAGGCGGGGATGGCGCGGATGGCCGGCGACGTCGCCGACGGGCTGATCGGGCACCCGATCCAGAGCCTGCGCTGGATCGACGAGGTCGTGGTCAGCTCCTTCGAGGAGGGCCTGCGACGCTCTGGGCGCTCGCGCGTGGACTTCGACTACCTACCCACGGTCTGCTGCGCGATCGACGACGACGAGGGCCGGGCGATCGAGATGGCCCGTCGCACGATCTCCTTCTACGCCGCGGCCTTCCGCCGTGGCGACCTCGCCGCTGTCCCGGCGGCGGTCAGCGACGAGATGGTCGAGGCCTACTGCGCCGCCGGCCCCCTCGACAAGGTCCGGGCCCGGGTCGAGGCGACGGCCGAACGCGCCGACGGCCTCTTCCTCACCCCGCCGACCTACTTCATCTCCGCCGAGGAGCTGAGCGAATACCAGAACCGCATCATCGATGCCTTCGGCCCCGGGACTTGACCGCCCCGCCGGGGTCCCGCCTGCAGGAAGTGCTGGACCGGGTGCGGGAGATTCCCGAGGGGTTCGTGCGGACCTACGGCGACGTCTCGCCGGGAGCACCGCGCTTCGCCGGCTCGGTGCTGTTTGAGGTCCACGAGCCCGATCTGCCGTGGTGGCGGGTCGTCCGCGCCGACGGCTCCCTCGCCAAGGGCGCCCGCCAGCGTCAACTGCTGGTCGCCGAGGGCGTCCCCTTCCGCGGTGAGCGGGTAGACATGAGCGTCGCCCGAGTCACGTCCTGAGCCGGCCCCGACGCACCCCTTTCGCGGGTGCGCCGGGTGGTTGGCCCGCTACGGGCAGACGACGATCAGGTGGAAGTCGGCGTCCTCGTTGGCGCCGGCTTTGTCGCGGGTGTGGACTTCGATCGCGTTCGGGTTGGCGGCGGAGGAGTTCGTCTGGGCGTAGCCGGCGTTCGGCACCGAGGTGCCGGCGTTGTTGCGGCCGGCGACGTCGGCGCAGCCCGTCACGTTGACCGGGAAGGTCACCGTCACGGCGCCGCCGCCCTCGGTCGCGGTGATGCCGGCGTCGCTGGCGCGGGCGAGCGTCGCGTTGCCGGGGCTGCCGGGGTTGTTGACGACGGCCCAGTAGGTGTCGGCGGCCCGCTTCGCCGATGGGACCACGCCGAGCTTGTCGGTGTTGATCTGGTAGCCGGTCAGCGTCTTGTGCTTGAGCTTGCCAGCGCCGATCGTCTGCTTCTTGATCGCGCCGCCGTTGATCGTCTGCGCGGCGTAGGCGGTCCCGGCAAGGGCGATGACCAGGGCGATCACGGCAACGACCATCGAGGGCGAGGGCAGCCTCTCCTTGAACGTGCTCATCTGGACTCCCTTCAATCGGTGAAATTAGGTAACCCGCCGGTTTCCCTGAAGCTTCGGTTTCGTCCCCCGCTCACCATCCCTTGACTAATCCTCGTTACGAGGCAAGCTATTACCCGTCCATCCGTCCCGGGGTGCCGGGAGACGAAAGAGAGAAGCCAAGATGACCAGCAACCTCAAGGCCCTCGGGCTCGCCCTCGTCGCGGTCTCTGCAATGAGCGCGACGTGGGTCTCGGCGGCGCAGGCAACGGAAGGTGTGTTCGAGTGGGAAACGGGCGCTACGGAACTGACAGCCACGTCAGAAATAGCGGGCCACGGTCATCTGTTCAAAATGACAGGAAGCCGTTCCTTCGAATGCGACAACGTGAGAATGACGGTCAACCTCCCGGCGGGAACGAGGGCAACGGCATTCGAAACCAATTCGAGCACATACAACGACATAGTCCTAGGGGAAGATCAATGCACAGGTGTCCTCGGCATCAAACAGAAAATCACCATGAACGGGTGTCAGTATCGTTTCCACGCAGGGGAATCGTTGAAGGAAGGGGAAACGAGAGGCACGGTCGACATCGTCTGCCCGGCGGGGAAAGAAATCACAACAGACAGCGCCCTCTGCACCATCAATATCCCACCGCAGAGGGGCCTCTCCCATGTGACCTACCGAACCATCGAAGAAGAAGGCAAAAAAGAGGACATCACGATCGAACTTGCAGTTAGCAACATCAAATATAAACACACAGGGTTCTGTGGCAACGGCGGAGGTGCAAACGGCAGCTACATCGGCAATCTCACGGTCGTAGGCGAGAACGGGGGAAAACCCAAACACGTCACAGTGACATAGCCACGGCCGGCCTACGATAGAGCTGCGAGCGATCGTGGCTCTGCGTCGCGTTGAAGTAGTGACCTCCCAGAGTGCTCGCGGGCTCTTAGGCAGGCAGTGCTGCGACGAAGCGCTCGAAGGCGGCGATGTCGGTCACCGCGGGGCCGTGGCCGGGCAGGATCAGCGACGGGTTCAGCTCGGCGAGCTTGCGGATCGAGCGGCGGTTCTCCCCGGCAGGCCGGTGGCGTAGCTCATGTTGCGGATCACGTCGCCGCAGATCGCCACCCTGTCGGACTCGCGGAAGAAGACCACCTCGCCGCGGGCGTGGCCCGGGGCGTGCACGCCCCGGAAGCCGGCGACCTCGTCGCCCTCGTGGAGGACGCGGTCCACCCTGTAGGGCGGCCCCTGCCAGATCGCGCGGATCACCCTGTTGACGGGGTTGCCCGCCGCCCGCCTCCTGCATCGTGCGTTTGCCTTCCATCGCCTCGACGTCGTCGGCATGGCAGGCGAGCGGCACGCCGCGCGCCTCGCAAACGTCCTTGGCGACGCCCTGGTGGTCCGGGTGGGCGTGGGTCAGCGCCAGCATCGAGATCTCGCTGCCCTTGAGCTCGGCGAATATCCGCCGCCGGTCCCAGCGCCGGCCGGCGTCGATCAGCACGTCCTCGGCCGGGTAGACGTTGATGCTTGGAGCCGGAACTCCTTCAACCGCCAAACGCCCGGCGCAAAGTACTTCAATGCTCGATCCCCAGCGTCCCGCGGGGATCACCGCTGTGCTGGGCGAGGTCTTCGAGGCGGGCGATCGTGCGCTCGCCTTCGAGTCGGGCGGGGTGCTCGGGCGGCAGCGGCTCGATCAGGCGGCGGATACGGTTGCGGACCTGGAGCGCGAAGTGCGGGGTGGAGGCGCCGGCCAGGGCGCGGATGTCCTCCGGCGTGACCTCATGCGCCTGGGCCAGCAGCTCGGGGCTCTCGGACTCGCTCACCGTTCGCCGCCGATCTTGGCCAGCTCCGCCAGTTCGTTGACCTCCGCCTGCTGGTTCACGTCGATTGCCTCCTGGTCGCCGATCACCCACACATGGTTGTAGAAGGCGCGGGTGGGGTTGGTCGTGTAGCCGGGCTTCACGTCGAGGAAGTATTCACGCAACGCCGTCGGGAGAGTAGTGGCGCTGTCGGTGAGCAGCAGCGGTCCCCAGGTGCCGGAGGCCGAAAGTGGGGCCGCTGCGGCCGCGTCGAGTGGCGAGTCGTCGCGGGCGAGGACGAAGCCGTGGCCAGGGTCGTTGATGTTCCAGCCGAAGCTGCCGTCGGCGTAGCGGGCGAAGGCGATCGCGTTGGCGACCGGGTTCCCGCCGGAGACGCGGTGGACCTTGCCGTCGATCTTGGCGATCTCGCGGACCGCCGCCGAGGAGATCGCCGAGGTGGGGCCGAGGACGTAGACCGGGACGTTAGGGTGGCGCTTCAGCGCGGCGACGGTCGGCTTCGGCAGCCTGTCCCCTGCGGCGAACAGGACCGGGTCGCCGGAGCGGGCCGCCCAGGCCGCCGCCGGCATCGCGAAGTCGGGGCGGCCGGAGGGGGCGATGACGACGTGGGTGGGGGCGGAACCGAAGAGTCGATCACGCAGCTCCGCGATCGAGGCAGCCGTGGCGGCGGCGCTCCCCGATTCGATCCGGGTCACCTTGCCGCCGCTGGGGATCGTCACGTCGCCGATCGCGAAGGCGGTGGCGCCGCCGGTCGAGCTGTCCCCTTGGGGATCGAGCGCGGCGAGCGCTTCGGCGGTCGGGTCGGGCAGGCCGTTGGCGCGGGAGATCAGCACCGGAGCGCGGACCGGCGCCGACATCAGGACCGAGGCGGCGATCGCGCCGGCCCAGTCGCCTTCGCCGACGAGGGTCACCGCCGCGGGCCGTTGCGCGGCGGTGGTCGACGGGAACACCGCAAGCGCGACCCCGGCGGCGTTCGAGGCCGGGTCGGAGCCGCCCACCCTGGTCGTGTTGCCGGTCGCGAAAGCCGGATAGCCGAGCTGTTCTGCTATCTCGGTCGCCGGCGCTTCCGCCGCCGTGCTCCCTGGGCTGGAGGCTGGAGTGGGGGCTGGGCCCGCCGAGCTCGAACTGCTCTTGGAGCCGCCGCTGCCGCCCAGCACGGCGGCGACGATGAAGGCGATCGCGACCACCACGAGTGCGACGATCGCCTTCAGCGGGCCCGGGATCGACTTGTGTCGCCGGCGCCTGGGTCGCGGGCGCGGGGGTGAATCGGACTTGGCAGAGACTGGATCGGGCTTGACGGAACCCGGCTCGGATTTTGGGCCGGGCGCCGGCCCCTCGGGCACCGGCACGTCGGCGTTGATCGGGCGGTTGGCGCTCACCCTGAGAACGCTACATGGGGCCTTGCCGGCTGGCTGGTCAGATAAAGTGTCTGCGACTGGCTGACTGACCAGTCAATCGGTCCACTGCGAGGAAGGAACGAATGGATTTCGCACTCAACGACGAGCAGCTCGAGCACAAGGACAGATGCCGGACTTTCGCCCGCGAGGTGATCCGCCCGGCGGCGCGCAAGCACGACCAGGAGGAGAGCATCCCCTGGGACGTGATCAAGGAGGCCCGCAGGCAGGGCTTCGGCGGCCTCGAGAGCATCCAGCGCTCGGCCGCTGACTCCGAGGGCCAGATGCAGGTCATCTCCGCCGAAGAGTTTCACTGGGGCTGCGCCGGCATCGCGCTGGCGGTCTCTGGCTCCGGTCTCGCCGCCGCCGGCATCGCGGCCTCGGGCACCCCGGAGCAGATCGCGCGCTGGGTCCCCGAGTGCTTCGGCAGCGACGAGGAGATCAAGCTCGGCGCCTACGCCGTGACCGAGCCGCAGGCCGGCTCCGACGTCAAGAGCTTGAAGACCACCGCCAGGCGCGACGGCGACGAGTGGGTCCTCAACGGGACCAAGATCTTCATCACCAACGGCGGCATCGCCGACGTCCACGTCGTCGTCGCCACCGTCGATCCGGAGCTGGGTACCCGCGGCCAGGCGTCCTTCATCGTCGGCAATGGCACCCCCGGCCTCAGCCAGGGCAAGAAGGAGAGCAAGCTCGGGATCCGCGCCTCGCACACGGCCGAGGTCGTGCTCGACGAATGCCGCATCCCGGCCGAGAACCTGCTGGGCGGCGAGGAGAAGCTTCAGCGCAAGCTGGAGCGCGCCCGATCGGGCCAGAAGTCCCGATCGGCGGACGCCCTGGCGACCTTCGAGGTCACTCGCCCCCTGGTCGGCGCCTCCGCGCTCGGCATTGCCCAGGCCGCCTACGAGTGGACCCTGGAGTACCTCCACGGCCGGTCCGAGGGCGGGGTGCCGCTGCTGCAGGCCCAGCGCATCCAGCAGACGCTCGCCGATGTCGCGACCGAGATCGAAGCGGCGCGGCTGCTGGTCCAGCGGGCCGCCTGGATGGGCCGCAACGGCGTCCCGATGACCGGCGGCCAGGGCTCGATGTCGAAGCTCAAGGCCGGCGACGTGACGATGTGGGCGACGACGACGCTGATGGACCTCGTCGGCCCCGATGCCTGGAGCACCGACTACCCGCTGGAGAAGTTCTTCCGAGACGCCAAGATCTACCAGTTGTTCGAGGGCACGGCGGAGATCCAGCGCATGGTCATCTCCCGCATGCAGTTCCGCGACTACTCCGAGCGCCTCGAATACGGCGCCGAAGTGGCCGCCAAGGCGATGGAGCCCAAGGAGGCGGCTAAGGAGCCGGTAGCCGCCTGACCTCCCGCCCATCGGCGGGCTTTTTCGAGGTTGGCGGCGGGCTTATGCTCGGGTCATGCGTTCGCATGATCACGGCGGGCACGCACATATCGCCGAGGCCGTCGGTGGCATCCTCACCGGCTCGCTGACGGTCCTCGCCGACGCCGGCCACCTGCTCTCCGACGTCGGCTCGATCGTCCTGGCGCTGATCGCCGTCCGCCTCGCCTCGCGGCCGGCGACGGGGCGGCGCACCTTCGGCTACCAGCGCTCCGAGGTGCTGGCGGCGCTGGTCAACGGCCTGCTCCTGGCCGCGGTCGGCGTTGGCATCGCCGTCGCCGCGATCGGCCGCCTCTCCGACCCGCCCTCGATCGACGGCGCGGGGGTCCTCGCCCTCGGCGCGCTCGGCCTCGCCGGCAACCTTGCCGCGACCCTCGTCTTGGCCCGCGGCCAGCGCCAGGACCTCAACCTCGAGGGCGTGCTGCGCCACAGCGCCGCCGACGCCCTCGGCTCGCTCGGCGTCGTCGTCGCCGGTGCCTTCGTCCTGCTCGGCGGCTCGGCGATCGTCGACCCGATCGCCGGCCTGTTGATCGCCGCCCTCGTCCTTGCCTCCTCCTGGCGGCTGATCAAGGAGCCCTTCGACGTGTTGATGGAGGCCGCCCCCGCCGACCTCGACGTCGCGGGCATGGGCGTGGCGATCTGCGAGGAGGAGGGCGTACGCTCGGTCCACGACCTCCACGTCTGGACCGTGACCGCAGGCTTTGGCGCCCTTGCCGCCCACGTCGTGGTCTCCCGCGACTGCGACCGCGACCTGGTCCGTCGCCGGCTCGAGCTGACGCTGGGGGAGCGTTTTGGCATCGAGCACACCACCCTGCAGATGGAGGAGGAGGCCGACCAGGGCCTGCTGCGGGTCGAGAACTCCCCCGGCAGGGACTGATCGCAAGGGCGGTTGCCGTGCCCGAAGGCACCCGATCCGTGCCGCCGCCAGCGGCACCGTCATCTTCACCGAGCCCGAGGCGAGCAGCGGCGGCTACGGCAACTACACCTGCATCGACCACGGTGGCGGGCTCTCCACCTGTTACGCCCACCAGACCTCCTTCGCCGTCTCGGCCGGGCAGTCCGTCTCTCAGGGCGACGTCATCGGCTACACCGGTTGCACCGGCTACTGCTTCGGCCCGCACCTGCACTTCGAGGTTCGTATAAACGGCTCCGTGACGGACCCGATGGGTTACCTTTAGCAATAGGTAGGCCCCCATGATTCGCCAGGCGCACACCTATCTGGTGAGTGCGATGTCGGGGGCGACGCTGATCGCCATCGCCATCGCCGTCTTCGTCGTGCTCGTTTCCGCCCAGGTGTTCAGGGACTGGCCGATCGCCGCCCTCGGCGCTGGCGGCGATGGCGGCAACTCCGGCTCGGTCACCGGACATGGTGCCACCGGAGCCCCCGGTGGCGGCCAGCTCGCTACCGAACCGGGCGGCTCGGGTGGGGGCGCGGGCGGTCAGGGCGGTGGCTCCGGGACCGCCGGCCCTCCGCAGAGTGCGAACTCCTCTAGCCCGGCTGCGAGCAACGGCTCCTCGAGCTCCGGCGGTGGCGGGAGAAGCACCGGCGCAACGACCCCTTCGCCCTCGGGCCAGGTCACCGGAACCGTCAACGACACGGTTTCCAAAGTCGACGAATCGGCGCTCGGCAACAGCGGGGTCACGGGCGTGACCGAAGGCGCCGTCAACGGCGTCGCCGGGCCCGAATCGCCCGTCGGCCACGGGGTCGACGAAACCGTCGGCGCGGTCGGGGGCTTGCTGCCCGGCAATCGCTGACCGGCCTTCCCGTCCAACCGTCACAATGCCGGTCCGATGGCGGAGCGTGAACAGGCGGGGTCGGTCGCGAGCGGCGATCCGATCGAGGGCTCGAGGACGACATCCGCGCTCGCGCCCGCGCCTATCGCGAGGCGTTCGAGCGCCGCAGCGACGACTTCGAGGTCCTCTTCGCCAGCAAGTCGCTGCCCTGCACCGCCGCCTACCGCCTCTTCGCCGAGGAGGGCCTCTCGGTGGACGTCGCCTCCGGCGGCGAGCTGCACATGGCGCTGCGGGCCGGCTTCGACCCCGGCCGCATCCACATGCACGGCAACAACAAGACCGACGAGGAGATCCTCTTCGCGGCCCGCTCCGGCATCCGCCACCTGATCCTCGACTCCTTCGACGAGATCGAGCGCTGCGAGCGGCTGCTCGACTCCCCCCAGCGGGTGCTGGTCCGGGTGACGCCGGGGATCAAGCCCTCCACCCACGACTCCGTGCAGACCGGCCAGCTCGACTCCAAGTTCGGCTTCGGCCTCGAGGACGGGCTGGCGGCGCGGGCGATCGAGCGGGTGCTGGCCTCCGACAGGCTGGAGCTGGTCGGCCTGCACGCGCACATCGGCTCCCAGATCTTCGAGCTGGAGCCCTACACGCTGGCGATCCGCGCCCTCGGCGAGCTGGCAGGCGACTGGTGCAGAGTGGTCGACGTCGGCGGCGGCCTCGGTGTCGCCTATACGGCCGAGGACGAGCCGCCCTCGATCGACGCCTACGTCGACGTCAAGGTCCGCGGCGTCGCCGAGGTCTTCGGCGAGGGGGTGCGGATCCTGGTCGAGCCCGGCCGCTCGCTGGTCGCCAACGCCGGCGTCACCGCCTACCGGGTCGGCACCGTCAAGGAGATCCCGGGCATCCGCACCTACGTCGCGGTCGACGGCGGCATGTCGGACAACATGCGCCCGATGCTCTACGGCTCGCGCTACGAAGCCTCGATCGCCGACCGCGCCGCGGCCCAGCCCAACACCCTGGTGACGATCGCCGGCATGCACTGCGAGTCCGGCGACATCCTCGTCCGCGACGCGATGCTGGCCGAGCCGGCGGTCGGCGACGTCCTGGTGACGCCGGCGACCGGCGCCTACGGCTATGCGATGGCCAGCAACTACAACGGCGTGCCGCGGCCGCCGATCGTCTTCTGCCGTGACGGTGAGGCGCGGGTCGTCGTCCGGCGCGAGACCTACGAGGACCTCACCTCTCGCGATGTCTGAGCCCGTGCGCATCGGGCTGCTAGGACGCGGCACGGTCGGCGCCGCCTTCGCCGAGCTGCTCGCCGAGCGGGCGGACGCGGTCGAGGCCGCGACCGGGCGCCGGCCGGAGATCTCCGGCGCCCTCACCCGCTCCGAGGGCGACTTCGGCGCGATCCTCGAGCGCTCCGACCTCCTCGTCGAGCTGATCGGAGGGACCGACCCGGCCCGCGACTTCGTGATCGACGCGATGCGCGCGGGGCGGCCGGTCGTGACCGCCAACAAGCAGCTGCTGGCCAAGCACGGCGACGAGCTCTTCGCCGTCGCCCGCGAGGCCGGCGTGCAACTTCGCTTCGAGGCCGCTGTGGCCGGGGTGATCCCGATCGTCCGCACGATCCAGGAGGGCTTCGGCGTGACCGAGATCTCGAAGGTGTTCGGGATCGTCAACGGCACCACCAACTTCATCCTTAGCGAGATGGCGGCGACCGGCGCCGGCTACGACGAGGTGCTGGCGCGGGCGCAGGAGCTTGGCTACGCCGAGGCCGACCCCAGCGATGACGTCAGCGGCGCCGATGCGGCGGCGAAGATGGCGATCCTCGCGCGGCTCGCCTTCCACACGCCGGTCACCCTCTCCGAGGTCTCCTACGAGGGGATCGAGGCGATTCAGCCCGACGACCTTGCCTACGCCAAGGAGCTGGGCCTGTCGCTGAAGCTGCTCGGCGTCGCCGAACGCCGTGACGGCGGCATCAGCGTCCGCGTCTTCCCCTGCTTCCTCTACTCCGGCCACCCGCTCTCGCCGATCGAGGGGCCGTTCAACGCGGTCATGGTCGAGGCGCCGGCGATCACCGAGGTGACGATGTCTGGCCCGGGCGCGGGCGGCCTGCAAACCGCCTCGGCGGTGCTCGGCGACGTCGTCTCGATCCTCGCCGGCGACGCGCCGGTGCACGAGGCCCGCGAGGAGCTGCCGATCGTCGCCGACGTCATCTCCTCCTTCTACCTCCACCTCGAGGTCGCTGATCAGCCGGGCGTGCTGGCCCGGATCGCGACGGTCCTCGGTGACCACGAGGTCTCGGTGAAGAGCGTCGTTCAGCGCGGGGCAGGCGACGACGCGCGCCTGGTGATGGTCGTCCACGAGTGCCTGGAGTCGCGCTTCGCGGCGGCGGTCGAGGCGCTCGGCGAGCTTGGCGATCTCCGTTCCCCACCGCGCTCGATCCACGTGATTGAGGAGGAGTTCTGATGGTCCCGAGAAACCGGCGCATCTCGGCGTCCTCGGTCGGTCGGCTCGCTCACGTGCTAGTGCACGCTCGCTTCGCCGGGACCGCCTCTCGCTCGAGCCCGGCGACCCGGTGGTGACGCTGAACGAGGGCTCGACGCCGCTGATCGAAGCGCCGCGGCTGTCGGAGCGGATCAGCGTCCGCGCCTACCTCAAGTTCGAGGGCGCCAATCCGACCGGGTCCTTCAAGGACCGCGGCATGACGGTCGCCGTCTCGCGGGCGAAGGGGCGCGGGGCGGAGGCGGTGATCTGCGCCTCGACCGGCAACACCGCCGCCAGCGCTGCCGCCTACGCGGCGCGGGCGGGGCTGCGGGGGGCGGTGATCGTGCCCGAGGGGAAGATCGCGATCGGCAAGCTGGCGCAGGCGCTGATGCACGGGGCTCGGGTCGTCGCGTTGCAGGGGAACTTCGACGACGCCCTGACGATCGTCCGCGAGCTGGCCCAGAAGCACCCGATCGAACTCGTTAACTCGGTCAACCCGCACCGGATCGAAGGCCAGAAGACGGCGGCCTTCGAGGTCGTCGAGGAGCTGGGCGAGGCGCCGGGGGCGCTGGCGATCCCGGTCGGCAACGCCGGCAACGTCACCGCCTACTGGCGCGGTTTCCAGGAGATCCGGGAGCGCCGGCATGACAGGCCGGGGGTCACCGATTCGAGCCCTTTACCGGTGCTTTACGGCTTCCAGGCCGAGGGCGCGGCGCCGCTGGTCGACGGCGCCCCGGTGGCCAACCCCGAGACCGTCGCCTCCGCGATCCGGATCGGCAACCCGGCCCGCTGGGAGGAGGCGATGGCCGCCTTCACCGCCTCGCGCGGCCGCGTCGCCGCTGTCTCCGACGAGCAGATTCTCGACGCCTACCGCTGGCTCGCCGCCTCCGAAGGCGTCTTCTGCGAGCCGGCCTCCGCGGCTTCGGTCGCCGGCCTGCTGGCCCACGGCCTACCGGTCGTCGAGGGTGCGGCCCAGCCGGAGTCGGTCGTCTGCGTCCTCACCGGCCACGGCCTCAAGGACCCCGACACCGCGCTCGGCAAGGCGCCCGCGGTGGTCAACTGCGACAACGACCTCAGCGCGGTCGAGCGCGCAGTCTTCGCGTGACCGCCCGCCATCGCCTGATCCGCGTCCCCGCTTCCTCGGCCAACCTCGGCCCCGGCTATGACGCGATGGCGGCGGCGGTCTCGCTGCACCTGGAGCTGGAGGTGGAGGAGAGCGGCGAGTTCTCGCTGGACCCGGGCGGGCTCGAGGTCCCGACCGGGCGCGACAACCTCGTCGTCCGCGCCTTCGAGAGCCTGCACCCCGCTGACGGCATCGCCTTCCGGCTGCGCAGCGAGATCCCGCTGGCGCGCGGGCTCGGCTCCAGCGCCGCGGCGATCGTCGCCGGGCTCTTCGCCGCCGATCACCTCTTCGAGCTGGCGCTCTCGCGCGAGCAGATGCTGGCGCGGGCGGGCGAGCTGGAGGGGCACCCGGACAACGTCGCCGCGGCGATCTACGGTGGCTTCGTGATTTGCGGCACGAGGGAGGACGGGGCTCCTCTCGCCGCCCGCTTCGACCCACCGGAGGGCTTGGAGGGCGTCGCCGTGATCCCGTCCGAGGAGGTTTCCACCGAGCGGGCCCGCGAGGCGATCCCGGCCGAAGTCCCGCTCTCCGACGCGGTCGCCAACGTCTCCGCCGCCGCGCTGTTGGTGCTCGGGCTGCAGACCGCGGACCTCGACCTCGTCGCCCGCGGCCTCGCCGACAGGATCCACCAGCCGCGGCGCCGGGACCTCTACCCGCGCTCGATGGAGATCGTCGACTCGGCGGCCGAGCTGGGCGCGCTGGGGGCGACGATCTCCGGCGCCGGCCCCACCGTCCTGGTCTGGACCACCTGGCAGGACGCCGGCAACGTCGCCGCTGCCCTGGAGGAGCGATGCGAGGGTTGGGCCAAGGTGCGCCGCCTTCCCTTCACCCCCCTCGGCGCCGACGTCCCCGAGCTCTGAGCGGGGTGGACTGGGTCGTCCAGATCGGCCTGGTAGAGCTGGCGCTCGGCGGCCTGCTGGGCTGGGCGATGGTCGTCCGCGAGGAGAAACCGGCATGGCTGCGGCGAATAGGGATCGTCGCGCCGCAGCGGATTCGCCAGGTCCACCTCGACTACGTGATGATGGGCCTGATCCTGATCGGAGTCGGCCTCGCGGTGCCCGACCTGCCCACGGCCGTCGCCGTTGCGCTGGTCTTCGGCACCGCGGTCAACCCCTTCCTCTTCGTCCCGCTCGCCTTCGAGCCCGACGTCGAGAAACGGCTCTGGTACCGCTTGCTCGCGGTCGTCTCGTTCGTCAGCGTCAGCGGCGGCCTCGTCGTGGCGGCGATCGTCGGAGCGTAGCCACGAGTCTGCACTTACCCGTCTTATAGACGTGCAAAAGCAGACGCGTAGCGCGCCGGAGTGGCCGAGGGCGCGGTTACCATCGCCGCCATGTCAAGCCTGCCGAAGTCCAAACTGCTGGGGGCGCTCGTCGCCGCAACCGCGCTGCTCGCGCTTCCCGCCGCCGCCGAGGCGACACTGACCTACGTCAAGAACCCGTTGCATCCGGTCGTCTATGCGGCCGCCGACAACGGCTCCGGCGCCCACAAGATCGGATCCGGGCGCAGCCCCCGGGTCTCCCCCGACGGGCAGCTGATCGCCTACCTCCACGAAGGCGCCGGGCACGCTCAGGAACTGAAGCTGGTCGCCGCCTCGGGCGCCGGCTCGCAAACCCTGATGGTCGGCTGGCAGGACACCTTCTACCTTGCCTTCTCTCCGGACTCGACGACGATCGCGGCGCTGCGCGGCCCCGAACTCGGCAAGCGCAAGCTGGTCCTGATCGATCTCGCGACGGGTGCCCAGCGCACCGTGGCAAACGGCTACTTCAGCGGCTTCAGCTTCTCGCCCGAAGGTGACGAACTCGTCTACGCGAGGGCCGGCAGCGAAAGCTTCCCGCCCCACAGCGACGTCTACCGGGTCAGCGCGAGCGGCAAGATCGTCTTCGTCAAGCAGCTCGGCGCCAAGAAACGCAAATACGGCCCAAAGAACGAGCTCTTCCTGATGAACCCGAATGGCAGCGGGCAGAAGCGCCTGACCCACACCAAGGTGGGCCCGCTGGTGCAGGGGCTGTTCCCGACCCAGTGGTCGGCCAACGGCAAGCGCCTGCTGGCCGAGTTCGAGGGCCAGGACACCAGCTACGCGGTCACCGTCGACCCCCAGACCGGCGCCCAGCGTCCGCTCGACAAGGTGGGCCAGCAGGGCTTCGTCGGCACGGCACTCTCCGTAGACGGGAAGACGGTGCTCGGCTTCACCGGTGGCTTCGAACCAGGTCCCAGCCACGACGTCGCCACCGTCCCCTACGGTGGCGGCAGGGTCAAGCCGCTCGTCAAGGACGCCTTCGAACCGGACTGGAGCCGCTGAGGGCTGGTCAGTCGAGCAGGCCGACCTGGCGCAGGATCGAGACGCTGTCGGAGTAGACGTCCTTGCGCTTGACGAGGCCGTCCTCGAACGGGATCACGTCGAGGCCGTCCCACTCGACTCGTTTGCCAGTCGGCTCGGCGCTGAGGCCGCCGCGCCGCATCGTCCTGGCGTGGGTCGCGGCGGCGGTCCATTCCTGGACGACTAGCCCCTCGCGGACGTAGAGGCGGCGGGTCGTGAATGCGATGTCGGGCCAGGTCTCGAAGATCGAGCCGATGTGGGCGCGTGCCTCTTCGCCGGTCGCCGACTCGCCGTCGGTGTGGTTGTCGAAGACCATGTCGGGCGCGTGCATCGCCACGATCGCGTCGAGGTCGTGCGCGTTCCAGGCGTCGTTGTAGCGGTCGATCGCCTCCCGCAGCGCCGTCTCGGAGTCCTTGGATCCCTCGTTCACGCATCCTCCTTTTGGCAGTGGTGGAAGTCGGGGTATGGTCGCACTCAGACAATCCGCGCGCAGAGGAGGGCTCCGATGGCAGACAGCTACACGATCAAGCACCGCGACGAGTTCGAGTCGATGGAGGGCTCGGGCGACTGCACCTGGATGCTGGCCCGCAAGGCCCTTGGCACCTCCGCCTTCGGCTTCAACCTGGTCGAGATCGGCCCCGGCGGACAGATCCCCGAGCACGACGAGACCGGGAGCGGGCAGGTCGAGCTGTACGCGATCCTCGATGGCGATGCGGTCCCGCGGATCGAGGGCGAGGACCACCCGGCGCCGCCCGGCACCTTCGCCTCGATCGATCCTCCGGCCAGCCGGACCATCCTCAACCGCTCCGACGCCCCGGTAACGGCGATGCTGATCGGCGTCCAGCCGAACGGTGGCTACGAGCCGATGGGCTGGGCCTGAGCGAGTCGAATCTGCATTTACCACCTCTATTCGACGGTAAATGCGGACTCGATTGCCGAACCACCCACCGGCCCTATAATGCGCCGACTCGTCAACCCGTCGCGCGCCCGCTCGAAGAAGGCGCGGAAACCGGGAGGTCACATGCCGAAGCTCCAGTCTGGCTCTGGTGCGAGTGCCAAGCGCTACTCGCCCGAGCTGCCCTACAAACCACTGGTATCGCCGCCGAGCGTCGAGGACAAGGACGCCTGCGCGATCTATGCCTCGGTTCGCAAGGACGCGACGCCGAGCCACGCGCCGATCGAGCTGGCGATCCCGGCGCTGCAGAAGATGCTCCACCGTGCCGGCAACGTCGACGGCGAGGGAGACGGCTGCGGCGTGCTGCTCGACCTGCCGCGGAAGATCTGGGCCGAGGAGGTCCGGGCAGGTGGCCATGACCCCTCGCTGACCCTCGACGACGCCTTCGCCATCGCCCACATCTTCATCGAGCGCTCGCAGGATCGCGAGCAGGTCCAGCACGACGCCCGCGAGCTGCTCAACCAGGGCGGCTTCCGGGTCCTCGCCGAGCGGATCGGCGTCGTCGACTCGCCCGCCCTCGGCCCGACCGCGCGCGAGGAGGAGCCGCACTTCTGGCAGATCGCCGGCCTGGTTCCCGACGCCGCCCACCGCGACCGCATCCTCTTCGACCTGCTGATCGATCTCGAGCAGCGCCTCGGCGTCCACGTCCCGTCCTTCTCGGCCACCACCTCCGTCTACAAGGTGATGGGCGCGCCGAGCGTGCTCGGCGCCTACTACCCGGACCTGCGCGACGAGCGCTTCGAGACGATCGGCTGCTTCGGCCACAACCGTTACTCGACCAACACCTGGCCCTCGTTCAAGCGGGTGCAGCCGTTCTCGGCGCTCGGCCACAACGGCGAGATCAACACGATCGAGCAGCTGCGCCAGGAGGCGCGGATGCTGGCGGTGCCGATCCAGCACGGCTCCTCGGACTCGCAGGACCTCAACCGCACGATCGACACCATGGTCAGCCGCGAGGGGCTCAGCCTGGCCGAGGCGATGGAGATGATCGTGCCGCCGA
>WNFN01218937.1_pt1 | contig 16105 bp, 7 predicted proteins | sample 5400161 | NCBI WGS metagenome assembly WNFN01 (sample SAMN13153353, study PRJNA577476) | soil metagenome | isolation source: 80 cm saprolite on Douglas fir-dominated hillslope | place: USA:California | collected 2013-09-17
ATCCTGCTGCATGCCTCCCGCTGGATACACTCGACGGCCATCGATGACTTGAACATTCGAGGGAGCCACCTGGTTCATGTCCTCAGCCTGAAATGGCATATGCAGACTGTGAGACCCGACATAGCCGATCAATGCGGACAGATTTTTGGAGATCTGCTGTTCCACGTTGAGGTTGTAATTTAGCGAGTAGGTTCGCTTCGGGTGCGGCTCGACGTAATGTCCAATGCGAATGAAGGAGATCGCATCGCCTACGGCGGCAACCGCACTTGGAAACCCGCCGGGTGGAAGCAGAAACCCAGGCACTATCTCATCCTGCGAATAAGGAGCAGAGATGGCCGCATAGGTCGCATAGACGTAAGGCAGCGGGAGCATGTCATAGATCCCGAAGCCGGCGCGAACCGCGGTCTTCCCATTGCCAAATACGTCGTAGGCGAATCCCACTCGCGGCTCAAAGTTGTGAGTCGTTGGATTGCTCTGCCAAAATTGCTTGACCGGCACAACACAGCCCGGCACCGTTGTCGGCATGACCACCGATGGGCATGGTCCGCTGCCTGGAGGAGCCGTGAGCGCATTGATCAGGCCCGCGCGATTCTTCCGGTCGGTTGGGATGGTAAGCATTTCGTATCTCAATCCCAGATTGAGGGTCAGATTCCGGCGGATGCGCCAGTCATCCTGAATGTAACCACCAAAGAGGTTGTCCTCTACTTCTACGGGAGAGGACGTTCCATTCGGCAGAACAAGAGCCGAGAACAAGTTGCCCGTGAGGAAGTTCTCAAGAGCAGTTACGTTGCCGGTGGTCTGAAAGTTGGCGGTGCCGTTCTGCGACTTTGCTTTCGCACTCGGGAGAATTCTCTCGAACGCGAAACCGGCTCTCAGCAAATGCGCCCCCCGGGCGATCGCTACGTCGTCATAGAACTGGTAGGAGTTATACCTGATCGATGCCTGCCGGAGACTGCCCAGCCCGCCAGCCGTCGCGAGCCCATCTACATTTATGGTTGGAGCAAAGGTTCCGCTCGTGTAACCGAGCGCCGGGTCTCCTGCAGCGGGCGTCAGAGCTTTCAGCGGCACCAGAATATCCCCGGTACTGCGGTTATATCCGAGGCGAACGACGTTCAGCATCTTGGAACTGAAGATGTGCCTTTCGGTGATGCTCACCAGTTGGCGGCCTGCGTTTAAACGGCTCAAGGTATTTCCGAGACTATCCGGGACTGTTTGAGGGCCATTATCGTAAAGGTAAGTTCCGGACAGCGTGTCGTTTTTCGAAAGAGTGTGGTCGAAGCGGGTGGTGACGAAGTTCTCCGATACGTTGGATAGACCGGTCGTGACATAGTTTCCCGTATCGCCAAAACTGCCGGGATTGAGGCCGAAGTTGGGAAGAGGATAGAGTCCAAGATAGGGGACAATATTTGGATCCACCGTGACCGTTACCGGCGTTCCATCCGCTCGATGCACCTGGCCCGTGCGGGCGTCGGGCGAAGGCACCACGCTATTGAAATTGATGCTCTGCGACTGGCGGACTCCTTCGTAGGCGGCAAAGATGAATGTGCGGTTTTTGCGTATCGGGCTGCCCGCTGCCGCACCAAATTGAACGCGGTGGAAGGGCGGAATTTTGGGTGCATCAAAGAAATTTCTGGCGTCGAATATCTTGTCGCGATCAAAAACAAATGCGCTTCCGTGCAGGTCGTTGGCGCCTGATCGCGTGACTGCATTGATGACGGAACCCGAAGTACGCCCGTACTCGGCGGTATAGGATGTGGTTACAACATTAAACTCCTGGATTGCATCTACGCCAAGATTCGCGCCGATAACGCTGCCGGGAGCCCCGTTCGAATAATCGTTTTCATTGATGCCGTCGACACGATACGTGTTCTCGTAAGGGCTATGGCCGTTGCTTGCCAGCTGATTGCCGAAGCCGCGAACTCCGCGGTTGGAATTACCGGTGGTTGGTTCCTGTGCTCGAACGCTGACGACGCCCGGCTGTAGAACCGCGAGCTGCGTCCAGTCTCTGCCATTCAGGGGCAGATCGACGATGCGCTGCTGCTCAACCGTCGCGCTGACAACTGAGGTATCGGTTTCAACATCGGCTGCGGCTGCCTGCACTTCGACATGCTCGGCCGTCGTTCCAACGGTCAGAGAGACATCCAGGTTTCGGATCGCCCCTACCGTGAGTTGGAGGTCGCGCTCCACCCGTGTCGCAAAGCCCGGAGCCGAAACAGTGACGGAATAGGTGCCCGGTTGAAGGCTCGGCGCGTTGTACAGCCCCCTCTCGTTGGTGGTCACGTTACGGACTTCGTCAGTTGCGGTGTTTCTGATCGTCACGCTCGCCGACGCGATGATGGCCCCGGATCGATCTGAAACCTCGCCCGACAGGGTTGCTCCCGCTAGTTGGGCCCAGACTGCTGGACCACCGGATAGAAGAATTAAGCTGAGAGAAATGACCGAGAGGAATACGGTCGCGAGGTCGGAGAGTCGTCTGGGGACCATAAGAACCCCTCCTAATTGGTTGTTGCGATAAAGTGTCTACAATAGTATAGTAATTGTGTAGACAGATTACAAGCCGGTCGGCAGTTTAGGAGAGGCACACCATTCTGTCAAGGGAAATTTGGCGAATTATGGTTAAGATGGATTTCGCGAACATTGTGGAAGCGCGTGGTTTCCCTACGCAGCTCCACGGCATGCAAGGCAGGTGCGTTCTGTCGAAGTCTAGAGCGAAAAAAGAAGCACCAAAAACGCTGGTGGATGACCTGGTCTCGAGACTGGAAGGAGCAATTTTCCGCGGGGAGTTTCCTCCAGGCACGCGCATTCGTGAGGCCAGAATCGCAAGCCAGTTAGGAGTCGGCCGCGGCCCATTGCGAGAGGCCGTGCGCCGACTAGAAGGCCGCAAGTTGGTGGTTCGGCATCCGAATCGCGGCACCTTTATCGCGACGCTTACTTCAGCGGAGCTCACTGAACTGCTTGAAGTGCGTGAAGCCCTGGAGGTAGAAGCTTGCCGGCTTGCGGCTAAGCGGGTTACGAAGGAAGGGCTTGAGAAGCTTCGCCGGACTTTGCGCCGGCATATGGAGGTCGAGGCCGACAAGCTATTGGATCTCTACAGTGACTGGCACAACTTCGACTTCCACTATCAGATTGCCCTGGCCAGTGGGAACCAACGCTTGATTGACCTGCTCTGCGGAGATATCTGGTGCATCATGCGCCTCTACCGATACCCAGGGATTCTCAGTCGGGGGCGGACCCCACTTGGACAAGCGGACCATGAGGCCATTCTCGACGCGCTTGAAGCACACGACCCCGACGCCTGCGAGCTGCTGATGCGCAATCATCTTGCTCACGCTCAGGAGGCTCTATTACACGGTATTCCCGCGACCAGTCACACCGCACGGAAGAAATAATCTGGATGAAATACTCCATAAGGGTGCCTTAAAATCGTTTGGCCCTCTGAAGAACTGTAGACAGTTAATGCGGCTGTATGTATACCTTATTGGAAAGTTCTATGCCAGACAACGGCCGAATCCGCTTCATCGCCCCGGTAGGAAGTGTGGGGGGAGGAATCAGTGCTGATGCTCTGGCCGAGGCGCTGGGGCAGCCGACTGACTTCATTGCCTGCGACGCAGGGACCACCGATGCAGGCCCCTCGGCAGGCACAGCAGGCGGAGATGTGCACGTTGACGGAGTCCTGGAGATCGTTCGTGAAATCGTTGCGGAACACAAACTGACGCTGCGCACAGCCGTAATCTATTCGCAACAGGACAAGACCTACCTCAAGAACTTGCTCAAACAAAGCCGCATCATTCCGCTAAACCCGGCGCTTCCCATCAGCGACCACGTCATCGATCGCAGCAGTCGCATCGTGGGTATGATGGGCGTAGAGCCGCTCCAGCAGGCGATCGGGGACGGGGCGGATTTTGTTTTGGCTGGACGCTGCAGCGATTCTGCTCTATTTGCAGCGATTCCGGTCATGCGTGGATTCCCGCCCGGGCTGGCATGGCATGCCGGCAAAGTGTCCGAGTGCGGCACCCTGGTCTGTGAAACGCTCGGCAAGGGCGTGATCTCTACTACTGTTAGTTATGACGAGATCACTATTCGCCCATATGGCGATGGCTTGCGCTGCACGCCGCAAAGCGTGGCGGCTCACGGACTCTACGAGAATGCCGACCCTTTCCTGCATCGCGAGTGCTCGGGAACCCTTGACCTGAGGAACGCAACTTTTGAAGCGATCGACGACGTGACGGTTCGGATTCGCGGCACTGAATTTTTTTCTGAACCGGTCTATACGGTGAAGCTGGAAGGGGCGGAATTGGCAGGCTATCAGAGCATCATTATAGGAGGGATCCGCGATCCCTACGTGATCCGCCAGTTGGACAGTTGGCTCGGTTCCGTACGGAACTATATTGACGACATGGTTGCTCGAGTACTTGGTGACCAGGCTGACAAGGGCTCATACAACCTCGTTTTCCATGCCTACGGGATCAACGCGGTCATGGGAAAGCTGGAGCCGGAGGCGAAGAATCTGCCGCATGAGGTGGGAATTGTGCTTGAAGCAACGGCGCCCACACAGGACGTGGCGCACAAGCTTGCCGAACTGAGCCGCCAGCCGCTCCTCCACTATCCGATCAAAGAATGGGCCGGTTCCATCACAGCGTTCGCATGTCTTCACAACCCCGCCGTAATTGATCGAGGTCCGGTATATCGCTTCAACCTGAATCACGCCGCGGTTCCCTCGACGCCGCTTGAGATGTTTCGTATGCACTTCGAAGATCTGGATGGCTCGACGCAATCATGAAACTGGCCGACATCGCAGTCAAAAACTCCGGAGTCTTGACGCAAGCTTCATTCGCCAAACTCTACGGGTGCCCGGAAGAGAAGGTACTTTTTTTTCAATGCGACAATGCGCTTGCATTTAAGTTCAGCATCCCGCGGCCGCTGACGCAGGGCGAACCCGGCGACGGGGACATGCATGGTGGCCAGCAGTTCGTGCCGTTAATGAATGTGGAGATCCGTTAATGCGTTGATGTGATGACCGACGGTACCCCTCCCTCCGCGGATTCCCGTCGTTACTCCTGTGTCGCTGTGAGCCTTGTGCGAGGGCCAAAAAGTCCGACTGTGACAACCACGATTGCCATACTGCACGCGATAAACGCAAAGACACCGAAGGGGCCAAACCGCCGCAAAAGCAGCGCGATCACAAAACTCGAAACAACAATCGACAGGCGGCTGAAGGAATAAACGAAACCAACGCCACGAGCACGCAACGATGTCGGATACATTTCCGCCTGGTAGGCGTGATATGCGAAGGAAAGCCAATTATTCGATATCGTCAGCAGTATTCCCAGCGTGACCAGCAGGAGGCTGCCTGCCGGGCGCGAGAAGAGCAATCCGAGGACTGCGGCAAAACTGGCGGCAAGAACGATGTGCCACTTGCGCTCTATTTTGTCGGCGATGGGAACAAACAGAAGCGGGCTGAGTGGATAAACGATTGAAATGATGAAGGTGTATTGCAGGCTGCGCAGAATCGTAAAGCCCTGAGAGATGAGAAGCGTCGGCAGCCAGTTCACCAGACCGTAGAACCCACTGGCTTGGAAGATGTTCAATACGATCAGCACCAAGGTACGACGTAGATACGGATTTCGAAAGAGCGAAGAGAAGGAGGTGTATGCCGCGACTTCCTGACCAGCGGAGCCTGCATCCTGCGGACTATTTTGCGAGCTATCCTGCGAACGATCCTGCGAACTATCTTGCGAACCATCTTGCGAACTATGACCAGCTAAACCCTCTGAATTCGGTTCAATCTTCGCTTCGATCTTCGCAAGCACGACGTGGGCTTCTTTGAATCTGCCTCTTTGCAGAAGCCATTGCGGTGATTCCGGCACCTGACGCCGGATATAGTAAGCAACCAGGGCGCCGACCGCCCCAATAAGGGCAACCCACCGCCAACCGCCGACGCCCAGCAGGTCGCGGGGCAGCAGCAGCCAACTCAAGAAGGTCGCTACCGGGATGGCTACAAGCTGGATGCACTGGTTGATAGCGAAAGCTCTTCCACGAACGCTCGCCGGAACCAATTCGGCAATGTAAGTATCGATGGTCACCAGCTCCAACCCAAGGCCAATGCCCGTGAGAAATCGCCAGGCGTCAATGCCAACGGCTGAATGCTGGAGGGCCATCCCGAGAGTGGTAACGGAGTACCAGAGCATCGAGAATATAAAGATCGTGCGGCGCCCGAATCTGTCGGCGAAGGCTCCCAACACCGCGCTGCCGACAAAGAGTCCAGCGAAGGTTGCAGCGGCAAAGCTGGCTTGGTCCGTAAGTCCCCAGAGCCCGCGTGAGTCTTCATGGAAGATCCCGGCGCGAATCAGTCCCGGGCTGAGAGTGGCGGTAAGGGCCAAGTTATAGATTTCGAAGCATCCACCCAGGGAGAGCAATGCAACCAGCTTCCAGGCGTACGGAGTCGCCGCCCCCACTGAAACGCGCCTCGTGGCACTAACTGCACCCGAACCAGTCTGTCGAGTTGATTGCAGTTCAGTTTGCTTCATGGACGTTGTATTCGACCGGATGCCGCGCCGAAGAGAATCTTCTTTGAAACCGGACCGGCGCATCCGGTTGGCGCGAAATGCGTTTATCTCCATTGAGCGTGCCCCGCTCCTGCGTTCAGCAGAGCTTGCCGATGGAACGCGACCGAGCGTCGGGCGTCGATCGAGAAGGAGTGTTCCCTGGCTCGGTGATCTCCATTCTGTTGGACGAAATCAGGGCGTGCCGTAGGGAAAGGTTGGTTTTGTGTCAGGATTTGTAGCGGATGGTCTCCTGGCCGCAACCTTCAATGAACGGTCCGGCTTCAGCTGTCATTCCGGAAACAGATCATAGTCGCGGTCCTGGTCTCGCACTTGCTCCTGGCAATTGGGCTGACGCTGGCCATTGTGCTCTACAGCCGCGCCCAACTCCTGTCGGATTTCAGCATCATGTTGGCAGGCCGGGCTGATTCAAAGTTGGCAGTAATTCACGATGCGGAAGATGAGAACAAAACAACGGGCACGTTCCGTGACGGATCGGGATCTGAGCCTTCATCCCTTCGATCACCTGAAAACTAAAAGTTGTGAAGGTGTCGATCTTCCTGGTCGTCGTTCGTCGTGTAAATAGAAGTCACAAATCGCCTTGTAGGATGCAAACGGACGCCGTAATCGTTTCGAACAAGAAAAGCAAGATGCTCCATAGCCCTGCAGCGACTAAGTCGTGGGGCCAATGCCTCCTGACAAGACACTCTAGACACACGATGTTACCGGCCATTGCGCGTGGGCGCCTGACTAAAGTTTGAATCTGTTTTGAATCCTTTGCGGGGTTGGGAAAATCTGATACCGATACGCGCCGCAGTCGTCAGGGATCGGATACAGATTCGTGGCCAGCGGCGATCGCGTGGATTGTCGTTCGTGGGCGCGTTGTTTCGGTGTATGAAAGACGCTAACAAGGGGTATTCATGGCAAAAAGGATGATTTTGATGTTGGCCCTCGCGACGCTGGTCGTCGCGAGCCTTGGCTTCGTGAAGTTCCGGCAAATACAGACCGCAATTGCGCAGGGTTCCAGCTTCCAGCCGCCTCCGGAGGCCGTCACGACGGTTGTGGCGAAACAGGAGACGTGGCTGGGAACGCTGAACGTAATCGGCACTGCAGCGGCCGTGCAGGGTGTCACGGTAAGCGCAGATCTTCCAGGTACCGTCGACCGCATTGCTTTCGATTCCGGCAAGTCTGTGAATGTCGGGGACGTGCTCGTGGAACTCGACACGCGGCAGGAACGTGCCCAACTGGCTGCCATGGAAGCCCAGCGTGACCTTGCGCGCATTAATTTCGGTCGCATGCAACAACTGGTGAAGGAAGGTGTCATCGCCCAGACGGAATTTGACAACGCAACCGCCCAGCAGAAGGCGACGGAAGCTCAGGTCGGAGAGATTCGTGCCACGATTGCGCGGAAAACGATCCGGGCGCCGTTCGCGGGAATCCTGGGTATCCGCCAGGCTAACCTGGGGCAGTACCTGTCAGCCGGCGAAGCCATAGTTTCCCTGCAATCGCTGAATCCGATCTATGTGAACTTTGGCGTACCGCAGCAGACTGCCACCCAAGTGCGGGTCGGCCGCGCCTTAAGTGTCTCGAGTGATTATGTCAGCGGCATCAAGTTTGCCGGGCGAGTCACGGCCCTTGACTCGATCGTGAACGAGGCGACCAGAAATATCCAGGTGCAGGCGACCCTCGCCAATCCTGGAGGCAAACTACGTCCCGGCATGTTTGTGCAGGTGGAGATAGTAACCGGGACGGACCGTCCGGTGATCGCGCTCCCGGCGTCAGCCATCAACTATGCGCCGTACGGCGATTCGGTCTACGTCGTCTCCGATCTTAAAGACCCCCACGGCAAGGCCTACCGCGGCGTAAGCCAGCGCTTCGTCAAGCTGGAGGGTTCGCATGGCGATCAGGTTGCAGTTGTCTCGGGTGTTAAGCCCGGGGATGAGGTTGTAAGTTCGGGCGTCTTCAAACTCCGCAACGGCGCAGCCGTCCAAGTCAACAATAAAGTCCAACCGGGAAACAATCCGGCTCCCAAGCCTGAGGACAGCTAAATGAAGTTTACTGATCTATTTATCAAGCGGCCGGTCCTCGCGGTCGTCGTCAATCTGGTGATCCTGATCGCCGGCTTGCAAGCGATCCGTTCGCTAAGCGTGCGGCAGTATCCGCGCAGCGATATCGCGGTGGTGCAGGTCACGACGGTGTATGTCGGTGCCAACGCGGACCTTGTTCGCGGTTTTATTACGACGCCGCTCGAGCGCGTCATCGCCAGCGCGGACGGCATCGATTACATGGAGTCCTCGAGCGCACAGGGGCTCAGCACGATCACCGTGCACCTGAAGCTCAATTACGACACCAATGCGGCGCTCACTCAGATCCAGGCGAAGCTCGCGCAGGTACGCAATGACCTGCCCCCGGAGTCCCAGGCGCCGGTCATCGATCTGCAGACCGCGGACAATCAGTTTGCCGCAATGTACCTCGGTTTTTCATCGGCCAGCCTCGACCAAAACCAGATTACCGACTATCTGACGCGGGTCGTTCAACCGAAGTTAAGCGCCATCAATGGCGTGCAGCGCGCCGACATCCTCGGCGACCGTACCTTTGCCATGCGCATCTGGCTTAAGCCGGACAAGATGGCATCTCTCGGCATCTCCGCTTCCACGGTGCGAGACGCATTATCGAAGAACAATCACCTTTCGGCGCTGGGGCAAACCAAGGGTTCGATGGTGTCGGTGAACCTGATCGCCAACACGGATCTCCGGACCGCGGACGAGTTCCGCCAACTGGTGATCAAAGAAGATAAGGGAGTCATTGTCCGGCTCGGCGAGATTGCCGACGTCGTGCTGGGCGCGCAAAACTATGAGCAAGACGTCCGCTTCAACGGGGAGACGGCGACGTTCATGGGGATTTGGGTGCTCCCGACCTCTAACTCACTTGAGGTGATCAAGCAAGTCCGCGCAGCGATCCCCGAAATCCAATCACAATTGCCTCCCGGCATGAAAGCCGGCATCCCTTACGATTCGACCGCGTACATTCAGGACGCCATCAACGAAGTGTTGAGCACTCTCACCGAGACTCTACTCATCGTCATCGTCGTCATCTTTTTATTTCTGGGGTCGTTCCGCTCGGTGCTCATCCCGATCGTCGCCATTCCAATTTCTCTGATTGGCGCCGTTTTCCTGATGTTGTTGGCCGGTTTCACCATCAACCTGTTGACTCTGCTGGCGATTGTGCTCTCGGTCGGATTGGTGGTGGATGACGCCATCGTGATGGTGGAGAATGTCGAACGGCACATTCACCTCGGAAAGCCTCCGTTCCGCGCGGCTCTGGATGCGGCCCGCGAACTGGTGGGTCCAATCATCGCCATGACGATTACGCTGGCTGCGGTATATGCGCCGGTCGGCATCCAGGGCGGTCTGACGGGCGCGCTGTTCCGCGAGTTCGCGTTCACCCTTGCAGGGGCTGTCATCGTTTCGGGAGTAGTAGCGCTGACCCTGTCTCCAATGATGGGTTCCAAACTGCTCCGCGCCGGAGACACTGAGCGGGGTTTTGCCGGCTGGATCAACCGCCGTTTCGAGAGCGTACGTAGTCTTTATTCAAGGATGCTCGTCGGGATACTGCAGTACAGACCCGTGGTCCTGGCTCTCTGGGCGATTGTCGTCCTGTTGATAGTGCCGTTCTATATGTTCTCGCAGCGCGAACTGGCTCCAGCTGAGGACCAGGGCGTCGTCTTCGGGGTCATTCAGTCCTCCGCGAACTCCACTCTTGATCAGACCAACTTGTTCACGACCCAGGTCTACGATGTTTACCACTCGTTTCCTGAGAGCGAGAGCATTTTTCAGATCACTTCTCCGAGCGGCGGTTTCGGAGGTATGGTCACCAAACCGTGGAGCCAGCGGAAGAAGACTGCTCAGCAGTTACTGGTCCAGTCAGTCGGACCGCTGTCCAAAATCCCGGGCATACGCGTAATCCCATTGACGCCAGCACCGCTGCCCGGAGGTGGAAATTTCCCGGTCGAGTTCGTGATTACTTCGGCAATGGAGCCCAGGCAACTCGATGCATTCGCTAAACAGCTTGTAGGTAAAGCATTCGCAAGCGGCCTGTTCATTTTCGCCGATTCCGACTTGAAGTTTGACCAGCCGCAAACCGAAGTTGTCTTCGACCGTGACAAGGTTCGTTCCCAGGGCGTCGATCTGACCCAGGCCGGTCAGGATCTCGCCACGATGCTCGGTGGGGACTATATCAACCGTTTCAGCATCCAGGGCCGGAGCTACAAAGTCATTCCGCAGATCAAGCGCGCGCAGCGTTTGACAGCCGATCAGCTTGAACAAATTTATGTCACAGGATCGGATAAGAAACTTGTCCCGCTGTCTACTTTTGCCAGCCTGAAAACCACAACCGAGCCGCGGCAGCTGAACAAGTTCCAGCAACTCAACGCAGTGACAATTCAGGCAGTGATTCCGCCAAATGTGCCGTTGGATAAAGCGCTCACTTTCCTGGAAGACCAAGCCAAGCAGATCCTGCCGCAGGGCTTCACCGTTGACTACGCGGGCGAGTCACGTCAGCTGCGCGTCGAGGGCAGCAAGTTTCTCGGTACATTCTTACTGTCTGGGATTCTGATCTACCTGGTGCTGGCGGCGCAGTTCGAGAGCTTCCGCGATCCGTTCATCATTCTGGTCGGTTCAGTTCCGCTGGCTCTTTCCGGGGCGCTAATGTTCTCCTTCCTGGGTCTGACAACGCTTAATATCTACAGCCAGGTAGGATTGATCACGCTAGTCGGTCTGGTGTCGAAGAATGGCATTCTGATCGTGGAGTTTGCCAACCATCTTCAGGAAACCGGAAAGGAGAAGCTTGCAGCCATCATCGAGGCGGCGACCACGCGGCTTCGCCCGATCCTGATGACGACCGCAGCAACCGTCGTTGGCCACTTCCCGCTGGTTCTGGCGAAAGGCCCCGGAGCGGGTGCGCGCAACAGTATCGGCATCATGCTTGTCAGCGGCATGATCATTGGAACGGCATTCACGCTGTTTGTCGTACCCTCGATCTACATGCTCGTCGCGCGCAAGCATGTGGCTGAATCCGCTGAGGAGGCTAGTCGCAATGCTGGGCTATCTGAGCCGGCAGAAGCTGTGGTGTAGGGATTCGCATTCGCGCGGCAATAAGAGTGAACCTGTAATGACGCCGCCCGCTTTTCATTTCACGTTGCCTGGTCGATGGTTCTGTTCGCGCCGAATGTAGATCGGCAGCTTCCTATCTTCCGTTTGCCAGAGGGTAAGGCGCATGGAGGCTACCGCCGGCGTGGTCTCATTGCGGTACTTCCAGGCGGAACAAGCGGACTGCGCCGGGCATAGTATCCGAAGGAGACTACGCCGGAAGGACTGTTCAAGTCTGCCAGGTCCGTCTCGACGAAGAAGCCGTGATCCTGATCAACCGTGTAAAAATCTGCCGGAAATGGTTGGTTGTGGCTGATAAATGGACTGCTTGCACCCGGGATTGCGGGGGTACCATTTTCGAGAAGTTCCGCGAAACAACCGCTGATCGGCGTTCCCGCTAAACAATCTGTGGAAGTTGGGGGAGAGCCGAAGAAGGGTGCGTTCAGCGTGACAAAGAAAGGCGCGCTGACATCAGCAACTCCAGTCAGGGTTTGGGCTGCCGCGTCCGCAGTCATCCAAGAGGTGCTGTCACTTTCGCTACCAAAACTCCCCTGGGTAAAGCTGGACCCGTAATCGCCGGCGAATGTTAGAGAAGTCGATTGCGGATAGGCGATTCCCGCTCCGAGAAAGGGATAGTTGGGAGTAACGGCGTTATCTCCGGCCGCTAGAACCAGAGCAGGACCAGTTCCATCACCAGTAAGGTAAAAGAACGATCTGATGGCCGAGATACGAGGGTTTGGCTGTGGGTTGAAATGGTTGAAGGTCACGCCGACACGGCCGTTTGTGGCAACTATATAAGTTCCAACGAATGTTGCGCTGATCTGAGCACCGGAGAAGTTCGGTGGTTGCGCGGTGTTCTGCTGAAGAAATGTGTCGCTGAATCCGTTAGTCACAACTCCGTTCCCGTCTGGGCTGAACAGTCCGACGGAGTTCACAGTGGCCGGAATGGTATTGCCATTGCTGAGGTCTGCCCCAAGAACACCGAACACATAAGTCCCCTGAAACGACGCGTTGGTAAAAGTTCCCGTGGCGGCGCCCTGGCTGATGGCGAGTCCGGCGGTCGAACCCAAGCCGGCGCCTGAAGTGTTGTCGCTCTCGATCAGCTTTATGTGGGAGCTGTCTACGATATAGCCCGTGAAGGTGAACGCAGTTGTGCTGGGAAAGAGGGGTACGTCCAGATTTAAAGTGACGGCACCGAAGGCGTCGGGACTTGAGAGCGACCCCGTTAGCTTCTTGTTGTTAGTGGTTGGCAATGGCACTCCCGACAGATACTGATCGGCCACACTGCCTTTCCCCGTGGACAGCAGGTCAAGATTGAGAATGCCACCGATCGCTGTAGGGGAACCAGTGTTCAGGTCACTGCCGCTCACTACGAAGGCATAGCTACCCGTGGGCGCCGCAGTGCCGGTCTGTAAGTCCATGGTTCCGCTGGCGGTGACTCCGGTGCATGCTATACAGACGGGCGGATTCTGATTATCAAAGAGATCGCCTTGCGCGATCAGCGCCTGAGAACTGTTCAGGAACACCATGGTAAACGTCTCCACGCCGTTCCCGCCGATGTCGTTGTCCCCCGTATTGAGGGTGATGGTCCCCCGTCCGTCGGCACCGAGAAAATAGCTGCCGCCGGTAATGAGGTCCGTCGTGGACACGAACGCTCCAAGGATTGTGTCGAAGAAGTTAATCGTCTGCTCGCCAGACGTAATTCCTCCATTTCCGTCGAGCGTGATTACACCTGCGAACTGATAATTGGGACCGCCGTTAGCATCTACGCCCTGGGCTTGAAGGACATAGGTACCCATGAGGTTGTTGCCAAAGCCGGTAATGTTGATGGGAGCGAGGACGTTCTTTGTGTGATCCGCAGTAGCGAAGGCCACAATATCAATCCTCTGATTGTTTCCAGTAAGGCTCGCTGGTGGCGTGTAGGTTGTAGGGCTTCCGCTGTCGGTGTGCAGAGAACTGAGCGAGCCGCAGTTGCCAACATTTGAGCATGTCAGCGACCAGTCCACTCCGGAGTTGCTTGAATCATGGCTTACGACCGCCGTGAGGGGGGTCACGGCGTTAATCAAAATCGACGCGGCAGGCGCGGGCTGATAGGCAACCGTGATATTGGGCGGAGGTGGCGGTGGCGGATTCTGCACATTGAACGTGTTGCTGCCGCACCCGGCAAGTACTGCCGTCATCGCTGCTGACAGCAAAAAGAGAATCCATCGTCTGGTTGCCACTGCTAACCTCCTTGAGTTGCGTCGTTAAAACTCGCGTGCGGGAATATCCCTAACTTGACAGCCCAGTCTCAGAAACTAGTTCACAAATAAATAAGGAGGACTCGCCGAAGTTATTGCCCCGTACCGCGCAGATATACAGTTTGGGGATTACCGGGAGTGCCGGCCGACCCCAAGGTATAAAGAATGTTCAGACTTCCCTGATTGAGTCCCACGGCCTTGGGTTTGAACGTTACGGTCAACGTGCAGGTTGCGCCCGGAGCCAGGGTAAAGGGGCAATCGTCAGTCTCGGAATAATTGCCTTTCACCGATATCTTGGTGTAGAAGTTCACGCTCGTTGCCTGGGCCTGATCGTTGAGGAGCGTAATGGTTTGCGGTGCGCTGGTGCTGCCCACCGCCTGACCGCCAAAATCCAGCCCAGCGGATGGAGACATCCTCAGCGGACTTGCCGCATTGGCTTTTAACTCCACAGGAAAACGCCCGCTATCGTTCTCGCAATCGGATGTTGCTCCGGTGGGGAAGAGAGCGGATTCACACTGCACGGTGTTCAGCTGCAGAAAATAATCGAGAGCGCTATTAATAAAGGTGGCTGGCTGCGGTACAAACACAATCTGCATGCTGCAGGTGGCCTGAGGGGCGAGATCCGTACCGGTACAGGTGTCCGAGGAGATCTGGAAGTTGGGCAACTCGGTTTGCTGATCGGCGTCGCAGTTGTAATAGACAGTCAGGTACCCACCAGCATCTTGCAACGACATGCCCCCGGTCACTGCTTGTATGCCAGCCACTGTGCCGTTGTCTTGCACCGGACGCAGGAGCGGGGTCTGGCCGTTCGAGAATTGGCAAGGCGTTGTTCGTGGCCCCACGATCTTCACGGGACCTGCGCTATGGTTGGTGAAAGAAAGCAATTGGGGCAGACTCGCTTCGCCAACTGCTTGGGCGCCGAAATCGAGTTCGGGAGCCGAGGGTTGAATGAAGCTCGTCCCAGTGCCTGAGATGGGCACAGTAAAATTGGGATCGTTGTCGGCCGTTACGGGGCTCGTGACCGTCAGGGTCGCGCCCAGAGGAAGCGGGCACTGGGCAGGCGGAGTCCCGCCCCCTTTCGCATCCGGCACCCACGTGCAGCTCTCCTGAGGGACAAAGCTAACCGTGACGATGCAAGACGTTGGCGCATTTGGCCCGCCGAGAGTGAAACTGTTCGTTCCCGCAGGGCCACCGTTCGGGCCACAATTGTCTGTAAACATGAAATTCAGTTGGCCGTTGAAATCGGTCGGGTTTCCAGGCTGCGGATTTAACGTCAAACCGTCCAGTTGATGACCCGAGATGTTTGTGAGCGTGATCGGCTGCGACGTCGCAGTCGAGCCCAACGTTTGCAAAGGAAAAGTCAGGAGCGCCGGAGACAGCGTGATCGGCTGTTGGCAAGGGCTTGAGCTGCCCACCGCCAGACAGATGTACCCGACGTCTTCGAAGTTACCATTGTTGCTATTAAGGCAGGCCTTCGTATTCACTACGTATCCTGTTCCAACCGAGTGCAGGACGGACCCGTTGGTCGTGGAGTCGAAAGTGACGGGATACGCGCCATTACCGCCTAAGTTGACTTCGCTGGCTGGCACGCCAATCTGACCGGCATTCGATCCGTCCGTACCGATGAGTTGAAGAATGACCGTATTGCCGCTGATTTGGCCATTGACGGAAACCGAACCAGAGGGAATACACGGGTAATTGCTAAGAAGGGTCGTCGGGTCGATAAAGCTCAAAGAACCGGTGATCGTGGCGTTGCTGGCCCCGATATTCTCTCCCTGGGTGAGCAATCCCGTTAGCGGGAAATCCCGATTGTTTAAGGTGGTACCGTCGAAGGACGCGCTGCTGCTGATACTGTGGAAAGTCCCGGTGATTGTTCCCGTGACCGGCGGCACAGACTTTGCGGTCCAGGACACTCCAGTTTCAGCGGCCCCGCAAGGTGTACTGCCATCAGAAGCCGTTCCTGCTGTGGATGTGTAAGTGCCATTGTCGATGGCCGAGCCATCGGAACGCAGCGTTCCAGTCAAAGTAAAAATCTGTGAGCCGGCTACTGCGGTGAGGGTTACGGTCTGGCCGCTGAGGGTCCCGGTAATCGCAGCGGTTCCGCTGTTGCACGGATTCACGAGCGGCGGTTGGATATTCGGTGCCGAGACTGCATAGACCGCCTGACCCGTCACCG
>WNFN01166070.1_pt1 | contig 16093 bp, 11 predicted proteins | sample 5400161 | NCBI WGS metagenome assembly WNFN01 (sample SAMN13153353, study PRJNA577476) | soil metagenome | isolation source: 80 cm saprolite on Douglas fir-dominated hillslope | place: USA:California | collected 2013-09-17
CCGACCACCTGGGACAACAGCTTCTTCCGGATCCTCTTCGGCTATGAGTGGGAGCTCACCCAGAGCCCCGCCGGCGCGCACCAGTGGAAGCCGAAGGACGGCGCCGGCGCGGGTACCGTCCCCGACCCGCACGACCCGTCGAAGAGCCGCACCCCGATGATGCTGACGACTGACCTCTCGCTCCGGTTCGACCCGGTCTACGAGCCGATCTCGCGGCGTTTCATGGAGGACCAGGAGGCTTTCGCGGACGCCTTCGCCCGCGCGTGGTTCAAGCTGGTCCACCGGGACATGGGCCCGGTCGTGCGCTACCTCGGGCCCGAGGTTCCGTCCGAGACGCTTATCTGGCAGGACCCCGTTCCGGCGGTGGACCACGAGCTCGTGGACGCCGCGGACATCGCCGCTCTCAAGGGCCAGGTCCTCGCCGCGGGCCTGTCGGTCTCGCAGCTGGTCTCCACCGCGTGGGCGTCGGCCTCGTCGTTCCGCGGCAGCGACAAGCGCGGCGGCGCCAACGGCGCGCGCATCCGCCTCGAGCCGCAGAGCGGCTGGGAGGTCAACAACCCCGACGAGCTGGCTACGGTGCTGCGCACGCTGGAGGGGATCCAGGGGTCCTTCAATGCCGCCCAGGGCGGCCGGAAGAAGGTCTCGCTCGCGGACCTGATCGTGCTCGCCGGGGGCGTGGGTGTCGAGCAGGCCGCCAAGAATGCCGGCTACGACGTCGGGGTCCCGTTCGCGCCGGGCCGCACCGACGCGTCAGCGGAGCAGACCGACGTGGAGTCGTTCGCCGTGCTCGAGCCGAAGGCCGACGGGTTCCGCAACTACCTCGGGAAGGGCACCCGGCTGCCCGCTGAGTACCTGCTGATCGACAAGGCGAACCTGCTCACGCTGAGCGCGCCCGAGATGACGGTCCTCGTCGGTGGCCTCCGCGTCCTGGGCGCGAACTACCAGCAGTCGCCGCTCGGCGTCTTCACCGCGGCGCCCGGGTCCCTGACCAACGACTTCTTCGTCAACCTGCTCGACATGGGCACGACGTGGAAGGCGACGTCCGAGGACGCGAACACGTTCGAGGGCCGCGACGCCGCCACGGGCGAGGTCAAGTGGACCGGCAGCCGTGCCGACCTCGTCTTCGGGTCGAACTCCGAGCTGCGCGCGCTCGCGGAGGTCTACGCGAGCGATGACGCGAAGGAGAAGTTCGTGAACGACTTCGTCGCGGCGTGGGACAAGGTGATGAACCTCGACCGGTTCGACCTCGTCTGATCATGACGTCCAGGTCGGCCCGCGCGGGCCGACCTGGACCCGTCCACATCATGACCAACACGGCGCTCACCGGCGCGACGTACGACATCGACGGTGGACAGCAGTTCGTCTCCTGATGAAAGCCTGTCGCGACTGGCTGCGGCCATGCTGTGCCTATCCGGCCTGCTCGAATGCATATGCCAGAGCGATCAGCCTCGGCTCGCTCCACGCCGGTCCCATGAAGGTGAGCCCGACGGGAAGACCAGAGACACGGCCGGCCGGAACGGATATCGCCGGGTATCCCGACACGGCGCACGGACTCGATGTCCCGAACACGCGGCAATCGCCGAGCACATGATCGGTCAGCCAGGCCGGGTTGCCTGTCAGGGCGACCACAGCATCAAGCTGGTCCCTGCTGACCGCGCTGTCCAGCGCAGCGCAGGCCAGGCGCCGCGCCTCGCCTCGCGCGGCAAGCCATTCCGGGTCGGCCGGGCTGCCGCTCTTCGCTGCCGCCTGCTCGAACCACTCCTGGCCGAAATGGAGAAGCACCTGGCTGCGGTGCTGGGTGTTGAACGTGATCAGCTCGGCGAGGCTCGCCGGGTGGTCCCGGCAGGTGCACGGGGTCGATGACCTCCGCCCCGCGCTCGCGCAGCCGGGTAATCGATGCGTCGAGCACCGAGATAGCGGCCGGTCTGGCTTCCGCTGACCCATCCCGCCAGATCCCGAGGCGGGCCCCGTCTAGCGCGCCCGTGTCGAGGAAGGGCGTGTAGTCGGGCACCTGCCCGGCTTGCTGCGCAGTAGCCGGGTCGGCGGGATCTGGGCCGGCCATCACGCCGAGCAGCGCCGCGACATCAGCCACGCAGCATGCCATCGGCCCGGCAGTGTCCTGGGCGGCCGATATCGGCACCATGCCGCTCCGGCTGACCAGGCCCATAGTCGGCTTCAATCCGACCACCCCGCACGCGCCAGAGGGCGACAGTACTGAACCATCTGTCTCACTGCCTATAGCCAGCGGAGCGAGCGCCGCGGCCAGGGCGGCCGCGGAGCCCGAGCTTGACCCGGACGGGTTACGGCCCTTCCCGTGCGGGTTCACCGTCTGACCGCCGAGCGTGCTCCAGCCGCTGGTCGAGTGCGGCGAGCGGAAGTTGGCCCACTCCGATAGGTTGGCCTTGCCCACGATGACCGCGCCCGCCTCGCGCAGCCTGCCAACCAGGAACGCATCGGCCGACGCCGCGCCCAGCAGCGCAGGCGAGCCCGCGGTGGCGGGCATCCCACGTGTCGCGATGTTGTCCTTGACCAGCACCGGAATGCCCTCCAGCGGCCCGCGCGGCCGGCCGATCGCCCGGACGCCGTCGCTGGCACGTGCCTCGGCCACGGCATCCGGGCTGACCGTGATCACCGCGTGCAGGTCCGGGTTCAGCCGCCCGATCCGTCCCAGGTAGAACGAGGTCACCTCGGCCGACGTCACCGACCCGGCCGACATGGCCTGCTGCAGGCCACCAACCGTGACACCACCGACGGCGATGCCTGACCCGGCGATCCTCTCCCCCAGGGAATCACTGATCGACACGTGCCGAACAATACGGGCAAGGGAGGTTAGAGGGCCAGGATCTAACACCTGTGCAACCGGAGACGGGTGAGGATGGCCGGGGACGAAGCACAGACCAAGCCCGGCGACAGTGCTGCGCTAAACGGAGGCAAGCCAAGCGACATGCCGCTCCCGCTGTCCAGGCCCAGGGCGAAGAAGTACAGCGGATGCCCGTGGTAGGTGACCTGGAGGGTCCCGTCCGGGCGGCGCAGCGTGCCGAGGGCGCGCTGGCTGACTCCCGGGCCGGCCAGAACGCGGCGGCTGGTGATCACCGCCGGCCAGAACTTGAGGCACATCCCGCTGCACTTGCTCATCCGTGGCGTGTCGGCGCTGAACGCGTAGAGCGTCGCGGTGGCGTGGTTGAATCCGCCGGTGACGGCCAGGATGGTCCCGGCTGTCGATTTCTCCGAACGGACGGTCGTCGTGCCCGGGTCCGGGGTTCCGCGAGGGGTCACCGTGTACCAGACACCGCTGGCCGCGGCGTCGATCAGGTACTCGCCGTTGGTAAGCCCGGGTGCTGCCCCGGCGCCGAGATCGAACGCGAACCGGTAGACGGGGTGCCCGCGGTAGCTGACCTGGAGGGTTCCGTCCGGGCGGCGCAGCGTGCCGATGAGGCGCTGGCTGACCCCGCGCCCGGCCATCGCGCGACCGCTGGTCAGCAGCGGCGGCCACAGGGCCGAGCAGGGACCCGTGCAGGTCGTCATGTTCGTACCGTCGAAGCTCAGCGTGTAGAGGGTCCGCCGGCCTAGCGCCGTGGGCGAGGAGAGCACGACGCCGTTGCGGGACGGCTCGGTCTGCACGCTCGCCATGCCGACGGCTGGACGTCCGGACGTGGCGTCGAGGTACCACATGCCGTTGAACGCGGGGAAGTTCTGGCCGTTCTTCTGCCCCGCGGCGCCGTCACCGATGAACCGGTACAGAGGATGGCCGAAGTAGGTGACCTGCCTGACGTGGTTGCGGGTCACGGTGCCCAGTCCCGCCTGGCGCACGCCGCCCCTGGCCACGAGCCGGCCCGTGGCGACCAGCGGCGGCCACGCGACCGTGCACGGCAGCTTGGTCGGTGCCTTGTTGAGGGCGGTGCAGGCGAGCTGCAGCGCGCCCTTCGGAGAGAAGGGGAAGTTGTCCCCGGTAAACACGTACAGCGACCTGCCGGATCCGGTGACCAGAACCCGGCCGAACTTGCTGGCGGTCGTGGTTACCACCACCGCCGGCCCGGCAGCCGCCCGACCGGCAATGGTGGCCTGACCGCCGCGGGCGGGCGTGGCGGCGGCGGGTCCGGCGACGGCGGCCGCCGTGGACAGCAGGGCGAGAATCCCGATCACTGTCGTTATCACTGCTCGATGCGTGCGCAAGCTGCTCCCTCTCGTTCGCTGGCGAGGCGCCACGGCGCCGCTGCCCGCCGCTGCGACCGGAGCCAGGGCCAGGTCACAGCCGATCCTTTCGTCAGGGGGGCGAACAGTGCCGTCGGGCGCCCTCGGCAGACATCTGCCGCCTACTACCACGAACTAACAGCCGCTGTGGTTCAGGGTCACCGGCGACGGCGAGCCGCGGCGCCGCCAGCCGTAACCTTGCGGCCGCCGGACGCGGGGTCTCTAGACTCTGACGGGTGAGCATGCGCATCGGCCGCCTCGAAGCGGTACCGGCCCTCAGCCGGCCCGACCTGCTGGCCCCGGCTGTGGCCGCGGCTCTCGCGGCGCAGGACGGCAAGCTGCCCGCCGATGCGGTGGGCGTGGCGGAGATCGATCCCGAGCTCGCGGACACCGCGGCGTTCTGCGATCGCTACAAGGTGGCCTTCGGCGAGTCCGCCAACTGCGTGGTCGTGGCCGGGCGGCGCGACGGCGAGACCAGGTTCGCGGCCTGCGTCGTGCTGGCCACGACCAGGGCCGATGTCAACGGGGTGGTCCGCCGCCAGCTGGACGTGCGCAAGGCGTCCTTCGCCCCCGTCGACGTCGCAGTGGAGCAGACGGCGATGGAGTACGGCGGCATCACCCCGATCGGCGTGCCCGCGCCCTGGCCGGTATTTGTCGACGCGGCGGTCGCGGCGAGTCCGCGGGTGGTCATCGGCAGCGGCGTTCGGCGCTCCAAGCTGACGCTGCCCGGTGGCGCCCTCGGCCGGCTCCCCGGCGCCGTGATCCTGGAGGGCCTGGGCCGCTGACCACGGGGCCGCGCGATGATCAGCGGGGTGACCCGGCCCCACCGGCGATAGATGAAGCCGAAGATCACGCCCATTGCCGCGTTCCCGAGGAACGCTCCGAAGCCCTGGTACAGGTGGTAGGAGCCGCGCAGGATCGCGCTGAACCCCACCGCCTGCCACGGCGTCCAGCCGAGCTGGTCCAGCCTGCGCAGCAGGTAGCCGACGACCAGGACCTCCTCGAGAATCCCGTCGTGCGCCGCGGAGAGGATCAGCACGGGTATCCGCCACCAGACCGCGGGCAGCGACTCCGGTACCACGTTCAGGCTGATGCCGAGATGGAATGCCGTCAGGTACAGGCCCAGGCCCGCCCCGCCGATCACCGCGGCGAGCCCTGCGCCGCGGATCACGTCCGTGCCGGGCTGGCTCGCGTCCAGGCCCATGTCCGCCGGCCCCTCCCCGGATCTGGCCAGGAGGTAGAACACGAGCACGACCGGCGTGAGCGCCTCGGCGATGCCGACCAGCTGCAGGACGAGGTCCAGCCAGTGGTTGGGGGCCCGCGACCCCACGAGGAGAGCCTGCTGGCTGCTCAGCGACTGCCGGGCCAGCAGCGACCCGATCAGGTCCAGCAGGGCGTTCACCCCGCTCGCACCGAGCGATATCGCGAAGACAGCGAACAGCTCCCAGCGGATCATCCGATCCGACGGCAACCGTAGGCTAGTGTCCTCCCCGAGTGCCACCTGAAGGACTCTAACTGGTGCGGCGGGGCCTTGCCTTCGGTGACTAGCCCCAGCGGGCCGGTCATGGGACTAGCCGCGCCGGGCGGATGCGGACTCTGGGGAACTGTGGACAGGATCGAGCCGACGAACTGGGCGGGCCGGGGCCGAGGCGCGCCAGCCGTGGAGGCGACTCAGGCCGCCGACGCGACTCAGGCCGCGGACGCGACTCAGGCTGCGGAGGCATCCGGGGAGCCGGGGCCGGAGAGACGGCGGGGCATCACGTCTCGCCCGGCCGCCCGGCACCTGGCGCTGATCGTTGCCTACGTGGCCGCCGGGGTCGCGGCGACATGGCCCAATGCCACGTACATAACGGGGCACCAGCTGCCGGCCGTGCGTGACATCTCCGGCTACGTGTGGGACCTGTGGTGGACCGCGCACCAGGTCACCCACCTGGGCAACCCCTTCTTCACCAGCCACATGGCCGCCCCGGCCGGCATCCAGCTGGGCTTCGACACCACGATGCCGCTGGTCGGCCTGATCATGACCCCGGTCACCCTGGCCTTCGGGCCGACCGCCGCCTACAGCCTGCTGACCATCGTGCTGCCGGGCCTGGCCTGCTACGTGATGTACCGGGCCGCCCGGCTGTGGCTGGCCGCACCCGGCGCGGTCGCCGCCGGGGCGCTGTTCGGCCTGTCGTCGATGCTGGCCTGGCAGGTGCTGGGTGCCAGCGTCCTGGTCAACCAGGAGTCGGCGGTGATGGCGGTGCTGCTGGCCACGGCGGCCCTGCTGCCCTGGCTGGCCCGCCACCCCGGCGGGCTGCGCGTGCTGGCCGTGGGCGCCGTCGCCGCCGTCGCCGTGGCCAGCCCGCAACTCATCGCCATGGCGCAGCAAGCCATCAGCGGCGGCGCGAGCATCAGCGCAGCCAAGCTCGCCAGCAACTACGACACCTACGGCGCCGGGCTCCCCGGCCTGTTCGCGCCCTCTCCCCAGCTGGACCACCTCGGGCTGAGCCCGCTGGCGTCGGTCTACCGGTACCGCGTCTCTGCCGAGGCGGTGGCCACGTTCGGCGCGGTGCTCAGCGTGCTGGCCCTGTGCGGGCTGGCCGCTTCCTGGCGGCGCCGCAGTGCCTGGCTGCTCGCCGCGCTCTGGCTGGGCGGCGCCGTGCTGGCGCTCGGGCCGACGCTGGTGATCGGCACCCGGGCGCACGTGCCGCTCGCCACAACCTGGAACGGCGCGCGGGTGTCCCTGCTCATGCCCTACACCTGGCTGGTGCACGTTCCAGGGCTGTCGGCCCTGCGCGAGGCCGACCGGCTGGCCCTGCTCGGGCTGGTCGGCGCCGCGGTGCTGGCCGGCAGCGCGGTGGACTGGCTCATCCGCCGCGGGCCCACCCGGCCCGCGATGGCAGCGCTGGCCGTGGTGGCCGTGCTCGCGATCTCGGAGGCCGGCTGGACCGGGGCCCCCGCGGTCCGCGGGCTGATGCCCACCGCCGACGCCCTGCGCGCCCTGGACCGGCCCATCGCCGCCGACCATTCCGGCTCGATAGTCCTGGACGTCCCCTTCGGCCTGCGCGGCGGGCTTCCGCTGTACGGGTCGTCGATCGCGAAGCCGGCGTTCCTGCTGGCCACCGCCGACGGCCACCCGCGGGCGGAGTCCTACACCTCGTGGGTGCCGCGAGCGACCACCCGGTGGTTCAAGCGGCACCCGTTCTACGTCGAGCTGGTGGCCGTCCAGAACGGGAGCCCGGTAACCGCGGCCGCACTCGCCGCGGCGCGGCGCGACGTTCACCGCATAAGCATCGGCTGGGTGCTGGACTGGGCCGTGAGCCAGCAGGTCACCCGGTACCTGACCGACACCGGCTTCGTGTTCGACTACCGGACCGATCAGGTGTCGGTGTACCGGCCGGGCTGGAAGTAGGGACGCCTGGCACGTCCTAGTCGGCCGCGTCCCCCTCTTCCTTGACCCGCGCGACCGCCACCACCGACTGCCCGAAGGGCGGGCGGTCGCCTATCACCCGTTCGAGGAACCGCACCACGGGCACCACCAGGCGATCGTAGAACGACATCGTCCCGCCGGTGGACGGCTGCTTCTTCAGCAGGCTGGTGAACGCGTAGTAACAGACCAGCCCCACTGAATTTGCGTAACGGACATCGACGGCTTCAAGCCCGGCGTCCGCCAGCGCCCTGCGCATCGAGCGCCTGGTATAGCGCCGCACATGCCCGGTGGCGATGTCAACCGGACTCATTGCGAACGGGAACGCCGGGCAGACCAGGACGATGTAGCCCTCGGGCCGGACCAGCCTGGCCATGCTCTGCAGGGCCCCGACGTGGTCATCGATGTGCTCGAGCACGTTGTAGCAGATCAGGCAGGAGTGGTCGCCGCGTTCCTCCGTCGGCAGCAGCAGCTGGCGCACGGTGACGCTGGGGTATACCGCCATGTGCTTCTTCAGCTCCGCGAACAGAGCCGAGTCCGCTTCGGTTGCCGTGTACTTCTCGACCGACGGGATCCATTCCAGCGCGTAGTCGCCGAGCCCGCTGCCGATCTCGATCGGATGCTCGCCGAGGAACGACTTCGCGAAGCCCGCGAACCACTTCCGGTGATTCCGGCACTCGGCGAGCGCGACGAGGACGTCGCACTGGATCTGCCGGTCGCCGCGGATCTGGTCCACGTCGTTCCTGGACGCGTCCTCAGAACGCGCAGTTTCCACTCGACTCAACCTCTCGCCGCAGCGTGACACGAATCCGGCAATGAAACCACATAACTTCAGCTACGCGTGACCCAATCCGAGGCTGCAGCCCGCGCTGTCGGCCGACCGCCCAGGGCCCGAGCGGAATGCAGCAGGATGTCCGCATGTCCGGATTCCTCACCACCCGGGCCCGAGGCCACACCTGGCCTCGCGTGATCATACCTGTGCCCCCGTAACGCCCATGGGCATGCCGGGTAAACTCGGCTCACCATGCCCGTGGACCGTGGCGCGGCCCGTCGCCCTCCGGTTCCCCGGGTCCGCGTGCACGGCCGGCGGGCCGCTGGCACACTGGTCAGTAACGCGCTAAGGAGCACCGATGTACCAGCCGTCTCCGTCCTCGGGACGTACGCCCGAGCCGCAGCGGCCCTCGGCGCCCAGCTCGGTGCAGACCGCGGTCAGGCTCATGTACGCGGGCGCGGCTCTCAGCTTCATCGAGCTCGTCGTGATCCTGACCACCGTAGGCAGCCTGAGGCACACGATCGTCACGCACTACCCGCACTACACGGCGAGCCAGGTGCACGCCGCCGAGGTGATCGCCGTCGTCAGCGTGGTGCTCGAGTCGGTCATCGCGATCGCCCTGTGGCTGTGGATGGCCCGGGCGAACGCGGCCGGCCGCAACTACGCCAGGAAAACCGGGACGGTGTTCTTCGGCCTGAACACCTTGTTCGTGCTGATAGAGCTCTCGCGCCCGCAAGCCAGCCTGGGCCTGGTGTTCAACGTCCTGGTCTGGCTGGCGGGCCTCGGCGCGGTGATCATGCTCTGGCGCCGGGAGTCGGCCCCCTACTTCAGCTCGCCTCGGCCGTAAGCCGGATCAGCCGCGGCTCGGCGGTCACGGCGGCTGCGAAGCCGGGAGCCTGCCCGATGCCGCCCCCGAGGACGACCAACTCCGGGTCGACCACGGTCACCACGGCACTGATCGCCTTGGCCACCAGCCGCGCCTCCGCGGCGACGACCGCCGCGGCCCGCTCGTCACCCCTGGCCGCTGCCACGAAGACGCGCAGCGCGGAGACCGGCCCGCGCATGCCCGCCCGCCGTGCGGCGCGGACCACGGCGGACGCGGAGGCCGCGGCCTCGAGCGTGCCCCTCCGGCGCGCGTCCTGCTCGTCTGCGCCCTGGCCCTCCGAGATCGGCATGTACGCGATCTCGCCGGCCACGCCGTGCGCCCCGCGGTGCAGCCTGCCGTCGAGCACCAGGCCCAGCCCGATGCCGCTGCCGATCCAGACGAACGCGAAGCTCGCGAATTCCCGGCCGTGCCCGCGGGCCTGCTCGGCCAGCGCCGCGGCGTCCACGTCGTTCTCCAGGACAAGATCCGGCCCGAACGCCTCCCGCAGCCCCGCCAGGACCGCCGGGCGGCTCAGGCCGGCCAGGCCCCCGGTCAGCGCCATGGCGCCCCGCCTCGGGTCGTAGACGCCCGGGCTGCCGATCACGGTCTGCGTGATGGCGTCCCTGGCCACCCCGGCGCCCGCGCACAGCGTGTCGGCCAGGCGGATCAGCTCGGCCACCCGGCCGCGCGCGCTCGACGCCCTGGTCCTCGCCGAGTGCTTCGCGCGGATCTCGCCGGTCAGGTCGGCGAGCGCGCCGCGCAGGTAATGGTGCCCGATGTCCAGGCCGAGTACGAACCCGGCGTCCGGCCTGATCTCGTAGAGCCGGGCGGAGCGCCCTGGCACGCCCGTGCGCTGCCCGGCGATCCTGACCAGGCCCGAGCGCTCCACGCTGGCCAGCGCCTGCGAGACGGTGGGCTTGGAGAGCCCCGAGATGCGGGCGAGGTCGGCCCGCGAGCACGGCCCGACCTGGCGGATGTGGCCGAGCAGCAGCTGCTCGTTCAGCGCCCGGATGAGCTGCGGCCGAGCAGCCTGGCCGCCTCGCTGGCCCGGTACCGCTGATACGCCGAGGAACTCGGCGTCCGCAAGCTCGGTGCCGGGCGGCTCGGCGGCACCGGATGCGGTACTGGTCACGGCCACCTCCTCCGTCATCATCGGGCGGCCGCCTGACGGGCGCCAGCCAATATCCGGTACCGATCCAACGTCAGATAGTTAGGTTACTGCCCTAAACCATGCGGAACGCCGGAGCGTGTTCGTCCTGCACTGCCCGCTCCTGTCCAGCCCGCACCGTCGAGTCACAGGATCCATCCTGGCGAAAGCCTGGTCACAGTTCGGCCACGGGCCTGGGACTCTCCGAATAGTTAGGATACTGTCCTAACTATCTTAGGGCAGGCGGGTCGACGCTGGCAGGCGGGTCGACGCGACGTCTTGGCGAACTGGCGGTTTATCGTGGCAGCTCCCCCGGTCGTGGTCGGGCTCGACTACGGCGGCACGAAGATCGCCGCCGCGGTGTGCGACCTGGCCGGGAACCGGCTGGCGTCGACCACCGTCGCCAGCGGCGGCGCGCTCGGGGCGCAGGCCAGCTTCGGGCGCGGCGTCCAGGTCTGTCGCGACCTGCTGAGCAGGACGACGCCGGGCAGCAAGCTCGTCGCGGTCGGCGTGTCCACGTTCGGGATCCCGTTCGACGACCGGGTGGAACTCGCCCCGGCCATCGACGGCTGGGACAAGCTGGCCATGGGCCGCGAGCTGCGCGGCGCGTTCGCCGGGGCACAGATCCGGATGGCCAACGACGCGAAGGCGGCAGCTCAGGCCGAGGTCCGCTGGGGCGTGCTGGCCGGCTGCGACCCCGCCGTCTACCTGAACCTGGGCACCGGGCTGGCCGCCGCCATCGTGATCGGCGGCCAGGTCGTGAACGGGGTCAACGGCGCGGCCGGCGAGATCGGCTACAACCTGCGCTCGGTGACGGACGTGGGCCTGGCCTTTGACCAGCGCTCGCTGCTCGAGCACATGGTCAGCGGCCAGGCACTGGCAGAGCGGGCCGCCGGACCGGACCGGCCCGGCCAGCAGCTCACGGCCGCGGACGTCTTCGCCGCCGGCGCAGCGGACACCCAGCTGGACGGCCTGATCGATGACTTCGTCGATGAGCTCGCCTTTCACGTGGCGAACCTCGCGATCCTGGTGAACCCGGCGCGGATCGCGGTCGGCGGCGGCATCGTCCGCTCCTGGGCGCGGATCAGGCGACCGCTGCAGCGCGCGCTGCATTCCGGGACCCCGTTCCCGCCCGAGCTCGTGGTCGCGCACTTCCCGTACGACGCGCCGCTGCTTGGGGCCGTGGCGATGGCCGTGGACGCGGCGCAAGGCGTGGCCGGGCCAGGCCACGCGGTCAGCCACGACGGCCATCCGGCCCACGGCCGGGGCGCCGACGGCGCCGTTCCCGCCAGCACGGGCCCTGCCAGTACGGGACCCGCCAGCGAGGACACCATCAACACTGGCACGCTGTCATGAACACGACATTCTGGGTGCCATCCCGGCCGAGGGGATCCCGTCGGCCAGCCATTCACCGCTCCTGCGCATCCGGCCGGCCAGAAGCGGCCGGCTCCGGGTGCACAGAACACACCTCGGAGGGCTAAGCAATGAGACGCCTTAAGGCAATCGGGGTCATCATCACGGCCGGCCTGCTCGCGACCGCCTGCGGCGCCGGCTCAGGTAGCGGCGGCAGTTCGCCAGCGACCAAGGGCGTTGTGACCATCTCTAACGAGAACGGCGCCCTGTGGACCTGCGGCTTCAACCCGTATAACGGCTCGGACACCCTCCTGTCGGAAGGGTTCGTCTACGAGCCCCTGGTCTTTGTCAACCCGCTGCAGAACGGCAAGACCACACCGATGCTCGCGACCTCCTGGGCTTGGGGGCCGGGCAACACGTCGCTCACGTTCACCATCCGCAAGGGCGTCAAGTTCTCCGACGGGACGCTGCTCACCCCCGCGGACGTGGTGTTCACCTTCAACATGCTCAAGAAGTACCCCGCCCTGGACCTGCCCGGCGACTGGCCGACGCTGTCCAGCGTCACCCAGAGCGGCTCTGACCAGGTGACCATGAACTTCGCGACCGCAGCGGTGCCCTATTTCTACTACATCGCCGACCAGACCCCGATCGTGCCCGAGCACATCTGGTCGAAGATCTCCAACCCGGTCGCCTACGCCGACGCCCATCCCGTGGGCACCGGGCCCTTTGAGGTGAACCCGTGCACCAACGCGAACATCACCTACACCGCCAACAAGCGCTACTGGCAACCCGGCGAACCGCACATCAGCAAGGTCGAGTACCCGGCGTTTACGAGCAACAACACGGCCAACGACCAGCTAGCGAACGGCCAGGCCCAGTGGGGCTCCCAGTACATCCCGGGCATCCAGCCCTTCTACACCTCCAAGAGCCCCAGCTTCCACTACTGGTTCCCGCCGACCGTCAACGTCTCTCTGGTGCCGAACCTGAAGAACCCGCTGCTGGCCAACGTCAAGGTCCGCCAGGCCATGTCGTACGCGGTCGATCGATCGAAGGTCTCCTCGATCGGCGAGTCCGGGTACGAGCCGCCTGCAAACCAGGCCGGCATCGTCACGCCGACGTTCTCCGGCTGGCTCGACACCTCGCTGGCCGGCCAGTACAACTACTCCTACAGTCCGGCGAAGGCGAAGCAGCTGCTGGCCTCGGCCGGCTTCAAGCTGGGCTCCGACGGCATCATGGCGAATGCGGCGGGCCAGAAGCTCGCCTTCACCGTCATCAACATCGGCGGCTACTCCGACTGGGTCGCCTCGATGCAGGTGATCCAGCAGAACCTCAAGGCGGTCGGCATCCAGCTGACGCCGGACAACCTGACGAATACCGCCTTCACGGCCGCCCTGTACACCGGCAAGTACCAGCTGGCCTTCTACGACCAGCAGTCCTTCGGCCCGGGCCCCTATTACGAGCTGCGGAACTGGCTGGACTCGGCCAACACGGCCCCGATCGGCCAGACCGCGGTCAGCAACTATGAGCGCTACAGCAGCCCGGCCACCGACAACCTGATCAATTCCTACGCCACCACCACTAGCCCGACGCAGCAGCACGCGATCGTCGACCAGCTGCAGCAGGTCATGCTGACCGAGCTGCCCATCATCCCGGTCGTGGAAGCGGTGGACTGGTACCAGTGGGACGACGCGCACCTCACCGGCTGGCCCACTCCCGGCAACCCCTACGCCCAGCCGTCCGCGTACGCGTACCCGGACATGGAGCAGGTGCTGCTGCACCTCAGGGCAAAGTGACCCGGTGCGTGCCCGGGGGCCAGCCCCGGGCACGCACTACACCCCGCCGCGCCGCGCTACCCCGCACGGGCCGGCCGTGTGAGGATCTGACCATGACGACGAGGAGACGAGCTTGAAATTCGCGCTCCGCCGCCTCGGCTTCTTCGTGTTCACCTTGTGGGCGGCGCTGACCATTAATTTCCTGATCCCGCGGCTGATGCCGGGGAATCCGGCGCTCGCGATGCTGTCCAAGTTTCACGGGCAGCTCGGCCCGGGGGCGCTGAAGGCGCTGGACATCCTCTTCGGGATCAACACGCACCAGAGCCTGCCCGCTCAGTACGTCAGCTACCTGCACGAGGTGCTGACCGGCAACTTCGGGACGTCGCTGGATTTCTACCCGGCGACGGTCAGCTCGCTCATCGGCGGCGCGATCTGGTGGACGCTGGGCCTCGTGGGCATCACCACGATCCTGGCCTTCGCGCTCGGCACCGGCCTCGGCATCGTGTCCGCGTGGCGCCGTGGCGGGCGGCTGGACAGCATCCTGCCGCCGGTGTTCGTGGTCACCTCCGCAGTGCCGTACTTCTGGGTGGCCATGGTGCTCGTGCTGATCTTCGGGATCACCCTGCACTGGCTGCCCAGCCAGGGTGGCTTCTACGTCTCGACGGACACCCCGTCCCTCTCACTGACCTTCTTCGAGGACGTGCTGACGCACGCCGTGCTGCCCGCGATCTCGCTGCTGATCACCACGATCGGCACCTGGATCCTGACCATGCGCAATACGATGATCACCACCCTGGCCGAGGACTACGTGCGGATGGCCCGCGCCAAGGGGCTGCCGGGGCGGCGCATCATGGTCGACTACGCGGCCCGCAACGCGATCCTGCCGAACCTCACCGGCTTTGCCATGTCGCTCGGGTTCGTGGTCAGCGGCGCCATCCTGATCGAGTACGTGTTCAACTACCCGGGTGTCGGCTACATGCTGTTGCAGGCCGTGCAGGGTGAGGACTTCCCGCTGATGCAGGCGCTGTTCCTGCTGATCACGGTCGCGGTGCTGGTGGCCATCCTGATCGCCGACATCGCCACCGCTCTGCTCGACCCGCGCACCAGGACGGCCCGCTAGTCATGTCCCTGCCCATATCCGGGGTCCCGACCACCCTCTACCAGCCGGGCCAGTGGCCCGGCACCGAAGGGGCCGGGCCGTCCCGGCTGCCCGGCGCCCGCGCGCTGACGCGGATGGTCGGCGCCGTGCGGTCGAACCGCAAGGCGACCGCGGGCGCCGCGCTGCTCGCGTTGTTCGTCCTCGTCGCGCTCTTCCCGGGGGTGATCGCCCGCGACAGCCCGAGCGCCGACGCCTACACCCCGCGCCTGGGCCTGTCGACCGCTCACCTGCTCGGCACCACCGCATACGGGCAGGACATGTTCGCGCAGGTGGTGTGGGGCACCCGGACCGTGCTGATCATCGCGTTCGCGGTCGGGCTGGCCGCGACCGCGATAGCGGTACTGATCGGCGTCGCGGCCGCGTACCTGGGCGGGCTGTGGGACAGCTCGCTCAGCACGCTCACCGACGTGCTGCTGGTCATCCCCCTGTTCCCGCTGCTGATCGTGATCGCCGGCTATGCGCACGGCGGGGGCCCGCTGGTGCTCATCCTGGTGATCACCGTCACCGGCTGGTCGTACACCGCGCGCCAGCTGCGGTCGCAGGCGCTCTCGCTGCGCGGCCGGGACTACCTGGAGGCAGCCCGGGTGCGCGGCGAGCGCCGAGCCTACATCATCGTGGTGGAACTCATCCCCACCATGACCTCGCTGATCGTGGCGAGCTTCCTGACCAATGCGCTATACGCGGTGCTGTTCGCCTCCGGTCTGCAGTACATCGGCCTAGGCGACCCGAACACGCAGAGCTGGGGCACGATGCTGTACTGGGCGCAGAACAACGCGGCGCTACAGACCGGCCAGCCCATGTGGGCCATCGCGCCCGGGGCTTGCATCGCCGCCCTGGGGGCGGCGCTCGCCCTGCTCAACTACGCCTTCGACGAGATCGGCAACCCGGCTCTGCGACCGGTACGGAGGGCCCGTGGCACACGCGCGCGCTGACGTTAACCCCCGTTCCGCGGGCTCGGGCCCCGCGGCCGGGCCGATGCTCGCCGCCCGGGACCTCTCGGTCGAGTACGCGACGGACCGCGGCCCCGTGGTCGCCGTCGACCGGGTGACCTTTGACCTGGACCAGGGCGAGTTCATCGGGATCGTCGGAGAGTCCGGCTGCGGCAAGTCCACGCTCCTGTTCGCGATCGCCCAGCTGCTGGTCCCGCCGGCCAGCGTCACCGGCGGCAGCGTGACCTTCAAGGGCCAGAGCATGGTGGGACTGACCGAGAAGGACCTGGCCGCGATCCGCTGGAAAGACATGTCAGTGGTCATGCAGAGCGCGATGAACGCGCTCAACCCGGTCAAGTCGATCGGAGCGCAGTTCAAGGACGCGATGCGGGCCCACGGCGTCACCTCCCGGGAGCAGATCGCCGGGCGCTCGGCCGAGGTGCTCAAGATGGTCGGCATCGACCCGGTGCACCTGAAGAGCTACCCGCATCAGCTG
>WNFN01197295.1_pt1 | contig 16088 bp, 16 predicted proteins | sample 5400161 | NCBI WGS metagenome assembly WNFN01 (sample SAMN13153353, study PRJNA577476) | soil metagenome | isolation source: 80 cm saprolite on Douglas fir-dominated hillslope | place: USA:California | collected 2013-09-17
GGGCAAGGAAGCGCTGTTGATCGGCTCAGGTGCGTCGATCCCGATCGTCGCGGATTTCAAGCGCACCCTCGGTCTCGATACGGTGCTGGTCGGTTTCGGTCTGGACGACGACAACATCCATTCGCCGAACGAAAAATATGACCTCAGGAGTTTTCACAAGGGCATTCGTTCGTGGGCGCGAATTCTCGCAGCGCTGGCGGATGCGCCGAAAGGATAGAATGTCGGGATGGATCCGCGCTCGCGGCGGGATCGGAAAATGAAAACGCCGCCCGGAATTGGGCGGCGTTTTGATTAGGAAGTGCAGAGGTCGTTAAGCCGGACACTACACCAAAATCCGGATTTTTCAAGTCTTGTAGCTCGGATCGAGGCGATCGAGCTTGCGCAGCAGCGGCGGCCATACCAGCTGCGTCGAGCGCAATTCCGCGCGATCGGGATTCGAAAATACCGTTTCGTTCTTGTCGATCACCGCCTGTTCGACCGGATAGGCGGTCGGGCCCAGCATGCGGGTGCGTACCTGCATGGTGCAGGCGCGCTCCAGATGGTACATGCGCTCGAAGGCGGAAGCGACCGAGCGGCCCACCGTCAGCGTGCCGTGATTGCGCAGCAGCATGTGGTTCTTGTTGCCGAGGTCTTTCTGCAGGCGCGGGCGCTCGTCATGATCAAGGGCTACGCCTTCACGCCGAATGGATTGTGAAGCCGGCCGGGTTGATGCTGTAGGGGCTGTTTGAGAGCTGGTTGCCGCCGAGGTCGACCTTGACCAGGCTCGAGGCCGTGATTTCGTCGAACATCAGGCCGTAGGGGTTGATCAGGAAATGATGCTCCGGTCCCGGCACGCGCGCGGAGATGTGGGTATCGACCAGATCGTCCCAGCCATAATAGGCGACCAAGCGGTAGCAGGCGGCAAGATTGACCCGCTGGTTCCATTCGGCATCCGTCATTCCCGACGGCACTTCCTTCAGGCGAGCTTCCACTGGTGACATGACGTTTCTCCCGTTGAGTCGTTGATTTTTCGCCTCAAGCCTAACCCTGTGGCAGGTTTGCAGCAAGGCGCGGGACCGGCGTGGCAGTCATGCTTCTGAATGACGGTATTTGCCTTAAGGCGCCGGTATCGCCAGCAGGCTGGAAATGCTGCGGCCGCGGATATCGTAGACGCGAGCGAACACGACGTCATCGCGCTTGATTTCCACCATGACCGGTGCGGTCAGGCCCTTGCAGTAGAATTCACCGAGCGTCATGGCGAAATCGGCGGCATGGCTGTCCCAGCCGATCGTGAAGTCGGGACCGAGCGCGACTTGTGCGGGGCGTTGCGGACCGCATACCGCGACCTTCCATTTGCGTCCCTGTGGAGGCGTTTCCTGCCGCTCGATCAGTTCGTCGCGCAGGCCATCGGATGCCTGCTTCAGCGCCAGACCCCAGTAATCCAGCATGAACAGGTCGTCGGCGCCGCGAACCGTGCCCGCGATATGATTGAAATGGGCGTATTGATAGGGATGCAGCCGGATCATTTCGCCGAGCGGCAACAGCAAGCCGAACGAGAAAACCGCTACCGCGGCGGGCTGCCAGCTGCGGTGATTTTCCTTGAGCCAGTTCGGCGCTTCACCATCGCGATCACGAGCGGCAGCGTGGCCGCCAGCGTTAGCGTCAGCAGGATGGACTTGCGGCGGGCCGATACATCGGAGCGCGACAACGACATGAAGCTACCGACGACACCGGCGATCGAAAGACCGAGCAGCACTTCGGGAAGCTGCAGCGCAAACAGGGTCGGCAGATAAGACCAGGGCATATCGGGCACCGACACCAGCGCGCCATCGAACATTTCCTTCCACGGCTTCTCGAAGAAGTGCGAGAAGTAGGTCAGGGCGTGGAAGGGATTGCCCGGCTCGATGATCGACCACGGCCAGATCAGCCCCATGACGAGGTAGCCGAGGACCAGGCCGGGCAGCAGCACATAGACAACATGCAGGAAGCGATGGGCAGCTTCGCGCGCGCTGTGGGTGTGCATCTCCTCCAGCAGCAACGGTACAAAGCCGACCAGAGCATAGACCAGGGCCAACCCGCCGAGGATGCGCGAACCGATCGACAGGCCGGCCCCAAGACCGACGATCAGGATCGTCCGCGGCGAAGGCGAGGGGTATTCCTCGGCCAGGCGGACAAGTCCCAGCATCAGGATTACCATCGCAACGGCGAACGGCGCATCCTTCGGGTTCATGAACATATGCCCGTAGAAGGTCGGGCATAGCGCCAGCAATAGCAGCGCTGCAAGCCCGGTGAGTGGGCCACCGACGCGCCGGCCAAGCCGCCACGTCACGGCAAGCCCAATCACGCCGACAACGGCGCCGAGCAGACGGCGGGTTTCAAACAGCTCTAACGGGATGACTTTGTGCAGCAACGCAGCGGCCATGTCGAAGCCGCCGCCATACATGTAGAGATTGGCGAACGACAGCGCGCCGGTATCCTTGAAACCGGAACCATACATGCGCAGCAGGAGATCGGCATATTCGGCATGGGTATAGTCATCCCAGCCTAATCCATAATCGCGAAACGTGAGGCTTGCGATCACGGCGACCGCAGCCAGCACAAGGATGGCAAGGTCGTCGCAAGTCCGCTCCACCGAGCGCCGGTTGGGCGTATCGATGGCCGAAGTTGTGATAGATGACATGGCTATTGGTAACCCGGTATCCCCTTTGGCCCAGCTTTGGCGCTTTTGGGCCTCGTTCCCCGGCATCCATATAGCGCAGTTCCCTTTCCAAGTAATTGGGAATTGTGGCGTAATTTCCCTGATGCAATGCAGCAATTGTCAGAAGGTGAAAGATTTTAGCAGGGCCGGATGACGTGGCGGACCGAGCGTGCAGCTCCGCTCGTATCTTTACTCGGGGCCGAGGGCTTTTGCGGAACTGCAACCAGAATTGCGGTTGGCCATGTGCACAATATGACAGTATCGTGGCATCGGCGGCTTGCGCGCGTTTCGAGCGCAGCCTGGGGTGAGTTCGATGATGGTTATCTTGTTGATCGCAGGGATCGGCATTCTGTTGGCTGGTCTGTTGGCGATCGGTTTCGGGATCCCGGTCAAGGAATTCAGTTTCGGCAATACCTTGATCCTCACCGGCGCGGTCGCGGCTTGCACCGGGATGATCATGCTCGGCCTTTGGATGGTTGTTCGGGAGTTGAAGAATATTGCGCGGCGGCTTGGTTCTGGTGTTGCGACAGAAGCCGGCGATTTCTTATTCAGCCGCGACCAGCCGGCCGCCGAACACGCCGGCAATGCGGAGCCGTCAGCGCCATCGCCGCCATGGCACGAGGAAGCCACGTCGCGTGATCGCGTGCGTAGTGATGCGCCCTCGGCGCCAGAGCCTGTCGAGGCCGCGCCAGCCGCCAAGCCGCGGCGTAATCTACTGTTCTCCTCATCATCGCGGAGGGAACGCGAGCGCGCCCAGGCGCGTACGCCCGATCCATCCGCGCCCGATGCTCGTCCGCCGCCGGCTACGGCGCCGCCAGCTTCCGAATCAAGCGAGCTGCCGCCCGCGACATTCGACGACGCTTGGCCAAAATCGGAACGCTCCAGAACCGCCGATGCGCCGCGGCGAAGCGGACGGCCGCCATCGACCTTTACCGAGACAAGTGCCGACGCAGCCGGCGCAGAGCGCCAGGCGCCGGCGGCGCGGAAGGAGGACCAGCCGCCGGTGACGGTTCTCAAATCAGGCGTGGTCGATGGAATGGCCTATTCGTTGTATTCCGACGGCTCGATCGAGGCGCAAATGCCGGAGGGCATGATGCGGTTCGCATCCATCGACGAACTGCGCGCGCATCTCGACCAGCGTCCCTGAGCGCACCTCTACTTCGGCCGAGCTTGGCCGGAAAAATAAAGCGCCGCTGTTCTTGCCACGTCAGCAGCAATCCGCTCATATTCGATAAGTAGTGGAAAGATTCCGCGAGCGTATTGACGCTGCGGGATACTATCCGATCCTGCAAGTTCCCGCGGGATTACGATCTCTGGAAGGTTCAGCCATGAATGACGCCGCCGGCAAGAACTTCATCGACCTGACCGCGAATATCGTGTCGGCCTATCTCAGCAACAATCCAACGCCGGCTTCCGAGATTCCGAACCTGATCAGCCAGATCCATGCGGCACTGCTGCGGGTTTCGACCGGCCGGGTAGAGACGCTCCTGGAGCCTGCCAAACCGGCCGTGTCCGTTAAGAAATCGATGACGCCCGATTACTTGGTGTGTCTTGAGGATGGCAAGCGCTTCAAATCGCTGAAGCGGCATCTGCGCACGCAATACAACATGACGCCGGAACAATACCGGGACAAATGGGGTCTTCCGGCTGACTATCCGATGGTTGCGCCGAACTATGCGGTGGCGCGTTCGCAGCTCGCCAAGAAAATGGGGCTCGGTCAGCAACGGCGGCGGCGAAAATAAATCGGAATGCTCAGGCGCTGAGCAGCTTTGTTCCCGCCGCGTCGCTGCGGCCGATGAGTTCGGAATATTCCATGATCGGACGCGGCCGCCCCATCAGGTAACCCTGCACTTCATCGCAGGACTCGGCCGCAAGAAAATCAAGCTGGGCCTTTGCCTCAACGCCTTCCGCCAGCACAGGTAGATCGAGCCCGTGTGCCAATCCAATTACCGCGCGCACAATGGCCGCCGAATGGGAATTGCTCTTGACGTTCGATATGAACGACTGGTCAATCTTGATCTTGTCGAACGGGAACGATTGCAAATAGGACAATGACGAATATCCGGTGCCAAAGTCATCCATTGCGATGCGAACGCCAAGCAGCTTAAGGCGGCGCAGGATCGAGAGGCCCCGAGTGAAATCCTCGACCAGCACGCCCTCGGTGATTTCGAGTTCCAGCCGGGTTGGCGTAAGGCCAGTTTCCAGCAGCACCGAATGAACCAATCCCGGAAGATCACCGTGGCGGAACTGGATTGGCGAGAGATTGACCGCGATCTGGAGTGGCCGTGACCAGGATGCCGCTTCGCGGCAGGCCTCGCGGAGCACCCATTCGCCGACCTGCATAATGAGACCGCTTTCCTCGGCAACTGGAATGAAGGTTGCAGGTGAAACCAGGCCGCGCTGGGGATTGTGCCACCGGATCAATGCCTCGAACCCGATCACCTCGCCATTAATCTTCGCCAGCGGCTGATAGTGAAGACGGAGTTCGTTTCGCGCGATGGCGGAGCTGAGCTCGTGCTGGATAGCGCGCCGCTCGCGCAGCCTGTTGTCCATTTCGGTTTCGAAGAAGCGCGTCTTGCCACGACCATCGCCCTTGGCGCGGTAGAGTGCAGCCTCGGCATTGTTCAATAGGGTCGTTGCGTCAGCGCCGTCGGCCGGAAAGATTGCAATGCCAATGCTTATACCGACCCGTAGATGCCGGCCGTTGAGTTCCAGATCAGTTTCGACAGCAGCGTGAAGACGCCGGGCGAGGATTTCGGCAAGCGCCGGATGATCGCCGTCCGGCGTGATGAGGATAAACTCGTCGCCCCCGAGCCGCGCCAGGTAGGCCTCGCCGGCGAGCGCCCGCAGCTGTTGCGACAGCTCGCGAAGCACATCGTCGCCGACCGCGTGGCCAAACACATCGTTGACCTCCTTGAAGCAATCGAGGTCGATGCTCAACACGGCGAATGTTTCTTCCTTCACCTTTGCGGCATCGATCGTGCGGGTGAGATGCTCAACGAAGGCGGTCCGATTGGGCAAATCCGTCAAGGCATCATAATGTGCCATATGCTCGATGCGGGCCTCCGCCTGCTTGCGCTCGGTAATATCCTCAGAAAGGCTGAGCAGGTAGCGCTGTTCGCCGGTTTCGTCCGGTATCGAAAGATTCTTGGTTGTCAGGATGCGGATGCCGTGGTGATGGGTGTGAACCACGTGCTCGTCAATGGTTTGCAGCTCTCCCGTGCGTAAAGCCTCGCCAGCAAGCGGGAACAAGTCGGTCGCGTTTTCCTTGCTGGCCGAATCATGGGCGCGTCTACCAATCAAGTCGCCACGCGCTATCCCGAAAATCGCTTCGGCGGTCCGGTTGATAAGGACATAGCACCGATCGCGCGCGTCCTTCACGGCAACCGACACCGGCATGTTCTCGATGATGTTATCGAGAAAGTTTTGGGTGCGACCGAGCTTTGCAGCGGATGCATCGAGCGCTTCCAGCTGACGGAAATGCATCAGAGAAATCGTCAGGCCCGCAAGCGCCAGTGCGAGGAAGAGACCCAGTGCGATGCCTGTGCTTTGCCACGTCACGGTGCGCAGAAAAGGCGAGATCGGGACGTCGATTGCGAACGCGCCGATGACGTCGTTGAGATGCCATTGCGCCTTGTCCGGCTGGAGTGCGTTGTGACAGCTGACGCAACTCTGTTCGCGCGCCAGGGTGGGGTAAACGGTACGAAACACCCACTCGCCATTGACGTCGAGCAGCGCCGATACCGGTTTCGGGTTTGGCGTCGCTGCGAAGGCCTCGATGGTACGGGCCATCTGGACGTCCGTTGGCGGCGTCACGATCTCCCGTCCCGGGCGACCGACCGAGGCCAGGCGAAACTCGGAATTGTCGCCGTTCTGTTTGTTGAAAGCCTCGATCGCATGGGCGCGAAACGACGCCGGAACCGGCGCGCCTGGCCCGAATTGCGCCCGGACTGCCGAATAGTTGGTGACAAAGGCATCCACCAGCTGAAGCGCGATGATCTTTTCGCTGCTTTTGTGTTCCTTGAACCAGTTCAGGCTGAAATGATAAAAGCCGTAGCCGACCGCTACCGAGAGCGCCGCGCAGAGGCTTAGATGCAGGAGAAAGCCGCGACCGGATCGCGACCGCATGAAGCGCCAAACCGGCGAAAGCTCAATCATCCGTCAACTTTCTGTTGTCAACGGATTATCCGATAAATCATTTAAGGACAGGTTGACCGTGGCGTCGGTCGGTTACCGGACACATGGATACACCTGCCGATCAGGGCGGCGAGAACGTAGAGCGCAATCAGCTCAAGCCCAGGTTCAGGAGGCGGTGGCAAGCGCCTGGCGAGCGTCGCAGCGAATCCGCTCGACCATGGCGCGCAGGCCGTTGGAGCGCTGTGGCGTCAGATGCTCGCGGAATCCGAATTGATCGAATATCGCCAGTGCATCGGCTGCAAGAATTTCCTGCGGGGTGCGGCCCGAAAATAACGTCAGCAGGATCGCGATCAGTCCGCGTACAATGTGCGCGTCGCTGTCGCCGAGATAGCTAAGCACTGGTTCGTTGCCGCTGTTGCGGTTAACGCGTTTTGCGAGCCAAACCTGGCTGGCGCAGCCCTGCACCTTGTTGGCTGCGGAATGTTCGGCTTCCGGCATCGGGTCCAGCGTGCGGCCGAGTTCGATGACGTACCGGTAACGATCATCCCAATCGTCCAGCAACGCGAAATTATCCCTGATTTCGTCGATCGTCATGGTGTCCCGCGCTCAATCCCAAAGCCATATATAGGATCGCGGGAGAACGAAAGCGATATAGCGGGACGAAAATGGCAATAGTTCCGGGCTTAATTTGCGGTCACGGCGCCCGGCGGGGCCCGCCATTTCGCCACCAGATCGTCCGGCGTCAGCGTGTCGCGCGGTGCTGCTTCCACAGCCGAGGCGTCCGCATGCTCAACGCCGATCGAACCGGTGTGATCCGACGCACGCTTGTCGGTGATGATCTGGTACAGCTTGCTCGCCCCGGCCTGGGCGCGCTGTCCGACACCGCGGCGGTCGCAGCGGATACGGCTTCCGACGCGCCCAACTGCGGCAGCTTGTCAGATTCGGGCGTCTTCTCTCTGGGCAGCAGCACAAGCACCAGCCCGAGCCAGAATGCCATGCGAAGCAAAAAAAACATCTCGCGACCCCTGCCGTCTCTTTTGATTCCGTTGCGATGCCTCGCAACTGTTGCGGTTGATCTCGCAATCAGTCCCTGACTAACAGTCGTCGATAAATCGCAAGTGTTCGCATTGAACTTAAATCGCCCAAAATTTGCAAAAAATCCGACTGATTTGATTCGGTGTAAATTTTCAATTGATGCCGGCTTTCGCGGTTGATTGGACGCATCCACCCTTTCGAAACCATAGCTGGTCCGCCCTGGAAACCAGACGTTCACCATCTGCATCGAATGCACCCCCTCGCGGCGCGTGAAAACCCGGCGACATACCGGTCTTTGACCGCCGGCGGGCGCGCCTTAGCGTTCGCTTAATTTCGCTCTGACACGTTGAGACAACGATAAAGGGGGCGTTCCGGCGCGTCTTTACGACGAACGAGCCGAAGCGCGGGAGCCGTGACAGTTTTGAGCATCATCCGCGATTGCCTCGATGCGCTGCTGCATCCGTCAGCGCGATATGATGCGCTCACGCAGGCGCGCCATCGTGCATTCATGGCACCGCGGCTGTTGGGAAGCCTGGCGGCTTTCGCGGCATTCCCGGTCTATCTCGCGATGCGCGGCGCGCCGACCGCCCTTGAGGTCGCGGCGTTCGCATGGCTTATCGCGCCCATTCTGCTGTCGTGGTTCCTGTCGCGCACCGGCCGCTACGAGGGCGCGCATGTGCTGTCGTCGCTGGCGCTGGCGGGGCTTGTCGTGACGGTGGCAATGTCCACCGGCGGCATCGAATCCTTTGCCGCGATTTGGCTTGTCGTCGTTCCGCTTGAGGCCGCACTTTCGGCGTCGCGCCGCGTGGTCGCGTTCGCATCGACACTGGCGCTGACATGTACCATCGTCCTGATCGTTTTCGGACATTTTGAGATGTTGCCGGCATCGGATGCGAATACGGCCGCGCGCGGCATATTCATGGCATTCGGCGTGGCGTCGGCGACGCTCTATGCTGCCGGGCTTGCCTTCGGCGCCGAGTCGCTGGCGCGCACCAGCGTCTCGCTGCTCTACGTCGAAGAGGACCGATATCGCCTGCTGGCGCGAAACATGAGCGACGTGATCTCGCGCCACTTCCGCAACGGCGCCGTGCGATTCATTTCGCCTGCGGTGGAGGCGATGTTGGGGACGCCGGTATCGCGGCTGCTTGGGCACGGGCTGTTCGATCGCGTCCACGTCGCCGATCGTCCGGCTTATCTCAAGGCGCTTTCGGACGCGGCGCGCGGCCGCGAAGCGCGCAGCGTTGAATTTCGTGTCAGGCGAGATGCACCGCACGGTGGCACGCGGGTTCAGAATCAGTCCGTGGATTTCATCTGGGTCGAAATGCGGTGCCGGCCGCTCGAACAGGCGTCGGAAACGACGACTTCGTCCGCGGCCGAGGTCGTTGCGGTGATGCGCGATATCACCGACCGAAAGATCCAGGAACAGGCGCTCGAGCTGGCGCGGACCGCCGCCGAGCAGGCGGACGCGTCCAAAACCCGCTTCCTCGCCACCATGAGCCACGAACTGCGCACGCCGCTGAATGCCATCATCGGCTTCTCCGAGATGATCGTTCAGGAAGAGACCTTGATGCTGGATGCGGTGCGCCGCAAGGAATACGCCCAACTGATCAACGATTCGGGCCAGCACCTGCTGTCGGTCGTCAATGGTATCCTTGACATGTCCAAGATGGAGTCCGGCAATTTCGAAATCTCGCCGGAGCCGTTCGCGCCGCGTGCGGCGCTCATCCATTGCTGCAACCTGCTGGCCCTGAAGGCGCGCGAAAACAGCGTCGATCTCGTGATCCGCGCGCCCGAAGATTTGCCGGTCATGACCGGCGATCCGCGCGCTTTCAAGCAGATCGTGCTGAATCTGGTGTCCAACGCTATCAAGTTCACCGAGCGCGGGGGCAGGGTGACGGTATCCGCCGCAGTCGAGGGATCGCGACTGGTGCTTCGCATCAGCGATACCGGCGTCGGGATCGCGGCCGACGATCTCAAGCGGGTCGGCGATCCCTTCTTCCAGGCCGGCAAGACCTATCAGCGGCGCCACGAAGGCACCGGCCTCGGGCTGTCGATCGTGAAAAGCCTGGTCGGCTTGCATGGCGGCGAGATAACCGTGCAAAGCAGGATCGACGAAGGAACCGCGGTGACCGTCGCGTTGCCGCTGACGTTCTCGCCGCCGGCGCTCAAGCCATCGAGCAATATCGCAACGCTCACGCCGACGCCGCGACCCGCAACCCAGGACCAATCTGATCAGGTGAAGAGAAGTGCCTAGACAAATTGCAAGAGATGATGACGACGCGCCGCGCCGCCGTCGCCGCGCGAGCGCGGTTGCGGTCGAAGCGGAGCGCGGCTTGGCGATGCGGATTCTGCTGCATAGTCCGAAGGACGTGGTCGCGGGCGCGTTTGCCTTTGCAGCGGTCAGTGCCATCATCGCCAATGCGTTGTTCCTGCAGGCTGGACGCCATCCGGCGCCGATGTTCGGCTCGGTTGTCGCGATGCCGGCAGCGTCCTCGGCACCCGCCAGTCCATTACCGCGTCCGCGCCCGGTCGAAGCCGACGCAACGCTGTCCGAACCAAAGGCAGCCGAACCGAAGCCAGCCGAACCGAAAGCCACAGATCCTTTGGCCAATCTTGTCAAGGCGACCGGCGCTCCGCCGGTGGCGCCTTCCACTATCGTGCGGCCGCCCGCGCCCATTCCGGCTTTCTCACGCAATGAGACAATCGCAAATTCAGCCCAGGGCTCGCGCCGGGTGGCGGCGGTGCAGCGCGCGCTCACCGAATATGGTTACGGCCAGTTGAAGCCGACCGGCACTGTCGGCTCCGACACCCAGGCCGCGATCCAGAAGTTCGAGCACGAGCGCAAGCTGCCGGTGACCGGACAAATGTCCGATCGTCTGGTGCGCGAGCTGATCGCCGCGACTGGCCGGCCGATCGATTAGCTTCGATTTTGACGCTGGCTTTCAACCGTGGTTTGCGCGAAATTGGAACCATGGGAGACAGTGAGCCGAAGCATCGTCTATATGGCACGCCGATGAGCGAGTGGATCAATCTCGTCGGTGAACTCGACATTGATGCAGTCGGGTTTTGGCAGATTGTCCCGGCGGGCCGTGAGGGGTTTGGTCTGGAAGGATACGCATTAGACGACTTCGATCGACGAAGCTTAATCGCGCATTTCGCCTATGGCGCGTTTCCGGTCCGGCATATTCCGGGCGATCCCAATTTATGGACGATACAAACTAGCTACGGCGAAACCCCAGAAGTGATGGCCGATGCTATTATCAACGAATGGATCGAAATGGGCCGCCCTGATCCTGGCTTGGGCGATCTGTGGCTGGCCACGCTAAACGTCGCCAATCATCCCTTCAAAGGCGCGAAGGCAACACCTGTTTGATTTCGTGGCCCTCCTCACGCAGGGATCGTTCTCGGCGGCGTCAGGGGCTTGCGACCTGTTGCAGCGTATTGAAGCGCGCCTTCTGCTCGCTGCTCAGCGTGGCATAGAACTCGTCCAATGCGGGCTGCGCCCGCTTGGCTGCCTGCAGCATGGCCTCGAGCCGCCTCTCCATCGCCTCCAGCCGTCCGACCGGCGTCAGCGGCACGTTGTCCGGGCAGGCAGCTTGCAGTCCTTGAACGGCCTTCTTCGTCGCCCCGCTCAGGCGGTCGAGTGCTTCCTTTTGCCTGCCGCCCACCGGGTGTATCACGGCCTCGATCCGCTCGATCGGCAGGTGGGTCAAGCTGGACTTCGGGTCGCCACAGCTCTCGGACTGCGCGTTCGCATCTTGCTGCGGCTGTCGTGGCGAACGCTCACCGATATGAGGGCCGAGCGCGTTGAAGCGGGCCTGTTGCTCGTCGCTAAGCGAACTATAGAACCTCTCCAGTGCCGGCCGCACGATCCGCACCGCCTCGAGTGTGGCGCTGATGCGGTTCGTCATCGCCCGCAAGCGGCCGGGCGGGGTCATCGCATACGAATCGCCGCAAGATTGCTTGAACACATCGGCAGCCTTTGCCGCCGCGGCCCTCAATTCGTCGAGCAAGACGCGCTGCTCGGGCGTCGGCCGCACCGCCCGCGTGATCGACGCAAACGGCCAGGCGGTGATGCCCTTTTCCGGATCTCCGCACAATTGCCGGAGAGTCTGTGGGCTCACGCTTGAGCGTTCGCGCGCTCGAAAACCGGTGATCGCGCCGCCGGGTTCCGGATAGTCGTTCGGGCGGAGGCTGGCGTAGGCGGAATACGGATCGTCCGCGCCCCCCCAGTACACGGTGTCGACGAAGTCGTCGTAAGCGTAAGCCCAATAGCCGGGGTCGTAGGCGTAAGACCAGAACGTGTAGTCGAAGATGTCGGAATAGGCATAAGGCCAGAACACCGGGCCGAGCCACGCCACAAACGACGCGCGCACGCCGCGCCGCCAGGCATGGCGGGGAGCCCAGCCGTTCTGCCGCGCCGCGAGGGCCGCCTGGGCCTGCGGGTCGGCATTGCTGCGGAAGCGCGCGGCAAATCGCCCGCGTGCGGCGGCCTGCACGGCCGCAGCAGCGGCGGGTCGCGCAGCCGACGGCTGTAATCCCAACCGCTGCTGGCGCGCCAGATCACTTTGCTGCTCGCGCTGGAGCAGGCGGTTCTGTGCCTGCAGCAACCGTTGCTGCTCGCGTTGCGCCCGCTGGCCTTGCGCCTTTTGCGACTGCAATTGCTGCACGCGCTGCTGCAAGCGATCGATGCGGTTCTGGCGCTCCACGCTCTGGCGCGAAAGCGTCTCGCGCTGCCGCTGCTGCACAATTTGCTGTCGCTGCTGGACCTGCTGCTCACGCTGTTGCGCACGCTGTTCGATCCGCGCCTGTCGCGACGGCCGAGCGCTCAAGGCTGGCGGTGCGCTCGGGCGCGATGGTGCGGCGATGTGCGGCGTCGAACGCCGCGCCATGGCCGGATGCTGCGGCGGCGCAGCCGGACCACGATGGACGTCGGGCCGGCGGAAGTCGGGTCGTGGCCCTGCAACGCGTGATGCGGCCGGGCGCGGCGGTGCGGCGAAATGCGGCGTCGGATGCGGCGCCATGGCCGGACGCTGTGGCATGGGAGCCGGATGGAACGCGGGTGCGGCCGGCCGCGCCATTGCCGGGGGCGCTGCAGGGCGCGCCATGGCGGCGGGTGGCGCAGGACGGGCCATGGCGGGCGGCGGTGCCGCAGGTCGGGCCGCCGCAGCGGGCCCGGGCCCTTTCCTCTCCTGGGCGGACGAGCCAACGCTCGCCGCGATCAGGAAGACACCAAGAAAAAACGCTGCAAAGTAAACGCCGCGCGGAAGCATGATCACAGCTCCCCGGTAGTTCTGGTCGCCCACTAGCCTCAACGCGCGAGCGCAGAAATCGTTCGCCCTTGCTCCTATTATTGGCACTGCTTATTGGTACCGCGATTTTGCGACGCAGGATGACGTGTAAGGATCAGCCGTTCAAAAGAATCGATGGCTGCAGCATGTTCAGAAGGAGAAATACCGCGCGAGCGTAGTGTCTCGCATGCCGCTGGTGTGATCATTTATGGGACCAGCGTCAAATGACAACTTGCGGCGCAAATAGGTTCGTCCAAAATTCGCAGGTGAAGTTGCTGCAACGTAGGGCGAACCTCGGATTCGGGACACTAGCGCCAGCCCATCCACTCGCCTATCGTCGATCCCATGCGATTGAAATCAAGCATATGGGTGGCGGCCTATTTGCGCCGCTGCCAGACCGAAGGGATATTCGGCGCGGTCCGCCGGCGCGGCGCGGAAGAGGCCGGCGCAGTGTTCGTCAAGGTCGCGCTGCTCGACGGCAAGGCGATGCTGTATGTGCCAGCACCGCAGACCGTCTATGACGACAGCCGGCCGATCGAGCGCATTTTCATGCCGACATCAAAAGAGCCGGTGCCGGAACAGTCAGTGGAAGAGCGTCTCGTCAAGGAAATCCGGTTCGACCCGGATGCCTGGATCGTGGAGACCGAGGACAGGGCAGGGCGGCATTTTCTCGATCTGGCCCATGCTTGAGCAGCGTATTCCGCAAAAGCAGGCCCTCGGACTTGATCCTTGGGTGGATACCGGCTTTGCGATTAGAATACGCGCAATACTCTAAGGTCCCTAACCCTGCGAACCCGTGCGCGGAAAGACGTCGGTGTCGGGCAATTGCGGTGCCGGACGTGGTTGGGCGGGCGCGGAGCGCGCGCGATGACGTTCGTCGTCGTAAAGCGAGGAGCGATATTTGGCGCGCGCGACCGCCATCGTCGAGCCGCGCCACGCCGCCAGCATGATCAGGGCGGATCGCTCGCTCAATCTGTCGTACAGGCGCGACAGCCGGTAGACGTGGTTCACTGAAGAGCCGAATTCAGGATTGAGAAACAGCAATACCCGCTGAAAAACCGGGCTCGGCATGCCCAGCGCCTTCGCCGCGCAAGCCAGCGGCTCGCCGCCGGGATCGTTGACCACTTGGGCCGCAACCCGCGACGGCACTATCAGCGCTTCGCTGAGTTCAAGCGTAAAGTTTTCGACGTCGGCCGCGAACGCGGCCATCTCCAGGATTTCGAGGGCGCGCGCCGCGCGTGCGGCGGGAATCCGCGCCGAAGCCCTTAGCTCGGTCTCGTGCAGATTGTGCAGGATCAAAGCGCGTTCGCTGGCGCCGGCGTGCAAAAACATGTCCTTGATTTCGGCGGCGTCCCTTGGCTGCATCGACAAATTCGACGCCAATCGCAATTGCGCCTCGCTCGGTTGCTTGATCGGCGGCGTAGCCGATGGGACTGCGGGAATCTCCTGTGCGACGGGCAGGCGCTGATCGGGATTCGTGGATTTCAGCCCGAGCTTTTTGGCGACGTCGATCGGCGTGCCCGGATAGACCGCAAGCCGTGCCCGAACGGCCGCGCGCGTCGCGTCGTCAACCTCGTCGATCAAGCGGGAGGTCAGCTCGACAAACTGCCGTTCTTCGTCGCCGCTGTGGGTGTTGGCTTGAACGTAGAGATCCGTCAGCACCCGCAGCAAGGTAGGCCTGATATCGACGCCCTCCCTGCGCGAGAGCGTCATCAACCCGTCGAGGCCGGGAAATGATGGGAGTGTGGTCATGTCAGAGGTACGCGACTGAGTAATGATCGCGCCAGTTTATGCGCGTTGCTTTAACAGCTCGTTAAGGAAAACAATCTGTGAAGATGGTCGTCGTATTCGAGGAGTCGTTGTGCCGCGACGGACCATGGTCTGCCGGCCAGCGTCAAATTGGGTCTTTGTGAAAAGCAAATTAAGATGCCGTTAACCACGTCCTGTTCTTAATGATGGCCTCTCGCCGGCAAAGTCGTGCCAGAGCGGCAATCAGAGAGAGCTGACATGAGCACCATCATTGAATTTCCGGCGGATGCAGCGTCGCGGCGGCCGGGCTCAGCCATGAATGGCGCTCCCCGCGAAGGCACGGGAACCATCCTGATCCTTCCCGTTGTCCGGATCGAACGCGCAGCCAATGAAACAAGCGGCGACAGCGGACCGCAAGAAGGCACGGCCCCGGGGCGCCGTCGTCGCCGGCGCTGACCTCGGGACATCTCGCCATGCCGGTGACGTGTTTTCCGATCCGGACAAAACAGCAGGTTCCGATCTTATCACCGGCTCTCGCGCTGCTTTGGATAAGCGTGACGCTCGGGGGCTGCAGCGGCGGCGATTTCGGCCGCACCCGGCAGGATCTTCTCAATGACGATATGCACCGCTGGATCGGCGGCGAGGCGACGTCGAGCATCGGCCTGCGTGCATCGCAGTTCCAGCTCACCGACAACGAGCGGCTGCTTCGCGATCTCGCTTACCCCCTGATCGAGCCGCCGCATTCGCGGCCGGCGTGGAAGAGCGTGTTCGGCGATTATCAGCCGCTGCCTTCGCCCTGGCGGCAGAATGCGCCATTCGACCGCACCGCCTATGGCCGCATGCTGATCGACGAGCCGCACCGTTCGCATTCATCGCGCTATGCGCAACTGATGGAAGACGTGCGCGACGACATCGCCCGGTTCGAGCCGTTTTTCGCCGATGCCGTGCGCGTGCTCGAACTCGACAAGAAGCGCAACGCCAGTCTTGCGCTTGTTTCGGAATTGTCGCCGCGCGAACGCGCCGACGCGGTCGCCCGCATGCAGGAGAATACCCTGGTCGTGCAATGGGTGCAGCAGTGCCTGGAGCGCCGAATCTCGTCTTACCGCTGGGCGCTGGAACGGCTGGTGATCCAGGCGCCGGACAACATGGCGGCTGACGCCGACCGATTGATCGGCGAACTTGCCGCGCAGACCGCGAAC
>WNFN01056711.1_pt1 | contig 16087 bp, 15 predicted proteins | sample 5400161 | NCBI WGS metagenome assembly WNFN01 (sample SAMN13153353, study PRJNA577476) | soil metagenome | isolation source: 80 cm saprolite on Douglas fir-dominated hillslope | place: USA:California | collected 2013-09-17
CAATCTCTCCTATAGCAATTCGGCTCCCGTCGGCTCATCGGATGCCGACATCCTTGTGACTCTTTCCGCCAAGCACCATCCCACGGATGACTACATTCATCAGCTTCGCCTGAAACTCCCAAAGCAGTTTCCAGGCGTGAGCTTCGCATTCTTGCCTGCCGACATGACCAGCCAAATTCTTAATTTTGGTCTGCCGGCTCCAATCGATGTGCAGGTTGTGGGAAACGACTTGGAGGGAAACCAGCGCTACGCAAATGCGCTTCTCGGCAAATTGAAATACGTCACAGGAACAGCAGACTTGCGGATCCAGCAGCCCTTCGATCAGCCTTATCTGCGCCTGAGGGTCGAGCGTACGAAAGCAGAGCAACTTGGTTTCACAGCCCACGATATTGCGCAAAATCTTCTCGTGTCGTTGAGTGGCAGCTTCCAGACCTCACCCACATTCTGGGTTGACCCCAAGAATCGTGTTAGCTACCAAATTGCGACGCAGACGCCGCAATATCGCACCGACACACTGCAGAGTGTTGAGAACATCCCGATCACCGGCACAGACCCAACGGCTCCTCCGTCGCTTATGGCCAGTCTCGTATCAACCCAACGAGGCGCCGGAATGGCAGTGGTTTCGCATTACAACGTAGCGCCCGTCATTGACATCTTTGGCGCTGCCACGGGACGCGATCTGGGGAGCGTAGCTGGCGACATCTACAAAATTATTGACGACACTCGCCAGCAATTACCGCGCGGTTCGCGCGTCGTTGTCCGCGGGCAGGTTCAGACGATGCGCGGACTAGTGTTCTCGATCGTGCTCGTATACCTGCTGATCGTGGTCAACTTTCAATCTTGGCTGGATCCTTTCATCATGATTTCTGCGCTGCCCGCCGCGCTCGCCGGCATTGCGTGGTTTTTGTTTATAACCCACACGACTCTGAGCGTTCCCGCACTCATGGGGGCCATCATGTGCATGGGCGTGGCTACCTCAAACAGCATCTTGGTCGTCAGCTTTGCTACGGAAAAAATGCAGGCAGGAAGTGATTCCCTTAGCGCCGCACTTGAGGCAGGCTTCACGCGCTTTCGGCCCGTCCTGATGACTGCTTTGGCCATGATTATCGGCATGGTCCCAATGGCCCTCGGACTAGGGGACGGAGGTGAACAAAACGCTCCTCTTGGCCGGGCGGTCATAGGCGGCTTGATTTTCGCCACGGTTTCGACGCTGTTCTTCGTCCCAGCATTTTTCAGCGTTCTGCAGGGTTCGCGCAGGCATCCAGCCTAAAACGGGATACCAGCACTAAACAAAAATCTGTGTGGAGTCATTATGTCGCAAGAAACTGAAGAGAGAAAACAAATCGGCGGGCAAACGCTCCCATCGAACGATGTGGGAAGACGGCAGCGTCCGCTCAGACGATGGTTGGGCCTGGCGATTGCGTTGATCGCCGTCGCCGCCCTGTTGGTCTCGGGCATCTGGTCCCGTGTCAGAGCCCGCACAACGCTGAAGGCGGAAACGGCGCAAGTCGCCCTCACTGCAGTATCGGTTGTCACGCCAAAACAAACTGCGCCCGCCGAGGAGATCATCCTTCCCGGAAATGTTCAACCATTCATCACCTCCCCGATTTACGCCCGCACGAACGGATATTTGAGGAAGTGGTACGTCGACATTGGAGGACACGTCAAGCAAGGCCAACTGCTTGCCGTTATCGAAACTCCGGAAGTCGACCAGCAACTCCAGCAGGCCCGCAGCAACCTGCTGACCGCGAAGGCAAATCTCGAGCTCGCCTCGATAACGAAATCCCGGTATCAGGGACTCTTGAAAAGCAACGCTGTCTCCCAGCAAGACGTCGATAATGCCGTCGGTACTTACAATGCGAACAAAGCGATTGTCGAGGCAGACCAGGCAGCCGTGGAGCAGTACACCGCATTGGTGTCTTTTGAAAAGGTATACGCTCCGTTCGATGGCGTTGTCACCGCCAGGAACACGGATGTCGGCGACCTGATTAACTCCGGCAGCAGCGGCGGAGTGAAAACCGATCTCTTTCACATCGCTCAGCCTGGAAAGCTGCGTGTTTATGTAAACGTCCCGGAGGAATACTCGCGAGGGGTCAAAGTCGGCATGACCGCGGATCTCAGTCTGGCTGAGTTTCCAGGCCGCAGGTTTCGCGGAAAACTGGTCCGCACCGCGGATGCCATCACGGTGACGACCCGCACCTTGCTGGTTGAAATCGATGTGGACAATCCTACTGGCACGCTGCTCACCGGTTCTTATGCAGAAGTCCACTTGGGGTTTACGTGTGGGCGTTGTGAAGGATGGGAAAGTCGCCCTTACTCCTGTCACTCCTGGGCACGATTTCGGCAATCAGATCGAGATTGTCTCCGGCCTCAAGCCGGACGATCAGGTCATTGTCAACCCACCCGACTCCATCATTACCGGGCAGCAAGTCCAAATCGTTCAGGCAACATTGCCGGGGGATATCAAGTGAAATGCGCTCGAAAGTTGCTCTGGGTCGCGCGCCCGCGCCTAATACCCTATCTGTGGGTTCTGCTCGCTATAGCTGCGTTCCAGTTGACCGGATGCACGGTTGGACCGAAATATCAGCGCCCGGCAGCAGAAGTTCCCACAGCCTATAAAGAGGTTGGCGATTGGAAACCTGCCCAGCCCAATGACCAGAATCTCCGCGACAACTGGTGGCAAATTTTTCAGGATCCTCAACTCAATGCCCTCGAAGCACAGGTCAACGTCTCCAACCAAAACTTGAAGGCGGCTGAAGCTCAATATACACAAGCTCGTGCGCTTGTCCGCTATCAGCGGGCCAATTACTTTCCAACCGTAACCGTAGAACCCTCAGCAACGCGCAACAGAATCTCGAGCCACCGGCCTGCGAGTGTCGTCGCCAATGGAATTACGTACAACGACTTTCAAATTCCTTTCGAATTGTCTTATCAGCTCGACGTCTGGGGACGCGTACGCCGCACCGTTGAGTCTTATCGCGAGCAGGCGCAGGCCAGCGCGGCCGACCTGGCGACGGTGAACCTGTCCATGCATGCGCAGTTGGCTTTGGACTACTTCCAGGCCCGCACGCTTGATGCCGAGGAGCAGCTTTTGAATTCGACCGTGACGCAGTATGAACAGGCATTGCAATTGATCGAGAACAGGTATGCAGGAGGGCTTGCTTCCGATCTGGAGGTCGAGCAGGCCAGAACGCAACTTGAGACAACTCGCGCGCAGGCAATCGACGTCGGAGTTGCTCGCGCCCAGTACGAGCACGCGGTAGCGGTTCTCATCGGGAAGCCTCCCGCATCGTTCAGTCTCGCTCCTCTTCCTCTCACGGCGCCGCCTCCTCCCATTCCGGTGGGGCTACCATCGGACTTGCTCGAGCGGCGCCCCGACATTGCATCTGCCGAGCGCCTGATGGCCTCTGCCAACGCGCAGATTGGCGTCGCCAAGGCCGCCTATTATCCGCTTGTCAATTTAGCGGCGGCTGGAGGCTTCGAAAGTGGCTCAATCACAACATTGCTCACCGGCCCCAGTATTTTGTGGTCGGCTGGCCCGTCCGCGCTTCTCACCGTTTTCGACGTCGGAAGACGTCGGGCTGCCTCGGACCAGGCCATCGCTGTGTACGATCAAGCCGTCGCTAACTATCGCCAAACCGTGCTTACGGGCTTCCAGCAGGTCGAGGACAACGTAGCTGCATTGCGGATCCTCGAACACGAAGCTCAGGTTCAGGACAAAGCCGTCGCGGCAGCTCAGAAATATCTGGAACTCGCCATCATGCGCTACAAGGGCGGCGTCACCAGCTACCTCGAAGTAACAACCGCTCAAAGTGCGGCTCTCTCAGACGAACTCACTTCGGTAAATATTCTCGGCCGCCGCATGGTAGACGCCGTCACGCTCGTTCAGGCTCTTGGTGGTGACTGGAATAGCTCCAACTTGCCCCAACGTCCCGAATGTTGCGGCAAGCTGATTAGCACTTCAAGGTAGTGGTGCCTGTTTTTCTCCTGGAGCCTCAAGAAAGTAACAAACCAAGGAATCGCCACCGAAAGGAACGCCAGATCCAGAAACAGAAAGGAACCAACCATGATTGGTACATCGACACAAGGATCGTCAGCTCACGAATCCCTAGCCCGCGCTGCTCATGACGAGCGCACAGGTGTAATCAGATCTTTCTACGGCATGGCCGCTCGGTTGGATCGCGTTGGTTTCGGCATGCTCCGTTTGGGACTGGTAATCGTTCTTTGCTGGATTGGCGGTCTAAAAGCCACGAATTATGAAGCGGAAGGAATCGTGCCTTTTGTTGCGAACAGTCCGCTCATGAACTTTTTCTACCATCATCCGGCGCCCGAGTATCGCGAGCACAATCCAGCGGGCGGATTGAACATCGCCAGTCATGAGTGGAACGAGACGAACGGGACTTATGTTTTTTCCTATGGATTGGGTTGCGTCATTGTCGGCTTGGGGATACTCATCGCTCTCCATCCACTTTTCCCCCAGGTTGCTGCGGTAGGCAGTTTCCTCGTGATTTTAATGGCCTGTTCAACCCTCTCTTTCCTCGTTACAACCCCGGAGGCTTGGGTTTCAGGCGCAGGGAATTCGGTGCACGGATTTCCGTTTCTCGCACTTCCGGGACTCCTCGTGGTCAAGGACTCCATCATGCTTGGAGCAGCCATTCTAACGATGGCTGATTCAGCCAAGACCTATCTCAAAAGGATAGTATTGCGTCCATCATTCTGACAGCGTGCCAAACGACAGACGCGCCACCGAAGTCTGCATTTTGCGAAAATGACGCCACAACCTTAAGTCATTGAAGATACAACCCTTCGGGGGGGTCGTCTTCCATGCAGTTTGGCATCAAGAATGCCTTTTTATATCTCGAACTAAATTCCGCGGCAATATGAACTTTGAAGCGCGTATCTCTAAGAAAGGAGATTTAACTATGTACCGCAAAATGTTCAGTGGAATTATCTGCCTGATGCTGTTAGGGGGAACCTTCTTTGTCCCCAAGGTTCGGGCCGACGTATCAGATAAGAAAACCATCGTGACTGTCAACGAACCCATTCAGGTTCCTGGGAAAGTGCTTCCCGCAGGCACCTACGTATTCAAACTGCTGGATTCCAACGATCGCACTCTCGTTGCAATTTACGACGCTGACGAGATGCATGTGATTACAACCATCCAAGGGATTCCGGGCTTTTGGACGGAAACCCCGGACAATGCGATCCTGCAGCTCGAAGAGCGGCCCTCCGGCCAACCAGAAGCCCTGAAGGCGTGGTTCTACCCCGGTGATAACTTCGGCGTTGAGTTTGTTTATTCAACGCAGAAGGAATAAGGAACAATCAGGCTCTCGCGCCTGGCGCTGCATACGCCAGGCGCTCCCCTGTCTACACCGATGAAGCGTGCGCGACAGCGCATACAGAAACACTTTGAAGAACTTAAACCCGATTATCAAGAATCCAATCGATCTACTCTCTGGCGCCTCAAACGCACTGGCACGTGCATGCAAATCCTGGGGAGTTTTTGACAGTTAGAGCGGTCAACTTTTTTCACTGGAGAAATTCCTCCCCAACGCTTCAAGCAGGTTATTCACAACCGCAAGGCCGCGACGCAGGTTCTTACTGCGAAGTATGTGCAAGACTTCCCAGAAGCCTGGTGGCTCTGTTTCTTGCGCCTTCGCTTCACCCACAAGGACGTCAGGAATGGCCTCGGCAAGTTTCTTTAGTAATTCTGGATCGATCGATCCAAAGATCTTGGTCATAATCACGAGATTGCGGATGCCGCGAATCGCTTCCGGCGTTTTGGTTGCCTCTACAACGATTTCAAGAATCTTGTTACCGCCGTCAAGCACGCCTCGCAGCAATTCGAGAACGCCGCGGTCGTGCAGACCTTGCAGCACTTCAAAACCGGCCAGGATCGCTTCGGCATGCTCCGCCGGCGCCTTCTCTAGCCGGGAGTGCAGTTCTTCTCGCGCGTCGCGCTTGGGCAACTCCAGAGGAATCGGTCTAGCCATAGTTCTCCATCTTTCCGTTTAGTTCGTTTGAATCTGCACGAGTCCGTTGCCCGGCATGCGATAATCCGGCCGCTTCCACTTCCGCTCCACCTCCACGCCGTGCTGGGGCGTTGGATGGCCGAAGCGATGGTTTATGCGCGGCAGCGGACTTTCGCCGACTTCTGGCAGCACGCGGAGATGAACAGAAGCCTCTTTGTACGCGGGCGTGTGCGTCACTGAGTCCGTGTGGCTGCTCGTCAGGCGGTTTACAGGGCTCTCGACCGAATTCATGGGCATGTAGAGTTCTTTGCCCTGCACTCGATCTGTGACGAGCGCGCGCACCCGGAGCTGTCCGTAGCGTGAGGTTAGTTGCACCCAGGTGCCGCTCTGTATCCCGCGCTCTTCTGCCAGCTCCGGTGAGACTTCGACAAAGGTATCGGGAGTCTTCTCGCGAATTCCTTCGCTTCGGTACGTCATATTGCCTTCGTGGAAATGTTCGAGCAAGCGCCCGTTATTCAGATGTAGATCGAACTCGGCGTTGGGCTGGTCCGTCGGTTCTGTAAGCGAAAGCGGGAACAACCGGGCTTTGCCATCCGGGAAGGCAAACTCTTTTGTATAAAGCAGCGGCTGATCCGTTCCATCCGCTGCAACGGGCCACTGCAGAGACTTGAATCCCTCAAGCCTCTCGTAGGTCACGCCTGCGAACAAGGGCGTCAACGAAGCGATCTCACGATAAATTTCGGAAGGATGCTGATACTGCCACGTCGCGCCGAGACGATTGGCGATGTCCTGGATGATTCGCCAGTCGGGGCGGCTGCCTTCCAAAGGTTCGAACACTTGGTACAGCCGCTGGATTCGCCTTTCCGTGCTCGTAAACGTGCCTTCTTTTTCGAGGCTCGGGCTCGCGGGCAGCACCACGTCAGCAAAACGGCAGGTGGCGCTGAAAAAGATGTCCTGCACGACGAAAAAGTCCAATTTCGAGAGCCCATCGCTGACAAAGTTTGCGTTGGAATCCACAAGGCTCATCTCTTCGCCAAACAAATACATGGCCTTGAGCTTGCCTTGATGGATCGCATCGATCATTTCGTGATTATCGAGTCCCTTCGTCGAAGGCAGTTGCACGTTCCAGGCTGCTTTGAAGCGCGATCGCACTTCAGGGTCATCGACGGATTGGTAGCCGGTAAGAAAATTAGGCATTGCTCCATGATCGCTGGCGCCCTGGACGTTATTGTGCCCGCGCAGCGGGTATGCACCGGAACCTGTCTTCATGTAATTGCCAGTGATGAGCAGCAGGTTCGAAATGGCCGTGGAGGCATCAGAACCCATGCTGTGCTGGGTGATTCCCATCGCCCATAGGACGCAGACACCGCCTGCTTCAGCGATCATGTGCGCAACCTTTTTTAGAGTGTCCTCGGAGAGGCCGCAAGTCCTGGCGGCAAACTCCATCGTGAACGGCGCGAGGCTCTTTTTGTATTCTTCGAGTCCATTCACCCATTGATCCAGAAACTTGGTGTTGGCCATGCCGTTCTCGAGCAGATAGCGGCTGACCGCGGAAAGCCAAACGATGTCGGTCCCTGGTTTAGGGTGCAGGAAGAGGTCGGCGCGCTTCGCCATTTCGTGCTCGCGCAAATCCGAAACGATAAGCTTTTGCCCGTGCAGCTTGTGAGCGCGTTTTACGCGAGTGGCCAGAACCGGGTGGCTCTCTGCCGTATTGCTGCCAATGATGAGCACGAGTCCCGCGTTCTCAATATCCCTGATGGAGCCGGAGTCACCGCCATAGCCCACGGTTCGAAACAATCCTTGCGTCGCAGGCGCCTGGCAGTAGCGTGAACAGTTGTCCATGTTGTTGGTGCCGATGACGGCGCGCGCCAGCTTTTGCATGAGATAGCTTTCCTCATTGGTGCATTTAGAAGAAGAGACAAACGCCAGTGAATCCGGTCCGTTCTTTGCCTTGATCTCTCGAAACTTGCGAGCCACCAGATCGAGAGCCTCGTCCCACGAGGCTTCGCGGAACTTGCCGCCTTCGCGGATAAGGGGTTTCGTCAGCCGGTCCGGACTGTTCACAAAGTCCCATCCGAACTTTCCCTTAATGCAGGTAGAGATACCGTTCGTCGGCCCATCGAGAGGTTCCACTTTGAGAATGTGACGATCTTTCGTCCAAACGTCAAAGCTGCATCCCACGCCGCAATACGTGCAGACTGTCTTCGTACGGCGGATGCGCAGCTCCCGCATGTGCGACTCGGCTTCCGAGAGCTTCAGAATCGCGCCATAGCCCGTCTCCGGCTCGACGCCCTTCACTACATCGATCATGCCGCCCAACGTCGTCTTTGGCAGGGCCGTGAGGAATCCCGCATGCCCGAGCATGGATTTTTCCATCAGGGCGTTGCATGGGCAAACCGTCACGCAGTGTCCGCAGGAGACACAGCTCGATTCTCCAATAGTTGAGCCGCCATCCCACAGCACGCGGGGATGAGGATCCTCCCAGTTAATCGAAAGGGTTTCATTCACCTGCACGTTCTGGCAGGCTTCGACACATCGGCCGCAAAGAATGCATTGTTGCGGGTCGTAGCGGTAGAAGGGGTTCGTATGATCCTCTTCGTAGGGCTTGGAATGATACGGAATCGGCTGATGTTCGATGCCCAGCAATCTTTCCGTGTTGTGAATAGTACAGTTTCCGTTATTGTTGTCGCATACGGTGCAGTAGAGAACGTGATTGCTGAGAATCCGATCAAACGCCTCTCGCTGCGCAGCAGCGGCCTTCTCTGATTTTGTGAATATCTCCATCCCGGCCGACGCGGTTGTCGCGCACGCTCGCACGAGTTGCCCGTTGGTCTCGACCATGCATGTGTCACACGTCTGGATAGGACCAAGCTGCGGGTGATAGCAGACCTGAGAAATCTTCACCCCCGCTCGATTGATGACATCGATCAAGCGTTCACCGCTCGTCGTTTCCTGGACTACGCCATCGATTGTTACCCTTATCATCGAAATTGTCCCTCGACTGCGGGCTAGATCCAGAGCTTGTAACCCAGCGCAAGATTCACGGTGACTGCCCACGTGCAATACATCAGCCAAATTCCGGTCAGGCATTGGAGCAGCGCTACCATCCGTGAGCCGCTGTTCCACCCCGCCAGCCGCGTTGGAACTTCCACGAGATAAATCAAGGCCAGACCGATGAAGATGATCATCACTGGAACGTCTCCAGCCTTTCCAAACACATACGCTCCAAGGACGGAAACGAAGAGATAAGCGATCGCCATCCATCCATCCGGCGCCGCGCTCGACCCGGTGTAGCGGCGATGCGCCATCGCGAACCAGTGGATTCCGTACACGGTGAATGCCAGGCCCGCCATGTAAAGCGGTGCCGCACTTCCGCAAACGTTGAACCAAGTCAATCCCACGATGAGATATACGCCAGTGAGGAATTGGCAAAATCCGGGCATCCAGAAACCCCACAACCCCATCGTGCGATCGACCTCGGGGCTGGCCTTGGGATAGCCAAAGAGAGCCTGCCCACCCCAGATGAAGTAGCCCGTGCCGAGACCGAAAAAGCCGATAGCGATGGGCCAAAACGGCGAAATAGCAAATGCAAAGCTTTGCGGTGTCATCGTTTGAGCCTCCCGAAAGGTCACAAACTGCTCTGCCTTTCCGCGTCACAGGAAAGAAAGCACGCGTAATTCCAACGTCCAGCCCCTGACGAATCGCGCTCCCGCTTCAATCGAAAGGGGTTAAGGGTGCAATGGATGGGAGGGGCCATTCCGGCAACGCAAAGAAGACCATTGTCTGACAGGCGTGTCAGAATGCGGACGGACGGGTCAGAAAGATCATCAAGTTTGTAGGGCGAACGAGTGGATCGGCTGCCAGCGAACGCGATTCGGTTCAACTAAATCTTGGTGCCAAACAATCTCTAGGCCACGCGCCAAGCGCCTGGTGTCCCCCACGTCAATCGAACATCGGCCCGAGCCGACCGATTTCATGTCTCTAGAAGACAATCACTTGATGGCCGCACTTGCCGTCTGCTGCTTAGGTCTTATTAAGCACCATCAGAACGAAGACGACTGGAAGGTAGATAATCGACGCAAACAGAAGCCGACGTGCATCAGCGTTCGATTTGCGAACAGCCAATTGTGCGCTGCAATAGTAAAAGTACGAGCCCAGCAGCAAAGCTCCCACCGTGTAGACAGGACCGGCAAGCCCTAGGAGCCCTAGGACAAGACTGACAGGAATCAAAGCGAGGGCCGGAAGCATGCTCTGCCAAGCCATGAACCGAATTCTTCGCTTCCCACGAGGAAGAACCAGATAGCCCGCCCGCTCGTAGTCCTCGCGATACATCCATGCGATGGCCATGAAGTGCGGGAATTGCCAAAGGAAGAGCATGATGAAGAGCATCCATGCCTCTAAGCTCAACCTACCCGAGGCTGAGCACTGCGAGCGGGCTGGCCAGGGCGTTCACGGCTACCGCTAGGTAGACTCCACCTGCGCATGACAGCAAGATCCCGAACCAGAGAACGGCAACAGGTTCTACTCTGCCGGAAACGAGTGGGCGGCGTGCCGTCCGCCGCATCTGGGCGTCGAAGCGCCGCTCGACAAACTGGTTCAGTGCGCCGGCTCCGCTGGCCACCAGCAAGACACCTACCAAGGTATGCAGCAGCAACAGGAATGGGAAACCATAAGACTCCACTGGACGAGCCAAGCAGAAACCCGCGAAGGTTGTGATTAGAATCAGAAAGTTCACTTCTGGCTTCGTAAGCGCCCAAGAATCGGCTAAGAGTTTCGAGCGCACAACGTCCCTTCGCTGCGCCTCCGCAACATTCAGCGCCGCAAGGGAGGATTCCGTTGCCATCTTCAGACGACCTCTACGCCGGGCCCAGCCAGTGGCCGTGCCATGACTTGGGGCACGTCACCTCGTCCTGGATTCGGATCGTGGGCGCTAGGAGTGGAGAGCAATTGCGTTGTGATCACCACCGCAGGGACCAGATAAACAAACGTCACGCAAACCCACATCAGGGCGCCCGCATACTCCTGGTCTTGGAGAGGTGAAATACCGAAATGCCGACTCCCGGACAGGTAGCACGGATAGACAACGCGGTCGCAAAACGTAAGAAACGCTGAAAGCATGTCACACGGTAAGGTGGCAAAGAAAAGGTATAAAACAATGGACCACCGTGGCGACCGCGCCACGTTCGGCCAAGGCTGTATAACAGACCACCAGAAGAGAAGTCCAGCCCCGAAAAAGCATGCGTACTCGACTTCGTGCCACAGATTGGACCGCATGCCCAGTTCGAATGGTGCCGGAACATGCCATCCGATAAGGACGATTGCGGCGGCAAGCCAACAAAAAATCGGATGTCCAAGAACGCGACCCAACCGCTGCCCGGGGGACCAACACAGAAACCCGGCCAGCGCCTCACGGACGAACCGCTGCGGTAATCCGTGCACCAACGATCGGAACGGGGCTCCGAGCAGAATCAAGGGCGGAGCCACGGCCATCAGTAGAACATGGTCCACCATATGGATCGAGAGGAGCTCATGGTGAAGCGCTCGCAGCGGCGAACCCAAGGCAATCCACAGTGCAAACATCCCATTCATGAAAGCGGCAAGCTGCCAAGCCGAAATCAGGTTTGGAATCGTACTCCGTAGACGCAACCAACCTCGCAAGTAGACCCATGCCGCAAGAAACAGGGCAAACGTAACTGGGGCGGAGATGGACCATGGTTCGAACGCGGATTGGATTGCAGGTGTCATGGGCGACTCGAGGGACGCACCGCGGAAGAATTCTGCCCGCTGCCTCCGAATGCCACGGCTCGGGAAGCGTCCCGCGCCGGCGCCTGTCCCGCCGGATGTAGCGTTTGAAGGAATGCCACGAGAGCAGTCGTCTCGGCCGGACTAAGGTTTTTGCCGTAAGCAGGCATGTTTCCCCCGCCTTGGATCACTTGGCGTATCAGCTGGTCCTGCGTAAGTTGAACAGCAACGCTGTCCAGCGCCGGACCCCGCTGACCTCCCTTCCCCTCAAGGGCGTGGCAGTTATGACATTGCTTCGCCTGGAAAACGAGAGCGCCTTGCCTCTCGAGTGCAGTCCTGTGCTGTAGGAATCGGGCCGGGATAGGATCACTGCTCCATGCGTTCATGTGCGGGCTCCATGGGGTATATCCTGCGAGATGGGTGAAGGTCGCAAGTGTAACGGCGACAAGCAGGATCGTGAGAACAGCAATCGGGCGCCGACGCCAACTTTTCTCTCCCTCGCCGGACAGAAATGGGAGAAGAAGCAACGCGCCGATCACGATGACCGGGCCGATGAGCAGAGCTGGCGTCTCCATCGACGGAGGCAGGAAAGAAAGCACTGCGTAAAGCCACAAAAAGAAGTAATCGGGTCTTGGTGCCGTTTGGATGATCGTCGGGTCCGGCTGGCCGGTTGGTCCGAACGGGCCGAAGTACGCCGCGCACGTGGCAACCGCCAACACGATAAACGCGGCGAAGAATAGATCTTTCCACACCGCATAGGGGACGAAAGGAGCGCCGTCCTTCTGTGTCAATTCGTGATACTCGTTTTCGTAGGTTGCCCTCTTCACAAGCCTGCCCGGCATTGGCCATTCATTGATCCCGAGCTTGACCACCATCAAGAGATGCAAGCCCACAAACGCAATCAGCATCCCTGGTATCACAAACACGTGCAGGGCAAAAAATCGTGACAGGGTCGCGCCGGCGATGATGGGCCCACCGAGCATCAATTTCACGATGGCCGGCCCTAGAACCGGGACACGGCTTGCAATCGACGCTCCGATTCCGAGTCCCCAATACGCGTCTTGATCGAAACGAAGGACCTGTCCGGTGAACGCCATGCCCATCGTCATGAGAAGGAGAAATACTCCCACGACCCAGGTGAGCTCGCGGGGAAACTTATAAGCGCCGAAAAGGAAGACTTGCATCATGTGAATGAGGACAATGGCCACCATGAAGTTCGAGCCCCATCCGTGCAATGCGCGGATGAACCACCCCAACGTCACGTCGTGATTCAAATTCTGCAAACTGTTCCACGCCTCGCTGGCGGACGGGACATAAATGAATGCCAGCATGATTCCGGTGACGAGTTGCAGAAGGAACACGACGAGGGCGGCGCTTCCAAACACATACCACCAACTGGCCGTGTTCTTCGGCACGGGATGCTCGGCAACTTCACGGATGGGCGCGGCAAGCTGCAATCGCCGGTCAAACCACTCCCCGATCTGAGCGATCAAGCGCATCGCGGTTTCTTTCCGAGAAGGGCTGCGCTCGCTCCGGGCGTGGGTAACTCACCCGCTTGGATCGAGACCAAGCCGTCCTGTATTTTGTGCGGATACTCGAACAATCCACGCTCCGGCGGGCCGGAGGCGCGTGACCCATCTTGGTAATACGCACCTCCGTGACAAGGGCACATGAACAGCCCGGACTGCGGGAACCAGCGCACGGGGCAGCCGAGATGTGCGCAATTGATGGCGAAAACCTGAAATTGTTCTCCTTCGATGCGCCTTACCCAACATGCCGTGTCCGCCGTCTTGCCGTCCGTTGGCGTCACATACGGATTCCGAAACGTGGCGAGACGCGTCTCTCCTTCCGGGAATTGGCTGACGGTTCCGAGCGATACCCACGATAGATAACGATTCGCGCGTCCACGCGTAACCGAGGATAAGAGGAATCGCACGATCGGGACGGCAAGCGCCGTCACGACCAAACCGTTGAATAGAATTCCCATTTTCATTAACAGCCCGCGCCGGGAAATCGTCTTATCAGTCGACATCGCGATGCTCCTAATGCTGCACGTTCTTCGAGTCTGGGTAAGGTTGGCCGGGGTTATGGGCGCGCCGCGAGACCACCCAAGCAACTACATCGGTGACTTCCTGATCGGACATGGGCCTGCCAGGCACATTCTCGCGCCAGTCCGGCGCACCCAGTTCCGGCCGCCCGGCGATCACAGTCGTTCGAAGATATTGATCACTCACCAGCGCCAGATAGGACCCATCTACAATGGAGCTGGCCCTCTTGCCTCGTGTCCCATCGGGGCCGTGACAGGAGGAGCAGAACGTTTGATACACCTCCGCGCCGCGCTGCGGGTCGCCGGGAGTTTGCGCTGCGTAGGGTGGGGGATTAGCGCCGGGGAGAAGACCAGACTGAGCCCAGGACCGGATTCCACGAACCAAGGCATCGATCTGTTTGTCGGTGAGCATTCCGCCAGCGCTTTGCGCAAAGGCGGGCATTGCAGTGCCGCGTACTCCGTTGGCAGCGGCGCGGCGAATCACGGCATCGTCAGCGATCGTCAGGAAAACGGGATCGCGCAGAGCGATCGTCGCTCCCCCGTTTCCGCTGGTGCCGTGGCATCCCGCGCAGTTCTGTCCGTAGAGGACATTGAACTCCACAACCTGATCAGGTGGGATGACCTCGGAGCCTGTTCCCGGGCGTCCCGGTGAACTGTTACACGCGGCGCAGGCCAAAACGGTAAGGGCCGATAGAGCCAGAAGAACGTGCGGGCGTTTCATGGCCGCCGGTCCTCGCTGTTTCTATCATCCATAGCTCCGGGCGCCTCCATCCCAGCCCGAACGGCAAGGGGCAGGTGTTGCCAGGTGCGCACGCGCTCTTGCCTGGAAACCACGATGCCAGCAACGATGCCGAATCCGACCTGCGAAAGCACAAACCAGAACCAGTCGATGCGCTGGTTGAGCAGTGGATCGACGATTCCAAGAATGCTGTGAAGCAGACCAGACCACAGGAGGGGCGCGACCAAGCCTCCCAGCAGAATCGGCCGGCGCGGAAACACGGGAAGCATTGCGCCGTAGAGAAGGCCGACGATCAGAGAGGTGACCAGGTGGACGGCCACGGCGATGACGAAAGAATCCCAATGAAATACAGCGATTTGCCCCGTAGTGTTTCTTGCCGGGAAGAAGCCGGCAGCCAAAAGGTTTATCGGATACCAGACGCCATGCTCACTGGCGATTCCGTAAATCATCGCCAGGACCGCCATAACTACGCTGCCCGCCAACCCGCTGCGTGATCCATCCCACGCGAGCCACTTCGGGACGAGTCGTGATGATAGGCTCCGCTTTGTCGGAAACCGGGACGGTCTCGTGCGCTTCGTGAGGCAGAATGTCACGAAACCAGCCAACCGTCCCGGCGAGGGCGAGCACCGCGCCAAGAATGCTCACGGATATGCTCGTCACCAATCCCGCGAAAATCAACGTGAGACCAAACGCGAGAACGATCGGCCAAACGGTGGGCGCGGGTAGTTGCATGGTTCCCGGTGTGGTGTGTAACGTTTCCATTGGTGATTGCGAGGCCATCCTCTTGCCTATTCTTCAGCGCCCGATGACGTAGACCACCGTGAAAACGACCACCCAGACGGCGTCTACAAAATGCCAGTAAAGGGCCAGAACATCGACGCGCTCGGCGTGCTCCTGTCTTACATATCCAAGCAACGCGAACAGCAATACCGTTGTTATGGCTACGAGGCCTACCGTGACGTGGAAGGCATGCAGACCGACAAGCGAATAGTAGGTTGTTCCGAACAGGTTGGTCTGGATCGTGAGACCTTCGTCGTAGATCAAGTGGCGCCACTCACGAGCCGTGCCGGCGAGAAAAAACGTTCCGAGTGTGAGCGTCAGAAACCACCACAGAGCGAAGGCGCCAACCTTTGTGTTCTTCAGCGATTTCACGGCGAAGTGAATCGTGAGACTGCTCGAAAGCAAACAAACCGTGAAGAAGACCGGGACATGCAGCACGTCTTTGGGCGCGGGCCCCGTCAGACTCCTGCCGATGTAAAAAAGATAGGCCACGACAAAAATGGTAAAAATCGCGGACTCGGCCGAAATCAAGCAAAGCATACCGACGCGGCCGCGTGAAGGATGCTCCCACGTGAGATGGGCGTCAGAAATTACTGTTGGCGGCGTACTCATGAAGTTCCTTTATTCGTATTTCCAGTCGGGATCTTCGGGGTGCTTGCGGTCCCACAGCGGGCGGCGGCTGCGGACCTCTGGAATCGTCGCGAAATTGTAGGTGGGCGGGGGTGAACTGGTGCTCCACTCTAGAGTCCATGCATCCCAGGGATCGCTTCCCGCAGTCTCACCATGGAAGTATGACCAGAGCAGGTT
>WNFN01243588.1_pt1 | contig 16085 bp, 14 predicted proteins | sample 5400161 | NCBI WGS metagenome assembly WNFN01 (sample SAMN13153353, study PRJNA577476) | soil metagenome | isolation source: 80 cm saprolite on Douglas fir-dominated hillslope | place: USA:California | collected 2013-09-17
CCGCCGTCGTCGTTACCGGAGTGCACCGAAGCCGTTATCGTTGCTGCGCACTGTTTCCCTCGTGCGGTCATCTCGGCGAGGGCCCCCTTCGGCGCGCTGCGTTACTCCCGCCCGTACCGGGGTGTGCAGCAGGAACGATCGCAGCGGCATCGCGATCGTGTGCGGTCCGGTGAGCAGCCCGGCGAGCGGCCGACTGTTCGTCATGATCTCGTCGGCGTTGCTAGCTGCGAGTCGGCAGCCATGCGCTGCCCGACTTGAAACGGATGGCGTCAGAACATGTAGCGCCCGGCTGACGCGTCCCGGGCGCAGCGCGGCTGATGGTAGCCGCACAATTACGCCCGCGGTGCCCGTCCGGGGTGAAAGGTGAGCCGCAGCGGCATATCGTCAGCTGAAAAGCAACGGCCAGCGGCTGCTGGGCCGCCCTGGCCCGGGGCGTCACGGCACGACTCAGAGCTGGCCTGTCCTGCCGTCCGCGCGAGAGGTCACTCCTTGCCCGGACTGGTATGACCAGGTCAGGTCTGAGTACTCGCGGGCAGGCGGCCCGCCGATGGGCCGCCGGACCGTTTCTTCACGCACCGCGCTCTGTGAGAGGTAAATCATGCCCGCACGCAACGCAGCCAGTGCCGTCACGATCGCCTCAGTCTCGGCCGCGATCATCGCTGCCGCCGCCGCCCTGGCGCTGCGATGGCGGGCCAAGGCGGCCGCGCTCACGTGGCGGGCTGGCTTCGCCGCGGGCCTGGCCTGGTCGGTGATCCGCAGCCTCGGCACCCGGCTGCGCGGGAGTGTCAGGCGGGACAACGGTGAGCGCCCGGCACTGGTCCGGGATGGCCTGGGCGCGGAGGCCTGCCTCGAGTCCGTGCCGGAAGCCCCGCCGCCATGCGATCCCCAGCCCGGGGAGCAGCGCTACGGCGATCTGGGCTAGCAGCCCGCCGCCGATCGTCAAGCCAGATGCCAGGGCCAGGGCCACCGACTGCGGGCCGCTGACCGCGTTGAGGGCGGACGCCAGGACTGTCACCAGCCCCAGGATGCCCCCGGCGCAGATGACCTGGATCGGGGCTCGCGGCCGAGCCGGGTGCCGTGAACCGGCGTGGTGCATCTCGCTCCCCTCACGGGCCAGCCCGCGCGGCGCGGATCGCGCTGGAGTGCCGGCCTGCGCGCTGGCCATCTCGACGGCACCGCTCAGAAAGGCGGCGACCTCGTCTTAGGTTTCTTCTCTCGCCACCATCTTCATGACCACCGGCCACAACCACCTGATGATCTCCTCGCTTGCGGTTAGCCTGGTGCCGTCCCGCCGCCAGGACGCTATACGTGTCTGCCCCGCCGGACCAGTGGCGCATACGACAGCTTTGCTACCGTCTACGTCATGCACGTCGGGTTGCTCGCCAGCGATGGGTGCTTCACCTCCGGGCTGACCGCGCTGATCGACGTCCTCTCGACGGCGCAGGCCCAGCGCCCGGGCGTCGACCCGTCGATCCCGCCGATCCGTGTCGACGTCGCCGGCACTGGTCGCAAGGTCACCACCGGGGCCGGCCTGACCGTCCCGGTGACGATGCACCTGCGCGAACTGCCAGCCGTCGACGTTGTCGTGGTTCCGGCGCTCGGGACGATGACCGCCGAGGACACGCTCAGCGCGCTCGCAGCGCCCGGCAGCCGGGCGATCATCAGGGTTCTCGCCGCCCTGGACCCGGGTGTGACCACTGTTGCTGCCGCATGCACCGGTGTCTTCACCCTCGCCGAGGCAGGGCTCCTCGATCGGCGCCGGGCCACGACGAGCTGGTGGCTCGGCGCTGCGTTCCGAAGCCGCTATCCGTCCGTGGTCCTCGACCTCGACACCATGGTGCGGAGCACGTCGCCCGGCTACTGGTAATCGACGAACGCGCCTCCCAGAGCGCCTACCTCGTCACCGATCACCTTAGTCACAGCTATCGGCTGGTACTTGCCTTCGAGCAGCAGGCCCGCGCCCGCCTGGGCCAGGCGCTCGATGTCGGGGAGCTGGCGGCGGAGATCGGTACCAGCCGGCGCACCCTCGAGCGGCGGACCCAGGCTGCGCTCGGCATGAGCCCACTCGTGCTCGTGCAGCGTCTGCGAGCCGAGCGCGCCATCCATCTGCTGCGCACGACCACGCAGAGCGTCGACCAGATCGCGCCGCAGGTGGGCTACGCCAATGCGTCCACGCTCCGTGCCCTGCTGCGGCGAGTCCGGACCGGCCCGCACGTCAGGCCCGGCCTAACGGAGGGCTGCGACCGGCACGGAGCTGACAAAGCATCGACGGGGCACGCGCGTGGCTCTGACCACCGTACGGCGCAGCAGCGGCTGCCGATGGCTGGCCTGGCGGCTGGGTCTGAACCGGGCTCGGCTGGAGGTTAGCGGCCGACCAGTGACGCTGGAGCGGCCTGGCGCGGGCGGCGGTGCTAGCCCCGTGTCAATCCGAACGTCGGTAAGACCTCGAAGACGCCTATTCGCACGACGTTGCTCCGGGCGGTAACTCGGTCTGCTGGCCCGCCGCGGTTCCAGCGTGCAGAGTCGTAATTTCATGGCGGTGCAAGCACCGCGCCTTAACCAGTGGATCGTCTGGTTCCCAGAAGATGCCTCAATCGCCGTGGTGCTCACCCAGCTGGCAGGCGAGTTGCTCGTGGAGAATGGTGTTGTCGGATCGCAGGCACTGATCTCTGCCCGAGCAATGTCCAGGCGAGCACCGAGCGACTCGAGGGTGGCAGGCTGGATGGCCGCCAGGGTCGCTAACCTGGATGGTTCGGCTTTACCGCTGGAAGCGAGAGCGACGGCACCGGCGTGCCCGCTCATACCTCGGCGCGCCATCACGAGCGATGGCCGCCCGGACCGTGTTCCTCCGCCACGCCCATCACCCGGGCGATCTCCCTGATCCATGCCCTCAGCCCAGAGAAGGCGGCGGATCTCAGCCCAGTTCTCCACGTTCACCACCCTCTTCCTCCCTGGCTCGGCTAGAGCCAGGCTCGACCGGAGAGGGTCAATTTTCAGGTTCGGACAGGGTCGGTTTTCATCTGCCGCCGACACGCTTCCGTCTTGATCTTCACGCAGTGCACTGCCCAACCGTCACAGCAGGAGCCTCATCACCGGCCGTGTGGGGTAGGTGCGAGCAACCTCGGCAAAGCCCGCGGCGGAGAACATGGCCACGGTGCCGGTATAGACAGCCGACCCTCCTACTCGAGCAGTGCTCAGGGCCGCCACATCGACCGGATGACCCTCGACGGCCGTCGCCCCGTGCTCACGGGCGAACTCGACGGCGGCTTTCAGTAGCGCTGACCCGACACCGGATCTGCGGTGGCGGCTGTCGACTGCGAAGCAAGTCACCCACCAGGCTCCGGGATCGTCCGTGAGCACCTTTGCCAAGGCTTTGTTGCTGCTCACCCCAGGAAAGGCGGAACGGGGCCCGACCCTGGTCCATCCGACGGGATCAGTTCCGACATAAGCGATCAGCCCCGGCGGTACTGGGGCATGGTTTATCTCCTGCCGCAGCGCGTCGCGGTTGTCCGGTACCGGTCCTGACGCCGAGGATTCGTGACTTGGTGAGCGGAGGAATAGCCGACACCAGCACCACGAAGGATCCTCACCACGCCGACCGAACACCTTGACGAGATCACTCCACCGATCCGCGGTCGCCGGCTGTACCTGAATGGACATGGCCCGACGCTACCGTCGCCCGGGCGTTGTCACGATCGCCGAACCCCTCCCGGGAACAACCGAGGCCAGGCGCGGTCGGTTAGGGGTCTACCGTAAGGGCGGCCCAATGAAGTGTCCGTGACGGGCCCTGTCCGCTGTCAACGGCCCTCCGTCAGATCGCGCCAGCTCCAGCTCGCACCAACTCTGCCTCGGCCCTGGCCCGAACATATCGCCGAATAGGTTTGCCTATCAGATTCATAAGTTTAGGTGCCTGTCCAGCGCAGATCATCCTGATCTGGCCGGGGCGCATATTGTTGATTTGTTGTTGCTGGCGTCGGTGGCGGGCCCGGTTCGGCTGGTGCCCGGCGAGGGGGTCGGCGTCTGCTCGGCGGGCCGGGGTGGCGGGCGATGTTTGAGCGGTTTACCGACCGGGCGCGGCGGGTGGTGGTCCTGGCCCAGGAAGAGGCCCGGATGCTGAACCACGACCACATCGGCACCGAGCACCTGCTGCTCGGCCTGATCGATGAGGGCCAGGGCGTGGCCGCCGAGGCGCTGGAGTCGCTGGGGATCAGCCTGGAGGCGGTCCGCCGGGAGGTCGAGGAGATCACCGGCCGGGGCCGGCGGGCGCCGTCCGGGCACATTCCGTTCACGGCCCGGGCCAAGACGGCGCTGGAGCAATCGCTGCGGGAGGCTCTGCAACTGGGGCACGACTACATCGGCACCGAGCTCATCCTGCTGGGCCTGACCCGCGAGAAAGAAGGGGTAGCCGCCCAGGTGCTGATCCGGCTGGGCGCTGTCCTGAGCCGGGTCCGCCAGCAGGTGATCCGGCTCGTCCGCGGCACCGGCCCGGAGCAGGCCCCGTCCGGCGCGCCGCCCGCACGCACCACGGCGACCGGGGTGCAGGCTCGCCTGGACGCGATCGAGCGGAGGCTGGCTGTCCTCGAGCAGCGGGTGGGCACCGGGCCGGATGTCGCCGGCCTGGATCGGCAGATCAGCGGCGTCCGCGCGGACAAGGAAGCCGCCAGCGAGGCCCACGACTATGAGCGGGCCGCGTCGCTGCGTGACCGGGAAAAGGACCTGCTCGCCGCCAAGTCCGCCCGCCAGGACGACTGGGCGGCCGCGCACCCCGCCCCGCCGTCCCTGGCCGACCAATGCCAGGCGCTCAGCCGCGAGATCGACCGGCTCCGCACCCTGTTCCGCCAGCACGGCATCGAACCACAAGACGAATCCGCCTGACCCAGCCGCCACCGCCGCCGCGCTGACCGCCCGGCGACGCGCACGGGCAGGCCCCGCCCGAACGGCACCGCCCGGGTCTGGCTAACGTGGTGGTTTGACCCAGTCCAGCAGGTAGCGCCACAGCAGCAGCCGCCGGAAGGTGACGCCCGGCAGGATGGCTTCGGTCACGGCGTGGATCTGGCCGGAGGTGTGCGGTGGCGGCCACAGGACCGGCGAGGGGTGCTGCCAATAGCCCCTGGCCGCGCGGTAGCCGAGGTTCACGACGGCTGCGATGGCGTCTCGGGGCAGGTCAGGCGTGACCGAGCCACGCTGATGACGACCAAGCTGCCGCCGGGCGCTAGGAGCTGCTTCATCCTGGCCAGCGCCGCAGGGGCGTCCATGTGATGCAGCGCGGCAACGCAGCTGATCAGGCCGAACGAGCCGGCCGGGAACGGCCAGGCGAGGAAGTCGCCGACTATGAACTCCACACGGCGCTAGGTAGTCAGCGTCTGCACCGCGTGGTCGATACCGCCTGGATTCTTAAGCCGCATAAGCTCAGCGTGCCACGGGGATCGTGCGCCGTGCCGTGCTCCGGCCACGGTGCCCACGCTTCGCCTGTCTTACTCGGCCTGGCGGACTAGCACAGCGAGCGTCGTGTCCACATCGCGACGAGCGACGCGTAGGCCTGGCTTCGTCGCTGGTGAGGTCGGTGTGAATCACAACAACTGGTTCGTCCTTGTGTCGAACGGCCAGCACGGTCATCGGAGCTTCGCCGGCGGTTCCGCCTCCTGCTCGGCCTCAGTGCTGCCATTGTTGTTCAGGTCTGCGGGCAGACGGTCGGGGCCGTCCGTGCGGGCGGTGCGTAACTCCCCGCCGTCGCAGTGGATTCCCTCGGGGCAATTGCGGTGCACAATACCCAGAGGTTACGGCCTGGCAATGAGGGTTACTAGAGATTCCGCATCTACGCGTCATCCAGTCATGGACCGGACCATCCCGCCCCACACGCTCCCGGGTTACCTGTGCCATAGCCGACTGGGCCGACGGTCGGCGGTAACGGCCGCCGGGCTGCCATTGGCTGCCGCGCCAGCGACCACGCGCAGCACGAGAAATATCACCACGACTGCAACGATGCCGAATCGCCAGCAGCACCATGCCCGAAATCTCTGGCAGGATGGCTGGCATGGTGTCCGGGAATGCCATCGTAACCGGGGTCGTGGGCGTGGTCGGCACGGCCGTGGGAGCCTGGTTGACAGCCTCGCTGACTGGGAGGTCTCAGCGTGAGCAGGCTCGGGACGCCGATAAGGGGCAGGTCTACGCCAACTTCCTGGCTTCGTGCGAGAAGTTGATCCGGCCGATCATCGCCTACCGTGACTCGCCGGTCGGGATGAGGGTGTCCACGAACCCGCGGTATCTCTGCGCGCGCAGCTGCTCGCCGTGCACGTGGGCCGCTTGGACGGCAGGCTCGGTGGGGCTCGCCGTCCGGACGACGGCATCGAGGGGAGCGGACCGGCGCAGGATCGCGGCCGCTCCGCCGACGAACGCGGCGATCGCCTGGTGACTGTCGCGGCTCGTCGAGGCGCGCTGCTGCCAGTCGGTCTCGTCCGGCCGGCTGGGGTGGCGCTCCCCGAGTACGGCGGCTTCGTAGAGCTTCGCGAGCAGCTCGCCCTTGGTGTGGAGAACGAAGTACACGGTCTGGACGGTGGACCATGAGCGACGCCTACCGCACCGTCGGCAACCCCGGCACCGGCGAGACCATCACATTCCTGGAGACGTCGGAAGAGAGTGGCGGCGCGCGCGTCGTCGCGCTGATCACGCTGGCTCCCGGTGGTGCGGTCACCCCTCATTCCCACCGGATCAGGGAGACCTTCGAGTGTGTCGAGGGCGCTTTTACCGTCCACCTCGAGGGTCGCGACATGCGCTTCCCGCCGGGGGAGAGCATGGTCGCCGACCCGCAACAGCTGCACGGGTTCCGCAACGACACCGATGTCGCCGCCACCCTCAAGGTGACCGCCACGCCAGCGGGCGACCTCGACCGGGTGCTGCGGACTCTGTGCGGCCTCGGCCGGGATGGCGTACTCGTGCCGGGCAAGCCTCCGCGGCATCCGCTGGTCATGGCGAACCTGGCATATCGCGGCCGCTGCTACTCCCCGCCGCTGCCGCGCTGGCTCTACTGGACGCTGATCGGCGGGATGTCGCCGTTCGGCGCCCGCGCCTGCGATCGGATCATGGCGCGCTACAACCCGGCACCGGCACAGACGAGTCCGACCGGACGCTGTCCGGCAAATACCCGAGGCCGGGGTCATGCGTCACGACACCGCCACCCCATGACCAGCAGGTCGAACGGCAGCCGGCGCGCACTGGTACGACGCAGTGGTACGTCGCCTCGGCAGCCCAGCCGCCACCTGGCAGCCGTGACTATTGGGACGGCCGCGACGTGCGACAGAAATGGCGGATTCGCCTGCATGCGAACGCGGGGACCTAGACTTATTCCCGGTGTGCCGGGAAGCCTGGTCGGCGTCAGCCTCATCTCGTGTCAGGAGTGGCTATGGCCAGGTGGAGTCGCGGGGCGGGCGGGTCGGATGGCATTAGCCCGGCTGGGGCGGGCCGCGGGCGGACGGGGATTGGTGCCGCCTTCGCCAGCTGGCCGGTGCTTCTTGTCGCGTTTGCGTTTGCGGTCATGGGAGACCCGGTTTCGTCGGTCGCCTACGCCATGGAAGCTTGTCTGCGGTCCCTGGACGGTCGCCTGACCCTCCTGGTCCCGACGATGATCATGGTGCTCGGCATCATCGTGCTGGTCGCCGTTAACTACCATCACCTGTATGCCAGGTTCCCCGAGGGCGGCGGAGATGCCGCAGCGTCAGCCTCGGCCTTCTCTGAGGGCCTGGCGTTCCTTCCTCTCGCCGCCCTCACGGTGGACTACGCGCTGACCATCGCGATCAGCGTCGCGGCCGGGGCGTCAGCGATAATCGCGTATCTTCCTGGGCTGGCGCCGGTCCGGGTGGCGCTTGCCATGGTGCTGCTGGTGGTGGTCGCGGGCCTGACGCTGTTCGGGCACGGCGGCCGGGCCGTGTTCGCACTGATGACGATCAGCTTCGCCGTCATCGGGTCCCTGGTCATCGTCTTGGGAGCGTCGGCGCCGGTCCACCACGTGCTGGCTAGCGCGCCGCCGCCCGCCTCCCACCACTCCGCTTTGCTCGGGGTGCTCCTCGCCTTCCCCGTCGGCATGGCGCTTGCCACGGGGGTCGAGGCGCCGTCGTCTGCGATTGCCCAGCTCGCGCAGCTCGACAACACCGGCCGCCTGCGGTTCGGCCGCACCACGCTGTGGCTGATGGTGGGAATCGTCGTCTGGCTGACGATGGGCATTGTGGTACTGGGCGTTCGCCTCCATATCGGGCTGCCTCCCAGAAACTCCACCTGGATCGCAGGTGTCGCGGAGGCGGCGGTCGGCCGCGGAACGCTGTTCGCCGCCTTCCAGGTCTCCAGCGCGGTTCTCCTGCTTGCGGCGGCGAGCTCGTCATTCCAGGCGGGACCAGGATTGCTCAAGGCCCTCGCCCGTGGCGGGAGCGGCGTCGGCATCCTGCCCGCGTTCCTGTCACGGAGCAACCGGCACCATACGCCCTACTGGGGAGTCGCGGTGTTCCTGGTCGCCTCGGTGCTGCTGGTTGCCGCCGCCGGTGCCCACGAGCAGCGCCTTGTCCTGTTCTACGCCGTCGCGGTGTTCATGGCGTTCTGGTGCGGGCTCGCCTCGATGACCCGCTTCTTCGGCCGCGACGGGAGACCGTGGCTGGCAGCCGTGAGCGTCAGCGGCGTCCTCGCGGTCGGGCTGACACTGGGCACGGACCTCGCGCGCGGCTACCCGATTGTGTCCCTCGTCGCCGCCTGCGCGATCGCCGGCGTTCTCTACTGGATGTGGGTCCGAGCCGGCCGTCCACGTGGTGTGGCGCAAGCTGAGCAGATCGCCGAAGCCGACCTCGCCGACCAGCACGGCTCTTCTTGATGACTGGAGCCGCAGCTGTGTGTGCCGCCTGCCGGGCGAGCGAGCGGAGCGAATGCCTGCCCTCTCGCGCCAGCGCGTGAAGACGCGCAGCGGCAGGATGCACGTGGACCAGGCTGGTCGCCACTACACCACTGCGGATGGGGAGCGGAGGTCTTACCCGACGTACCTGCTGCACCGCTCCTACCGCGACGAGCAGGGCCGGCCGCGGAAGGAGACGCTGGCGAACCTGACCGGACTGCCGCCGGAGTCGATCGAGGCGCTGCGGGCGACGCTGCGGGGCCGCACCCTGGTCGACGCGGAGGCGGCGTTCGAGGCGCAGCGGTCGGTGCCGCACGGCGACGTGGCCGCGGCGCATGTGATGGCGTCGGCGCTGGGCCTGCGCGCGCTGCTGGGCCCGGCGTGCGCCGAGCGCGACCTGGCCTACGCGCTGGTGCTGTCCCGCGCGGTGCGGCCGAGGCCGAAGCTGGCCACCGCGCGGTGGTGGGCCGGCGGTGACACCACCCTCGGCGCCGACCTGGCTGTCGCCGGTGCCGGCCACCGATGAGATCTACGCCGCGATGGACTGGCTGACCGCCCGGCAGGGCGAGATCGAGAGGCAGCTGGCCGCCCGGCACCTGCGCGAGGGCGGGATCGCGATGTTCGACCTGTCGTCGTCGTGGGTGGAGGGCTCCTGCTGCGAGCTGGCCGCGTTCGGGCACTCCCGCGACGGCAAGCGGGGCCGCCGGCAGGTCGAGTACGGGTTGCTCACCGACGCTGGCGGCCGCCCGGTCGCCGTCGAGGTCTTCGCCGGCAAGGGTGGGCGCCCTCACCGCGCCATACGGTCATTGCCGCGGATGACGCGCGAATGCGCGCTTTGCCGCGTTCCGCGCGGTGCTTCGGGGTGCTGCAGGACTACGGAAGTGTTCCAAGGATGTCCTTGTGCGGCCATTCCTCGCCAAGGACCCGCGAGAGCACGTGGTCGGAACTGCTCACACAGTACGGCGTGTGCTCCGGGTCCTTCACTGCCAAGGTGACAGGGGCCGCCAGCAGTCCCCACGGAGGAATCGAGTTGGCAAGCGCGCCGTCCAGCCGCAGATCCTCGTACTCCGGCTCCCACCACACACGGAAAGCGCGTTGCAGATCACCGGGACGAACCCCGACCCACACCCCGTAGGTCACCGCGTACCCGCCCGTCAGCCTGACCGCAAGCAGCGCGCGCACGAACGGGCCCAGCCCGGGGATCTGCATCATCACCGACACCTCCGGGCTTTGGTGGCTGAGCCATGCACCGGGCACGCGTTCCTGTCCCGGGCTATTGAGAACCGGTTCGGGGAGGCGGAACCGGATCTGCCGGTTGTGGGCATCGACCGGGCGTCCGCACATCCCACACCGCTGCTCGGCCACATTCCGACCCTCCCACACCGCATACCGGGTAGGCGTACTCACCTGCCGCGGATGGAGCCGCCGGGCACTGTTGCGTTGTGCCATCGCTGCACAAGGTCAGAGAATGATCACTCGGATGCTCTGCTGGTCAGATGGTGATGGCAAGGTCATCGAAGGCGGTACGGAGCCTGTGGCGGGCGGAGCCGGTGGCGATGTCGTAGTGGCCGCGGGCGCAGGTTCTGCGCGAAGGCGTGACCGGCGGCGAGGGTCCGAGCTGAGCGGTGACGCTTCAGCCCGCGCATCGGCCGGAGCCGGCTTTCAGCCGTCCGTGGTCTGCCTCGACCGGGTTGTTCGCATATTGCTCGACGGTGTGCAGGGCCGTGGGATCAGCTCGTCGGGGACCCGCGGGTAAACGTGCGCGCGGTCGGTGCTGACCTCGACCGGGATCGTCCCGGCGCGCAGCGCCCGGGTGAAGAAGTGCCGGGCGGCCGCCAGGTCACGCCTTGCCGATAGCAGAACGTCGATGACCTGGCCGTGCTGGCCGGCAGCCTGGCAGCGATAGGTCCATTGACTGGCGGCCTTCAGGTACGTCTCGCCGGCGAACCACCGGGCGCCAGGGCGGGCCGGCCGGGCCGGGCAGCCTCGATCAGCTCCGGGGTGAAACGCTGCACTCAACGGCAGACGGTGACGTGATCGACGGTGATGCCACGCTCGGCCAGCAGCTCCCCGGCATCCCGGTAGGGCAGGCCATACCGCAGGTACCATCGGACCGCGACCGAGATCACCTCCCGCGGGAACCGGAAACCAGCGACGGCCGAGCTCATGCCAGGTGCAGTCACCAGACCAGTCTCCCGGCATCCGCGATCGGCCAACGCAACATGCGCTGCATACCGCGTCCATCCTGTTGGGCTCGAATACACGATCGTTGCGGTGACCTGCTTCTTCTCACGGCAGCGCGGGGCCGTCAGGCGGCGATCTGGTACTCGTGCGTGAGTCCCCCGAGGACTTGTTTCCGGCGGATCCGGTGCTCGGCGAGGTTGACCTCCGGTGGCCGGGTGTGAGCTTGAGCCGGTGCGAGCTGGCCGAGGGCACGGCGCGGCCGGGCTGTGTTGTAGTGCCGCAGGTATTCGGTCAGTACCCGGCGCAGCTGGTGCTCATTGACGATCAGCAGCCGGCCGGGGAGCTCCCGGCGGAGGGTGCCGATGATCCTTTCGCAGATGGCGTTCGCCCGGGGAGCCTGCGGTGGGCTGGCGAGAATCGTGATGCCTGCCGCCGTGAACACGGCGTCGAAGGATGCCGTGAACTGGCCTGCGCGATCCCTGATCAGGAACTTAACTGAAGCCGCACGCTGGCCGAGGTCTATCAGGAAGTTGCGGGCTGCTTGCGCAGTCCACGCGGCGTCCGGGTTCGCGGTGATGCCTGCCAGGTGAACGCGGCGGGTGCCGTGCTCGATGACGATCAGGGCGTAGATGCGCCGGAGAAGCACGGTATCCACGTGGCCGAAACCGACCGCGAGGATGCCGCGGGCCTGGGCGGTGAGGAATTGCTTCCAGGTCGGGCCATTGCGGCGGGGTGCCGGGTCGATGCCGGCAGCGTGCAGGATCTGCCACACCGTGGAGCTGGCGATCGGGTGGCCGAGTTTGACGAGCTCGCCTTGCACCCGCCGGTGCCCCCAGGTCGGATTGCCTGCGGCGATCCGGATCACGAGCGTGCGGATCGCGGCTGCTGTGGATGGTCGTCCGGGACGCCGCCGGCTGGTGTAGTCCCAAGTGCGTGTGACCAGTCGCCGGTGCCAGCTGAGCAGCGTCGCCGGGGTCACGGCGAACACCTCGCCCCATCGGCGCCGGGGGATCAGCCGGGACAACGCTGAGAGCCACAGCCGGTCGCCTGGCTGGTAGCGGACCCGGCCGATCTGGCGGCGCAGCACCGCGTTCTCGTGCCGGAGCACCAGGAGTTCGGCGTCCTTGGACGTCTCACGCCGGGCCAGCACGATCAGGCAGCCAAGCAGATATCGGGCGGTTAGGTAAAGGACCGAGAAGATCACTCAGCGATGATCCCAACCCGCCTGGCCGCCCAGGCGAGATCCAGTAATCGAGCCCTACAGGTTACGCGTGGCCGATCCTGACCTGCCCGTGCTGCTGCGCCTGGACGAGCTTGGCGTGCAGCACGTGGGCGGCTACCCGACGACGGGCAGTCAATGGGCAGCGAGCCACCAGGCTGAGCGACGTTTTAGCAGAAGCAACGCAATCCAAGGGCCTCGGACAGCGAGCCAAAGCACTTAGGGTTGACTTCTTGGGTGCTCTCGACATTGGCGGGCGGCTCCTGCAGTTCGGGCGTACTTCTTCGCCCAGGCCAGCGACTGCAAGGCGGCCATATCGGCGGATCGGATTCGCTGCGACCAGTCACGCAGAGTCATGATCGGCATAACTCGGGCGATGCACCGACCGGTTCTTGCACGCGTGGACAAGGGCATCCCGCGGCCGTCGGGTCACTGCAGACTTTGGCCAGCTTCCACCACTGCGACGGTCGCGTGCGGGGCCATCAGCGACGACCCCGATCAGTACCATCGCTGGTTACATGTGAGCGGCGTCGTACTGCTCGGCGATGCTCGCGGGGATGCGTCCGCGGTCGCTGACCGCGATGCCCTGGTCTTTCGCCCACGCCCGGATCTGACTGCCGCGCTCACGAGCCGAGCCGGGACGGCCTGGCTGACGGCGCTGCCCGCGTCTCGCCTTGCGAGCATGCTCGATAAAAGGCGCGAGCTGGCGACGGAACGTCGTGGCATTCTTGGCGCTCAGATCGATCTCGTACTCCGTGCCGCCGAGCCCGAACTGCAAGGTCTGGTCGGCGGGACCTCCGTCCAGGTCATCTTCCAGGACGATCGCAATCCTTGTTGCCATCGGGACCTCCCATCACCGCGATGGGCTCTTACCGTACCGGTCATGTTCTCCTATCGTGGCGGTGACCTTTGCCGTCGCCGATGCTGCGCGGCGAGGCCTCGCCGACGGGAGTGCCGATGAGCGTCTCGAGGAGCGCGTAGTCCGGCAGGTACGTCATGGCGCCCGTCCCCGGATCGAGCTGCCAGGGGTTGTCTTGCAACCCCTCCCGGAAGCACCGCGTCGAGACTCAGCTCCTCGATCGCGTCATTGACCTGGTAACACTCAAGCGACGGCTGGAACGGGTTGGCGTCGCCCAGCAGCAGGTACAGCCGCTCGAACTGCTCGTCGCGCCCTGCCGGGTCGATCCGGCCTGTGAAAAGCCTTAGCCTCGATCCACGTGCGCCGTGAGGCGCTGACGATTCGAGTGGAGGTGAGAGACCTTCACCGCTGTTCCTGTCGCAGCAGGGCGGCGAAGCTGGGGGCAGCCTGAGCCGGGAGGTGCCGGGGAGGGCGGGAGCAGCCCCGACAAAGCCGGGACGGGTCAGTACTGCCAGATGGCGCGGGTCCGGCGAGCGTGACGGAGAGGAGTACGCGAGGAACCAGCGTCATCACGTCTCTTAAAGGCTTACCGGCTCAAATCTGGCGGATATGGGCCGGGAGCGGCGCGTACCCGTTTCCCCTTCATTACGGGGACGGGGAACTCCTAGACGGGCATGTGGATGTCTGCCGGGAGGCCACGGTGAAGGTCTGCGGCGTAGCCGTGGCGATGCCGCAGGGGCAGAGCTGGGCTCCTCCTTCGTCGAGCGAATCGCAGTGAACACGGGAACTGTCCCGGCCTGCCCGGTCGCGCGCGGCCAGCGCGCGGATACGGGCCGGGCCCGCTATCGGCCGACCGGCCTGGGACGGGGCGGAGCCGCCGTAGTACTCCGAGCCGGGGAGAGCCCGGTACATGGGGAAGTTGCGCCGTCTAACTCGGCGTTGGATCGCTCCCGCAGGGAGCAGAGGTTCGGAAGGAGCATGCCTCTGGGTCACCCGCCCTACCTGAACTTCGGCGACCTGTTCAACTTCGTGCATGACCCGGCGACGCTGATCGTGGCGTATAGCCGGGTCGCGGGAAACCGGGGCGCGAACACGCCCGGCGTGGACGGCATGACCGTCGCACTGGTCGGGGAGCGCATCGGGATCCCGGAGTTCCTGGATGACCTGCGGGCCCAGCTGAAGGCGGGCACATTCCGGCCCCTGCCGGTGCGGGAACGCAAGATCCCTAAGCCGGGCGACTCGGGGAAGCTGCGAAAGCTCGGCATCCCCGCCGTGGCCGACAAGGTGGTCCAGGCCGCGCTGAAGCTCGTGCTGGAGCCCATCTTCGAGGCGGATTTCGAGCCCGTCTCCTACGGGTTCCGGCCGGTGCGGCGGGCGCACGACGCGATCGCCGAGATCCACCAGTTCGGCACCCGCGGATACCGGTGGGTGCTGGACGCGGACATCGAGGCGGCCTTCGACAACCTCTCACACTCCGCCCTTCTAGAGCGGGTGCGGGCCAGGATCAAGGACAAGCGCGTGCTAGCGCTGGTCAAGGCGTTCCTTAAGGCCGGGGTGCTCACCGAGCTCGGTGAGTACCAGGAAACCCCCAACGCAATGGATAACCCGGGCCACGGTCACCCTCCGTGTCGGTGCTGGTGTCGTGCCGGCTGGAGCTGGCGTGGCCTGCGCGGGCGGGGATGCGATGCCGGATTGTGATCTTGTCGGGGCCGACGAGGACGTCCTTGACCAGGAGCCGGAGCACTCGCTGGCGTTCGGGGATGGTGACGGTGGCGGCTGTGCTGTTGAGCTGGGCGAGGAAGCTTTCGAGGTTCTCCGCGAGCTGGAGGTAGGCGTCGCGATCGGCGGCCTGGGTGTCGATGGCGTTGATCTGGCCGCGCAGGTTCGTCTGCCGGGCGCGCAGGTGCGGCATCCGCGCGCGAAGCTCGTCGATAGTAATCAGCTGCTCCGAGAACGCCTCGATCATGGCGGTGATCGCGGTGGCGGCCTTGGCCTGCTCGGTTTGGAGCCGCTGCCGCTGGCGGGCGACCGGGTCGGAGGTGCGAGCGGCATCGAGCCGCTTGCTGATCTCGGCCCGGATCAGGGCGGGGTCGGCGAGCAGGCCGGTGATGTGGTCCCACACGACGGTGTCGAGGTAGTCGGCGCGGACCGGCTTGTTGCCGCAGACCCGCCCGCCCTCGTAGCGGTAGTCATCCGATCCCAGGCACCGGTAGTAGTAGATTTTCTTGTTCGTCGTCCGGGTGGAGGTCCGGTAGTAGCCGTACCCGCACGCCGAGCAGGCGGCCAGGCCCTGCAGCAGGGACGGCACCTTGGTGTTGCGGGAGGCATACCGCTTGTTGTCAGCCAGCCGCTGCTGAGCCCGCTCGAACGTGCCGGTGCTGACGATCGCGGGGACGGGAATCTGGGTCCATTGCCCGCGGGGCCGGTCCACCGTTCTGGACGCCCGCGGCGTAGTGCGTCCCTCCAGCCGTGCCCTGCGGTTCAGCCCCGGCGATTCCTGCAGGACCTGCGTTTTGCCGAACACCGCGGCGCCGGCGTAGGCGGGGTTGCGCAGCATCCCCCAGATCACCGACCGGTCCCACCGTGTCTTACCGGTCCGGGTGAGGACGCCGCGGCTGGTCAGCCAGCGGGCCAGGCCGGCGATCGAAGCGCCGTCGTCGGCGTAGCGGCGGAACATCTCGGTGACCAGCGCCGCCTCGTCCTCCACGACTTCATAGACGGCTCCCGCATGCTCGTTCTTGCGCAGGTAGCGGTAGCCGAATGGGGCGCCCGACAACACGTTCACCGACCCGGCCCGGGCCCGGTATGCCTTGCCGCGCCGGTACCGCTCGGCCAGCTGGGCCTTCTCGTACTCGGCGAACATGCCCTGGAACTGCACCATCAGCTGGTCTTCGGGGCTGTCGCCGCGCGGGCCCTTGACGAACTCCACTCGCACCCCGGACCGGGTGAACTCC
>WNFN01181586.1_pt1 | contig 16071 bp, 15 predicted proteins | sample 5400161 | NCBI WGS metagenome assembly WNFN01 (sample SAMN13153353, study PRJNA577476) | soil metagenome | isolation source: 80 cm saprolite on Douglas fir-dominated hillslope | place: USA:California | collected 2013-09-17
CTGGCTCACCAGACCCGGATCGGCCCCGGCATCTCAGTGCTCGATCTGTGCTGCGGGGTGGCCGGCCCCGGCCGGATGATCACGGCGGAGTCGGGATGCTGCTACCTGGGTGTCGATCACTCCGCCAGCGCACTGGCCACCGCTCAGGAGCTGGCCGGGAATCTCCCCTGCCGCTTCGAGCAAGCTCACCTCCCGCCTCTGCCCGAAGGCAGCTTCGAGGTGGTACTCCTGCTGGAGACGATGCTGGCCTTCCCCGACAAGGAGGCCTTGGTAAGTGATGTGGCGCGCGTGCTGGAGCCGGGCGGGCGTTTCGCTTTCACGGTCGAGGAAGGTCGGCCGCTCACCCAGCAGGAGCGGGCGCGGATGCCCGGCGCCGATACAGTCTGGCTCATCGAGCTGGCGGAATTGACGGGCGTCCTGCGCGGGGCGGGGTTGACGGTGATCTGGCGGCAGGAGTACAGCTCCTCCCATCACGCGATAGCGACGGCGCTGCATCGCTGTTATCGAGCTGAATCGACCCAGATCGCCGACCAGATCGGGATGCAGGCCACCGCTGAGCTGATCACAGCCCATCGGCTGTGGAGTGACTGGCTCGGCAGCGGGCGGGTGCGCAAGTGGCGAAGACGACCGTGGATGACCGGGCGCTTAACCGGCAGGTGCTGGCCGAGCTGTGCCGCCTGATGCCTGCGGGTGCGCCGCGCGTGCTGGAGGTCGGCTCCGGCCTGGGGACGATGGTGGCCCGTCTGATGGACTGGGGAGCAGTCGGCGCCGGCGAGTACATCCTGCTGGATGCGGATCGGCAGCTGCTTGATCGTTCTCGCCGGTGGCTATGCGATTGGGCGGCCGCGCGGGGCCTGCGCAGCGACCTGCTGCCGGATGGGCTGCGGGTGGGTGATCTCCGCGTGCGCCTGGTGCATGCCGAGCTCGGCAGTTACCTGGAGACCTCCCATGGGGCGCCGGCCGATGTGCTGATCGCCAACGCCGTCCTGGACCTGGTGGACGTGCCGGCCGTCCTGCCCGGGTTGCTGCGGTTGCTGGTCCCCGGCGGTGTCTATTGGTTCACGATCAACTACGACGGCGAGAGTATCTTCGCGCCTGGCCACCCCCACGATGACCAGGTCATGCAGGCCTACCACCGCGATATGGATGAGCGTTTCCGATACGGCCGCCCGGCCGGGGAAAGCCGGACGGGCCGCCGCCTGTTTCACTACCTGCGGGCTGCCGGGGCGCCCGCGCTGGCGGCGGGGTCGTCGGACTGGGTCGTACACGCCGACCTGGATGGGAACTACCCGGGCGATGAGGCTTACTTCGTGCGCAGCATCCTTAACACGATCCAGAACGCGTTGCGGAATCGCCAGGACCAGGTCGAACCGGCGGGCCTGGCCGACTGGCTGGCCGAGCGCGGTCGGCAACTAGCCGCGGGCGAGCTGGTCTATATCGCCCACCAGCTTGACTTCGTGGGCCGCTCGCCCGGCTAGCGCCCGCGAGGCGCCCGGCGACGACGGCCGGCCCTGTTCGCCGCGGCTGCCGCAGCCGGGCCCACACCGCCTGTCGCAGCGCAATCCACCCGCGATGCCGCTGGAAGGGGAGCTCAAACGCAGCGGCGAACAGACGCGCGAAGCACACGGTCACAGGCAGCAGGATCGCGGCCAGCACGAAGAATGTCGGCGTCCCGGTAGCGACCCGGCCCAGCACCAGGCCGTATGACACGGCGATGACGATTGGCATGTGCGTCAGGTAGAGGCTGTAGGAGCAGGCACCGAGGCTCCGCGGCAGGCTGCTGTCAAGGAAACGGACGACGGGCCGCGGGCGCGAGGTGGCGATCGCGGTGAGGAAGCAGCCGATCGCCGGAGCCCAGGCCAGGTCGAGCCAGAACAGATTGAGGTTCGACCACGTGGAGCCCTTGACCGCCATCAACGCGATGACCAGCACTGCGGCGGCCAGCGCGTAACCGGCCCAGGGCCTTGATCGGGTGCGCTCGCCGGCCGTGACGATCCCGGCGGCCAGCAGGCCGACGGCGAACAGCACCGCGAGGTCGGGGGTGAACTTGACCAGGGCGGTGTTCAGCAGCGCGACATGGGGCCCCAGCACGCCGATGGTCACGACGATGGCCGCCACCAAGCCCACCATCGCGCGAGCACTTACCCGCCGGACGATCAGCAGCAGCAACGGCAGCAGGACGTAGAGCTGGGCCTCGATGGCGATCGACCAGAACGCCCGGTTGGGGCTGCCCCGGGAGTAGACGTCTTGCACGAGCAAGCCGTACACGACGACGGACTTCCCGTTGGGCACCGCCCAGCCGGGCTGGGCGAGCACAAACCAGGTCATGACCAGACTGAATCCGAGCGCGGCCCAGTACGGCGGCAGGATCCGCCAGGCCCGTCGGTGCGCGTACGTCGCGAGCGACTTGAATCGCCACTCCGAACGCGCCGGGCCGAGGCCCAGCGAGAAGCCCGACAGCGCGATGAAGATCGCGACCGCGCCCCGGCCGTAGATCAGCCAGGCCACCCAGAACGGAGCAGGATTGGCGGGGTAGCCCTGCCATGCGCGCTCGAAGATGTGGTTGAGCACGACGAACAGGGCGGCGAGGCCGCGGATCCCGTCCAGGCCGACCACGCGGCCCGGCCGGGTGGCCGCCATGGCGGTCGCTGCAGGCGCCGCCGGAGCGGCGGGCGCTGCGGGCGCGGCGGGCGCGGCGGCAGTCGGCGGATGCTCGCGGGTATCTGTCATCGGTCCGCGATCCCGGGGTGTGGCGGGCCGACGAGCGGGCCGCCGTGACGGTGCGCCTCGGCGGCGCGTTCAGCAGCTCGCGAAAGCAGATCATGCCCACCGCGGCGGGCCTTGGTGGCCAGGTAGGCGGCGTTGGTCCCGGTCAGGTGCAGGGCGGTGGGGACCTGCCTGGCGATCGTAATGCCCAGGCGGGCCAGCTGAGCGCCCTTGTCCGGGTTGTTGCTCAGCAGCCCGATGCGGCACCCGTCCTGGCGCAGATACAGCACGTACCCGCCGTGCTTGGTGATCCGCTCGACCGCTTCGCGCAGTTGCGGCCCGCAGTCGCACCGCCGGCTGCCCAACACATCACCGGTGAGGCATTCACTGTGCAGGCGCACCAGCGGTAGCCGGGCCGCGGCCGGTCGGCCGAGTTCGAGGGCCACGTGCTGCTGCGCGTCGCTCAGGCCGGTGAAGCTGACGACCGTGGCAGTGGCTGAGTAGCCGTCAGCGAAACGCAGCGGGATGGGAATACGCTGGCGGATCGCTGCCGCCTGCGCTGCCCCGGTCCCGGGACGGGCCGTGCGGTCTCGCACCAGGCCAAGGGCGCGGTCAGCGGCGTGCCGAGGCCCGGTCACCGGGTCTGACCGGTCAGCCACGATCGGCCTCCAGCAGCTGCGGCGCCGGATCGGGTCGACTCGCCTCGCCCGAGCGTCCGGGGTCGCGACGGCGGCGAACGGCGTCCGCCAGCAGCAGGCCAGCGCCCGGGGCAAACGCGGCTAGCGCGAGGACCGCATAGAGGGTGGCTATCGTGACCCCGGTGGCCGCGCCGAGCCCGGCTGCGGCGAAGGCCCAGGCGGCAGACCCTTCCCGTAGCCCCCATCCGCCGATACTCAGGGGGATCACCACTACAGTCTGGACCACCATCAGCAGCGCGACCAGTTCGCCCAGGGGTGCGGTGCTGCCGGCGACCCGGGCCGCGATGACGAACGTGGCCGTGTGCCCGGCGACGACCAGCAGCGAGGCCAGCGCGAGCTGCGGCCATACGTCCGGGGCCAGCAGCCCGTGACGCAGGTCATCGGAAACGGCCCGGGCGGTGCGTGTCAGCCGCGACCAGCCGCGGCGAGCAGCGCCGCGCACGACAAGCGCAGCACACCCCGCTGCGCCCGCCACACCCGCCAGAACGTAGGGCAGCGCAGGCCGGACCGGCGAGGGCAGCGTCAGCAGCACGACGGCGGTCACCACGGCCTGGATAACCTGACCGCACAGCCGTTCCCACGCGACCGCGCGCACCCCCCGCGCGACATCTCCAGCGGACCGGCCGTGCGTGACCGCCCGGTGCACGTCACCGAGAACCCCGCCGGGGAGCACGCAATTGAGGAACTGGGAACGGTAGTAGGCGCAGATCGCGCCTGGCAGCCCAATGCCGATGCCCAGTGCCCGGGCGACGACCCGCCACCGCCAGGCCGAGCACACTGTAGTCAGGGCAATGAGCGTAACGGCGGCCACGACCGCCTGCCAGGTCACTGCGCGCAGCCCGTCCTCGAACGGCGCCGCGCCCACCTGCCGCACGAGAAACCACAGCACGGTCACGCCGGCGGCCGGGCGCAGCAACAGCAGGCCGAACCGGCGGACCGCCGGACCGATCCCGACCGGATCCGAGTGCGGGGGCGCCACACCGGGTTACACGGGGCGGGCGGACACGTGGTTCAACCGGCCGGTCTCGGTGAACCGGCGTGACAGCGGACCCGTTGTTCCCGTCAGGAACGGCGGCAGATGAGTGCGCGGAAACGGAGGCGCGATGCGTCTGACTCAGCCTGCGGACGAAGACGAGCTGTCGGCGATTCGCCCGGTGGATCAGAGCGCGCTGCCTACGATTCGGATCGCGACGATCCTGGGGATGCTCGCCACAGCCGCCCTGCTCGGCGTCGTGTCCGCCGCCGCTGGTCTCGGCGCCGCTGGCTGGATCGCCGGGCTGGCCACCGGATCGGCGGCGACGGCACTGATTGCCACCGCCCGCGTGCGCAGCGACCAGACGGCGATACTCCCGGCGGACTGGGTCACCCTGACCCGGGCGGTGCTGTGCGCCGGCGTCGCGGGCCTGGTCGCGGCCTCGTTCGGTCAGCCGGTTTCGATCACAGCACTGGTTACCCTTTCCACCGTCGCGCTGGCCCTCGACGCGGTGGACGGGCAGGTGGCGCGCCGGACCGGCACCGCCACCACGCTGGGCGGCCGCCTCGACGGCGAGGTCGACGCATTCCTCATCCTGCTGCTCAGCATCGCGGTGTCCCGGGACTACGGCAGCTGGGTGCTGGTCATCGGCGCCGCCCGCTACGCGCTGCTGCTGGCGGGCTGGCTGATCCCGTGGCTGGCCGCGCCGTTGCCACCCCGGTACTGGCGCAAGGTCGTGGCCGCAGTCCAGGGCATCGTGCTCACCGTCGCCGCATCCGGACTGCCCGACCGCCTCGTCGGGATGATCGCGGTCGGCGCCGCATTGCTGCTCCTGGCCGAGTCGTTCGGCCGCGACGTGATCTGGCTGTACCGGACCGGCGCCGGCGCGCGCACCCGCCTGGCACTGCGGCTGGCCATCACCGTGCTCGCGGTCGTGCTTGTGTGGGGTGTTCTCCTCGCGCCCGACCGCTTCTATCAGCTCACTCCCGGCGCCTTTTTCCGCATCCCCTTGGAGGGGCTGGTCTTGGTGACTGTCGCTCTGGTGCTGCCGGCCTGGCCGCGACGGATCCTGGCCGCGGTCGCTGGAATCCTGTTCTCCCTGCTCACCCTCCTCAAGATCCTCAACATGGCGTTCTACGAGACGATCGGGCGGGCGTTCAACCCGGTGCTCGACTGGAGCGACATCAGCCCGGCTATTGGCGTGGTACGTGACGCGATCGGCGCCACGCGCACTAACCTTGGGCTCGTCGGGCTCTGGCTCGGTCTCACCCTGGTCGTCGGCGCAATCACCGCAGCAACGATTCACATCACCACCGTGGCCGCGCGGCATCGCCGCGCCGCGGTTCGCGGACTCGCCGCCCTCGCAGCGGTCGGGGCGTTGTGCGCAGGCCTGTCACTGCAGCTCGTCCCGGGATCCCCGGTCGCCTCGACGAGCGCGGCCGGGCTGGCCGTCGTGCAGGTGCGCGACACCCTGGCAGAGCTCCGCGCCCAGCACCGTTTCGAGCGGGCCATCCACGGCTCCGACCCAGAAGCCAGCCTTCCCGCTTCGGATCTGCTCACCGGATTGCGCGGCAAGGACGTCATCATCGTCTTCGTCGAAAGCTACGGGCAGGTCACCGTCCAGGGCACCCCCGGCGTCGACGCCTTCCTGCGCCGGCGCACCGCCTCGCTGGCCCGCGCCGGCTGGTCCACGCGGAGCGCCTGGATCACCTCCCCGACCTTCGGCGGGATCAGCTGGCTCGCCCACTCCACCCTGCAGTCGGGACTGTGGGTCAACACCATACAGCGCTATGCCGAGCTCATGGGCAGCCGCCGGTTCACCCTCAGTGACGCCTTCGACAAGGCCGGGTGGCGCACCGTCAACGACAGCCCCGCTGACGACTACGCCTGGCCACCCGGCACGTCCTTCTACCACTACGACCGGCTCTACGACCGGCGCAACGTCGGCTACCACGGCCCGACGTTCAGCTATGCCTCGATGCCCGACCAGTACACCCTGGCCGCGTTCCAGCGGCTCGAACTCGCCCCCGGCCACAAGCCCGTGATGGCCCAGATCGACCTGGTCTCCTCGCACTGGCCGTGGGCCCCGTTGCCGACCATGGTGCCCTGGAACAAGGTTGGCAACGGCTCGATATTCGATCCCATGCCCGCGCGCAGCGAATCCCCGATCACGGTCTGGCGCAACGCCAGCATCGTGCGCCAGTTCTACGGCCGGTCGATCCAATACTCGATGCAGGCCCTCACCTCATGGGTCACCGAGCTCAACGACCCAAACCTCGTGCTCATCCTGCTCGGCGATGAGCAGCCCGGCACCCCCGTGAACAGCGTCGGGGCCAGTCACGAGGTGCCGATCTCGATCGTCGCCCGCGACCCTTCCGTGTTCAGGCAGACTGCCTCCTGGCGCTGGCAGGACGGGCTGCTACCCGGTCCCAACGCTCCGCTCGAGCCAATGAACGCCTTCCGCAATCAGTTCCTCGGCGCCTTCAGCACGCCCTCGGCTCGAGCGGCATCGGCCGCAGCACCAGAACCGCCGCGGTGAGGGCCTCGGGACGGTGACGTGTTCTCCCGTGGTGCCGCTGCTTCTCCCGCGCTCGGCTACGCAGGGCGGCCGGTCGACGGCCGCGGGGACCCTTCGGCCCACACGCTCAGAGTCTTCTCCGGGTACCGGAGCGGGCCGTACATGTTCGGCAGCGGTCCGATGGCGCCGACGTCGATGTACTGGTAGACCAGCACAGCCGCGAAGCCACCGGCGCTCACCAGGAGGGCGATCAACGCCGTCCAGCTGGAGGCCAGGTCCAGGTGAACGAAAGCGTCGATCGCCAGCCCGGCGACCACGACTACGACCAGGGTCAGCCCGGCGCGCAGCCACCACCACAGACCTCGGCGCTTAATCTCGCCATCGCCGCTCATTACGACATCACTTGCCGTTCGCGGTGCACTCTCGACGCGGTCGCCCAAAATGTGGCGCGTCCCGCCTACCCGTATACCACGGCACGGACGCTTCGGTTCACCGCCGGCCGCCGGAGCCGTGGGCGCCAGCCCGCCGCCTTCTACTGCGGTTCGCGGTACGATCGGTTGCTCTCGCGAACCAGGTCACGCGATCCGGGACGGAGCAGATGCCGGTGAACCAGGCGCAGCCGCCGTGCGTATGACGGGACAGGAGTGGCGGCGCAGATGGCAGCGGAGCCGGCCATTGAGCAGCGCACTCGTCGACCAAAGCGGCTTGCCGCGCGGGGGAGCGGGCAGCCACGACGCGGACCTGCTGCGTGAGTTGCACGAGCAGCACGCCGGCGCGCTCTGGAGCTATGCGCTGAGACTGACCGGCGACCGAGGCCGGGCACAGAACGTGGTACAGGAGACGCTCCTGCGAGCCTGGCGCAATCCACAGATACTCGATCCAGAGTACGGCTCGCAGCGGTCCTGGCTCTATACCGTGGCCAGAAACATCGTTATCGACGAGTGGCGGACAACGCGCTGGAGCCCCGAGACCGAAATCGACCGCATCCCCGACCAGCCAATCGGCGACGCCAGCGAACCGCTCGTGAACCGCCATCTGGTGGCCGCCGCGCTAGTTCGGCTTACGCAGGAGCATCGGGACGTCCTGGGAGAGTTGTACTTTCGCGGAAGCTCGGTTGCACAGGCCGCGCATGCACTGGGGATCGCGCCCGGCACGGTGAAGTCCCGCACCTACTACGCGCTGCGTGCGCTGCGGCTGGCCATCGAGGAGCTACGAGGTATCGAATGACAGCCGACCCGTACGCGCGCCTCGAGGCTGCCTACCTGCTCGGAGCGCCCGATGCCGACGAGCGCCTCGCCTACGAGGCGCATCTGGCAATCTGCCGGCGGTGCCGGGCGAGCCTCGCCGAGATCTCCGCAATCCCGCCACGGCACAGACGGCGCGACCTACGACCTGGGCAGATGGCGACTCGCTCCCGGCCGGAGAGCTGTTCACCAGCGCCACCGCACTCACCGAGACACAGATCAAGAACCTCCAGGTCACCCAGCCCAACGGGCGCGCCATCCTCGCTTTGAGGGTGCCCCGTCTCTTCCGTACTCCGGATCGCAAGTCAGGCCGACGGCCCGCAGCCCGGCCCCGGCATAAGCGGACCTGCGTCCGCGGCGGACGAGACCGGGCCCGGTTAGTCAGGGAAGGTGGCTGGTGTCGTTGACGCGATGGACGGCGGCAAATCCGCGGCCGTGCCATTGGATCTCGTTAATGCAGGCGGAACCGAGATATAGCCGGTAAACGGTGCCAAGCGGGACGCCGAGAGCCCGGCACAGCAGGATCTTTATCGGGGTAATGTGACTCACTACCAGGACGGTCTGGCCGCCGTGGTCCCGAAGCAGCCGGTCACAGGCCCGGTTTACCCGGTGCGCGGTGTCGGCGAAGCTCTCCCCGCCCGGCGGTGCCTGTTCGGGGTCGCGCCGCCAGGACGCCGCGGCTGCGGGCCATCGCTGCTGGATTTCTGCCAGGGTGAAGCCATCCCAGTCACCGAAGTCGGTTTCACGGAGATCATCATCGATGACTGCGGTCAGGCCCAGTTCGCCGGCCGCAATGGCGGCGGTGGCAAGTGCGCGCTGCAATGGCGAGCTGACCACGGCGTCGATCGGGGCGCCGGTGGCTAGGCGGCAGGCGGCGGCCTGGGCCTGCAGGGTGCCGTTGGCGCTAAGCGGGAGGTCGCGCAGCCCGCTGAAGCGGTGTTCGGGTGACAGTTGAGTATCGCCGTGCCGCAGCAGGACGGTGGTAGTGGGATCTGCTGTGGGATTGTACCAACCCAGAGTCATATGACTGCCCCGCGAGGATGACGAACAAAGTGTGTTCCTATGACAGCAGACGAACATGCCAGCAGAACGGTTCAGCCGGCCCCTTAGCCTCGTCACAGCACCCATGCCGCACGACCTGGCCCGGCTCACCGATGTTGGTGCCGGTACTCGCCCTTCAGGATGGCCAGGTCGCCCGGGTAATCAGGCAGAGCGCCAGCATGGTGCGCGGTATCCGCCAAACGCGACGGGGGTTTCCCACACCCGCACTGCCAGTGTCTCGCCGCCTGCGGCAGCGACGGCGGGTGAGAGGCTGTCATGCACCCAGCGGGCGAACACCTCGACTGTGACCGCCTCGGCCCCGGCTGGTCGTATTTCCTCCAGATTGCGGCCTTCGACCCTGCTGGTCAGCCCGGCGAGCGCCGCCTCCAGCACATCCAGATCACAGACCATGCCCCGGCCGTCGAGCTGCTCGCGGTCCACCACGATGTCAATCCGGTAGTCATGATCATGGAGTTGCCCCTCTGGCCCGGGCAGTCCCGGCATGATGTGGAAAGCACGGACGCTTCGGCTCAACCCGACTTCACAGGTCACCGGCAGCACTCCTGTCGTAGTCAAGAACGGCATGCATCAACCCGGGTTTCCCCTGGTCCACGGCTCGGAACGCCTCGGCTGCGTGGCCAAAGGCGAAGACGTGAGTACACAGCTGAGCCAGCGGTAGTTCGGCCAGCAGCCCAACGGCCTCCCGGCGCCGCCGAGACCGGGTCCAGGTCCCGGACAGCCGGGCCGGCATCGTCGAGACTTGAGTGCTGCGAATGATCAGACGCCGCCGGTGGAAGGCGCCGCCGAGCGGCAGCACCACTGGTTTGGTGCCGAACCACGACGCGATCAACAGGGTTCCCTCGTGGGCCAGCATGTTCAGCGCCATCGCTGGCGCATCCGGGTTACCGCTGGCGTCGATGACCAGCGGAACCTCCGCCTTCACCAGTTCCTCCGGTGCTGCGGTGTTTACGCCGAGGCTGCTGGCCATGGCGCGACGCCACGCCTGCGGCTCGGCAATCAGCGGTCGCCACCCGGAGCGCTGCAACAGCAGGCCGGTCAGCAGCCCGATCACGCCGGCGCCGAGCACGATGACCCGGTCGCGATATCCGGTCCCGGCATCGAGCGTGACCTGCAAGGCCGTCTCGACCAGCGGAAACAACGTTGCGTATGCGGGATCGATGGCGGGCAGCGGAATCAGTTCATCAGTCCGCGCCGTGAAAACGTCCTGGTGCGGATGGAACGCGAAAACCGCCTGCCCGGACGCCGCTACTTCGCCGACGCATGCATACCCATAGGCGAAGGGATAGGAGAATGTACCGCCAAGCGGGCCGATCGTGTCGTCCAGCGCCAGCTCGGCAGGAATCTCGCCACGGTACACCAGCCGTTCGGTGCCACTGCTGATGCCAGAGCGCAAAGTGCGGACGAGGACCTCACCGGCCGCAGGCCGCGGTGTGGGCAGTTCCCTGATCTCTACGCGGCGCGGCGCGGTATGAAATAGCGCGCGGGCGGGCACGCAGCTCACTTTACCCGCCATCAATCTTTACAAAACGGTTGATTTGGCCACCTGGACGGTAACGGGCTTTCTCCTGCGCACGGCCGATGCACAGCACGCGCTGAGACTTGACGGGACAGCCGGGCAGCGCAAGCCAACGGCGGGTAAGCTCCCCACCGGGCGATAGCCCAGGGATGCGCCGCGCGCATCGTGGCCTCCGGCACGGCGCCGCCATTCTCCCCAGCGCCTGCGGCATGGCCAAGAACCGGCCAGCACAGGCTATCGAGTATTTCGCGGCCCAGGGCGTGGCAGTGAAGGAGTTCTCCGAGGACAGCCCGCTCACAGTGCCATTGTTGCCGCCCGGGTCGGCCTGCCTCACGCCGGCAGACCGGTCGACGCGCGAGACCTGCCCGAGGATCCCGACCAGCTCGCGCGCGTGGTACAAACCGGCAGCCAGGGCAGGCTCGAAGACAACCACGGCCGCAAGAACGAGAGCGGCTGCCCCAAGGCCGCGGTTGAAGGCCGAGCGCGGGCTACATCGGAAGCCGACCACGTACTGGGCCGGGAGCTGAGCCCGACGGTGACCGGCAGCGGTCCGCGGCCATGCACAAGGATCCGGGTTATGCGCGGCAATCGGGCTGTTGGGCTCTGCTCTAGCGAACGGGTTGCGCTCCGCTGAGCGGGTCACGGTCGTACCGGCCTTCCGCATTTCGGGACCGGGGATCTGCCTCGGTCAGACTGGCGGCGAACCACGAGCGCCGCGCTCGGACCGACCACGACGGCGGACGGCTGAGGGGCGATGGGGCCTAATGGTCGGTCTGACGACAACGCTCAGCTCCAGCCTGGTCCTTTCATGCTGGAAGTGATCGGCTGCGCTGAGTTGGGCAGGATGGCCGGGGTGGCTCCGCGTGGACTTGCCGCCCGGACGGCGCCGCCTCGCCGTCCGCAAGATGACGGCCGCAAGGAAAGAAGGTGCCCGCAATGGGCGATGACAACAAGATCCACCACGAGTACGAGCGCGTCGTGGTCACCGCCGAGGGCGCAACGGCACGGGAGATCCGCATCTACGGCAGCGGAAACCGGCTGATGCTAGAGGGCTGGCAGGTTGCCGACGACGGCGGTCAGACCGCCTGGGTCAGTGACGCCGGAGCGATAGCCGTCTTCGACCAGCCGCTGTATCCCGGCGAGACGACCGAGGCCGGTCCGCTGTGGCTCTTCGACAACTTCGCCACCGTCATGGAGATGGGCTCCTGTTCACCGCCGTTCATGGCTGAGATCGCCAGGGCCCTCGGCGACCGGTACGAGCCCGCCTAGGCCGACGTGACGGGGCATCGCCAGCCAGGCCCGGCCCTGCAGCCGGCCAAGTGGAACATGGCCGATCGACCGCCATTCCCGGCCGAAGCGCGGCCTCCAGCGGTCCGTGCCCGGACGGCACCGGCGCGTTCCCCTCAGTCGCGACCCTGGTCCGCTACGCCGACTTGTCCGAGCGGACCGTGCGCACCTGCCAACGAGCCATCACCGGCTGTCGGTGCGGGAGATCTGGCACGCCCGTGTGCCTCTGCGCAGTGTCCGCTGACAGGGTTGGTCAACTGCTGGCGCTGTTTCCTCCGTGATGACGAGCGTTCAGAAACGCCGCCACAATGATGGTCGAGGACCCCAGCCAACCTGCGCGTGGGTGAGCGGATCCTGGACCGGACCAGGGCCTTGTACTGCAGGGATACCCTCGCAGAGGAGCTGAGGCTGCGGAGGGCCGCGTCGGCGGCGCGGCCCTCCGCAGCATCTGCCTATGGCGTGATGGTGGTCGCGAAGGCGTCCGTGCGGTTGCTCGTGTTGCCGCTGTTCGTCTGCACGAAGAACGACTTGAATGCGGTGCCGTTGTCGGCGAGTCCCTGGTAGTCGCCCAGGAAGTAACCGCGCGAGATCGGCGCTGTGGTGTCGTCGAACGACGCAGGCGTGATCTTGGATTCCTGCCACGTCGTTCCGCCGTCGTGCGAGATCGCGACGAAGTAGTCGGTGGCGAGCCCGGGGGCCGGCGTGTTGTTGCGGATGTCGTAGTAGGTCACCGCCACCGTCCCGTCGGGCAGCACGTCGACCATCGGAGTGAACGCCTCGACGGGGCTTGGTGTCTGGTTGACCTTCTCCGGCGCCGACCAGGTCTTGCCGCCGTCAGTTGACTTCGATAGCGCGATGTCGTTATGGGTGCCGCTGAATCGGCTGTCCTCCCAGACCACGTACAGAGCGCCACTGCCCGGGTCGACCGCGATGTCGGGCAGGCCGCCGCCGATGTCGGCGCCCGTGCGCAGCGGGAAGCCGGTGTCCGGATCGACATCATTGACGACCGGGTTGTTCGAGATCCGGATGGGCTTTGACCAGGTCTTGCCGCCGTCAGTGGAACGCGCAACGCCGGTCAGGGACGCATTGGGCTCGTCCTGCCCGGAGCCCTTGCCGTAGTGAAAGACGTCGACCAGCGTGCCGTCGGGCAGCACCGCGATCTGGTTGCCGATCGTGAACATGTTGTTGTTCTGCGGCGAGATGCGAGTCGGCGTTGACCAGGTCCGCCCGCCGTCGGTCGTCTTGGAGAACATCGGATCACCCCGGAAGGCGAAGGAGTGACCAGCGTTCACGTTCGCGCTGTCGCTCGGGAACCGGCTGCGGTCCCACACCACGTACGCGGTGCCGGCCTTGAAGGGATCGGCGGTCACCGACTCCTTGTCGTTGAAGACAAAGTGATCGGGCGAGTTGTCTCGCTGGATCGTCACCGGCTCGCTCCAGGTGGCACCGTCGTCTGTTGAGGTGCTGGCAAGGATCGCGGAGATCGTCTGGGCGGCGTTCACTGACAGGCTCACCTGGTAGGCACGGCCGTCCGGCCCGATGCTGACCCAGGGATCGGAGGCGCGGTCATAGGCGCCGCCGTTGGCAGCCGTGCCGCCCGCGCACTTGCTGAAGTGCGGCGGCGACGGCTCGGCCCAGGTCGAGCCGCCGTCTGAGGACACCGCCGTGGCGAGGCCGCGCGCACCGCCGTTGGACCAGCGGTCCTGCTGGAAGACCGCGATGAGATGCGACGGGCTAGCGGGGTCGACGGCGACGGCCGGCTCGACCTCGGCGTTCACGTTGTTGGTCCCCGGCGGCGACCCCGGATCGAGACCGCCCGTGCAGCCAGCGAACGGGCTCGGCCCGGATGCGAGCGACAACGGCCCCACGCTCGCAGGGTTGAAGGTGCCGGCCAACCCGTGGCCCTGGAACCCGCCCCCTGCGCTCCTCAGCCGAAGCAGCCGGCGCCGACGTAACGTATATCAATGGTAACCAAGGACCGATGACACGGGCCATATTCCGTAAATCCCGGACCGTCATCGAGCGGCAGAAGAAGGACAGCCACCTGGCGATCCGGCCGCGATTCGGACGGACGACCAGTTTGCCGCCCATATCAGCTGTGACGGCCTTTGAATTCGCCGTCGGTGACGACGGGCAACGCTGCTTACCTCACTGGTGATTCGGTTTGGACGCTGGTCGGCGCTTGACCTTATCCGCGCCACCTGACGGCCTTCCTCAAATAGCCAATAGTGATCACGCAAATGGCCGTCTGCAGCCGAAGACGTGCAGCTCTCCGTGTGCCTCGCTGCAAGGGATTGGCAGTGCCGGCAGCTGATGGCCGGGCGGATGCATTAGGTGCGGAACGCCAGGATTCCTCGACCGTGGGCAGATCGGCTGGGATCTTGATCCGGAAGTCACCGACCTCGGTGGTGACGTCGCGGAGTTCATGGCGCTGCACCGGCCTTGTGCCGATGTAGGAGGTCAGGCGCACGACGAGCCTCAGGTCGGCGTCGACGACCGCGGCCGGGAACATTAGCGTCAGCGATTCGTCGCCCTGCCTGCGGCCAGCGTTGATCCGGTAGGCCGGGCGGTTGCCGGCTGGCCGCCGGACAGCCAGTATCGCAACAGCCAGGACGGGTCAGCGAGATCGCGGATATCGCGGCGCAGGGGGCTCCGCGGCGCCAGTGATGATCTTGTCGGGGTAGAACTCCCAGCGGCGCTGCCCGTCGCAGGCGATCGTCACCGGGCCGCGGCGCGGCGCGCTACGGGTCGATGCTGCCGATCACGCGCACCGCGACAGGCCGCCATCGGGAAATGCGTCGAGCCTGATCGGGGCGGCGGGCTGCTCGCCGCTGACGTCGAAGACATGACCGGTATTGGGCTGCGGCCAGGTGCGGTCGAGCAGCGGCTTAACGATCAGCCGCCGGATCTGCCCGGCAAGACCTAGCTGGAAGATGACGAAGTCATTGCCGTCATCGCGCCGGCGTCGCGTCTCTCATCCGAGAGCGCGCTAGCTGGTGGGGCCGGCCGCGTGACGGCAGGGTCCACGAAGGTGCCGGAGTAAGGGGTGAACAAACTCTCGTGAGCGTCCTTCCACCGGACCGGGTGGGGCGGCGCGCCACCCTCACCGCGGATCCGACGGTTACTCCCTGCGGCCCGTGTCTCGCACGTGGCGTCCTCTGACTGCCAGTTCATCGCCGACGACTGCATGCATTGCCGTCCTCCTTCTCCTCACTTCCAGGTCATCAAGTTCGCGGTAAGCACCATGCCGGGAGGCAGGGCCGACGGGTACGGACGTCCGGGAGTTAGCTGGTAGCAGGGTGGGCGTGGTCATGGGTGTGGGCTTGCCGCAGGTGCTCGGCCTCGGCCTTGACGTGGGGCTCGTGATCGTGTTCCAGGGACGGGTGATTGTGCTCGTGGGAATGGGTGGACGCCATGTGCTCCCACTGGCTGCCATGCCGTAGGTAATGCACCATGTGAGCGTGGTTGTGGGTGTGAACGACGGTGTCATGGGCGTGTTCCATAGCGATCTCCTCGTTACCCTGCTGCGTTCGGGAACCTGCTGGCCGGGCAGGCTTGGTCCTGGAAACCCCGGCCTTGCCAGAACGCGGCTGGCTCGGGTCGGTCCTGCCGTTGGGACTAGTGCCCGGTACGGCCCCCGGCTCGTTCCTGGCGGAGATGATTTGGTCAGTAATTGGTCAGGTCGCGGGTCTTGGGCAGGCCAGTGTCGTCGACCGCGAAGGTGAGCCAGCGAGCAGGGCATCTGCCGCCTGGACGATCTCGGCTGCCTCGGCCGGGCGGCGCGCGGTGGCAACCGGGCTCATCACGTCTCAATCGAGGAGCTCGGCTACATCTCCGACTTCGATGCGCCCAGGCTGCTCGACGCGGGCGTAGACTCCGAACGGCACCTTGACCGGACGAGCGGGATCAGGTGCGGGGATCGGCGCGCGATACCGGACGATCGCCTTCAGGGTGCTGGCGTCGCGCCTACCCGTATCGGGATTCAACGTCGTCACTGCGCAACGAGGAACCGGCCCGGTCACCCGCAGAACCGCACTGCCGATCGCGATCCGCCGTCCGTACCAATC